>Ga0247837_1000084_pt1 | contig 161974 bp, 163 predicted proteins | sample LaCtaG_2_FD_187115 | JGI IMG/M metagenome (GOLD analysis project Ga0247837, IMG submission 187115) | Freshwater microbial communities from meromictic Lake La Cruz, Castile-La Mancha, Spain - LaCruzMarch2015_14.5m | ecosystem: Environmental > Aquatic > Freshwater > Lake | place: Spain...
TCCGCAGGACAGCCCTTTTCCAGTTCCCCCCGAACGCCTGCCGCGGCGAGCGGTGCGGGGTTTGGGGGCGCACAGCCCCCATCAAGTTGGTTCTTTTACCCATTCAAAACGCCGAAGTGCCGAAAATCAACCTAAGTAGAACGACGACCTACCCATCTGCGCATGGTGCGAATTGCATTTCTCCTTTGGCAAAAAGTGAGGGCAACGCCGCCGAGGGCGAGGAGGCCGAACGCGCGGGGTTCAGGGATGACCGAAATGGAGCCGTTTCCGGAGGTCACTGCGGCGGAGAGGTATCCTCCGGGCTGAGATTCAAATGAACCTGAGATCGAGGTCATTGTTGCCGAGTAATGAAATCCGCTAATCGAGAAACTATTTGGCGCCTGTCCAACGGCCTCGGCAAAGATCATGGCAATGGCAATCCCACCTCCGACAAATTCTTGAGGGTTCTCTCCGATGATGGTGCCTTGAAGGTCATTGAGCGTTGTGGTTTTCGTCAGATTGCCAGTGACAAGAACGGGCGAAAACAATCGGGCCCAAATGTCGAAGCTTCCACCTCCCATAGCGTTAAATTGCAAGCGCTGGTTGCCAGCAAAGCTAATCGTGCCGCTCAATGTGTCCCCCGTAACTAAGGAAAACGCCGGGGCGTCCAAATTCCAGTTCCATGAGGTTTGCTGACTCACCGCACCAAGGTCGATTGTATCCGAGTAAACATAGTCCGCCGCAGGGGCGAACGGTGAGCACAACAGGGTCGCGATGGTCACGAAAAGAACCGAACGTCGCGCCTTCTTAGGAGTGCAGCACGCCGTCATCGAAATCGTTCGTTCATTTGGCAGTCACTCGGCTTTGCTTTCTCCTCCGGGCGAGGACGAGTGCTGCAATACCCCCCAACACCAGCAAGGCATACGTGCTTGGTTCGGGAATGGCTGAGATGCCGAGGGTGCCGGTCGCGCTGTTGAAGGACAGGGCTTTTCCTTCGGCGAGGCCGGTCCATGTCACACTATTGAAGTCGCCCGAGAAGGATTCGGCTCCGAACCAAGTGGGCAGGAATCCAAGGGAGGGATCAAAGCCGTCAAGGAAGTTGACTTGCAGATTCCCGTCAAACGTCAGGGCTCCTTCGACATCTAAAAAATCATACTCTCCACTTCCTATGCCCGCGTATTCGAGAACCAACGTGCTGGTCAGCGTGAGGGTGAGATCGTCTTCGAAGGTGATCGTGCCCGGCGAAAACCCCGGCGAGAGAACGGCTGAAATTTCGGTATTTCCGGCAATGGTTCCCGAGCCGCCGAGCGTCCCAAACTGCCATCCTTGCGCGGAAAAGATCCGGCCGCCTGGGGCTAGGGTCGCCTGACCGACGTTCGGAGTACCTTGGGAATACACGGTGAAGTCTGTTCTCCCGGCAACCTGCCAGTCATCGAGGACAACCCGGCCCGTCGGTGCGGCTATGGATTTGTTGTGGTTTCCGACGACGATACCGTAGCCCGTAAAATCCCCGCCGATATCGAGCGCTTGTCCAACATCCACGACATACAACCCGCTCTCCATCGAGAGATTCCCGGCGACCGTTCCATGGCCGTAGTAGCGATTGATGTTCGCGCCTGATGATCCGAGTTGAAGTGTGCCACCTTCCGAAGTGACTGTCTGAATGTTTGCCTTGCCAGTCGAGTGAACCGTGCCGGTGCTGTTCCCGAGCGCGACAGTTTGGGTGCTAATCGATACCTGGCCTGTTGGGGTATTGAGAGTGTTTGATGTCGCCGAAACGTTGCCAATAACGACTCCGTATCCGCCAAGGGAGCCTGCAACATTGAGCTGCTGTCCGGAACCTGCTTTAAGGATTCCGCTTTGCAGTGAAGTGTTGGCCGTGATGGTGCCACTGCCGGAGATCTCGCCTCTGTTTGTAATCCCATTGCTGGAGACCAAAGAGCCATCCACCAAACTCACTGATACACCCGACTCAATGACCGCGGTCGAATTGGACGAGATCGTAGCCGTGCGATTTCCTAAAGCTAGATCGCGGCGAAGAATGACCTGACCACTCGGCGCGGATGCAAGGGTATTGTTGCCCGATACGGTCACGTTACCGATCAGAATGCCATAGCCCTCAAGCCCCCCATTCACTGCAATGGTTTGGCCCGAGGATGCATCGAGAATTCCGTTGGCGACCAAGAGGTATTGTTCGAGACCGGGGTTGATCGTGCCGTGTCCGCTGATCACCCGGTTTGTCGATGCAGCGGAGAGGCCCAATCCATTTGAGGCCCCGATCGTTCCACCGGCCAGAGAGGTCGAGAGACCGAGTTCCGCGCGCGTCTGGGCCAGAACAGTCATTGTTCGGCTGCCGACATCGAGGACATTGTCGATGGCAACGGATCCTGCCGTGGCATTCAGAGCAGTCGCTTGGACATCCCCCAAGAGTATACCGTAACCGCTTAGAGTTCCGTTAATCGAAAACGTATTGCCCGTCGTCGCCTCCAAGATCGAATTACTAATATTCAGGTCCCCTTCGACCGTGCTGGTGACATTCGCGCCGCTCGCGTAGATGTTCGCGGCTTCGTAAAGTTCGAGGCCATTCTCAGCCGCTATGGTGCCGCCTGCGATTGTGATTTGGCGTTCAACATAGGCCAAACCATCCCATCGCGAGCTGCTCGTGCCAATCTTCGCTGTGTCAGCATCCAAGAGTGTCACGGTGTTGTTGCCCACGAAAACAAAACCGTTGAAGTCGACTCCCGTCGTAGAGGTTGCATTCCCAAGAACCAGAGCGCCCGTCGCGTTGATCTGGCTAGTCGGAGTCGCGGCGAGGATGTCTCCGACGACAGACCCCGCCCCGGTCACGGATCTCGCAATCAAACCGCCATCAGCGATGACGGTCCCGCCAGCGAGAGTAACGGTGTTCGCTTCTGCCAGATAAGCATCGAGAAGAGTGACCGTGCTGTTTCCCGCATTTAAGGTCGTAATCCTCACCCCGTTCTCGGAGGAAGCGTCTCCCAGAGTGAGCGATCCATTGGCTGTGAAGGTTCCTGATGTCAGTTCACCGCTGACGACACCCGAGCCAATGACGCTCCCACTGAGGAGGAGACCCTGCGCCGCCGTGACTGTTCCTCCGTTCATGCGAAGGGTGCCCGAGTAGGATGCAAAGTTGGACCCGAAAAAGGTGGCATCTTCCTCCCCGATATCCACCGAAGCCCGAATGGTCCTCGAAGGTCCAGCCGTTTGATTGCCGGTGACCGATATGTTCGAGCCAACGAGCAATCCCGAGCCCGTCAAATCGCCATCAATAGTCAGCGTGTTTCCGACACCCGGCTGGACCACAGCGCCGGCGAGACTCACGTTACCGGTGATCGTGCCCTGCCCGGAGATGCCGAGTCGGGACGTGGCTCCCACAACGACTCCAGTGCTTGCGGTGACCTGTCCTCCCCCAAGCGAAATCCCACCGAAGCTGTGGGAGGCATTTCCACTCGTCAGGAGCGTAGCGGTGTGTCCACCCACTTCGAGGCTCGAGATGCCCCTGATGGCAGTAGACACATCGTTCCCCCCGAGCGTTGCATTCCGAGTGAGCTGCAGCGTTCCGGATGGGGATCCGCTCAAAGTCCCGTTGATGGCCGAATTCAAGGTGCCTCCAACTTTTAGCACACCGCTACCAGTCACCGAAACGCTGTCCGCAGTGACCGCGCCGTCAAGCGAGAGGGTCTCACCCGCGCGAGTGTAGATAAATCCTGCCTGGACATTTCCGCTTACCGATCCGTTGCCGTGGAGGTATGATGTGTTGAGTTGTGAAGCCGTCGCATCGATAACTCCGCCACTGCGTAATTCCGTGTCTCCCTGGACGGTGAGTGTCGCATTCGATTGGAGGGCCAGAGTGCCGACAGACCCATTGCCCGAGGCACCGATCGAGAGGGCATAGATCGTCGTAGGAGCGGATGGGCCGGTCACGGTGACTCCGTCTTCCAAAAGAAAGGCTGCCGCCCCCTGCGCGCCCGGTGCCGTATTTCCAGCCCAATTCGAGGCGGTATCCCACGATCCATTCCCGGTTCCCGTCCAAGCCGTCTCGGGGGTAAGAATCGCGCCGGTGGTCGACGCGTAATATGAGTTAGAAGTCGATCTGGTAACCGTCGCCGCGATTTGACCGGACTCGTTGATATCGGATGCACTTCTCACCGTCCATGGCCGCGAAGAATTGATCAAAGAAGTAAGTTCCCACGACTGTGAGCCATCTGAGACAAAAGCAATGTTATCGAAGTAGGCGGTTAAGGGGTCCTGCGCGAAAGCTTGGTTCCAGGCCTGCCCGACGATGATTCCGCTCTCATTCACTCCGGAAGCCGCGCTTTGGGTTCTCGCGGACAGATTGCCGGCAAATGTCGACTGCAGATTGGTGAGAGTCGTGCCGTTATGGGTGAAAGCATTTTGGTTGCCGGAGGCATTTTGCGCCCAGCCAACGGTCGCCGTCTCACTGGAACCAAGCGCGATGCTGTTATTGCCGCCGAATGTCCCAAGACTCGATGACGTCGTCCCGTTGTAGCTGAACGCCTGGTAGTGGCCATCTGTTGAGATACTGTATCCGGCCAGTTTTCCAGAATCCGTGATAGCAAAGACCGCGCTCTGGGCATCCGTGGCATTGACTTTCACTTGGCTGTGGACGTTGGTGAGCGTTCCGTTCTGAGTCACCACAGCTTGCTGGCGAAGGAAACCGCCGCCGGGTTGATAGGCCCAACCGGCTGCCTGCCCGTCGTTATTGATCGCGAAGAGACGGCTTTCAATGCCGCCTGATAATACGCCCAAGTCGGCGGTCGTGCCGGTTACCGGATCGTAAATAAACCCGTGCTGAAAACTCCCATCCCCGAGGTAGGAAGGGTAGGAATATTCGTTAAAGAAAAAGACGCCGCCCTGTCCGACCACCTCGCCGCTGTTATTGACGTCCCACGCATTGACGCTGCCCGGCGCACCGCCGATCGCATAAACGGCAGGCAACTGTGTCACAGTAGCACCAGAAAAAAGCACATCCCGTCCGACGGCTGCTCCCGAGTCGTTGATCCCGTAGACAGGACGGCCCTCACCCTCAAAACTAAAGTCGTAGACGAACTGCAAACCGTTGGACGGAGTGGGATTCGGCAACCTATTCACCCCGGGAAGCTCGGTGACGTGGTAGGTTTGCTGTGCCTGCAGGCCACCCGTCCCGAGGGCCAGAAGTCCAAGTGCAGCGAGGGCTGTGAGTGTTTTTGTTTTCATGTCAGAGAGACGTCGGCAGGTGTGGTGTCGGCGGGAGATTGCACGGGATAAGCAAGGGATGTCTATAGGGGCGATCCCCTATTTTAACGCAACAATCAGCGTTATTTTGTTGCGTGGCTTCTAGACGATGTGGTCGACCCCCGTGGCTTCCCAAGTGGCGTAGGACGAAGCGACGAATTTCAGAACCCCACCCTTGCGAAGATGAAGTTTTGCTTTGATGTTTTCCCGGTGGGCCGAGACGGTTTTTTCGCTAATGCCGAGGAGTGCACCGATCTCCTTGGTGGCGTGGCCAAGACCGATCAGCCGGAAGATTTCCAGTTCGCGCCCGGTCAGACCGGAAATATCGATACTCCCCGGCGTGGAATCTTCTCGTGGGGATCGCCTCACAATAGGCGGCAGATCTCGCCCCTGCAGAGCGTCAATAATTAGACCTGGTAAATCTTTCGGAGCCGTGCGGCGGGACAGAACACCTTTCGCTCCTGCTGCCCGAAGGCGGGGAACCATTGATGCCGCTGTCGGCGAGATCAGGATGATGACGGCTAGGGTTGCGTGGTTCGCACGGATGTGCGGCAGCAGGCCAAGAGCGTTGCGCCCACAATCCAGCGTGAACCCTGAGACAAGCAAATCGGCTTCGCGAAGGAATCTGAGGCATTCTTGCGAGGTGGTTGTCACCGCCCGGATGGAAAACGCGTTGCCAAGGGCACTGGCGAGTCCATGGAGGAAGATCGGATCGCTGTCCGCCAAGACGACTTTTGGCCGGGAAGGCTCCAGACGTTCCTTTCCATTCGACTCATTCGGGAAGGATGCGAGTTTCATTTCCTGATCATCGGGGACGCGATTCGTGCTTCAGAGCGTAAGAGCAAGCGAGACCGAAAAAAACGCTGCGGGCGCTTTTTGCCGCCCAAACCACGCAGTCGATCCGCCGTCTGACTGGGTAACGTTAAAACAACCTGCATATCCTTCTCAAAAATGCTCATAGCTTTGAAGTATTTTGACAGGTTTCAGAACCATTTCGCCTTAGAGACGATTTCTTTGCCGTTGGCAAACCAAAAGCATGGCGAGAGGGCTCACGGAATGCTTTTTGAGTTTAGGAGATTTGATCCGGTGCGATTTTTTTTGGTCGAATTCGACAGGCGTCGGGTTGGTGATGTAGTTTGCGGGGATGTCGTTTGTCCATTTGCACTGTCACTCGGAATACTCGTTGCTGGATGGAGCGATTCGTGTGGAGGATTTGGTTAAGAAGGCGGCGGATTTGGGGATGCCGGCAGTGGCGATCACCGACCATGGGAACCTTTATGGGGCGGTGCCATTTTATCAGGCGGCGAAGAAGAAGGGGGTTAAGCCGATCATTGGCTGTGAGGTCTATGTGGCACCTGGGTCCATGCTCGACCGGAATGCGGCCTCGGCAAAAGATGCGGCGTTTCATTTGACGCTTCTTGCCGCAGACGATGCCGGGTATCGGAATCTCGTTAAGCTGGTGAGCGCCGCGCACCTTGAGGGGTTTTACTACAAGCCGAGGGTGGACAAGGAACGGCTGGCGGAATTTTCCAAGGGCCTGATCGGGCTGAGCGGGTGCTTGAGCGGCGAGGTGAGTCGGCACTTGCAAAATGGTCGGCCCAAAGATGCGGCGGCCGTCGCGGGCGAATATCGGGAGATTTTTGGCGCTGAGAATTTTTTCATTGAGATTCACAACCACGGCCTCGAAGCCCAGCGGCGGATCAATCCCGAGCTCGTGCAGCTGAGCGGTTCGCTCGACCTCGGTCTCGTGGCGGCAAACGATGTGCATTTTCTGGAGAGAGCACACCACGAAGCCCATGACGTTTTAATCTGCATTGGAACGGGCTCGATGGTCCTTGATGAGAAGCGGCTGAGATATGCGCCCGAGATGTATTTTAAGTCAGCGGAGGAAATGCGGACGCTTTTCTCCGAGCTTCCGGCCGCATGTGACAACACGCTGGCGATTGCCGAGCGGTGCGGGTTCGAGATGGAATTCGGTGTTCCGAAGTATCCTGCCTATGAAGTGCCTGCGGGACGGTCCCGTGAGGATTACTTGCGCGATCTTTGCTACGCGGGACTTGCGTCGAGGTATGGCGGACGGGCGGAGTCCGATCCCGTGCTCCGCGAGCGCCTCGACTACGAACTCTCGATCATCTTCAAGACCGGGTTCGTCAGCTATTTTCTGATCGTCTGGGATTTCATTCACTATGCCAAGCAGAGGGGAATTCCGGTCGGGCCGGGACGCGGCTCGGCGGCTGGTTCGATCATCGCGTATGTGCTCGGGATCACGGATATCGACCCGCTCCGGTTCGGGCTAATTTTTGAACGGTTCCTGAACCCCGAGCGCGTGAGCCCACCGGATATCGACGTGGATTTTTGCATGGAGCGGCGCGGTGAGGTCATCGACTACGTCCGGCACAAATACGGCGAGCGGGCGGTCTCCCAGATCGTCACGTTCGGCACACTCGGCGCGAAGAGCGTCGTCCGCGATGTCGGGCGCGTGCTCGGCTGGAGCTACGGAGACGGCGACCGGATTGCCAAAATGATCCCGAACGAGCTCAACATTACGCTCGAGTCCGCCGCCAAAAAGAATCCCGAGCTCGGAGCCGCAATCGAGAACGAACCGGCTGTGCGTCAGCTCTGGGACTACGCCACCGTGCTGGAAGGCCTCAGCCGAAACGCCGGGATCCACGCTGCCGGCGTCGTGATCGGCGACCGTGCGCTCGACGAGTTTATTCCCCTCTGCCGCGGCAAGGAAAATGAGGTCGTGACCCAATATGCCATGGGTCCGCTGACCGATCTCGGGATGCTGAAGATGGATTTTCTCGGGCTCAAGACGCTCACGGTGATGAACGAGGCCGTGCGGTTGATTCATCGACGGGATCCGGATTTTGATCTGGTCACGATTCCCACCGAGGACCGTGCCTCATTCGACATCTACAATCACGGGGAGACGCTCGGGATTTTCCAGATGGAGAGCGGCGGGATCACAAATTGCTGCAAGCGCTTTGACGTCAATTCTATCGATGACATCGTCGCGATTGGCGCTCTCTACCGACCCGGGCCGATGCAATTCATCGACGACTACATCGAGCGGAAAAAGGGGAACAAAAAAATCGAATACATTCACCCCCTCCTCGAAAAAGTCTGCGCGGAGACTTACGGCATTATCGTTTATCAGGAACAGGTGCAGCTCGCGGCATCGGTGCTGGCGGGCTACTCGCTCGGCGAGGCCGACTTGCTGCGGCGCGCGATGGGGAAGAAGGATGCTAAAAAGATGGAGGAGGAGCGCCAGCGCTTCGTCGAGGGTTGCGCGAAGGTGCATGGGATGGACGCGCGCGTCGCAAATGCGATCTTCGACTTTATCGCGAAGTTTGCCGAATACGGATTCAACAAGAGCCACAGTGCAGCCTATGGATGGATTTCGTATCAGACGGCCTATCTGAAAGCCCATTTTCCCCTTGAGTTCATGTCGGCGATGCTCAGCTACGATGCGAGCACGACCGAGCGGCTCACCGAGGTCATCGGCGAGTGTCGGCGCATGGGGCTGGCTGTCCGCGCACCGGACATCAATGCGAGCGATCTCAAGTTCACACCCGAGGAAGGAGGGATCCGGTTCGGGTTGGCCTCGATCAAAAACGTGGGAGCGGGAGCGATGGAATCCGCCGTCGCCGAGCGCGAGAAAAACGGTCCGTTTGTTTCACTCGAGGACTTCTGCGGAAGGCTCGATTCGCGGGCCGTGAATCGCAAGATCGTTGAGAGTTTGGTGAAGAGCGGCGCCTTCGACAGCTTCAAGACCTACCGCTCCCAACTCTTTGCCAATATCGAGAGCTCGATGGGCGCGGCAGCCGCAACGCAGCGCGATCGGGCAAGCGGACAGGTCTCGCTCTTCGGCGAAATGGAGATCGTCCCGGAATCCAAACGCGCCGGCACCGTCGAGATCGAGCCATGGCCGCAGCATGAGATGCTCGCGTTTGAGAAAGAACTCCTCGGATACTACGTGAGCGGGCATCCACTGGATCGGTATGCCGGGCACTTTGACAGTGGAAAATTTGTCACGATCGCCAGCGTCTTGCAGTCCGACGAGTCTGCGACTTTCAAACTTGCCGGGTTGATCGTTTCGGTGGAGAAGAAATTTACCAAGAAGGACGGGAAGCCATTCGGCGTCTTCATGGTCGAGGACTTCACCGGGGCACTTGAGATCACGGCGTGGGAAGAGTCGTTCACAAAAAATGCAGCCCTTCTGGTGCCCGGAACCGCGATCGCGGTGAATGCTCGAGTCACTCGGCGCGACGAGGCGATCCGGGCGACAGCCGGCCAGATGTCGGCGCTGAAGCCGAAGTCGTCCGTCCGCGCCGTCCGCCTCCGGATTTCTCGCGAGCGGGTGACGGATACCGACCTTGAAACCATTCTCGACGCCGTCAAAGCCCACCCGGGCGAGCGTCCGTTGGTCATCGAATTTGTTGATCGGACGGGGCGGGTCTTTGCGATGCCGGCGGGCGATGAGTTTGGCATCGGTGACGAGCGGGGACTCGTCGAGGCGGTCGCGGCATTCCGGCCCGCCAACGAATGAACTTGACCGCATCTCAAGTGATGGAAAGCCTCGCGACGTGCGATCCGGGGAGTCAGCAAGAGGCATGGTAGCGAAACACGATTTTCCGACTTGGAATGAGACGTTCGACGCCGACGGCGCGCCACGCAGCGTTTACCGCGGGCTTTTCGATCGTCTCGACGACATGCCCCGGACCAAGGTGCGCTCGCTCGACGAACGGTTGGAGGCGACGATGCGGGAAATGGGGGTGACATTTGACATCTCCCGCGACCGTCCCTGGGGCAGTCGCCCGTGGTTCTGCGATCTCCTTCCGCAAATTTTCACTCCCGAAGAATGGGAACCGCTCGCCGCCGGGATTCGACAGAGGTTGCGGGCCTTCGAATTTTTCCTTCGGGATGTCTATTCCTCGAAACACCTTCTCCGCCTGAATGACTTTCCGATCCAACCGGTATTGGGAAGTGCCTTCTTTCAGCGCGCTGCGGCCAATCTCCAGCCGCCCGGCGGAGCCTATCTTCATCTCAGCGGAATGAGCGTTTGCCGGATGCCCGACGGGCATTTGGCAGTCAAGCACCACTACTTCAGCAACGCGTCCGGCATGTCTTACATGATCCAGAACCGTCGCGCACTCGCGCGGGTGATCCCGCAAGCATTTCAGGAAACATCGATCCATTCGATATCGGATGCGCCCACCGACATTCTGGAGATGCTGCGTTCGTTCTCCAACGTGCCAGATCCGACCGTCGTCTTGCTGTCGCCTGGCCCGGGCAGCGCGGTCTATTCCGAGCACGGGTTTCTGGCTCGCCGGATGGGCATTCCGCTCGTCCAAGGCGGCGACCTCCTCGTGCTCAACGATGCGGTTTATCTCAAGACCGTGTCCGGACTGGAAAAAGTCGAGATCATCTATAGTCGAGTCTCCGACCAATGGCTGGACCCGCTGGCGTTCCGACGAGACTCAACGCTCGGTGTGCCAGGCCTCGTCCACTGCATTCGAAAGGGCACGGTGGCCGTGGTTAATGGCATCGGCTCGCAGTTGGCTGACGACCGAAGCCTCCTCCCGCTGGCCCCGAAAATTATCAGGCACTATTTGAGCGAGGCGCCGATTCTGCCCAGTGTCCCCACCTTTTGGCTCGGCGACATCGATCAGATGGAGATGGTTTTGTCAGACTTGGAAAACTACACGATCCGCCCGCTCTACGGTGAGAGGATCCTCCTTGGCGGCGACGGAAGACGTCCGACAAAAGATCAGTTGGATGTCGTGCGGACCGAGGTGCTGGAAAATGCTTCGCAGTTCGTGGCGCAGCCGCAGGCCTGCGATGCCGAGACAGTTTGCTACCAGAATGGCCCTCGCGCGCTACGGCGACAGGACCACATTGTTTTTGCCCTTCGCAAGCCCGATGGGGAATACGAGGTTTTCCCCGGTGCCCTGACGCGCGTTTCGACAGCGACTTGTGCATTCACGTCGTCGGAATTGGGTGGCGGGAGCAAGGACACATGGGTCCAAGTGGGCTTCGCCGGTGAGGATTCTTCGTTTGAGATTCCTCGCATCTCCGAGACGGTGCTCCCATCTCCGCATGTGACCAGCCGGGTGGCGGAGGCGTTCTATTGGCTCGGTCGATATCTCGAACGCTCCTACAATCTCGCCGGCATGGTCGGAGTGATCGAATCGCTCGAGCTCGAAGAGTTGAACCCCACCGAGCGGACTCATTACCGCCCGGTTTGGAACCGGATTCTCCCACCCTTGGAGGGCGCAGGCTCGGGCAACCGGCGGACGATTTCCAGTCCGGTCGGGCGCTATCGGCTGACTTTGGATGTGGAGGAGCCTGGTTCGGTCGTCAGCGGGATTCTCCGCGCTGCGGGCAATGCCGAGTCGATTCTGGAAACGCTCAGCCTGGAGGCATGGAGTGTGATCAGCATACTTCGGGATCGCTTTCGGAGCGCAAAATTCAAGCCGACGATGCCCCCGGAAGCGCTCGCCGCGTCATCGCGGAGACTGTGTGATTTTGCCCGACAGTTGATCCCTCAATTTTTTGGAATGGCGGAATACACAATGGTCGCCGACGGGGCGTGGAAGTTCTGTGAAATCGGCCAACTGATCGAACGCGCAACGATCACGGCGAATGCGGTCAGCTCGATCTCCGGCCCGTTGATCCAACCGACGGAAGATGCCGGCGGCGAGCATGCCACCGAGATTCGGCTCTCGGCATTTCTTCGCTTGCTGAATAGCCGGGATGTCTACCGACGGGTCTATCAGATGCGCATTGAGCCCGGCCCACTGCTCGATCTCCTTTGGAAAAACAAGCTGGCCCCCCGCTCGGTCGTCCGATGCCTGCGGGGATGTGTGGCGCGAATCCAAGAGAGTGAGGACACCTCGTCACCTGCGACGAGGCGGGCGGTTGCCGGAATCGAATCCCTGATCACCCTCGTGCAGGCCACCGACTGGGACTCCCTGCTTCGCGAGCCGAAGGACGAATCGGCGAAAAGCTCACCACTCCAGCAGCAATGCTCCCTTCTTCTGACCAAGGTGAGCGGAATTCACGATTTGATTTCCGACGGGTTTCTGAATCACCAAATCCACATGCGGCACGACACTCCGCTGCTTTTTCCGGGGCTGAAGAATGTTATTTGATATCGTCCATGTCACGGATTACCGCTACCGCGTCCACGCGACTGAAGCGTATATCGAGGTGAGACTGACGCCGCCATTGCGGCCAGAGCAAAAGGTCATCACTCACGATATTATCTTTTCCCCATCAGCCGGGACTTCGGCCTACGTCGATTACTTCGGCAATACGGCCACCTTCTATTCGATGACCCTACGTCACGAGCGGCTCACCGTGACAAACCGCATGACCGTCAGCACATTTCCCCGGGTGAAGCCCGCTGAGGCGCTTGCCGTCAGCGTGGCCGAGGCGCGGCAGATTTTCTCGTCGGCCGTGCCAGATATCTTTGACTACCTCCAGCCCACGGCGGCGGTGCCTACCGGCGGGGCGGCGATGGAATGGTCGCGGAAGTATTTGCGGGGGGATTTTCCACTCGGCGAGGCGGTTGAGACATTGAACCGCGCGATTTTTGAGCGCTTTGAATACCGCCCTGGGAGCACGGATCTGAATACGCCACTGGCAACGGTCTGGAAAAAAAAATCCGGTGTCTGCCAAGACTTCGCGCACATCATGCTGAGCATCCTCCGCACCGCCGGACTACCCGCAAGGTATGTTTGCGGTTACATTGAATCCAACGCGCCGACATTTGAAGGATCGCCAGGCAAGAAGCTCGTCGGAGCGGTCGCCACCCATGCGTGGGTCGAGCTGATGGTGCCGGGCTTGGAGTGGGTCGCCATCGATCCGACGAACAACCAGTGGTGCGGCGAACAACATGTCGCCGTCTCGATTGGAAGGGACTTTGCGGATGCTGCCCCGGTCCGCGGAACATTCAAAGGCGCGGGCTCGCAAGCGATGAAAGTCTCGGTTATCATGAAGCGACTCGCGCAGAAGCCATGAAACTTTCGATCCATTACGAAGCCGACTACGCCTACGACGAGCCCGTCTCGCTCTCTCCGCACCTGGCGAGAATTCTCCCGAGAACCGACCTGTTTGTTAGCGTCGAGTCGCGTTCGTTCTCAACTGACCCGACTGCTGACATCCAATTCCGCCGCGACATTTTTGATAACCTGATCGCGTTTTGCTTTTTTCCGTCACCAGTCCAGCTTTTGCCAATCCGCCTTGATTTGACGCTGACAACCGAGGAGCGAAATCCCTTTCATTTTCTCTTGGATTCGCGAGGCCTGAATATCCCCTGCGCCTACACGGATGATGAACGGAGCGTTCTCGCCGCATTCCTCAAACCATCTGGAGGAACCTTGCTCCCGCCTCCGCTCGCGGTGACGAGTGCGCGACCGACGGTCGAAACACTCGTGACGATGAACCAATGGATCCACGAAAACCTCGCGTATGAAAGACGGGACGAGGGCGACCCCTTCGAGCCCGCCGTGACGCTTGCGCGCGGCGCAGGGTCCTGCCGGGACTTCGCCGCCCTTCTCGCTGAGGCCTTGCGGGTGAACGGCGTCGCGGCGAGGCTAGCCAGCGGGTTTGTGTGGGAAGGTGACCGCGAAGAATCCGACCGACGGGCGGAGAGCGCGATGCATGCCTGGGTCGAGGCTTGCCTGCCCGGCGCTGGTTGGATCGGCTTGGATCCAACAAACGGATCGTTCTGCGACCACCATTTCATCACGACAGCCGTCGGCCTGCGGCACGCAGACATCTCGCCTGTCAGCGGCACATATTATGGCAAAAAGCGCATCGAGAGTCGGTTGACGACGAATTTGGAGATTCGAAAAATATGAAGTCCGTCGGCAGGCAGGTCTCAGAAATTTTCTCGCGAAACCATGTGGAGATGACGATCGGCGGAGAGCCAACGTATTTACCGATTTCTCCCGAGGGTCCGGAATGGACGCACTCGGCGGTCGGCCCCACGAAGCTCGGCTATGCGCAGGCGATGGCGAGGCGCTTGCTCCAGCGCGAGTTGACCGGCGGCGTCGATTTTTTCTCACCAGGAAAATCGTATCCCGGCGAGGTCAATCCCCGATGGGCCATTCGCGTGATCGCCAATCGGAACGGCACGCCGATTTTTCGTGCAAGGACGAGGACGGCCCCGAGTTCCCGATCTGTCACAGCATTCCGCCATGCTCTCGCGGAGGACTGCAAGGCCTTGCCGGGATGGGCTGCGATGCGCGACCCGAAGAATCGCAAGAATCGGGTCTGGGCTCTCCTGCTGGATGCGACGCCGAAGGGTTGGAAAACTTTCTCGTGGCCCAAGGGCGATCTGGCCCTGACCGAAGCCGAGGGTCCCGCAGGCTTGCGGCTGCCACTTCACTTGCTACGTCCGGAAATTCCCCGCCGGGCCCTGACAATCGAATGGACGGACGACCGGCTCGCGATCTTCATGCCGCCGATCCTTCAGGAGCCATTTCTCGCGCTTCTCGCTGCGGTCGAGCGTGCCCTCAGGATCTCGGGGATCGGTCGTGTCGAAATGCAAGGATACCTCCCTCCCGATGAAGCAGGAGTCTGGACGCAGGTTGGCCTCACAGCGGACCCCGGCGTGCTGGAAGTCAACCTGCCTGCCTGTGAAGACTGGGAGACCTACCGGCAGTGGATCCATGCGGTGACGGATGCCGCTGAGGCCGTTGGGCTGCGATCATGGAAAAAGTCCGCAGGTTCCTTTGCGGAGGGGACTGGGGGTGGAAATCACCTTTTGTGGGGCGGCCCGTCGCTTGAGAGAAATCCATTTTTTTCGCGGCCCGGCTGGATGGCCTCGATGGCCCGCTACTGGCAGCGACATCCCTCGCTCGCCTACCTGTTTACGGGATGCTACGTCGGGGCGTCATCCCAAGCTCCCCGCGCAGATGAGTCGGCGAGAGACCGATACGATTTAGAAATGGCCTTCCGATTTCTCGAATCGCTTGGCGAAGGTGACCACCGGGTATTGATCTCGGAGACGTTGAGGCACCTCCAAACGGACACGACAGGAAATTCGCACCGCAGCGAGATCAGCTTGGACAAGTTTTGGAATGTTGGGTGGCCGGCCGGCACCCTCGGGCTTATCGAATTCCGGGCCATCGAGTCCCTGCCGCGAGCGGAGTGGATGAGCGCGGTGGCACTGCTCTGGTCTGCCCTCGCCGCTTGGTTGCTTGAGAACCCTGTGCGGACAAGGCTGGTGGATTTTGGCACGGATTTACACGATCGGTTTTTCCTCCCATCCGTTTTGTGGGATGACCTCGCGCAAGTTCTCGAAGATCTTCGCGGTGGCGGGCTGAACCTCCCGCGAGAGATCTTCCGCCGCATTTGGGAGTGGAAGTTTCCCGTGATGCTGGATTTTTCAGACGGCGATGCACGGATGACGATTCGCCGGGCCCATGAAAACTGGCCACTGCTCTGCGAGACACCGGTCGACGGAGGCACGACCAGTCGGTTTGTAGACACCTCGATGCGACGAATCGAGTTTTGCGCCAATGCGGCTTTTGCACGGAATTGGCAGGTCTGCGCGGGGAATCGCTTGCTCCCGATGCGGGAACTGACGGCGGATCGTTTTCTGTCTGGCCTCCGCTTTCGCGAGACCAACCTTTATCCCTCTCTGCACCCCGGCCTCCCTCCTCAGGTGCCGCTGGCGATTGCCTTCGTAAAGCGTGAGAATGCCAAGCGCTTTTCTCTGGGAGCCAGAAAAACTACCTTCCGCCCGCTCGCCGACGAGAAAAGCTTCGTCTGCACCGGCACGTGCAAGCCGGGACGACGGGGGGATATCACTTTTGACCTGCGGATTTCCTAGCCACAGATCGAATCGCCTCGGCAATCGGACGCGTAAAATCCGCGACAGATCCGGAACCATGCTCGGCAATCCAGCGCACAATCGCGCTGCCCACCACGACGGCATCGGAGTGGCGGGCAACTTCAGCCGCCTGCTCAGGGGTTGAGATTCCGAATCCCACAGCGATTGGAAGATCCGTGTGACGCCTAATCTCGTCCACCTGCGAGGCGATTGTATCCGAGAGGGACGCCTGCTCGCCGGTCACCCCTTCGCGTGAGACGTAGTAGATAAAACCGTCGGCGGCCTTTGCGATCACGCCCATCCGTTCAGGCGGGGTCGTCGGAGCAATCAACTGAATCGGGAGGAGCCCGTGGGTCAAACCGAGTTCGGCATTGCGCACGGCCTCATCGGGCGGGAGATCGAGGATCAAAATCCCATCGGCACCGGCCGCCGCCGCGTCGGCATGAAATTTTTCGAACCCATAAACATAGACCGGATTAAGGTAGGTGAAGAGGACCAGCGGGATCTGGGAGTCCTTGCGAACTCTCCGCACGATCTCCAAGACTCCGGCGACCGTCATTCCCGCGTCGATGGCCCGTCCGGCGGCCGCCTGAATCGTTGCCCCGTCGGCCAGCGGATCAGAAAATGGGATGCCGAGTTCTACAATATCCACGCCAGATTTCTCCATGTCGAACACGATGGATGCGGTGGACCCGGGGTTGGGATCGCCAGCAGTGACATACGCGATAAATCCGCATTGGTCCTGACTTCGCAGGTGAGCTAACCGGGAAGAAATTCGATTTTCCATGTCGCATTGCTACCGGCGATGAGCCGACAAGGCAAGTTCCGGTCAGGCGGGATTCGGCATGGTGCTGATCCAAGCAGCCACATGGACGTCACGAACGCTGACACCTGCCGCCTCGGCAACCTGGCGGCACGATTCAAACTCCGGGGATGATTGAACGAGGTCATCGCCAAGGAACCCGAGCTTGATCCGCACCGTGCCATAGGGGGTCTCCACATCCCGAAATTCGCGGCGCAGTTTGTAGCGACTCGCCCGATGCACGCGAACCCCGAACGCGCTGGTCTCGGTGAGGATAATTCGGGCGATCTCTTCGGTTTTCTCGTCAGAGCAAAGTGCGGTGAGGGTAAAGCCTGGGCGGTTTTTCTTCATTTGAACGGGCGTGAAGAAGACGTCGAGCGCTCCGGCCTGAAAAATCTTCTGCATCGCAGCGGCTGCCAGTTCGGGAGTCATATCATCCAGATTTGTTTCGATCTGGCTAATCGAGTCTCTCTCGGAATCCTCGGGATCACCGGTTTCTCCAAGAATAGCACGGAGGACGTTTGGCCGAGGCGGGGTGTCGCGAGTGCCAAGTCCGTAACCGGTCTTTTCCATCCGCATTTCCGGCATGGGGCCGAAGCGGGTGACAAATTCAGCGAGCAGCGCGGCTCCCGTAGGGGTGATGAACTCGACCTCTTCCGCAACTTGGCGGAGCGGGATTCCTGCGAGAATTTCCAGCGTCGCCGGTGCCGGAATCGGGAAGCTGCCATGCTCACACGAGATCCAACCCGTCCCCTCCACGGGGATCGACGCCTCGCAGCGGATCGGGCCGAGGGCTGCCATTCCGGCGCAGGCGGCAACGATGTCGCCAATCGAATCTGCCGCGCCGACTTCATGGAATCCGACGTCATCGACGGGAATCCCATGGATTTTCCCTTCGGCAACGGCTATTCGGCGAAAGACAGAAAGCGCACGTGCCTTGGTATCGGCTTGTAGGGTGGAACCTTCGAGAAGCGAGCGGATCTCGCGATACGTCCTGCCGTGGACGTGATCGGCGTGGTCGTGGGAATGCGAACCGTCGTGCGAGTGCCCTTCGCCGTGATGGGAATGCGTATGGATATCAAATTTCGTGCCCGAGATATTCTGCTTCGTCGCCCGCCGAAAATGCGCATGGATCTCTCCGCCGAGGCCAAGGGCTGCCATCGCATCGTGAAAGACTTCCTCCGCAACTCCCAAGTCCCGCAATGCCCCGACGGTCATGTCGCCGCTGATTCCTGAAAAACAATCGAAGTAGAGAATTCGCATGAGGATGTTCTTGGCACTCGATCATTCCACGAATCCCAGCATCGCGCAACCGGCCATCGTTCTCAGCCATGATCGGCCTATATGGAAATAGATTGGGACCTAGATTGACTCGCCGCCCCGAATCCACTATCTTTCGGGTCCGTTTTTTATCTTATAAGAAAGTAGGTGAATTTATGCCGGAAATAATCGTTCGAAAAGGAGAACCCATTGATCGTGCGCTCAAGCGTCTGAAGTCAAAAATCGACGCCGAAGGGCTCATGGACGAGGTGCGCCGATTGCGCGCCTTCGAAACCCCGATTCAGCGGACTCGGCGCAAGGCCAAAAACAATGCCAAGCGCGCGAAAATGAAGATCCGTTTTAATTTCAACCCGGTGAGCTGACCTTGGCTTCACCGCAGGTAGTCATTGCCGGCTGCGGCTTCCTTGGGGAGGCCGCAGCCGCTTTGTTTTTGGGAGCGGGATGGAACGTGCTCGGCCTCTGTGCCAGCGAGGCGTCGGCGGTTCGCTTGAGCTCCTGTGGGCTCACCGGAATGGCAGCGGACATCTCAAGCGAGATCGTGATTCCCGATGGCTGGCACGCTCCCGATGTGCTCATTCATTCAGCGAGTTCCGGGCGAGGAGGGGCGGACGCCTACCGGGCCGTTTATCGTGATGGCCTGCGGAATCTGATGGCCGCATTTCACCCCCAGCGGGTTATTTTTACGGGAAGCACATCTGTTTACGGACAAGTTGATGGATCGTGGGTCACTGAGGATTCTTCGGCCGAGCCCCCTCGCGAGACCGGAAAGATCCTTTTGGAGGCCGAGCAAATCGCCCTAGGAGCTGGCGGTTGCGTCGCCAGACTCTCCGGAATCTACGGCCCCGGTCGCTCGGTGCTTCTGAGGAAGTTTCTCGATGGATCGGCCACGCTCGAAGCCGGCGGATCGCGCTGGATCAACCAGATCCATCGGGACGACGGAGCGGCTGCGCTTTTTCACCTCGCAACAAATACGTGCTCAGGCGCCTTCAATGTCTGCGATGACACACCGGCGACGCAGCAAACCGTCTACGGGTGGATCGCCGACTTTCTCCAGCGTCCGCTGCCACCGGTTGGCCCTGCCGATTTGGAGCGCAAACGAGGATGGACAAACAAACGGGTTTCCAATGCCAGACTCCGGAGTCTCGGCTGGGCACCTCGCTTTCCCTCCTATCGCGACGCGCTGTCCGGACTTTGCGCGCAAGACGATTCGACCCAAAGTTCGTAGGCTTTCGAGGCCGCATCGGAACGGAATGTCAGAATCTCCGGCGTCTCGTATGGGTGGATTTCACTGAGGCGGGCCACCATCTCCTCAGCCCGCGATGTCTTGAAAGCGACGACTACCTCGGAACTTTCTTCGACTCGACCTTGCCACGCGTAAATCGAGCGGGCGCCGGGGAGCATCGTGCCACAGGCCGCCAAACGCTCATTTACCAAGATGAGCACGGCTTCTCGCGCCGAGCACTCGTCTGCAAATGTTGTCAGAACGATCTGGGTCATGCCGCCACTAAGCTCGGCTGCCGAAGAATCCATCCACCCCCGACCATCACGTCCCCGTCGTAAAAAACCGCAGCCTGCCCGGGCGTGACGGCACGTTGGGGAGCGTGAAGGCGGATGTGTGCGCGCCCTTCCGGAAGAGCCGTAACCGTTGCGGGAGTGCCTGGGTGTGCGTAACGGATCTTCACGGTGACCTCGAAAGGTGCACCCGGCTCGCCGGCTGGCCAGTTGACACGATCGACCTCAAATTCTTCGCGCACCAATTCCTCCTCATCGCCGACGATCACGCGGGAAAGATCCGGGTCGATGTCAATGACATAGCGAGGTTTCGGCGATCCGCCTGGCAGCCCTTTCCGCTGCCCGATGGTGAACATTTCAATCCCCTCGTGCTCTGCGAGAAAATTTCCCGCGGTGTCGTAGATCCCGCCCCGGTGAAATTCTTTCTCGCCGAGATGGCTGCGGAGAAATGCCTTGTAGTCGTTGCCAGGGACGAAGCAGATCTCTTGGCTGTCCTCCTTATCTGCAACCTTGAGCCCCAACTCACGCGCGATCTCACGGATTTCGGGCTTCGTCATTCCACCAAGCGGCGTAAGGGCGTGCAAGAGCTGGTCCTGCTTGAGGCTGAAGAGAAAATACGACTGATCCTTTCGTTCGTCGCGGCCCTTGCGGAGCACAGCGCGATCTCCGTGATGGTCAATAATCGCGTAGTGCCCGGTCGCAATGAAGTCCGCGCCGAGAGCTTTTGCTTTGTCTCGCAGGTTCCCAAATTTCAACCGTTCATTGCACATCACGCACGGATTCGGCGTCCGTCCGGCACGGTATTCCTCGGCAAAATAGTTGATCACCATCTGCTCAAATTGATTCGCCTCATCGACGACGTAGTGCGGAATCCCGAGCTTGTGAGCGACTCCCCGCGCGTCGGCAATCGCCGACGGCCCACAACATTTATCCTCTGCCCGAGACAAGCAATCCTGCGGCCAAACTTTCATCGTTACGCCGACCACGTCCCACCCATCGCGCTTCAACAACCATGCCGTCACGCTGGAATCAACTCCTCCGCTCATCCCCACGAGCACACGCCTGCCATTTCCTTGCATAGAACGACTATAGAGAATCCCTTCCCTGCGTCAAAGTCCGGCTTATGCCTCAGGCCCGCTTCAGTGACTCGGTCTCCAACACCTCACGACGCACACTCTTGCCACGCACCTTGGAAGACCATAGGACGATCGGCGCCGCGATATAGATCGAAGAATACGTGCCGATCACGATGCCGATGAGGATCGCAAACGAGAAGTCACGCAAGACCGCGCCACCAAAGAAGTAGAGCGCCCCGACGGAAAGCAGGGTTGTGCCGCCCGTGAGGATCGTACGCCCGAGAGTTTCATTGATGCTGGTATTCATCAGAGTCTGGATCGATCCCCGCTCGCCATTTTTGAGGCCTTCGCGGATCCGGTCGAAAACGACGATCGTGTCGTTGATCGAATATCCAGCAATGGTCAAAACGGCGCCGACCATGACCAGCGATAACTCACCCCCAATAAGGGAAAACAGCCCGAGCGTGATGATCACGTCGTGGAGAAGCGCCACTACGGCACCGAGCGCAAACGAAAACTCGAACCGCAAGGTCACGAAAATGAGGATTGCCACCATACCGAGGCCGAGCGCGAAGACCGCGCGTTTCGCAAACTCCATTCCGATCTGCGCCCCGACGGTGTCCTGCCCGACAACCGTCATCCCCCGGTCGGGAAATGCCTCGCGCAGTTTCGTGAAGATCGCCTCCGACGTGCCCTGCGGGCTCCGGACGGTGAGCATTTCCTTCATGCCCTCGCGCTCGAATTGGATCACGACATTCGAATCGTTCACGGCCGCTCTCGCTTCTTTCACGGAGACGGGTTGCTGGGAATCGAGGATGAGAAGATCCCCTCCCCGGAAATCAATTCCGAAGTTGTGCTCACCCCGTAGCGCGAAGACTCCAGCCGATCCCAAAATGAGCAAGACCGAGAAAGCGGCTGCGAGCCACCGCTTGCCAAGAAAGTCAAATTTGTGCTTCGGAATCAGGTCAAGCATCGACAGCTTGGTCAGCCAGCCTTTGTCGACCAGCCAACGGAAGGCCGTGCGAGTGAAGAGCAGCGCCGAGAACATCGATGCGATGATTCCCAGCGTCAGCGTGACAGCGAATCCCTTCACCGAACCAGTGGCCTGCCAGAAAAGGATGATTGAGGTGATGAGCGTTGTCGCATTGGCATCAAAGATCGCGCTGAACGCTTTGTCGTAGGCGCCAGAGAGCGCGGCCGGAAGGGATTTCCCAGCTGCCATTTCCTCACGCAGACGTTCGTAAATGAGCACGTTCGCATCCACGGCCATGCCGATCGTAAGGATAATGCCTGCGATGCCGGGCAGGGTGAGCGTGAAGTTGAACATCGCCATCGCCCCGAATAGGATGATGATGTTTACGAAGAGGCCGGCGATCGCCACCAAGCCGGCGAAGCGGTAGTAAAGAAACACGAAGGCCATCACGAGCACCAACCCGACCAGCCCTGCTGTGACACCGCTCCTCACCGAATCTGCACCGAGGGTCGGCGACACGCTGCGGGTCTCCTCGATCTGAACGGGAACGCGAAGCGGATTCTCGAGCGCGCTGGACAGGTCGCGCGCTTCTTTGTCCGTAAAGTGCCCGGTAATCTGTGCGCGTCCACCAAAGTGATCGCTCTGCAAGACTGGCGCGGAAATGACCTCACCGTCGAGAATGATAGCCATCTGCCGCCCCTTGTTTTGCGAGGCAACGTTATCAAAAATTGTCGCTCCTTCGGCGTCGAGCTCGAGCGAGACTCCGTATCCCTGCTGGTCAAAATAGGCAACCGCGCTCGTGACGTGCTCGCCGCCCAGGGCCGCACGTCGGGTCACGAGGATCTGCGTCTCTTCCGTATCGGTTTTCTTGCCCGGCTTGTAGGACTTCAGAACGAGATTCGGAGGCATGACCTCTTCGCCACTCTGGATTCGAGCAATCCTCTCAGGCCCACCATCATCGACGATGGCAAACTCCAACTTCGCCACTTTCTGGAGCTGAATTTTTGCCTCCTCCGTCTGCTTGGCATCCAGCCCGGCAATCTGAACAAGGATCCGATCGGTTCCCTGCGGGGTGATGACCGGTTCGCTGACCCCGTATTGGTCCACTCGCTTCCGGATGACTTCAACAGCCTGATCGAGCAGATCTTTGGTGATCCCGCCCTCGGTCTGAGGGATCAGCCGAATAAGAAATGATGTCCCGCCTTGGAGGTCGAGCCCAAGCCGGATCTTCTGCGAAATCGGCAGGACCTGCTCCAAGCAAAACGCGGTGAGGAGGACCGTCAAAACGAGACCGAGCCAGCGTTTGCGTGGCGCCAGTTCGGTGGCGAAATACCATCCGAAAAGTATCAACAGGATGATACCGAAAGAAAAGGTGAGGGCGGGAGACATTGTTTGCAGAGGCACCAGTGCGTGCCGGATGGGATTTTCTTTATTCGGTGGCCGGATCTTTCTTCACGACGACGACAGCGCCGCGGTCGAACTCGACTTTGACGTTATCCGCGATTTTCACAATGATCGTCTTCTCTTTGACATTCGCCACGACTCCGTGAATCCCGGCATTCGTCACGACCCCGTCACCTGTCTTGACGGAGGCAACAAGTTTCTCATGTTCCTTCTGTTTCTTTTGCTGGGGCCGGATGAGGAGAAAGTAAAAAATGACGAAGATGAATACCAGAGGCATCATCGAAACGAGCAGGTTCGGCTGCTCCGCCGGAGCCGCTTGGGCGAGAATTAAAAGGTCGGTGATTTTCATTGCGAGCCTGCCAACATAGTCTCCGTCCGAGAGTTGGCAAGCACTCCCTCAGGCGCGACTGTTGCCACTGTTGCCACTGTTGCCACTGTTGCCGCAAAAGTTTTGATACGGAACGAGGGCCTTCGGATTGCCCTACTCCTCTGCATGTTATTCTACCTCCGCGAATCTTGTTGATCTGCGGTGCATCTCTCTCGGGAATTGACGATCATCGTTTCGCCGCCATTTTCTTTGATTTTGCGCCGAAGGCCGGGGTGTCTTCGCGGACATGGAACCCGATCTCCTCGCGGGTGGGGACTGGATCGGGAGCAAGCAGGGGCTGGAGTTCCCGCCAAATCACGCGCAAGGCGTCGTCGTGCTTGAGGAGTTTCGCGTCCATCTGTGCGAGCTTTTTCAGGATCTCCGATTGGCCCGCCAGCAGTTCTCGCTGCTTGATGAACGCCCTGACGACATGCACGCTCATCTTCACCGCCTCCGGGCTGTTGAGGACATTCGCGGCCATGAGCGCACCGTGCTCGGTGAAGGCGTAGGGAACGACTTGGGAAAATTTCAGCCGGGAAAGGCGGTCACAATTTGTGACCACCTCTTTCTTCTCTGCTTCGGTGAGTTGGAAGAGGAAATCCTCCGGGAACCGCTCCGCATTGCGTTTCACGGCTTGGTTGAGAGCTTTGGTGGGCACGCCGTAGATGAGTGCTAGATCGGCATCCAATAGGATCTTTTGCCCCCGGAGGGTGAAGATGAGGGATTCGAGCGGCGGGGGGTTCATGGTACAAGAATTCCGACGGCGCGAACTGGACGGGCCTCGTATTCGGCGGCGAGCCAGTCGGCGAGGTCTGCATCCGGAACGGGCAGCGGGGAACCCAAGAGGGAGCGGAGCTCGCGCCGGTGGTCAAAGGCCCGCCAGACGGCTTCATCCTCGTTGAACTTTCGGGAGAGGTCCTGCGAGTTCGTGTATTGCATGACGAAGGGGCAGCCTAAACAACTCCCGCTTCGATGGCCAGCTCATCGCAAGCGGTTACTTTCCCTTCAACGAATTCGTTTATCGATGAAACGAAAAAGGGCGGGGACTGAAAATCAGCCCACCGCCCTGTTTTTCGGGGGAAATCGATTGGAGGATTAGCGGGAGTAAAGTTCGACGACGAGCTGCTCGTTGACGATCGGGTTGATCTCCTCGCGGCTCGGGATCCGGACGACAGAACCACTCAAGTTCTCTTTGTCCACCAGAAGCCATTCGGGAACGGTCGCGATCTGGGTCAACTCCACGCCACGCTGACCGAGACGCTTGGATTTTTCGGATGCCCGGATGGCGACGAGATCACCAGGCTTAAGATTCATCGAGGCCGAGGAAGACTTGCGGCCATTCACTGCAACATGTCCGTGCGCGACCATCTGGCGCGCTCCGCGGAGGGTTTTTGAAAATCCCATTTTCTGAACCACGTTGTCGAGGCGGGTCTCCAGAAGCTGAAGAAGGATCTCGCCCGTGACACCGCGCCGGGTGCTGGCAATCTGGAAATACCGGCGGAACTGCCGCTCGAGAACGCCGTATTGGTGACGGAGCTTTTGCTTCTCCGCGAGGGCGAGCGAGTAGTCGCTCTGCTTCCGACGGGAGCCTTTCGGCCCATGCTGACCGGGAGGATAATTTTTATTTTCGAACGCCTTCGGCGATCCGCTGATCAGCACACCGTAGCGGCGGCTGACTTTTGTTTTTGGTCCTGTGTATCGTGCCATTTCTTAAAGTATTGAGTGTTCGGTAGTCAGTTCTCAGACGCGGCGCTGCTTCGGCGGGCGGCATCCGTTGTGCGGGACCGGTGTCACGTCACGGATGACGGTCACATCGAGACCGATCGCCTGCATGGCGCGGACGGCGGATTCGCGTCCGGCTCCAGGGCCTTTGACGCGGACTTCCACTTCCTTGAGGCCGTGGCCCATCGCTTGGCGGCAGGCATCTTGAGCGACCATCTGTGCAGCGTAGGCTGTGCTTTTGCGCGAGCCTTTAAATCCACATTTGCCGGCGCTCGACCAGCCAATCACTCCGCCCCGAAGGTCGGTGATACTGACGATCGTGTTGTTGAAGCTTGCTTGCACGTGCGCAATGCCTTGGAGAATGTTTTTGCTGCCCTTGGCCTTGACGATCTTCACGGGCTCGATCGCATCATCCAACGAGATGCTGATCGGGGCTGGCGGGGCAGCGGGGGCCGCTTCCTTTTTACCCTTCTTGGCTTTTGGCTCCTTTGGCTTGGCCTCCGCGACCGGAGCCGCGGCTGCTGCTGCCTCCAGTGCCTCTGCGGCGGGGACTTCGGCTACCGGCGCGTCGCTCTCTTCAGCGACTGCAGCGGCGGGCTTTTTCTTGGGTGCCGCTTTTTTCTTTTCAGCAGCAGGGGTTTCGATCACGGGATCCGCTGGGGCGGGCGTGGCTTCGTTGGGCGTGTTCTCTTCGGCCATGTTCAGTTCGTTCGGTTAGACTTTGCCAGTTTTGGCATCCTTGTTGCGTTGGACGCCGACCGTCTTGCGCGGACCCTTCCGAGTGCGGGCATTGGTCGATGTGCGTTGACCGCGGACCGGGAGTCCACGGCGGTGACGGATGCCACGGTAGCAATTGATCGCCTGGAGGCGCTTCAGATTGCCTTGGACTTCGCGTCGGAGGTCGCCCTCGATGGCGATCTTGTTGGCATTGATTGCGTGAATGATGGCGTTCAGTTGCTCTGGCGAAAGGTCTTTCGCGCGGGCATTCGGATCGATGTTGGCCTGTTCGAGGACCTTCTTCGTGTTGCTCGGGCCCATCCCGTAAATATACGGAAGCGAGGCTTCGATGCGTTTGTCGCCGGGAATATCAACTCCAAGTAAGCGTGGCATATTAGGTAGGTAGGTTTAGGGGGATCAGCCCTGTCTTTGTTTGTGGCGAGGGTTTTTGCAAACCACGCGGATGACGTTCTTTCTGCGAACGATTTTGCAACTTTCACAGAGTCGTTTGACTGATGCTCGGACTTTCATTTTCTTCTATATTGATGCGATGTCGACGTTTCGTTTTTGTGCCGGTAGGTGATCCGACCTTTGGTCAAGTCGTAGGGGGACATCTCCACCATGACTTTGTCTCCAGGGAGAATGCGAATAAAGTGCAACCGCATCTTCCCGGAAATGTGAGCGAGGATGCGGTGTCCGTTCGCCAGTTCGATTCGGAACATGGTGTTCGGGAGCAGCTCGACAACTTTGCCTTCTACTTCAATAGCGTCTTTCTTGGCCATGTCAATACTTCGGGCTGATTGTCGGTGATGAGGACGGTGTGTTCAAAATGTGCGGACGGAAGGCCATCCGTGGTGACGGCGGTCCATTTGTCGGCGAGGACCCGGACGTTCGAGCCACCCATGTTGATCATGGGCTCGATGGCGAGCGTCATCCCAGCCTTCAACTTCGGACCGGTTCCCCGCTTTCCAAAATTGGGAACTTGAGGATCCTCGTGAAGTTGACGACCGACTCCGTGACCGACAAACTCCCGAACGACGCTGTAGCCGCTGGCAGCGGATTGCTTCTCGACAAAATTTGAGATGTCCCCGACCCGGTTTCCGGGGCGAGCCAACGAGATGGCGCCCTCAAGAATTTCTTCCGTCACCGTCAGCAATCTCTCGACATCCGGGTCAATGATCCCGACGGGAACGGACGTCGCCGTGTCGCCGATCCACCCGTCGCGAATGATGCCGACATCCATTTTCACGATATCTCCGTAGGCCATGCGTCGCGGACCGCCGATGCCATGAACAACTTCCTCGTTGATGCTGATGCAAATATGGCCCGGGAATTTTCGGTATCCGAGAAACGCGCTCCGGACCCCGGCGTCCGACATGAGCTGTGAAGCCGCATGGTCGATCTCCGCGGTTGTCACACCCGGTGCCACGAGTGTCGCGAGCTCATTGAGAATTTCGGCAGCCGCTTCGCCAGCCTGCCGCATCTTCTCGATTTCATGCGGACGCTTGATCGGGATCATGCCGCCTCCTTCATGTCGTCGTAGAGAGTCTTAAAAACCTCGTCACGTCCCGGAGTGACATCGATCGCCTTGAGAATTCCGACGCGGCGGTAGTGGTCGGCGACGGGCAGTGTCTCCCCACGATATTGGGCAAGTCGGCGCGCCAAGGCCGCCTCGGTATCATCGGCGCGCCGCGCAAGTGGCCCGGCGCATTGCGGGCAGGGCGTCATCAGGTCAATCCGGTGAAACGCTTCGTTAAAAACCGCCCCGCAATTCGTGCAGGTCAGGCGACCCAGCATCCGGGAACGAATCTCGTCGTCACTGAGTTCCAAAAAGTAAACGATATCCAACGGAAGGTTCCGTCCGGCCAGAAGATCGTCGAACGACCGGGCTTGGCCAGCGGTCCGCGGAAACCCATCCAAAAGAAATCGCGTGCGGTTTTCGAGCCAGCGCGTGACAACGCGGAGTGCGAGTTCGTCCGGAAACAACAGTCCGCGGCTCGTGAACGACTCCGCCTCGACACCGATCGCGGTGCCCTCTGCACGCTCCTTGCGCAGCATGGCACCCGTCGACGTGTAGGGAATGCCGAAAGCCGCCCCTAGGAGGGAAGCTTGCGTGCCCTTGCCAGAGGCGGGCGGACCCAGCAGAACGATGCGGTTTTTCAAAGCCCGGTAGCGACGCTAGTGATGAGTCGCGAGATAGATCGTCACGCCGACAATGACAAGAATTCCGAGCCCGGCCCACATCCAAACGAGTGTCTGATCGTCGAGCACACTTCCCGATCCCAGACGGCCCCGCTGGTCCCTCGCCCCACGAATGCGCCCCTTACGGAGGAATCCATCGTAATGGCGCTGCAGCAAGTGCGTTTCAACCTGGCGCATCGTATCGAGGACGACGCCGACGATAATCAACAGGCCGGTTCCACCAAAAAACTGGGATGTCATGTATGGCACTTGCAGCCATTGCGTCAGCATCTGCGGGAGAACGGCGATGATCGTTAGGAATGCCGCGCCGGCAAATGTCAGGCGCGTCATCGTGTAATCCAAAAAGTCTGCCGTCGGCTTGCCCGGACGCACCCCAGGAATAAAGCCCCCATATTTCTTGAGGTCATCGGCAATCTGGACTGGCTGGAACTGCGTCGCAACCCAGAAGTAGCTGAAAAAGAAAATCATCACGGCGTAGAGCACGTAATGGAGCCAGCCGAAGGTGAGAAGGTTCGAGAGATCCTGAGCCCACCGTTGCCCCGGGAAAGCCATATTGAAAATCGTCGACGGGAAGAGAAGAATCGCTTGGGCAAAGATAATCGGCATCACGCCGGCATAGTTAATCTTCAGCGGCATGTATTGAGTTTGGCCGCCGTAAACTTTGCGACCCACAACCCGCTTGGCATATTGGATACTAACCTTCCGCTGCGCTTGAGTCACGGCGATGACGGCAGCGATGACAAAGATCAGGAATGCCACCATGAGGACGAGCACAACCGGGCTCACGGCAGCCTGCGCGCCGACCTCGGTGGGGACAAAGGTCCGCCAGGCTTGGATAAGCCCAGCCGGGAGCTGCGCAAGGATACCGATCGTAATGATCAACGAAACGCCATTCCCGATGCCTCGCTCGGTGATCTGATCGCCGATCCACATCAGGAGCATCGTGCCCGCCATCATCGTAATAATCGTCGTAAACTGAAATCCCAGCCCAGGATCTGTCACAAGGCTGATCCCCAGCTTATTGATCGTGTCCATGATCCCCGGCAGAAAGGGATTCGCCTGCGGATTCTCGAACGACCTTGCGAGCAAGTAACCTTGGAAGACGCAGAGACCAAGCGTCGCGTAACGAGTATACTGGGTGATCTTCTGGCGGCCGCCATCTTCGCGCGAGAGCTTGCCAAGCTGAGGAATGACCGCCGTCAGCAACTGCATCATGATCGACGCGGTAATGAAGGGCATGACTCCGAGAGAAAAAATCGCGCAGTTTGCCAAAGCGCCACCGCTAAAAAGATTGAAGAGCGCCGCGACACCGCCTGCCGACGCTGCATCCGCACTATCTATGAACCATTGCCTGAGAACCTCCGCATTCACACCGGGCGTCGTAATCGCCGAACCCGCACGGACAACGACGATCATCGCCAAGGTAAAGAGCACGCGGGTGCGTAGCTCTGGAATCTTGAAGATATTGGCGAAGGCGGAAATCATCGGGGAAAGTCGGGGGACCGCTTACTTGGCAGCTTCTGCTTTTGGCAGAGCGATCGTGCCACCGGCCTTCTCGATCTTTTCACGGGCTGTCGCGCTGACTTCGTCCACCGAGACGATCAGGGATTTCGTAATCTCGCCACGTCCGAGGATTTTTACCCCGTCGAAGCGACCATTCACGAGTCCCGCCGCGCGGAGGGAATCTTCGGTCACGGAATCCCCCGCAGCAAAAGCCTTCTCCAAGGAGTCGAGATTGACGACACCGTAAACTGTTTTGAATTGCGCGTTGTTAAATCCACGCTTCGGGAGGCGTCGGAAGAGAGGCATCTGGCCACCTTCGAATCCCGGACGAATCGATCCACCGGCACGAGCCTTTTGGCCCTTATGGCCTTTGCCCGATGTTTTGCCTTTGCCCGAGCTTTCGCCAAAGCCGAGGCGCTTCCGGCGGTGCTTGGCACCGGGGTTGGGTTTGATGTCGTGAAGTCTCATCGGATTAGGCAGCTACTGGCTCCGGGGCGTCGGTCTTGACCTTCAAGGTCTTGCCGCGCAGACGGAAAATTTCTTCTTTCGGACGGAGTTGGGTCAACGCAGCGATCGTCGCCTGGACGACATTCGCGTGGTTATTCGAGCCCATGGATTTCGCGAGAACATCGCGGATTCCGACAGCTTCGATGACGGCACGGACGCCGCCGCCGGCAATGACGCCAGTTCCCGGAGAGGCCGGGCGGAGGAGGACACGTCCCCCACCGAATTCCCCAACAACTTCATGCGGGATCGTATTCCCCAAGACGGCGACCTTGATCATTCGCTTCTTCGAGGCGTCGGTCGCCTTGCGAATCGCTTCGCTGACTTCGTTCGCCTTGCCAAAGCCCACGCCGACCTTCCCCTTGTGGTCGCCTGAGACGATGAGCGCGCTGAAGCTGAAGCGGCGCCCGCCCTTCACGACCTTGGCGCAACGGTTGATGAAAACGACTTTTTCCGTCGTCTCCTTGGGTTCCTTCGGCTTATCCGACTGGGAGTTTCTTCTTTCTCTAGGTTTCGGAGGCATGGTTTGAGTCGTTGATTAAAATTCCAGCCCAGCTTCGCGGGCAGCGTCGGCGAGGGCTTTCACCTTGCCATGGTAATGAAAGCCGCCGCGGTCGAAGACGACTTTCGTGATTTTCTTTGCCGATCCACGTTCGGCAACAAGCTTGCCGACCTTCTGGGCCGTGGCGACATTGGCCGACGACTTCTCGGACTTGAGATCCGGCTCGGTCGTGTGGACCGAGACAAGCGTCGCGCCCGCTTCGTCATCGATGACTTGCGCGGCGATATGTCGTCCGGAAAAGTGAACACTGAGGCGCGGACGCTCGGCGGTGCCGGCAAGTTTCTTGCGCAGGCGTGTGTGGCGGAGTTTTCGTTTGTCGGTGGCGGACATAGATTACTGGACGGTTTTGCCTTCTTTGCGGCGGATTTGTTCACCGACAAAGCGCACACCTTTGCCTTTGTAAGGCTCGGGCGGATAAAACGCGCGGATGTCAGCGGCGCATTGACCAACCAAGTGGTTGTCGATGCCTTCGATGGTGATTTTTGTGTTCTCAGCCACGGTGATCTTTAGTTCGGCCGGAATGGAAAAGAGGATCGGGTGCGACTTGCCGAGGCTGAGATTCAGCGTCGCCCCTTGGACGGCTGCTTTGAATCCAACGCCTTGGATCTCCAACTGGCGCTTGAACCCTTCATTGACTCCAGTGACCATGTTGGACACAAGAGCGCGGGAGAGACCGTGGAGAGCCTTGAGCTGCCGCGCCTCGCTGGTGCGGGAAAGCGCGACCTCGGCTCCCTCGACTTTCGCCGTAATTCCGGCCGGGAGTTCCCATGCAAGCTTGCCTTTCGGCCCCTCGACCTGGACCGAGCCAGCGGGCGATACCGCCACTTTGACGTTGGCAGGCAGCGTGATTTTTTTGTTTCCGATTCGTGACATGGTTACCAGATGTAAGCGAGCAATTCGCCGCCCACGTTTTGTTTGCGCGCCTCGTGGCCTGAGAGAACCCCGCGGGGGGTCGAGAGCACGGCGATGCCCATGCCGCCGAGGACCCGGGGGATCTCCCCGGCTCCGACGTAGCGGCGAAGGCCCGGACGGCTCACTCGTTTGAGCCCGGCAATGGCGCTGGTTTTATTGACAAATCTTGTGCGAATCTTGAGTGCAGGCTGCTCGCCCGTGGTGTCGAGTTCGTAGTCGTTGATATATCCTTCCTTCTTGAGGATTTTCGCGATCTCACTCTTCACTTTGGAATAGGGCATCGAGAGCTCGGACTTTTTGGCGCCGGTGGCGTTGCGAAGCCGGGTCAGCATATCGGCAATTGGGTCATTCATGGCTATTGATCAGGCGGTGGCCGCCTCAGGTTCTTCCACTTTTTTCGCAGTGGGTTTCTTAGCCTTGTCGGAAAATGGCATTCCGAGCTCGGTGAGGAGCGACTTGGCTTCTTCGTTCGTATTGGCTGTCGTCACGATTGTGACATCGAATCCAATGTTCCGCTTGATCCGGTCGAGTTCGATCTCGGGGAAAATCGATTGGTCAGCGACGCCGAGAGTGTAGTTCCCATTGCCGTCAAACGCGCGAGTCGAGACTCCACGGAAGTCACGGATGCGGGGCAGCGCCGTCTTGATGAGACGCTCGAGGAACTCATACATGATCCGACCGCGAAGCGTCACTTTCGCGCCAATCGCCTGGCCCTCGCGGAGCTTAAAGTTGGAAATGGCCTTTTTCGAAGTCGTTGTCGAGGGCTTTTGGCCCGTGATCGTTGTCAGCTCGGTCTTGGCAATTTCCAGCGCCTCTTTGACGTCTGGCGCCGATCCGATGCAGGTATTGATGACGACCTTCGAGACCTTTGGGATCTCATGCACGTTTTTGTAACCGTGCTTTTCGCGCAGGGCAGCCGTGACGCGCTCTTTGTATTCGGTCAGGAGTTCAGGTTCTTGTATCATGGCGTGGTAGGTGCTCAGGCACCCTTAGGCAGCTTTCTTTCCGGTCTTTTTCTCTGGGGTGGTGACCTTCTCCACGATCTTGACATTGGAGATATGGATCGGCCCCTCCCGCTCGATGATCGCGCCATTCGGCTGGTCCTGCGATTTGCGCTGATGCTTTTTGATCATCCGCACCCCCTCGACGAGGACCTGGCTTTTGGCCGCGATGATGTTGAGAACCTTGCCGGTCGCTCCGCGATGGTTGCCGGAAATGACCTCTACGGTATCTCCGCGATGAACATGGAATTTTGGCCGGGTGCTCATAGGACCTCCGGAGCGAGGGAAATGATCTTCATGAAATTCTTTTCGCGCAGCTCGCGGGCGACTGGCCCGAAGATGCGGGTGCCACGAGGGTTCGAATCCTTGTCGATGATGACGATCGCATTGTTATCAAAGCGAAGATACGAGCCATCGTCGCGACGGACAGGCTGGCGGGTGCGGACCACAACGGCCCGGACAACATCGCCCTTCTTGACCGTTCCACCCGAGGACGCTTCCTTCACGTTAGCGGTGATGACATCGCCAATGTGGGCCTCTTTGGTGGATTTTCCGATGACACCAATCATGGTGGCCATGCGGGCGCCGGTATTATCTGCTACATCGATGCGTGAACGGAGCTGGATCATGTCGGTCTAGTGTTTAAGGACTTCGACGAGACGCCAGCGCTTGAGGCGGCTGAGCGGTCGGGTCTCCATGATGCTGACGCGATCGCCAATCTTGGCTTCGTTTTTCTCGTCGTGGGCATGGAATTTGGAAACGTGTTTGGTGATTTTCCCGAACTTTGGATGCGGCACACGAGTGACCGTGCGGACGATAATCGTCTTGTCGCCCTTATCGGAAACAACTTCTCCTACGCGTGTCTTGCGCAGTGCGCGTGTGCGTTCCGCAGGGGCGGCCGGGGATTCAACAGTGGTGGTAGATTCGCTCATTTACTTGGCAGATGGTGTCCCGGACTTCTTGAGGCTGAGAACGGATTCGATACGGGCGACGTTGCGACGCAAGGTACGGAGCATGTGAGGCTTCTCGAGTTGTCCACTCTGTTGCTGAATCCGGAGGTGAAAGATTTCTTCCCGGAGCTCGCGCTTGCGGGCGACCAGTTCTTTGGCGGTTAGCTCTTTGATTTCGGCGATCTTCATGGCAAAAAAATCAGGCTGCGTGGTGACGCGCAATGAATCGCGTGCGGATGGGAAGTTTGTTGGCGGCGAGACGAAGCGATTCCCTCGCAACCGTCTCAGACACTCCGTCGAGTTCAAAAAGGATATTCCCAGGGCGAACTGTCGCCACCCAGTATTCCGGCTGGCCTTTACCTTTACCCATTCGGGTTTCTGGCGGGCGCGCGGTCACGGACTTGTCGGGAAAAATCCGGATCCAGAGCTTTCCTTTCCGCTTCATGTTACGTGTCAACGCTACACGGGCGGCTTCAATCTGGGTGTTGGTGATCCATGCGCGCTCGAGCGTCTGGAGGCCGAATTCCCCGAAATCGATACGAATATTGCGCGACGCGAGACCCTTGCGGCTTCCCCGCTGGGTTTTGCGATACTTCACGCGTTTGGGCATCAATGGCATGGTTTTATCCTTCTTCTAAAATTCTAGTGATTGTTTCAAACCGCGGCGGGCGTTGGTTCCGGCACCGGGGTTGGCCGACGGCTCTCCGCCTGCTCCGCCTCTGTCGGCTCTTGCTTTTTGCAGATCCAGCATTTGATGCCGATCTTGCCGGCGATCGTCTCCGCCTCACAAAAGCCGTAATCGATCGGGGTGCGAAGCGTATGCAAAGGCACCTTACCCTCGCGATACCATTCTGTGCGGGCAATTTCTGAACCACCAAGGCGACCGGAGCAACGGATCTTAATTCCCAAGGCTCCTTGTTCCATTGTGATTTGCACCGCACGCTTCATGGCTCGACGGAATGAAATTCGGCGCTCGAGTTGGGAGGCAATGTTCTCCGAGACAAGCTGAGCATCGAGATCCGGGCTCTTGATCTCCACAATGTCGACCTTCACCTGCTTGCCACCGGCCAGATCGCTGATCTCTTTTGTAAGGTTCTCGATTTCCGAACCGCGGCGACCAATGACCACTCCTGGGCGTGCGGTGTGAATGGTCACGCGCAGGCTGTTCCATGCCCGCTCGATCACGATCCGGGCTACCGCTGCTTGTTTGAGTTTTTTCTTGAGCGCTTCACGAATTTTCGTGTCGGCAAGAAGGTAGTCGGCAAAATCTTTGCGCGATGCATACCAACGCGAGCCCCAGTCACGACTGACCGGGAGACGGAATCCGATTGGATTGACTTTCTGTCCCATGGTTTATTCCTTCGACTCCACGACGGCCGCGGAGGGTTCGGTTTCAGCGGCTGGCGCCGCAGGTTTCTGTGCCACCTTCTTGCTCCGGGGCTTTTTGGTTTTTGCCGCATTGTCGCGACGTTTGATTTCAATTTCGTCCGTGAGGATGATCCGGATGTGCGAAGTCCGCTTGCGGATGGGACCGGCGCTTCCGCGGGCTTTCGGCTGCGAGCGCTTCATGGTCGGACCTTCGCCGACAACCGCCTCTTTAACGACCAGAGTGGACGCGTTGAGATTGTTGTTATTTTCGGCGTTAGCGATCGCGCTCTTCAGCGTTTTCGTAATGAGGAGCGCGGCTTTCTTCGGGGTAAAGCGGAGCAGGTCCAACGCATCCGTTGCCGGAAGACCTTGGATCGCCCGCGTTACCTCGCGCGCCTTAAACGCTGAGATCTTCGCGTATCTATGAATGGATTTCACCTGCATGTCTTTGTCTGTTTTTAAAATGTTCTACTGTCTCGCGTCCAACCGAAGCCGGTCGCCTGTCTTGATGGGTTCTTTTTCTGATACGAGATTTTGAATCACTGCTCCGCAAATCCTGTCGCGCACGTCCACAACTCGAACTTCTCCGATTTTTTTTGAGTCGCGCCATACTTGAAATGGCATTCCGACATTCACGCCTTGTCGCTTTCCGATATTACCTACCACCAGAGAGATGTCGTCCTTGATGTCGACGACCATCCCATCGGAGAGGGTGGCTTCGACTCGTCCCGCCTCGGGAGCGTTCGGCGTCCCGAAGATCTCACTGGTTTTGCGGAGCTCCGTCTCAACGGAGAGTCTCGCTTGCGGATTAATCCCTTCGGTCGTCTTGATGAGGATCTGGATCGCTTCCGAAAGCCGAACGAGCTGGTTCACAGCATCTTCATTTTGCTTTTTCAGCAGCCGAAGATCCCGAACTGCCGCAAGGAGCCGCTGCTCGACTTTCTCTGGCTCATCTTCAATTCCAGTGAGCCCGTAAGCATCCAGCTTGAGCTGGAGATCGGCAGATTGGCGCTTAAAAACTTCCGCCTCGCTGTTCGCGAGGGCCAAGCTCTCGGTGAGTGCAGCAATCGAAGCTCGGGCGAGAACGAGTCTTTCCTCGATGCTTCCCGAGCTGTTGCCTTCAGGCACAGGAACGGTAATTTCCTGCCCCCTCGGGCCTGATTCAAAATCTGTCAAAGAGCGATTGTCCTGTGCAAACGATCCGGAGACCGTGAGCAGGACAGAGAGTGCTGCCGCCGTGGCGACACCTCTCATGGATTATTTGGTCACTTTCGCGGTGTGAGAACCGTGTTTCTTGAAAATGCGAGTCGGCGAAAATTCACCCAGCTTGTGGCCGACCATGTTCTCGGTCACGAAGACCGGAATGAAAGTTTTGCCGTTGTGGACGTTGAAGGTATGACCCACAAAATCCGGGGTCACTGTGCTTCTCCGCGACCAAGTTTTGATCGGCTTCTTGAGACCGGATTCGGTCATCCGGTCAATTTTATCGAGGAGTTTCCATTCAACGAATGGTCCTTTTTTGAGCGAGCGTGCCATGTTTAGTTCTTAGATTTGGCCTTGCGACGGCTGACAATAAATGTGTCGCTGGACTTGTGTTTCCGGCGTGTCTTGAATCCTTTCGCGAGCTGCCCCCACGGGGAAACCGGGTGGTGGCGTCCGCCGCCGCCCTTGCTCTTTCCCTGACCGCCACCCATCGGGTGATCGACCGGATTCATGACCATGCCACGGACATGCGGGCGCCGTCCGAGCCATCGGCTGCGACCGGCTTTGCCTGCCGAGACGTTCATGTGATCTGTATTTCCAACTTGTCCGACAGTGGCGTAGCAGTTCTCGTTGATCTTACGGATCTCGCCAGAAGCCAGCTTGACCAAGGCATATCCCGCTTCTCGGTTCGCCAAAATCGCCTGCGACCCCGCGCTGCGGATGATTTGACCACCGCGCCCAGGAATGAGCTCGATGTTATGGATTCCAGCACCGAGCGGAATGGACTTGAGGGGGAGGGCATTCCCGACCGAGGGCTCTGCTTTTTCTCCAGCGCTGACCTTCGCTCCGACGGCAAGGCCTAGTGGCGCGAGAATATAAGCTTTTTCCCCATCCGAATACTGGAGCAAAGCCAGACGCGCCGAGCGGTTGGGATCGTATTCAATGGCGAGAACCTCTGCCACCACTTCACGCTTGCTGCGCTTGAAGTCGACGATCCGATACCGGCGCTTGTGACCGCCGCCCCGATGGCGCATGGTCATCCGGCCCTGGTTGTTACGGCCGCCGGACTTTTTGATGGCTTCTGTGAGCTTCTTCTCCGGTTTGCTCTTGGTGATCTCGGCAAAGTCCGGGAGCGCCTTGAACCGGCTGGCTGGTGTGAGTGGTCTGAAAGTCTTGAGTGCCATGTTCTGCTGGTTTTCTTAAACGAGGTCGAGTTTCTCGCCGGCCTTGAGCGTAACGATTGCCTTTTTCCAGTTTGGACGGCGGCCGAAGTCGGCCCGGCGCTCGCGCTTTTTCTTGCCGGCGTAATTCGCGGTGTTCACGTCGAGCACCTTCTTTTTGAAGATGACCTCGATCGCGCGCTTGATCTGGAGCTTGTTTGCCGAGGGATTGACCCTGAAAACATACTTGTTGAACTTCTCGGAAAGCAACGTGGCTTTCTCGGTGAGAATGACGGTTTGAATTTGATCGTGGACTTCGTTCATGACGCGAGCCTTTCTGAGAGTTTTTCGAGCGCGCCTTTAGTGACGATAATCTTGTCGAAGGCGAGGAGTTGCTCTGTGTTGACGTCTTCTGCACGGGTCAATTGCGCGGCGGCAACGTTCCGCGCGGCCTTGAACGTGTTTTCGTCGAAGGAACTCGAGACAACCAGCGTTTTGCGAGCTTTGGGGGACGTCTCGGACAGGAGGGAGGTAAAGAGCTTTGTTTTGGGGGCGGCCACAGCGAACTGATCGACAATCAGGACGTCTCCCTCGAGGATTCGAGCACTGAGAGCCTTACGGAAAGCGAGTTTCTTGACAGCTTTCGGCGTGTTTTTCGTGTAATCGCGCGGCTTCGGGCCGTGAGCTGCACCACCGCCAACCCAGACGGGGCTAGCGAACGAGCCGGCACGAGCGCGTCCAGTTCCTTTTTGGCGCCAAGGCTTACGACCGGAAAGATTCACATCACCTTTCGTCTTGGCGCAAGCTGTCCCGCTCCGGCGGGCGGCTTGGATCGCGACGACCACATCGTGGACGGCCTGTTGGCCTTTCGCCTCGTCGGTGATCAAATCGATCTTGGCTTTCTGTGCCTCTGCGGCGGTGAGAATGGTGGCGCTCATGGATAAATTGGGCTAGTCACAATGGATCGCGCAGCCCGTATTCTGGACTCGTGCAGCGGCGATTTGATTGTGAGTTGTCATGGTGAATTGGTTTCCCTCAGGAACCCTCGAAACCATCAGGGGACAAAAAAACCACACTGCGGTGGTTGTCGCGTCTTCCCGACGGCTTGCGGGAGGGAGGAGTTTACGAATCGGTTTTCGATACGCAAGAAGAAAATAAAAAATCTTTTTGCCGAAATTTAATACCGAAATTTCGGCGTCCCTTCAGGCGTCGCCGCAGGAACAGGAATCGTATCGGACACCAACTCAGGATCAATGTTGAGATCAGGCGGAGGGACGTTCGGATCGGGCAACGGCGTATCGTTAATCTGCGGCCCGGAATAAACCGGACTACTCTCCCCGCGCTGTCGGCTCCCGGGTTTGCGGGACATGCCTGAACTCCCTGAGGACGCGACCGATTCCGCCTCTTTCGGCCTCGGAGGTGCCACCGCCATGTTCTCGTTGGCGATATATCCCGTGCGCGAGTCTTCCATTTGGACGAAGCTGTATCCCATCTCCCGCCGAAGCAATTTGACCCGAGTCCCCCGACGCAACGAAAGATCTGGCCCGCGGGCCTGTTGCGGCCCGAGCCGATAAAATGGCGCAAATTCCACCGTGATGATATTCTCAGGTGCTGCATCGGGAGAAAACGATTCGGACGCGCATCCCCAGATTCCGACAGCGATCGCGAGGCAAAAAATATGCAAAGCCCACCGGATACCTCCGTCCATCGATCGCTTGATTTTTCGAGATGCTTTCCTCATCAGATATCTTTGCCACTCCACATTCGAATCTTGAATTCTATCGCCCTCCACTGATTGTGCAACCTCTGCGTTTCAAACAATGACACCTGCCTGACCAGGACTCCATGATCCATCTTTTAACCGGTGCCGACGAGCGATTTGCTCCGGGCCTGCTCGTTACAGCAACTTCCGCCCTGCTCGCGATGAAGCGTTCGCAGGCGGTAACCATTCACGTCATGGATGGCGGACTGAGCAAGGAATCCAAAGACGATCTGCACTCCGCCTGTCTCGCCATTAACCCAAACTGCTCGATACATTCGATTCCGACGAATACCGCAGCGTTCGGGACTTTTCGACCGGGATTGCGAGATTCTCGAATGTATTACGCCCGCCTCTGGATGGGGTCTTTGATCTCGGCGGAAAGAGTCATCTACCTCGACTCCGATATTGTCGTTCTCAGCGATCTTTCTTTGCTTTGGGAGCGGCCGATGGGCGGGAGGATTTCCCTCGCCTGTGGAGATCGCTCATTTGCCAATCTGGCCGAGGATTGCCCTTGGCCACTCGATCCTCCAGAGCGGACTTTTCCCTACTTCAACAGTGGGTTTATGCTCGTCGATCTTGAAAAGTGGCGAGCCGACGGATTAGAAAAAAAGGCCCTCGATCTCGCAGCGGGAGCTGCCAGCTACCAGTGGCACGACCAGACCGTTCTCAACTACCTCCTCCGCGGCAAGGTTGAAATCATCGAGCAAACGCTCAATTGGCAGGCGGAGACCCTTCCCTCAGAGTCTCTAGATCGCCTTCACATCCACTACTCCACGGGACGAAAGCCATGGAGCTATTGGGGCCTCGACTCGCGATTTCGGATCTGGCGTGCATTCTATTCGGCCACAGGCAAGGATCCCCTCCGCCTCCTACTCAGCCGCAGAGAGACGTCCGGTTTGATCCTCGGACTCGTTGAGGGAACGATCCGAAGAAACCATTGGGTGCGCAGACTCTACGTGTCGTGGCTGAGCACTCTTTTACAAATTCAAGACGGCCCGCAGAAGGCCGCTATCGCGGGTCGACTTGCCTACTACTCGACCGGTCTCGGCAGCCCGTCAGGCGACTCCGATATCAGGCAGCACAATCCTGTCGTGTCGGCGATTAAACAGAGGTTCCAGAATCAAAAGTCGCCCTCTGAGGTAACCCGCTGAGGAAAACCCCCGTCTCGCGGGCGTTGTCGTGCATCTCCTCAACGAACGTTCGACTCCCCTCCTGCATGCCTCTCAAGTTCACAGAATCGGCGAGCATTTCACGGGCTCCGCGAACAAATCGTCCCCAGTCGCCTGCTGCGAAAATTCCTAGCCGGAAACGTTCGAAGATCCCATCAGGATTGACGTCCAGCGAAAGGAGCGCGGTCTCCGCTAGACCGGCTTGAATAAAACTATTCGGCCACCCTTCCCACTCCGACGTATTCACAAAAATCTTCGCTCGATCATAATGGTCTTGAATTTTGTGATAGGGCACAGATTCGATAAATGTGAGATTCGGGAAACCTTTTGCTCGCTCCCAAACCGCCGCCCACAGCCCTTCATTTTCGGCCGGGCAGATCATTTCGAAGGATGCTCCGGGGAGGGCTTGCACCAAGTCCAGAAAAAGATCGGGACGCTTGATGGGCTGACACCGCGAGACCCATAGGAAGTCCACCGATTTCTCCTGAATTACCGAACTCCTCCTGGGCAAAACCAAATACCGATAGAGCGTGCAGTCCATCCCCCGATCTTCGAAGCATTTTTTCTGCCCTTCCGTAATGGCGTGCCTCGCATCACTTCGCCGGACCGCAAACTCGAATAAGGCACCGAAGACAGGGTGCTCGCGGCGATACGCCCCATTAATCTCGCTATCGAGGGCACACGCAAAGTCGAGACGATATCCAAGAAATGGCCGCAGGACCCACAACACAAAAAGCCAGGCTGTCCATCCCATCACAACCACCCATTCCGGACTCTCCTCACGCAAGACTCGAATGACTCGAGGGATCGCTAGGATCATCTGCAGAAGCCTCCCCGTGTGAAACCTCCCGGCGTTTCGGATTTTCACACCTTGGAGTGTGAAATGATCGCCCTGCCCCATGTCGCCGGACGCTATCACAACCTCATGTCCACGCCTGGCAAGTTCGCGGGCCAGAAGGGCGACTTGAAGTTCCGCCCCACCAGACGTCCGAGTAGACGTCTCATCCAGAATCAAATGCGCGGAGCTCGATAAAAAGAGAAGCTTCACGTCGCGGTCGGTTTCCGGCTCCGAATCTGGACGGCGGGATTCCCTGCGACAATGTCCCAAGGAGCGACATCATGCAGGACCACTGCACCGGCCCCGACCACCGCTCCCTGCCCGATTTTTATTCCCCCGAGAATAATACAAAGCGCCCCGGTCTCCACCCCATCCTCAAGGACCGGACACGGCCCACCGGCTACTTTCTCCCCAATTGTCACGCCGTTTCGCAAAAGGCAACCGGCACCGATTTTCGCCCGCTGGTTGACGACGAGCCCGACGCCATGGTGAAGCGCCAATCCAGGCCCAACGCTGGTCCGGTAGTCCAACTCGATTCCCATCAACCAGTGAACCAAAGCAACATAAACCCCGAGAACAGGAAGCCCAAGCCACCAAAAACGAAACCTCCGAATGCCTTGGCATAATCGGAAAAATACCATCACGAATCTCCCCTTGGGATTTCCGTGATTGGCCGACCAGTCTTGCAGAATGTATGAAATCATCTACGCAGCATGAAGGTGAATATTTTCTTTTACATGCCCGAGGCTCACTTGCCGAGCCCAGATCGACGGGCTGCCTGGCTTCCCGGCCAAGCACCCGACCTTCTTGCCGGAGGAAAATCTGCCGCCGCGCAATGCTGGATCTACCAAACTTGGGTCGAGTTGCAGGGCGACACAAAAATCGAACTCGTGACCAAAATGCCAGATGAGGGGATCATTGTTACTCTCGGCGGCGTCCTCCATAAACACTTCGAAGCGGGCGAAAAACAATTCATCGCAAATATCGTTGCTGATTTTGTTCCGCACCCGGGCACACACCTACAAATCGTGCAGAATCGGACCCACGCCCGCCGCCTCCCGGGATCGGTTTTTATTCCCCTCTGGCCGCAACCCAACATTGTTCCCCGTGACCCTGCGAGAGGAGACCGACTTGAGACGGTGGCATTTTTCGGTGATCCCGGAAACCTCGCTCCAGAACTCGCCAATGTGGGCTTTGCTTCCGACCTCGAACGGGAAACGGGCGCACGTTTCGTCATCCGTGATGCCTCGCAATGGCACGACTTCTCAGACGTCGACGTCGCTCTCGCGATTCGAGATTTTTCACACTCACAACACCTGCATAAACCTGCAACAAAACTCTACAACGCTTGGCTCGCAGGCGTGCCAGTGATAGCCGGCAGCGATTCCGCCTTCGCGGCTGAGGGACTGGACGGAAAAGACTTTCTCCGGGCCCATTCGTCGTCGGAGTGCATCAAACTCGTGAAAAAGCTCCAAGGCGACCGAGCTTTCCGACAAAACCTCGTCGCGTCTGGAAAAAAAAGAACGGCTCCGTTTTCAAGGGAAGCCGTCACGGAGAATTGGCGTTTATTCTGCGAGGAGAAACTACCAGCGACGGCAGCGGGATGGTTTAAGAAATCGCCTGTCGAGCGTCGAATATTCTGGCTCACTCAACGGCTGATCTTTTTCCTCGATCGCAAGATCCGGTCTTAAGATTCCGGATCAGCCCCAAGCGGATCGCCAAGCTCCTGACAAGGACACCCGATGTCCAAAATGGCGCTCGTCGCGCGGCCACAGCCAGCTCCGCAAGCGCCGCACCCCAATCCTCCGCCGCCACGGCCCCGGCGGCTTGCACGCGATGGACGGCCTCGGCCGATGCCGGACGCCGCCCATAAGATTTCCAAAATTCCTTTCGATCTGCTGCGCGAAGTCCCTCTCGAAATCCTCGCACAAGCCGTTCGTCCATCCCAACACTGTCGCCAGGTTTCGCCAAAATCGCCGCGACGACACGATCGCTCTCCTCGCGCGTTTTCTCAGATGATTCATGGGACAGCGAGCTGCTGTGATGCCGATATCCGACGAGTCTCTCCGAAAGATTCACTCCTCGACCATCCTCAAGCAACCTCGACCACAGTTCCCAGTCTTGGCAGATCCGATACCGTTCATCGTATTGGACCACCTCCCCACGTGAATCCGTCCGACGAAATATCACCCCGGTATGCACAAACGGATTTCTCAACAACATCGAGGCCCGAACGGCTGCGTCATCCGGCGGCACATGAATCATCCCTGTGACGGCACCCGACGCGTCGAGGATCCATCCATTCACCCCGGCCAGAACGACGTTGGCCTCCTTGGTCACACACCTCCATTGCTTCTCCAAACGTCGCGGCAGAGAAACGTCGTCGGCATCTTGCCTCGCCACCCACTCGCCCCGCGCCTCGCGAAGACCCTGATTGAGGCACGCAGTCTGCCCACTGTTCTCCGTGTTACAAATGAGGCGAATTCTGACTTCTTCGCGCTCCCACTTCTTCAGCTCGTCCACACTTCCATCCGTCGATGCGTCGTCAATGATGACAAACTCAAAATCCTTGAATGTCTGCGCACAGATGCTCTCGACAGCTTCCCGCAGGAACCTCCCTGCATTGAATACGGTCATCAGAACCGAGATCCGAGGAACCGCGCTCATGAAGACCAGATCGACCGAAAGATATCCCCATGCGCTCGCAGCCAGCCACCGACTGCGAAGCGCCTCTCCGCATTCTGACGAGCAGCCGAGGACATCTCGGAATAAAACCGAATCACATTGGTGACCCCGTCGGCTATTTGATCGCCCGTCAACGCATGCCTCACATTCCAATCCAACGGCACATCGATCAACACTCCACATTCCTCCGAAACAATCTCGGGCATCCCACCGGACCTAGACCCCACAATCGGCAGCCCACACGCCATGGCTTCCAGAACCACCGTGGGACAGGGATCCATATACTTCGGATGAACCAAAATATCATGTGCCCGGTAAAGCTCAGCCGCATCTGCCTGAGAAAAGGCAGCCACCCGACGGACCTTCGTCCCAAGACCTCGCAGCTCGACCTCGCGGCGGAAGTCTTCCTCTCCATCCCGCCACCGAAACGATCCCGCAACCGTCAACTTTGCGTCCAAGCCACCTTTGCCCAAAGCGCTCAACGCGTCCAAAATCGGAATCACCCGATCCCTTGTCCCGTGGGTTCCGGCTGCCAAAAGTCGGGTATTTTTTTCACTCCTTAACTGAACGTTCGGACGAAACGTCTCCACATCGACGGGATTATACAAAACCGCCGACGGCTTGTCCCATCGGCCCAAAAACTTCTCAGCCGAGACCCTGCAATACTCGCTCTGAAAAACGACAAAATCTGCCATCGCACCGAGCCGACGCATGGGCTCGTTGAATCTCGAACTCTCCCCACCTGCCCATGCCGGATAACCCACCCCGTTTTGGTTCCAGACAATCTTGATTCCCTTCCTCCGGCACTCCGCAAATAGGCCCTCAGCGAATCGCGGCGGACTACTGCTCACCGCGTATAGAAAATGACACTCTGTCTCGTCCCCGCCAAACGCCCTCTGCAGCGGCAGCAGCTTCACCGCCCCGCCATGGATCGGCCGCCCATCTTCCAACACTCCACCGAACCCGACCCGAAGCTCGCGGGCACGCGAACGCTGGATCTTCTCGAATCCCCGCTTCGCGGCAAAAGCAGCAGGCACATCCAACAAAGCCCGCACCGCCTCCCTCACTTGCCATGGAATCGCTCTAGTCACAAGACAACTAACCCCGCACCTCTAGCCTCTCAGCATCTGCGATTTTGATTGCACAATCCACCACCGAAAGCCGCCCTCTCTCGCCCTCTCTCACCCACCGCATCGCCTCCGCCACCCCATCATGCTGAGGAAGTGCCCCCCGAAAACCCGCATGCGCCCTAGACCATCCCGACCACCAAAAGCTCCGCCCTACCTCAACCCAACCCGGCGAGTCCCGACTCATCGGCAAGAGAGCTTCAGCCAAAGCCCCACCCAACGAAACCGAAGAATGGGAATACCCCGCTCTCTGCCGAATTCCCCTGATCTCAAAGCCACCGCCAGCAATCTTCGCCAATAAAGCCACAGCCTCATCCACCGAGTCATATAGCCACGGCCCCAGCAAGTCACTCGCCATCCCCACCCGCGTCGATATCACAGGCCGTCCGGCAAAAATCGCCTCCAAGACAGAATAAGGCCCCCCCTCCCAACGTGACGAAATCACCGCCACATCCAACGCCGCATACAACCGGTTCAACTCTCTCCTCCCCAGCACATTCACCCCAAAATCATCCCCCACTACCTCCGCACCCCGAAACAAACATCTCACACCCCGCCTCGCCAACTCCCCACGCAACCAATGCCGCCGTGGCCCCGCCAACAAAACCCGCAAATTCGGAATCTTCGCCGCCGCCACCGCCGCAATCTCCGCAAAAACATCCGCCCCTTTTTGCGCTTTCGGGAATCGCAAATCAGCCCCCAACGAATCCCGATGGAAATTCCCAATCACAAAATCCCCGTCCTCAAAACCCAACTCCCCCCGAATCTCCCCACGCTCCACCGCCCCAAGCGGACGAAAAATTTCCGCATCCACCGCATACGGCACCAATTTCGCCTCCAATCCCAACTCCCTAAACTGCCCGAACGCCTCACCTGACCTCGCAATCCACAAATCCACTCTCCCCGCCGCCTCCTCAAACCCTGGACGTGTCAAGTAAAACGCCGGCGGATTGTCCGCAAAACATACCACCACCTTCCCCTCTAGTGCCCGCCGCCCCATCCTCACCACCGGCGGCCACCACGCACTCAGCACAATCCCACTCCCAGCAAAACTCCCGACCTCCACCCCATCGCCCAGCGCCACCCGCGCACGAACCAAATCCTCATCCAACGCCCAGCCAATCCCCTGACCCCCAAAAAAATTCACCCTCGCCTTCATCCCCCCCCAATCACACTTTGCACCAGCCGTCGATAGGCCGCACACATGAAATCCCCCGAAGGTGCTTCCGAAAGCACCAACCGCCGCAACGCCCCATACCGCTCCCGCACCTCATCTATTGCCGCGGAAAAATCCTCCCCCATCAACACCCCAAACCTTTGCCCCAACTCCACTGTTCCACCCGTATCCGCGGTATAAAGCAACGGCAACCCGCACTGCATCGCCTCCACCGGATGCATCGCCCCTGGCTCATACCGCGACGCACTCACCGCCACATGGCACTCCCTCAAAACCGCCGCCAACTCATGCCCCGCCCGCGCCCCGAAAGTCTTCGCCGCCCGCCATCGTATCCCCTCCGGCCATCGCCCGACGATCCACAATTCGACCCCCCGCAATCTCCCATCTGCAATCGCCCCATCCATCGCCTCATACACCGGAAACCCCTTCGCCACATTGTCCGACCAATGATGCGTCACCACCCGCAACGGCTCACCCGCCTTCCAACCATGAGCCCCCAGCGGATGAAACACTGCCGGATCCGCCCCATTGTGGATCACACAATGCGGCCTCGTCCGATCAAACCATCGCTCGGCATGATAGTCTCGCAACCACTCAGAAACAAATACCGTATGATCCGCTGCCCGGTTGCACTCCGCCAAATGCGCATTCATCCCATTCGTTCCCTTCCTCACATCATTATCGTTAATCCTCTGGATACACTGCAACTCGGGGCGTGCTTCCTTGGCACGCAACACATCCGCATACGAAAACGTCAGCCCGCCATTCAACCCCGCATGAGTCCCCACCACGCAGTCCACCCCCTTTCGGAGCTCCGAGACCGTCTCATAGCCACAACGCCTCAGATACGGATCTAGCTGACCCAGCCATTGGTTCCCTCCACCAAAAGGTCCACGCCGCCAGCGCAGATTGAACGCGACACAAGGTTTCACCGAAGAATCGCCAAAAAGCTTTCTCATCGTTCGAAAAAACCCTGTAATTCAAAATTCACGTTCGCTCCCTTGTTAAATCACGCTTTTCTGAGTTGCCAACCCTTCACGAGCAAAACCAGCTCATGCCGTTTCTGGAAAACCGCACCAAACCCAAAAATCATGTTGGCCGTCAACACAGGGTCAAAAGGCGAACGAAACTCCCATTGGACCGATCCAAATAGCGATGCCAAAAGACTCAACATTGCAATGCCCGTTAGCACGGGAATCCGAAAATCTCGCTCACCTAAAAAATACGCAATCACCAGACAAAGAAACGACGATAGGAACCATCGATAGTCGGGAATAAGCCATTCGCTAACTCGCATCAGCTTCTCCGAAACAAGATTCGTACTCTTGACCGGGCGCAATTGCCAAGGTCGCGCCTGGAACGCAATTCCAAACAAGTTTCCGGAATCGCTATTACTAGAAGATAGATAGAGAGCTTGAGGCGGAATGAAATCGTTTTCATTCGGCAAGGGAACCCCTTCCGCGACGTATCGAGAGCGTTGCGCTTCCAAGCCCGCACTCCACGCTCTTTGGCGCTCACGAAGATCACTCCATTGCCACCGCCCAGCCAGTTTCCCCACCCTCCATCGAATCGGCTTCTGACTTTGATAGGAAAAGACATTCGCCAAGTGGTTGACATATCTTCGCATGGAACCAATCGGATCTTGAAATAGAGACTCCAGAGCCGCTTTTCGTAGAATATCAAAGTCTTCGTTCAACGAGAACTCACCCGTCGAATCTCCCTTTTCTTGCAGCGCAAAAAGCAAGGTGTTGAACATTCTCTGGCTAGAGAATTTAAAAAATATTTCCTCATCGATTCCATGCTCCCGAAACACCTCATGCGTTAGAACGTTGGACTCCACAAATTCAGCTAATCGCGCTGATGCCGGACCGTGATCGGGGGAAATAGCCTGCTCTTGAACAAAGAGACGGTAGAAGGGCAGATGCGCATTCCCCAGTTTAGCAATGCAGAAATGTCCATACCGAGTTTCATTCAGTGTTGCATATCCAAAACTCAAAGCGGCATACACGACAAAGAAACAAGCGCAGAGCATCCATCTCCTCGTCCACTCGCCCCGCATCATCAGCAACGGAAGAATCCCAGAAAGAACGAAGACTTGGTTTGCAGGGCGGTTCATAACCATCAAAAATACCAAAAAGCCCAGACCCGTCCAAAGTCTCCGACTTTTCGAACCCATAGAGAAAAAGGCCAAGCAAAACCAAATACAAAGTAGCACTGTTTGCAATGTCTCCGATCCCAGCGAGTTGTAGCATCGGAATGTCCAGAGATTCGCACATACAAGCACTATCGTCAGCCAGCCCAACACTCTCCCACTCTGGTTGATAACAAGAAAGACGGCCACGACAGACACAGAGAACAGAAGCGAGAGAATGATCTCAAGCCCGGCCTGCCCAACCGTCTCAAACCCGAAACCGTAAAACAACGGAGTGAGAGGCGTTCGGTAAAGCATGAGTAAAACCGAGTCCGGCTCAACCCGAAGAAAATCCTGAAAATACCGGTACCAAGTAACAAAGTCCCGCCCCTCCCTAAGTGGAAACCAAACCGACACAACCCAATACCAAGCACACGCAATCACCCCTGGAGCAACAGCAGATCTCCAATCAATGCTTGACGAGCCCTCGACCGCTGCCGTCGGATTTCTAATCCTCGTGTCCTTTTCAACGGCATCATTGCTTGACATCACGCACCTACCGTAAAGAACTATTCGCTCCCCCCTGCATCATCGAAGCAAATAGCCTCTCATTGACCTCGGGCACCGTGTCCTTAACGGCAAAACCCGTGTCTGCATATCCGCCAGATTTAATTTGACTTGCCATACCAAAAGATACCCAACGTCGCAACCGACTGCAATCAGGTTTTCCACTGAGGAGGTGAGCTGAATCAGAGCCAGTGAGATCTCATGAGACACGACCCTTGGACATGGGCGTCATACCCAATCGAGATGGATTTTGGGATGAATGCGGACGGCAAGCTGGAGGCGCACCCGCGCTCCGATCTCGGCCAGGCTCGGGATTTTCTTATCGTGGGTTTCGACAAAGAGATGATCCACGAGGTCGAGGGTGCGGGTCGCAATGAGGTGCTCGAGGACCGAGAATTCAGCGCCTTCGATATCCATCTTGAGAACGCGCACTTCTTGACCGAGTCCCGTCAAGAAGTGCGCTAGGTCAATGGTCTCAACTTCGATGGCGCGGGTTTTTGAGACATTGGATTTCTCGGCCACAAGCGAGGAACCGTTCGACCAGTAGACCTCGTCGTTTGCGCTGTTCTGGTGCAGATAGAGTGGCATTCGTCCCGGGCGATCCGAGATCGCGACCTGATGACACGTAACAAGGGGCATGTGCTCGAAGCGTTTCTGAAGCACTTCAAACGCAAAGGGATTCGGCTCGAATGCATGAACGATTCCTCCGTGGCAGGCGAGGATGGCTGTCATGTCGCCGATGTTTGCTCCGCAGTCGAGGCCGATCTCGCCAGGTCGAAGCGGAACGGCGGCAAGCGCTCGTTTGCTCGCGGCCTCCGAGGTGAGGCCGAACTTCCAGCGGACGAATTCGATGAGCTTTTGCATGGACGATGGAACCTTTATTTCAACGCTCATGGTATCTCCACTGCTGCAATTCTGCAAACCCGGCCAGTCGCGTTTTTGCGGGAAGCGGGTCACGGGAGCTGTTCACGCAGAGTAACGCTTTGCTTTTGGAATTCGAAGTCAGTTCTTCCATGTCAACACTTTCACATAAAAACAGCTCTATGATTTTTTGTCATACTCTGAAAGCCAGAATATAAACCCACCCGCGGGACAGTGCCCATCTGTAACCTCAGCACAGGCTGAGCGATTGAGAGTAAAAAACGGAGGCCACGGGGTTGGGATCCGTAGGTGAAGGCAGGCCCCTCGTCGAACTGCATGTCCGTTGCCTGTTTGTTCGGCTTTTCATTCGAACGAGCCTGATCCAGAAAAAAATACGCTCGTATCAAGCATCACCTCATCGCCCTGTCGATAATGATGCTTCTTCCACTTCGACTCCGTCACCCGGCCCCGGAGCCGATTTCCGATTCGACGCAGTGTTCCGGTAATGCCTCCGCGATAAACCTCCATGATGTTTTCTCTCACTCCACCGTCCTCGTCCAAACTGCTTCGCCGCAAAAAGCACGTGTGCAGGCATCTCAGCGGGGTTTCGTCCCAACTGATCGACTCCTGAAAATTTAGTTTCTTCAAATCGTCAAACCCCGATTGAAACACCACCTTCCCGCCATGCAAACGCTCCACCGTATCGCCATCCCAAGACTGGATCACGCCGAAGTTGTAGAGCTTCGTAATACTGCGACTCGGCGTTGCGAGATACCCCCGAGCGCGAACGCCATCCTCACTCAGCCAAGTGCAATGTAAAACATTTCCCTTAATCCGCCAAAGCCCATCAAACTCTCCGGACAGAACCCTCACGCGAAAACCCGCCAATCTCACCGGGTCGTAAATCTCATCGCCATCCACCGCGAAAACCCAGGTCGGCGTCGCCGCAAACCGCTTCAACAGATCGTGAGAAACCGACGGATGGCTGATCGAGTGCAGCTCCGCGTGCGAAAACTCATCCGCCAACTCTTTGAGAATCCCTAGCGTACTATCGCAAGATCCATTGTCGCAAAGAAGCATGCTATCACAAAACGCCGCGATATTTCGCACCGCTCTACCAACGAACCGATCTTCGTTTTTAACCAAGACAATCCCAACAATCTGCCGAAGTTCCCCCATCTCCTTAGTATTTCACCAGTTCCCGCCGATATTCATCCGTCACCGCACGAATCACCCGCGCCGGGTTTCCTGCGACCAACGAACCGCTTGGCACATCGTCGAGCACCACACTGCCCGCAGCAACCACAACGCCATCTCCGATCACGACCTTCCCAAGAATCATCGCCCCCGCGCCAATGAACACTGACTTGCCAATTTTCGGAATTCCCGTCCGGTAATCATTACCAACCGTCACATTGTGGAAAACATAAAGATCCTCTCCAATCTCCGAAGCATTCAGCAAAATCCTCCCCCAATGCGGCATGAGCACACCCCCAGCCAACCTCGGACAGTGGATTTCCAACCCAGATCGCCGCGAAGCTCTTTCATAGAGTCGCGCAAATATCCCCCGTATCCAAACCGCCGCAGCCGCCTCCCGCAAACGATAGTAGGCAAGAGTCCGATACTGCGGATGCCAGTGGTAATATCCTAGCCGCCAAGCAAACGACGTTTCCGGATGTTTGCGAAAACGTCGCTCCCAATCCCTCTGCAAGACACCAAGTCCCTCTTCGCGAAACACTCTCACGCCCCACCCCCGCTCAACCGCGACAGCAACTGCTGCGCGCGAAACACGCTCGCGCCCTCAATGAAAAGCGCATCATTCTTAAAGTCGCCGACATAGTGACGACACACTGCCGATTTGCGCCGAAAGTTTGTCCAGCTTATCTCATACTCCTGCGGCAACGTCCCGCCCTTTCCCCATTGCGAACCCGCCACCGCAAAGAACGTCTGCTCCAAAAAATGGAACTCCCGCGCCAACGGGGCACAACGTTCCAAAAAAGTTTCCGCAAGCGACATCTCGACACCCGACCTCACCATCAAATCCAAACCACTGTTCACACGTTGCCAAATCGAAAATCCCATCGCCGCCTCCAACCCAGCGCGGTCGGACGAATACTTTTCCTTTGTGTCCTCCATAAACCAAAATGTCTCATCGCCCGAGACGATCCAATCCAAAACAAAACACGGCCGACGAAAGAAAATAATATCGCTGTCGAGCACAATATAGCGGTTCCCTTGCGCAAAATGCCAAGTATCAAAAACCTTAAGAAACCACGGATGCTTGACCCTGTTCTCCGAACAATGCGGATAGTCCCTCAGAACTTGCGCGAGCTCCCGATCCGCATCCGCCCGCCGAATCACGCGCGCATCGGGAAAGTTGCGCTCCAACTCCCACACATCCGCATCCGTCAAAGTCCCATCATCGTGCAAACAAGGGGACCAAAGGTATCCCGAGTGGTGCTCCAAACTCCTCAAAGTTAATTGTCCCATCGTCACCCCGCTATGCGAAAGCACCATGTGCAGCGAGACCCGCTTGTTCAAAAGGGCGAACTCTCGCCGCTCGCGCACCGCCGGCTCCGCAAACCTCTCGCGACAAAACCGAATCGCCGCTCGTCGCATCCAAGTGGGGATGACCTTCATCGGGTCGGCATCCTCTCCAAAATACGCCCCATCAGTTCCGGCGAGTGCCTCGACACATAATTTACAAAAAATTGATTCGGTTCACCTTTGGCCATGATTCCCGAGAAAAACAGGGGATACGGCCCATTGCAGAAGACATCGTCGAAAGGAATCCGCCCCAACAACTGCCGCGCCAATCCCATCTGTCCCACAACCGGATATAGCGCCATGAGTTTATGAAAGACCCAAGCCTCCAACTCGGCCCGCGCAGTTCCAAGTCCGTTCCGCACCGTTAAACTCATCGCTGCCGAGTTGATCTGAAAACACCCCTGTTTCCACTCATCCAAAAGATCTGCCGCCAGCGGCGCACACGCTTTTTCAAAGTGCCAAGCCGAACCGCGTTTCTCTGTAACCCGCAGTGCTAGCTCGCAGCACGCCTCCAGCACATCCAACCGCCACAGTGCCGGATGCAGGTGAAACCTCGCGTCGTGAGTGCCAACCAGATGCTTCAGCCGATAGTGCTCAGCATCCAGCACCGGGCTTCGCGAGGGATACCGCCGATTGTCCCAACCCATCAGACTAATATAAGACGCCTTTAACGATTGAAGCAGCTTGGGCAGCGTGTTGTTGAGATGCTCCGCATGGCACGTCGCCAGCGGCACATGTTCTTCCGCGACCACATAGACTGCCTCGAATCCCCGTGCCTTCATCCCGGCAACTCCCGTCTGTAAGACCGCCGTCCAGTTCCTCCGATCCACCCCAGCATCTAAGTCCACACGCGGCAACCCCGCCGACTCATCGCCCGCAAGACCACAAAAAACTATCTCTGGATGCGAGGGCCAGAACTCCGAAATCAACTCGAACGTCAACGGTGCAACCCAAGTGTAACCTCGCCAGACCGGCACCAAAATTCCAACTTTCATTCTCTCCCCTGCCTCCACAGATTGTGAACTATCGGAAGCACCCCTCGGTCGTCCGTTGCCCCGCTCAGTTTCGCCGCAATCAGCGATCTCCAATACCAAGGCGTCCGCACACCCAGTTCACGCGCTTGCTCCAACAGCGACTCGATCACCGCAGGTGCCTTCTCAAAGTGCGCTCGCTTCAATGCGTGATCCACAAGGTCGCCATTGCTCACACCCAAAAATGAAACATCAATCCCACGCTCTGCACACCATCCAAGAAACTTCCGCTGCAGCTGCAAACGATACCAAATGCTCCGCGCCGTGTTCTGCCCCAATGATTCCGGCGCACATGTCTTATCCAACACCACCGCATCGCAATGAGCAAAACTCGCCATCACCCCGCAACGCAACCAATACTCTGCATCCTCAACCTGACGAAAGTTCTCGTCAAACCCACCGACCGCTTCGTTAAGCGACCGCCGAATCATCGCCGCCCCTGCCGTCGGAATCGCTGTCCACCAAAAATGAGCTTTAGCCGGCAAAGGCGGCTCGCCCACAGCGGATGCCAGGCCGTGAAGCCGCGGCTCGAGCAAATCTCCCCGTCGTTGAAGAACAAAACCATAAACCACGCCTGCCTGAGATTTCTCCGCCGTCCGCGACAACGCCTCAAGAGCTGCCGGCATTAATACATCGTCCGCATCCAAGAACAACAGCCACTCACTCGTCGTCTCCCGAATCCCCGTATTCCTCGCCGCTGCCAAGCCCCCATTTTCGCGCCTCACATATCTGATGCCCGGAATTTTAGCGCAAATCTGAGCCGTCGCGTCGACGCTCCCATCGTCAACAATCAAGATTTCATCCGCCGCACGAGACTGCGCTTGGACACTCGCAATCGCCGTCGCCACGTAACGCTCGGCATTGAATGCCGGGATGACCACCGCGACAGTCACGCCGATCCACCCTTCGCAAAGTATTCGTCAAACGACTGCGGACGCACAAGGAAACCCAGCTCCTCCAACTGCCTGGTTCCTTCAAAGCCAATCGACTCCCGACCGCACAGGCTGAATTCATCCCCCTTCTTCGCCAATGTCTCCGCATAAGCCTGATACTCCGCCCCTGCACCGATATGCTGCCCCCGGCTCACCTCCTCACGCGCGTGCGCATCGAAATCTTGCAGATACTTAAAATGGCAGACCACCGCCCGCAATTCCGCAAATCGACCCCGTTCAAGATAGTGATGCCCATCATTCAAATACATCCCAACCTCATACCGCAGGAGCGGAAACTTCGAACAGCACACGCCAATTCCAAAGAGCCGCTGGCGCACACCTCCAAAAAATCGATAATCGAGTCCCATGCCGAATTGAAAGTGTCGCGGCCTCGTCGTCAGCGATTCAAACGCATCGAAGAACCATTCCCGCCGGAAATAGTCGTCCCCTCTCCGATAGTCCGCCCGCGAGAGCGGCCCATCGGGGTACAAATCGAGCAAAATCGCATGAACAGCGTTAGAACTCGTCGCATCCAAATACTCAGTCAGCTTGGGTAAAGACGTTTCCGGCCAGCCGGGGTAAACCAGAAGTTCGTCCGCATCCGCGACCACGCACCAGCGCCCAACGCCGTGCTTTTTCAACAAATGGTCAATCCAAAACGCCTTTCCAATGAAGTGTCCTAGACTCGAGTAAAGCTCGACATCTTCCTGTTCGCTCAGCTCTTTGCGGGTGCGATCGTTCGACTGGTTTTCGAGTATCACAAACCTCACAACCCCGAGTCGTCGATAGTGCGCGAGATACGCCGGCAGCCTCAGCGCCTCATTCCGCATAACCGCAAACGCGACCGGCCCCGGCGGAGGCGGTGGTCGACGCGTGATCTGTCGCATTCCGACCGCCCATTTCCAGCGCAAAAAGGCACGCATGACGCGCTCGTGATTAAACACCCCGTGCCTCCCGCCAGAGTTTCACCAACCGCTCCATCAGCGCATCGCGATGAAACTCCGCCCGCGCCGCCGGGGCCAGAGCACGCGCCGCGGCGGTAACCGCCTCGCGTTCTTCAGGAATCCTCTGCAAGATCGCCGTCAATTCCCCGACGTTCCGCTCGCCAACCAGCCAACCACCCCCATCTCGCGCGACGCGATCTCCAGCCCATGTCCCCCGACTCGCGACGACGGGCTTACCAAGCACCCGGCACTCGCAGAAAATTCCGGAAGTCCGCGCTACGTATAAATCCGAGTGATACGGCAACAACACCACATCGGCCGACGCCAAGCGCCTGATATACTCCGCGTTAGACTGCGCCCGATCAATCCACTCAAGAAACGGCCCGGAACACGGTCTATCGCGCAAGATTTCGACGGCGACACTGTCCGGGTGGTTGCACTGCAGAACAAATCGCAACCCGCCCGGGTTGCCCGACTCAAGAATTCTCCGTACCGCCTCGACCACTTCCGCAAACCCTTTTTCCCTCCTCGCATTTCCCGCCTGGTAAATCGTTACTCCCGCCGCCTTAGCCACATTCGACGCAAGCGGATAAGAAATCACATGCGGCAGATAGTGAACACGGTATCCAAGAGCCCGCCCAAACGGCTCCACCAGTTTCTCGCTGTCGGTTATAAACACCAATCGCCGTCGAACGTCCTCTTCGAGCCTCTCAATCTCGGTGCGAAGTGTTCCAAAGCGCTCCGGACGGTAACCCAGATGTAAAAAAAGAACCGCCCTTGACCCGCTTGCTGCCAGCCACTCGACCCAACGTCGGAAGTGACGAGGCGCGATCATCTGCGCGAAAATCGCGTCCTCCGGACCCACCCCCCGCAACCGACCGAGATCCGCCCGGAACCTCCAATCACACCATCGTTCCAAAAGCGTCAGCAGACGATGGTTCCTTGCAACCCACATTGGCGGCTCCGCTCGATAATCCCGCCGAAACAACCTCCGTGCCGAAACGCCCGGCGCCAGTCCGGGATCAAATTCGCGTGAAGAAACAATCTCCACGCCCATGCCCCGACGCACCGCAGCATCAGCCAGCGCGATATTGTAGCCGAGATGGTGACCGACTCCGTCTTTCAAGAGATGGTCAGCGAGAATCAGCCGCGACGGGAGGGCCTCGCTCAAACGCCTGACTCCGGCAAATCGAGAAAGCGCACGACCGTCGGCCATCGCTCCTCCATCGTGTGACTGCTCTCTGTCATCTCCACACAACGTTGGCTCATCTTCTCCAAGCGACCCGCCGTGCTGTAGATGGCAGCCAGCGCATGCCCCATCGCCTCGGGCGTCATCTCGGCAATAATCTCGCCATTGTAATGCTGCTGGATCACCTCCCACGGCCCATTGATGTCGAAACACAAAGGCACCGTGCCGCAGGCCATCGCCTCTTGTGGCGACATCGGCCCGCCCTCGCCCCACAATAGACTCTTCCCAACATTCAACGCAAGAAACGTCCCACATGCTTGCATTTGCGAGATGATCTCTCGCTCCACGCCAGCAAGTTCAAGAAACTCCAACTTGAGACCGGCTCGACGCGTGACCTCAGCAATCCGCCGAATAAAATCCGCCCCATGCTCGCCCTCGTCGAAATATCCCACCCGCGTTGCCACCCGTCGCGTCGGTTCCGGCTTCCAGTGCGCCTCATCAATCAATTGCCGCAACGCCAGCGCGGGCACTTCAAACATCGCGCGATGCCAAGCCTGCACCGTACGATTCACACCGGCCGTGCAAATAATCCGCCCTGCCGCCATCGCCCTTTCCAGCGTGGGAAAATGGCTCCGCGACGAAGCCCCCAACTCCTGATCCCAAAAATAAAACGAAGGACTGTGTTTCAAAAACGCCTCTGCCATAATCCATGACGTCACACAACGACTGTCCGCTGCCCGCGCCCGCCGTGCACGAAATTGCTCAACCGACAAGAACGGCGCATGTTCAGCCAGCCACTCGGCATGCGTCCCGTCGAGGCTCACCATCCACGCCTCGTAACCATGCCTCCGCAGCAGCAACACGAGATTGTTCAACAGCTTCTCCCCACCGCAAAAACGATGGCTCCCGATCAACGTCTCATCCGTCGCATACGAAACATAAATCTCCGGCTTGACCCTGCCGATCCGCACGCCGTCCCCCGCGCGCGCACCCTGACGATCCCCCGGTCGCATCCACTCCGCGAGGTCGCCCACCAAAGCCCCACCCAGCCGTCGCAGCCCGGTTGCCGCTTGATGCCAAGCGACTGCCGAACGCTTAAATGGAAAATCAATTTTCATCAAAGATTAGTGCTACGTCCGATTCACGTCCACCTCTCCCCGCCAAAGAAACGTAGCGACATCGCCGGCGAGCGTCTCATGCACAAGCTCGAACGCCCCGGCCTTCGACTCGGTAAACTGCCACGTGTGTGCATAGCGCTGACGGGGAACTTTGCGGTGGCTCCGCCAATCCTGCATCACAAGAAGTGTGACGTCGGGAATGAAGGCTGCCGAAAAGATGCGGAACCATGCTTCGTTCTCCAGAAAGGCCTTCCCGCAGTCGATGAACATCATCTCGACTGGACCGCCGTGCCACTCGAGGAGCGGAAGATGGGCATTCCACGACTGACGCTGGATCGCCCGCGCTTCCGCACGGATCCACTCGCTCCGCTCTGCGGTCATTTCCTCAAACAACGGCAGAAAGTTCTCCCCGTCCGCGCGATGCTTCGAGGGTGGCACATAGTTGTTCATGAAGGAGGAACGCCAGACGAAATCCTCATACACATTCAGCGTTCGTCCCTCGAAGCGCCCGGACTTCACCAACCCCTCAACGACGCTCAACGTCGATTTGCCAAGCCACGGCCCCAATTCCACAACCTCGCCCAATCCCAGAAAATGCGACCCGAGCCAGACATAATACTGCGACTCCTCGACGGTGATCATTCCCGGCACATCATGGCGCGGCGGTGCTACAGACCGCCACGGCGCATCAATCCGCATCACACTCACCGGCAGCGTTTGACTCACCTCACCCGCTTGGCGCTGAAAATCCCGCCTGGCTGCACCCTCCAGCCAGCGCATGCGATCATCCAGTGCCACGCGGAGGTGATGGATAAAATTCCGCCGCTGTTGAAGCTTGTGGAGGTCGGTCCCGCAACACAACAAATGTTCTAGGATCTGATACGGAGCGGATGCCAGTCGGTGCCTCAGATTGAGATCACGAAGTGAGGAAATAGACATAAGGAAAGCGGGCGGAGTTTCAGATGCGAAACTGTAAAATTGAACGAGTCAGGAACATAAAGAAAGACTTCATCCGCCGCTCCCGAGGCCGGTAACAAGCCGCCACCATGAGCGTGCTCGGGCGTGGGATTCGTTATCGCGGGTTTCTGTGGAGCGCCGCATCGCAAAGGTGCGGACTTCGTCAGGCGAGACGGTGTAGATGCCCTCCGGGGACGGCTGCTCGATGACCTCGACATTATTGGAAGAGGCAAGCCGGTTCCATCCGGCGAGCATCGTCGCCTGCCGGATTGCGGCAATGCAGTGCGGCTGCTCGTGCGGACAGGCAAAATCACACATGCGGCAGGACATTGCCTGGGTGACAACGACCGCTGGACCGGATGATGGGAAAAATCTCCCCCAGTGCCCGCCTGAAAATGCCGCCAGCACGGGACGGAAGGCTGCCGATGCCATGTGCATTACCCCGGAATCTCTTCCTACGTATCCGCAAGCCATCGCAGCGAGCGCAAGCGAGACGGGAACCGAGGGCGGATCCTCGGCCAGGTTGACGGAGACAAAGCGGTCCGACCGGATCCTTTCGATCGAAGCCCATTCTTTTTGGTTTCCGAAAAAAACAACCGGCCGACCGGCCGCAGGAAGAACTGACAAAAAAAAATTTCTCCAGTTGTCCTCTCCCCAGTCCTTCATCGCCAACCCGCTCCGACTGCCGACGCAAGCAATCCAATAAGCTCCCTCGGTGAGCTCATGGGTCCGGAGGATATCCCGTGCCGCAGCGAGGGCATTCTCTCCCGGCACCAGGCTGGGAGGAGCCACCGGCAGATCGTTTCCAAGAATCGCAGAGCCAAGGCGGCGGTTTTTTTCGAGTTCCGGGAGTGCGACCGGAACCTCGACCCGCACCCGAAAATTCTCCGTTAGACCAACCGGATCCGCAATGGTGCCGGACGGCCAGAAGGCGTCCCGAGTGGAGAAACCGGCGACCGGCACCCGCCAGCGGTCGTTTTCAAACCAGACCTCATCAAAGAAATTCAATGCGAAGAGCGAGGCGACATACAAGTCCGGGCCAAAACCGCGGATGGCATTCAACTCGTTGCGGAAGGGATTCTTTTTGCCACGTGTTTCCGGATGATAGGGATCTGCAGCGATTGTGTGCAGTTCAACTTCTGGGAAAACGTCCTTAGCCAAATCCATTGCCGGACGTCGCATGAACATCTGCAGTTTATGCCCGGACTCCAGCAGCGCCCGTATCGTCGGAACACGCAGGATGAAATCGCCCAATCCATCCGGGCTGCTGAGTGTGATTTTCATTTGGCTCCAGACGGGATGCCGATCATGCTGGGGAGATTTAACCCGGATCCGAAGATTGAAGAGATTTTGACAGCATCACTGGGATTTGGAGGCATGAGTTACAAATCAACTGATTGGCCTGAAAGATTCCAGCTATTCTCACTGTAAGTTTTTTCTTCATTTTTGTTTAGTGTCTTTCCTAGATAATCGGTGAAGGTTCTGATCTTGTTAATAAGAAGAGAGAAGAGCTTCCCATGGCCAAGATTGTAGCGCAATTCAGTTTCCCCTGAGAGTAACGCCATTTTTCGCGTAAGGATTCCGGGGGAGCGGCTTGATAAAAAACTTCAACTCATTTAATTCTCGCATCAAGGTCTCATCAATTGGATTCTTGAAGATAATCGCTATTAACAGCCCGTAATTAACGAGGCCCTTCTCTGCCTTTTTATCCAGCTTAGCAATTTCACTTTTCACCTTTCCGAACATCGTTGATTTTTCTGTTGCTTTCTCAAACTCCACTCCTTGGATATAATGATCATTAATCCCCTTAAATGCAATGACAGGAAGATCTAACCCTAATGCAATTTTCTCAATCTCTCTCTCGGAAATAGAGTACACATAATTCCCCACTGTTTCATATTTTCCAAAATAGTATGGAATGCTCTTCCCGAACATTAGTTTGATCCTGTTTTTTATGACTCGCCTAATAGTCTTAAGAATCGGTGAGAAGTTTGCCATCACTGACGGCATGACTACATTAGGATCATTCGGTTCGATCAGAACAACTGCAGTCTTTGCAACACGGAGCATCTCATATAATGCTAGAGCCGGGCGGGGAAAATGATGATAGGATTCTTTGCAAAATGAAAAATCAAACTCATCGTCGGAGAATGACAGATCTTCTGCATTCTCGACTTTGTAGTTTTTGATTAGTTCCATTGCTTTCGCTCGTTGCAATAAATATGGAGAAATATCAGTAGGCAAAATATCTAAGGATTTCTCCATTTTACGCAACTTGATAGCATCCAAACCGAACCTACCATCTCCGATAGTAAGCCACTTCGAACCAGGATGAGCCTTCAAGAGTGGCAGGAGCGGGTCAAACATCCGCTTATGTCGCCAGTAGTCTACGGTATCCTCAACAAACCAACTCTCCTTTAGGGCATCTCGATTGGGGTCAATGTCCGCGAATGTCTCGGCGTGGAGGTCGTAGCTAGTCTTGTGAAAACTCTGGATATGGTCACTCATGGTTTTGCTGGAGCTTTTTACACTTGGTGAAGGACACACAAGTTATATTTGACGTTCAAGTTCCGATTGAAAAGCACTTTGTGGGCTCCACGTTGAATTTAATTGATGATACTAATGTCTCGTCAGACATGTAAGCGAAATAGGCAATAAAGAGCATGGGCTTTCCCCGCGACCATCAGAAGACGTTCTGCCATCCGTATTCTTCTGAGTAAGAGCAAGAGGGTTCTTCTGCAACAATTTGCCGCGAAACGAAGCGTATCTGCTGACGAAGTCAGACGAGCGAAGCTTTTTTGCTACTGAAAATAGGATTCTTCAACATGGTGATTCTGACCTGACCCCGCGAGCGGGACACTTCATAATTGAAGATCCTCAGTTTGGCTTGTTATTTGGTTTTCTGGCCGCCAAGGTGCAGTAGCACCCCCCCCCCCTAACGCCTGCCGCGGCGAGTGGCGCAGGGATTGGCGGCGAGAATCCCAAACCCGTTTGAAACATTCGCATTTACTCGCCGGGGCTCAGGTAGCCAAGCGAACTGTGTGACCTCAGATCGTTGTATTCCAACCGCGAGGATTCCAAGATCACGCGCGCATCCAAGAGGCTGCCGAAGATTTCCCGGTTCAGGCACTCGTCACGCAGTTGTTGTGAAAGGATTCGATGTGTTCGTTTTGATTCGGCTTCGCCTCACCCTGCGGTCGGTTCCCACGGACTCCCCCTGCGCGTCCCTCAGGGTATCGATCACTTGCTCCTCACTGAATCGACTTCTTTTCATGGTTTGCTGCTTCCTTTCTCTTTCGGCAGATCTCTAGTTTTGTCTCGTCCACTTTTCCGGGGTCAGGTCACCCAAAATCGGCATGCATCTCCAAGGCCAGTTCTTTGGAAAATCTACACTCGCATTAGAGCGATCTGGCTTTGCGCAAAACGCACAATGCGCTTTCCCGATCCATGCAACTCTGAAAGATATTTCACAACGCCGGGATGCCGGTCATCCACGTCATGCCAAAGAAGGGTGCCGCTACCTTTGGCAAGACCGAGGCATTTTTCCGTATCGTTTTTGATGTATTCGTAGGTGTGGGCACCGTCGATAAAGAAAAACGACGCTCCTTCGGCATGCCGGAAATCCCAGCTTGCAGAGTCGCCAAAATGCTGGCGGATGCGGCTCGCGCAGGGGTGGCCGGAAAACTCTCGCCCGACGACCCTCTTCTGGATCAGATGGAAATCATCTTTGGGGATGCCAGCCCGGTCTTGGTCTGGACGGAAGTCGGGTGGAAGGTCGAGTGTGTGCACGATGGCGTCCGGACAATTCTCAGCGATCGCGCGGGTGGTATGGCCCATGTAAGTTCCGATCTCGAGCACGACGGACGGTTGATACCTGACGATAAGATAAAGCAAGATCAAAAGGTCCTCGATTGGGAGCATCCCATCCTCATATTTTCCGATTCTCAGGTTCACGGATACCGGTTCTTGCATGATGGCATCGGGCCAAACCATCGGGATAGAGCGGATTTCCGTGGATCCTATTTTTCCAATCGCTCCGCTGGTGAGATGTGCGGCGTATTCGAGTTCATCAAAACTCCTTTTCCGCAAAGCGTGGCTGAAAGCGGACAAGGAAACCCCTCTGAGTATTTGAAGATATTTTTTCATTGATTCATCAATTCAAATTCTGGTGCCGAACATTTATTGGGCAGAAGGGTCAATTTCTCACCTTGTGCATGGCCGTCGAATAAGGCTTAACCCCAAAAGGCGTGCCGAGAGCACCCCGCCCGGCCCAGCGATCCGCCTGTGTCTTTACGACAGTCCAAGCACCCGGCTGCCTGTAGTTTCCCACCTCTACCACGAGACTCGACTCTGGCGTGATCCTGCCAGCCTCGACCTCCACCCCGTCCATCGCAACCCGAATATTCAATTCCTCTAGTCCGCTGCCCTCCGGTATCCGGAACACGAGTGCCTTCAGACCTTCTTCGGGAGGAATGAGGAACTGCGACTCCCGGGCCAAAAGAAAAGCCCCGTTTGCGTCGGTCCAATGCCAGTTCCACACCCCAAAAGTCAGATTGCCTGGAAGAGTGCCGGCAGCAAGAGTCCAAACCCCTCCAATTAAGACTGTAATAGGGGCCAGAATGGCAGCACATGCTACCTTGCCCATGCGGGAACCGAAACCGCATACCGCAGAACCCGACGCAGCCAGTAGGGCGAACTGCCAAAACAACAGACTGTCGGGAAGGCTCAACAGGCGGGAATCGAAACATGCGACGATGAGAAACGTTGCCAGTGCAACACCCGCTGGAAATGCGGGACCCGCCGCCTCAGCGGTTCTGGAACGTTTTCGCAAAGACAAAAGGAATAGTACGGCAAGTATGCCGATAAACACGAGGAGGGAGGGAATGCCGCAACCCACGGCTAACTCCAGAAAATCGTTGTGTGCGTGGTAGCTGTTATACGTTAGCATTAGAGCGTGATTCCCTCCTTCCAGACTCGGATCCGAGTATACGTTCCAACGCTGGGTTCCAGTGAAACCAGAAGGGCCGAAGGCAGAGATCATGTGACTGAACGCTCCGAGGCCAATGCCGGATATCGGAAACCTGCTCGTGGCAGTTAAGGCCGAAGGCCAAATCAAGACCCGCTCGCTGAACGAGGGCGACTTGTTCCAAAGGGCAGGATTGACCAGATAGTGAAACTGGCTGGAAACACTGTCCGTCGCCACCGGCGTGTTCGCGGGGAAGATTCTGCTCCATGAAAACACCGACAGCGCAACCACCCCCAGCACAGTAACCGCCCCCAAAACAAGCCATAGCCGCCCCCACCAAAGGAGCCACCCCGTCACCAGCGCGATGCCGAGCCACAAGGATTTGGAGGAGGCGTAAACGACGAGCGGCGCGAGCATGGCCAGCACGATGACTGGCCACGCGGACACCCTTCGCGCGGTTGCGTCGCGGATCAGCGCCGCAAGGAAGAAACCGATGAAAAGCGCCACTGGCCCGGCCAGGTTATGGACAGCTCCGAACGGAAGTGTCAGCGCAAGACGCGAAACATCTACCCCGGATCGACCAAAGGTGAAAATCTGCGGCAGCGCAAGCAACGCGATGCATGCGGCTTGAAAATAGATCAGCCGGACGAGAACATATGTGAACCCGTCATCCCCGCCACTTTTCCGCAGTGAGGCCAGAAGGCTGAAAAGAATCGGACCTGCAGCCCAATTGAAGCCCATGGTCATGGCATTGAACTCATTTTTTTCTGGCCAACTCGGGACGGAAAACGCCACGGAGAGGCTGTTGGCAACAGACGGGTGCAGAAGGGCGAAAAGCGAGCTCAGCAAGACAGCCAGGCTCAGCGCATCGACAGCATAGACAAGAGGCCCGGGTTCCGTCCTAAAACTTCGATCATAAAGAATGCTACGGCAGAGAATACCTAGGAACATTGCCGCAAGAACAATTGCAGGCAAGTTCCAGACTGGAATGAGTTTGGTTTCCGCGAGTGCACAGAGCGCAGGTAAGATCGCAAGATACCCAAGCCCCGAACGCGCTCCGCACACCGCTCCACCAAAAAGCGACAATCCAACAACAGACCAGAATAGAATAATATGGTCGGACCCCGGAACCCCTTGGAACATTGCGGTGGCAAACAAAAGCCGGGCCGCAAAAAGACCGAAGATAGCCCGGGCAGACCAGGACAAAAGCGTAGCAAGACAGCACGCAGCGCGGCTGGAAACGCCTCCGGGGTTAAAGGTCGCCTCAAACATGAAATTCCGGAACAAACGTCTGTACAATCCTGCGGATATCTGGTTCCAGGGTCTGGGACAGTAGTGGCCGAAGGCGGCGCAGTTCCTCCAGCACCGGATGGTCGGAGTAGGAACGGTCATTTCTGAGAAGCCGAACTTTCGGATGCTGGGTGGGACCGACATTTTCCATGGCGTGAATGGGCTCTTCGTAAAGCTTTTCGCCGGGCCTCAATCCGGTATACGCAATCTTAATGTCCTCTTCAGGACGGAAGCCGGATAGTTCAATCATCTGGCGTGCCAAATCCCGAATTTTCACTGGCTCTCCCATATCCAAAACGAAGATCTCTCCGCCGCAGGTCTGCATGGCACTTTGCAAGATCAAGCCCACCGCCTCCGGAATGCTCATGAAAAAGCGTGTGACCTCCGGGTGAGTCACCGTGACGGGCCCCCCCTCGGCAATCTGCCGGTGAAAAACGGGGATCACACTCCCTGACGAGCCCAGCACATTGCCGAATCGCACAACGGAAAAAGCGCAGCCGTTGGGGGCGGTAATGCGCTGGTATTCCTGCACCACCAGCTCCGCCATTCGTTTTGTTGCGCCCATCACATTCGTCGGATTCACCGCCTTGTCCGTGGAGATGAGAACCAGCTTTTCGCACCCGTGCATCCCTGCGAGTCGGCAGACGATCTCTGTGCCGTAGACATTGTTCAGAACGGCCTCCGCTGGCTGGGATTCCATCAGTGGCACGTGCTTGTGGGCAGCCGCGTGAAAGACGAGTGCGGGCGCGTGCGACTCGAAAGCGGAGAGCATCTGCCCCTCCTCACAAACGTTGACTGCCAGAGGTTCGACGGCCAGAAAAGGAAACGTTCTGCGAAGCTCCTGCTCTATGGAAAAAAGGGCAGGTTCACTTCGTTCAACCAGAATTAGTTTTCGAGGCAGATGCTCGGCTAGTTGCCGGCAGAGTTCGCTCCCGATGCTTCCCCCAGCTCCCGTCACCATCGCAACGCGGTCCCGGATGACCTTGTCTATCTCTGCGTCATCGAGTGAGATCGGATCTCTGCCAAGAAGATCCTCGGGCTCAAGTTGCCTCAGGTGGCTGATGGTAACTTCTCGGTGAAGGAGCTGAACAAACGAGGGGAGAATATCCACCTCGACGCCTGCTTTGTTCACGACTGCCACCACCTCACGTACGACTGCGGGCTTGGCGCCGGGCATGGCAAGGACCACTTTGGCCACAATGAGATGCTCGATGATCTCCGCGAGCCGCGCGATGGGACCGTAAATCGGCCGGGCGTGAATACTGCTCCCGACCTTTGCAGGATCGTCATCGACGAACCCGACGACGTTCATCGAGAGACCAGGCTTTGAGAGGATCTCCCGAAGCAGAGCAGCCCCGGAACTTCCAGCGCCGATGATAAGGGTTCTCTTCCTTGCAGAAAGTTTGGACGAATATTCCGAGACAAACATGCTCTCTCTGTAAACGCGCAAAGCCGAGCGCATTGAGGAAAGCAAGAGAAACGACAACAGCATGTCGGTGACGATAACGCCTCTGGGAATCACCTTGTCAGCTCCAACAATCCACCACGCGGCCAACTCGAGTAACGCCGCGATGCCCATCGCCATTGCGATTCGTTTTGCATCGGGAAGACTGAAGAAGGTCAGCAGACTTCGGAACTGGCCAAAGGCCGCCAACAGCCCAACTTTGATCAAGATGATCCAAGGTAGGGAAATCAAAACCCGACCCCAATACTCTTGGGGAACATTGAAATCGAAGCGAACGAAAACCGCCAGAACCAAAGAGAACACCAAAATCACCACGTAGACCACAAGCAGTCCCGAGATCCGGATGGTCTTCGAATACGTATCGTTCATAGTTTCATCATTAACCGGGCGTGGGACTCAATGGGAAACTCCCGCTCCTGTGAAGACTTTTCTAGCTGTAAGAAAGAGAATTCTGAGATCGAACGCCACAGATCTTCGGCGGAGATATTCCTCATCTAATGCCACCTTCGCAGGAATCGAAAGCTCGTCTCGCCCGTTGACCTGCGCCCATCCGGTTATCCCGGGGAGCAACTCATGTATCCCCCGTTGCGTTCGAAGCGCGACAAGATCCTCTTGATTGAACAGTGCTGGCCTTGGGCCGACCAAGGACATTTTTCCGGAAAGGACATTGAGAAGCTGAGGAATTTCGTCGAGACTTGATTTTCTCAGAACTCCGCCGATTGGAGTGAGGCAACTTCGGGGGTTCTCCATCAAATGCGTTGCCACTTGAGGGGTACCTGTGCTCATGGTGCGGAATTTATACATGTCGAAAAGGACGTTTCTACGACCGATCCGGCTCGACCTGAACAGCACCGGGCCTTGCGAGGTGACCCGAACAGCGATCACTACCAGAAGGATGACCGGCGCGAGAATTGCAAGCAGAGCCGCCGCAACGACAATATCCAGAAAACGCTTCATGAGAAAGGAGGGGGACAGGGCAACCTCACGTTTCTAAGCGGGACATCATGCGCAGGCCTTCTTCCAATGAATATGGAGGGATCCATGAAAGCTCCGTGCGCAGGGGATCCGAGTCCACATAAAGCGACGACGTCAGTTTCCCCAGGTCGCCCAATCCTCGAAAACGAGATGCCACGCTAAGGAAGCTCGGTGGGACGCGGAACAGGCGCGCAGGCAGGCCCCAAGCCTCCGCAAGGCTTCGAATGAGCCCTGGAGTAGAAATGTCCTCCATGTCACTGGGAAAATAGATGCGGTTTGCTGCCCGTGGATTTGCAATACATGTCAGGATAAGATCGACAAGATTTTGAACACTGACGAGGCTTCTTATGTTTCGGACAGAGCCAAACGGCAGCGGAATACCGGATTTTATTAAAGTGATCAAACGGGCAAAGTTTGCGAGGTTTCCGGGACCATAGACCAAGGGGGGACGAAGGATTGTATAAGTGCATGTTGCTGCCCGAAGGGCCTGTCTTAAAGCAGCCTCAGCAGCGAGCTTAGATCTGCCATACGGAGAGGACGGATTCGGCGGAGTCCTCTCTGTCAAGACAACGTCTGACCGGGCGGCCACCGCATGACATGAACTTAGAAAAACGAAGTGTTTCACACCAAATGATGCAGCCTGTGTGGCAAGCACAAAGGTTCCCTCGCAGTTTACCTGATGATAAACCGACTCCATCACCGGATTGCATTCATCCCTTAAAACGTGAGCCAGCGCGGCAAGATGAACGACGGCGTCGGCGCCTTCTAGGCGCTGAAACCAGTCGGCATTTCCGTTCAAATCCGGAGACGACACCCATCTTACGTTCCCGGCGGGAAGACGGCATTCGGACCTTGAAGCAGCGACCACCTCGTGGCCGGAAGCCAGAAGCGCGCAGACAAGATGTCTGCCAACGAAGCCGTTGCTTCCTGTGACAAGAACCTTCATTTGAAGGCGTCGGCGGCTCCGTTGACGAACCGAAAATGACCGTCTACAATCGTCACATGCAATGCAAAATTTGCTCGGGACGCTCCACATTTTTTCTCCGCTCGCATATCTTTGAGAAGGACAACCTGATTGACTATTTCAAATGTGAAGCGTGTGGCTTTGTGCAGACCGAGGAGCCCACTTGGCTTGACCGTGCCTACAAGAAAGCCATAGCCGATCTGGACATTGGGTTGCTCGCCCGCAGCAGGGCATATTCCGACCTTACGGAGTCCTTGCTGCTTACGTTCTTCAACAACGCAGAAACATGCCTCGACTTTGGAGCCGGATACGGTGTTTTTGTCCGTATGATGCGCGACAAGGGCTTTAACTTTCAGTGGAATGATCTTTACTGTGAAAATATCTTTGCAAAGGGTTTTGAGGAGCTGACTTTGACAAAGTCTTTTGACGTGATTACAGCCTTCGAGGTACTCGAACACCTGCCGTCGCCCTCGGATACCTTGGACCTTCTCATCAGCAGTTCAAAGATGTTTTTGTTTTCCACGAACATCAAGCATCAAAAACAGGAGAATTTCGAGAACTGGTGGTATCGCTCACCACAGTCGGGCCAGCACATTTCATTCTATACATCGCGCAGCTTGGAATTCCTAGCTCGAAAGCATGGACGACACTTTTACAGCAACGGTAACGACTATCACTTTATCACGGCGGAACGCCTCGATCCCAGAAAAATAAAGCGGATCTTCACTCCAAGTAGGATGGAACGAATCATAGCACGCATTACAAAAGAATTTTGCGGAACGACTCGGCGAAGGTCATCATTGGCGGAAAAGGATGTGGAATGTCTGTCGCGTAGGCTGTACTGCCCCCGAACAGACCGTTCTTAAGAGGCGACGCGCCAAACGGTTCGATTCACATAGTCAGTGTAGCTCATTACGATTCGGAGCACCTGCTTGGATACGGTCCCCCCTTCGTAGTCCGGGACCGGCTTAATAACGCGGACGTCCCTGCGGTGCTGGGACAAAACCACTCGAACGGCTTCAAGCACGCACTCCGCCTTTGGTCCGCTCATGATGAGAGTTCCAACATCCATGCCCTCGGGCCGCTCATGCGCATTGCGGACTGTCACTGCCGGAAGATTCAAAATCGACGCCTCTTCGGTTATCGTGCCGCTGTCCGACACGACGCACAGCGCTTCCATCTGGAGCTTGATATAATCACAAAAACCGAACGGCTTAAGAAACTGGATTCGTGAGTCTGACCGGATCAGATTCAATGAGTCCATCCGCATCTTTGTCCGGGGGTGCGTTGAGACGATGACTGGCATGGCATAGGACTCCACCAAAGCATGCAGCGTCGCAACCAGCTCTTTCAGTGTGTCTGCAGAGTCAACATTCTCCTCACGGTGAACGCTCACCAAGAAAAACTTTTCACTCGTAAGCCCCATGCGACGCAGAACGCCAGACTCTTGGATTTTTGGCATGTAATACTGTAAAACCTCGCTCATGTGCGAACCTGTCTTCAAAATGGTCTCTGGCCGGATACCCTCCGCTATAAGGTAGCGACGCGCATGTTCCGTGAGGACCAGATTTATATCGCTGAGATGGTCGAGAACTTTTCTGTTTAACTCCTCAGGAACGCGCTGGTCAAAGCACCGGTTGCCGGCTTCCATGTGAAACACCGGTATCTTCCGTCGCTTGGCCGCGATAACTGCTAGGCATGAATTGGTATCGCCATACAGCATCACGGCCTCGGGCCCTTCATCCCGCATCACGTCATCGGCCTTCTCAATTACTTTCGAGATCGTCTTCGCGGCATTTTCTCCGGCTGCATCCAGAAAGTAATCCGGTCTGCGTATGTCGAGATCCTCAAAAAAGACCTGATTCAATTCGTAGTCGTAATTCTGTCCTGTATGGACGAGGATATGGTTCGTATTCCGGTCGAACTCCGCAATGACGCGGCTCATTTTTATGAGTTCCGGGCGGGTTCCAACAATCGTCATGACTTTACGCATGGAGTTTCTCCTTGATAAAGTTCAGTTTCAAGAGGAGAGCCTTTACTTCATCAACATTCAAGCGCCTCGTGTTGTGCGATGTATAGTCCTCGACGTGAGAGATTTTCTCCTCACCTTCGTTGAAATACTGGGCGTAGTTCAGATCGCGGTTATCAGCGGGGATCCTGAAGTAACTGCCAAGGTCCCGAGCTTTGGCCATCTCCTCGCGGGAAACCAATGACTCATAAAGTTTTTCGCCGTGGCGGGTTCCAATGACCCGGATCAGGTTGCTGCATGAAAATATTTCTTTCAGTGCAGTTGCCAGATCTTTGATGGTCGAAGCGGGAGCTTTTTGAACAAAGATATCGCCCTGCTGGCCGTGCTCGAAAGCGAAAAGAACGAGATCCACCGAATCCTCCAGAGACATCAAGAATCTCGTCATATTTGGGTCGGTCACAGTAAGAGGCTGTCCATCCAAGAGCTGGGAGACAAAAAGCGGAATGACCGATCCCCGTGAAGCCATGACGTTTCCGTATCGGGTTGCGCAAATTACGGTCTCCTCCTGAGACTGCATTCGTGCTTTGGCAACCATGAACTTCTCCATCATCGCTTTGGAGATTCCCATCGCATTGATGGGGTAAACGGCCTTGTCCGTGCTCAGCATGACCACGCGCGCAACACCACGCTCGATGGCAGCGTTCATGACGTTTTCAGATCCAAGAATGTTTGTCTGAAGGGCTTCCAAAGGATAAAACTCGCATGAAGGAACCTGCTTCAAAGCGGCGGCGTGAAAGACATAGTCCACGCCCTTCATCGCTTGATAGACACTATCGTAGCTCCGAACATCGCCAATGTAGAACTTCAGTTTCGGATGATTTAATGCAATGCGCATGTCCTCCTGCTTTTTCTCGTCTCGGCTGAAGATGCGGATCTCGAGGACGTCGGCGGTGAGAAACCGCTGGAGGACAGCATTCCCGAAAGAGCCAGTGCCGCCGGTGATCATGAGGACTTTGTTGGAAAACATGGGTCAGATAGTACGGGATGAAGCGTGCTCATTCATGCAGCGAACCAAATCCGTCCACGCCAGTGGTAACCAGCCAGTCACCTTACGGAATCGGGAGGAATCGAGAGTGCGGTCAATGACAAGGCGGTCGTCGGGGATAACCTCGACACGGTGGCCATAGACGTCGGCCATTATCCGGAGTAGATCGTGTTTGCTAATTGGATCGGAACCAACATGGAAGAGCCCCTCGAGGTTCGGATGCTCGAGCAGGACATCCCGAATGATTCCACCGAGCACGATGGTCGGCAATCCGGAGAAGAACGCCCGGGTGAATCCCGGGGTTGGACCGGAGCGAGAGAGAAACCAATCGACAAGCCCGTGGGGGTGGGCGAGTTCGTGTCCAATTATGGATGTCCGCAAAGTGAGAGCTCCGTCTCCGCTCACCTCGCCAAGGGCTTTGGAGCGTCCATAGAGATCAAGGGCATCCGGGGGATCGTCTTCCGAGTAGTTCCCCCGGGTGCCAGCGAAGACGCAATCGGTGCTGATGTGGATGAGCCGGACGCCCGAAAGGCGGCAAAGCCGTGCGAGGCGGTGAGTGAACAACGAGTTCACCGGGAGGATGGCGAGAGGATCCTCCGCCTCGACCAACTGCTTGACGAGGCCGATGCAGTTGACCACGGCGTCCGGACGGACGGTCTCGAAAACCCGTATAACGGCATCAAAGTCGGCGACCGAGACCCCTGTGAGGATCCGAGGCCGAATGTGTCTGGGGAAAGCCGGCGGCAGGCTTCCCGATCTTGCGGTACCCCACGCCTCGACGCGGGGATCCGAGTCCATCGATTCAAGCACGACATGGCCGAGCATTCCGGTGGCCCCAAGAACGAGGATCTTCATGGGTCGGACTTGACGGTTGTTTGCAGGTTGGAAAGCAGTCTGGAAAATCGCACAGCAAGAAGGTCTAAGGAAAAGTTTTCGACTGCATACTGTCGGGCTGACTGGCCGTAGGCAAGGCGAACATGATCGGGTAGGGTGCTGAGTTTGCGGATAGTCTCTGCGAGTGCCTGAGGATCCTCGGCTGGGCACGAAAGCCCGGCACCAGCCAACTGAATGATGCGCGCCCCCTCCCCGTTCAGCGACGCGATTATCGGTTTTCCAGCCATCATGTAGGACTGAATCTTGCTTGGAATTGTGCGGTCAAAGACCTGATCGTCGCGGAGGCTGGCGAGCAATACGGATGCATTCTTAAAGAGCAGAGTCATATCCTCTCGCGAAAAGCGGCCTGGCATTTCGACGTTGGAAAGATTTTCATCCCGGATACGGGCCTTCAGGAGGTCGAACTGATTGCCGGTCCCAACTAGAAATAACCGTATCGACGCCTCGTCGCGAAGAATTGCGGCGGCATCGAGAATGGTGTCCAAAGCTTGTGCAGAGCCAAGATTCCCGGCAAAGAGGACGGAAAAACAACCTCCCATCGCAGCGGCGAGGCATTCGACGGCAGCAGAAGGAATTGGGTTCTCCAGGAGTTTCGCCTCGACGCCATTCGGAAAGAAGGCAATCTTAGAGACGTCTCCCGCTAGTTCGGCCACCGGCTCGCGAAACGCCTCGGATTGCACAAGGATCAAGTCGACTTGGCGATAAATCCAGCGGACTAACTCCCGGATCGCTGCTAGGATGAGGGGTGAACGTATATATCCTGTAGCGGACAGACTATCAGGCCATAAATCTTGCACCCACAAAACCACCGGGCATTTTTTGATCAGCCCAAGAAGAATCGCGGGGATCGCCTGTAGAATGGGCGACGGCGCATAAACAAATATGGCATCAAAACGCGTGCCGCGGAGCATCCAGGGACCGAATACAAGCCCAGCTACCACAAAAGAGATGTAATTGAGTGCTAGCCGAAATCCCCCGGTCCCTCGAGGAAAGAGAGGAATGCGGTGTATCGGCATTTCTTGGAAGGAGTCCCGCTGACAGCCCCATGCAGAATAGCCAGGGTAGATCTTTCCATCGGGATAGTTTGGCTTTGCTGTGAGGATCTCGACTTCGGCCCCCTGCTCTCGAAGAGTCGCGGCAAGTTGATTGATGGAAAAGCTTTCCGGCCAGAAATACTGAGAAAGGATCAGGACGCGCATCTTATATGGAGGGTCCGCTCGTCATTTTGGCATGAGGCTGCGATAAACCTCGGTGAGGCGGATCGCATTCTCTTCGATGTCAAAGTGATCCCTCGCCCACTTCTTTGCATTTTCTCCCATCGCTTTGCCAAGCTCTGGATTTGAGATCAGTTCCTCCAATGCATCAGCGATGCACAAGGGATCAGATGAAGGGATAGCCAGACCTGTGACTCTATGAATAACGGCGTCGGGGAGGGGATTTTTTATAGCAACAATACTTGGAACACCAAAAAAGGCCGCTTCAAACACTGGCCTCCCCGCCGCATTTAAATGGGAAGGAAAACAAAGGATATCAAGCTGCGGGTAGAGCGACTGGACATCACCAATAAAGCCGAGCATCCTAATATGGTTCTGCAGGCCATGACGTTTGATGAAAGTGCCGAGTTCCCCCCGAACATCGCGGGCAAATCCAATCGCACGGAAGAGCCACGCCTGCAGCCCAGTGATTTTTCTGGCATTCTCTCCGGCTATCAGGCACTCCAAATCATAGCCGCGTTCCTTGACGAGAATTCGAACAGCCTCCACCAGTTCAAAGATTCCTTTGAGTGGTATGAGCACTCCTAGAAATCCTGCCCGGAATCGCATATGATTCTTTTGACTGACATCGATGGCACTCCAGTTCAGGCTGTTGTGAATAATCGTGACCGGTAGATCCTGCCCGAGCGAATTGGCAACCGTGTGATCGATCGCGATGATCGCACTCGCATGGCGATTGAGTAGAAAGTGGGTTAACCGTGTCCGGAGTCCCCTCTTCGTTGCACGCTGCAGGGACCGCACATGCACGACAAGTGGAATGCCAAGGTGCCATTTTGCGAACAGACCGATCGGCAACAGCGTGATCTCATTGATGTGAAGAAGATCGAAATCCCCTCGCCGCAGTCTGCAGATGGCTGCGATGGAGCTGGGAAGAAAAAAAATCTCCCTCAGCAGGATCAGCCATCTTAACCCGCGGTAAAACCCATACCGCGTGTTGTCAAACTGGCTTAATCCGCCTGCCACTACCACATTGAGGCCCGCTTTTTCAAAAGCCTTGCTGGCAGAACCCGCAGGCACAACAACAGTGCCCGAAACTCCACGAAGAGCCAGAAACACCTCGATCAGGCTCTTGGAAGATCCGCCGAAAGCTGCAGACGGATGCAGGTAGAGCAGATTCATTTCACAGAAATAGTTTACACCAGTGGATAAAATTAACCCATCTCCACACCTGCCACGAAAACGGTCTTTTCCCCTCAACAATAGAATCAAACTCCTTGACAATTTCCGTCTGACGCAGGAACGGCAGCCCGAGTTCATCAAGGAGCCAAGGCCGAATGGTATTCGCCATGCCCAGCATCCAGTCTCGCTCGGGAGTGGCGAAACCAATTTTGTCGCGTCGATTGAGAATGGCATCCGGGACGATGCCCCTCATCGCGGCCCGGAAAACGCTCTTAGTTTCCCCCCGCGGAGAGATTAGATAGGATTCTGGAAGCGAAAGGACGAGGTCCACGAAGCGAGTCGTGAGGAACGGTACCCTGCTCTCGACTGAGAAGCGCATCGAGTTGCGGTCCTCATGTCGGAGCAATGCCGGTAGTCCTCGATGCGTGAGCGATACAGCCAGTTCGGCGACGACCCGGCGTCCAGCGGCCTCGTCCAAAGAGCGTCGGCGGGGGTAGCGCCCGAGCACCTCTCTTTCCTCAAGGGGACCCGCATTAATCCATGCCGGGATGTCTCGCATCCCGTTGAGATGGCGCAGGGCATGGTAAATCGGACCTTGAACATGCTCAGCCACAGCCCGCTTGACCCCTTCAATCCGGCTGCGTCCTGGCCACCTCGCCCATTCCTCCAAAAATGAAAAAGCTTCGGCAGCCCTGCCCTGCTCGAGGAGGCTGCGGATCCGCTGACCCGGATATCCATTGTAGCCAGCAAGCATCTCGTCGGCTCCCTGACCGTCTAAGACGACCGTAACCCCGCTGTCCTTCGCCAGCTTAAAGACGCGATATTGTGCGTAGATGCTCGTGCTCCCGAAGGGTTCACCCTGCAATTTGATCATGTCCTCCAAGTCGGCAAGGAGTTCTTCGGAGCTGACAATGACCTTGTGGGGGGAGGCTCCAATCGACGCATTCACTTGGTCCACCCAACTCTCCTCAGAAAGGCTGCTCGACCCTGCGATATAGCTGAATGTGCTGATCGGCATATCTGGCTCGATATGGCGCATAGCGCAGGCGACCGCCGATGAATCAACGCCGCCGGAAAGCGCGGCCCCTAATGGAACATCGCTGCGCAAATGGAGGCGGATATTGTGTAAAAACTGAGCCCGCACGCGATCCGCTGCATCTGCAAAGTCGATTCTCGGATTTTCCTTAATGGTGGGGCTCCACCATAGTTGCGGCTCATTGCAAAATGGTCCTTCGAGTTTGAGTTGGAGAATATGCCCAGGCTCCAGATGAAACACTCCTTGAAGGAAAGTTTGCGGCCCGCTGTCGTAGTCGCCATGAACAAGGTAATCGTAAGCACGCTGCCAGTTCAGCTCGCCTCGTCGTCCCAAGAGGGCCAAGACGGCAGGGATTTCCGAAGCAAATAAGAAGGCTCCTTCATCAAAACAATAGAAGAATGGTTTAATTCCGAATGCATCCCGAACGCATGTTATAGCTCCCTCCAGGCGGTCGAAGATCGCAAATGCGAACATCCCTTCGAGTTTAGGCAGGCACGACGCCCCCCACTCCTGCCAGGAGGCGAGCAGCACTTCGGTATCAGAGTTTGAGGAAAATATTCGTCCTATGGATCGAAGCTCATTGCGCAGTTCGCGGTAGTTGTAGATCTCGCCGTTAAATGCAATCGAAAACCGTTGGTCTTTCGAATACATGGGTTGATGACCAGCCGACGATAGGTCAAGGATTGAGAGCCTGGTGTGTCCAAGTGCCAAAACACCCGTCCCCAACTCGTATACATCGAAACCCTCGTCGTCCGGTCCCCTGTGTCGAATGGCTCGGAGCGCAGCGGCCATGCGGCCCCTCAGTTCACGAGGAACTGATCGCCAGTAAGCGCCAGCTATTCCACACATGAGGTAGGTAATCCCATCAATATCGCTTCAATCATGAAACTTGGAGGCGCCTGGCGGAATACGCGTCCGGACAAGCGAGTCTATGAGCTCGCAAAATACGGTCCGCGATTTTTCGAAGCAGAGATCGCGGGCTGCGATATCTGCATGACGCTTGAACCATGCAACCTGCTCCAACGTAAGAGAATTGAGCGCACTCGCCATTCCTTGCGCAGAGAAATCATCCGAGACAATTCCAAGATCGTATTTTGTAACGAGCTGGGCCATTTCCACACTTGGTCCCACCGCGATCCCCAAGCGCCCCTGCACAAACTCAAAAAATTTATTTGGTAATGCATTGGCAGAGTTAAAGTTGTTAGGAGGGAGAAGATAGATCCCCATGTCATAGGCGTTGATTCTGCTTGGAATCTCTCGCATCGGAACAGGAGGAATGATCCGAACGCCAGAAGTTTTTTCTGCAAGCATCTGTAATTCAGTGAAGTAGGAGGAATCGCTGTTAACAAGCATGAGATCCAAAGAAAATCGATGATCCAATAGTTTCATTGTCTCGATCATAAGTTCAATTCTCCTCGAACGGATGGCGGCACCGTGGTGTATGAGACGAATCGGATCGGATACGGGGGTTGGGTGCAACCCCACAAACTCCGGAGCATTGTAAACAACTTTAGGATTTACCTGAAATCGCACCCCGTATTCCGCAGCTATTGCCCTCCCCACGGTTGTGCTTTGAGCTGCTTTACCAAGATAGGTTCTACAAAGGTAACCCCGATAGGGGGCCATGATTATCCGCCACAGCAGATTCTCAGAAAACTCGTCAGGAGCAAATTCATGAAGATCCACATGAACTGGAACTCCGTTAGAAACTTCCAGCGCTAGAGGAAGGGCGTCAACTTCATTTGCAAGGATGAGATCGAAGCGATTGTTTCCGATGCCCATCCGGGATTGAATCGTATTTCTATTGTTCCAGTAATACCACTCACATCTACCAAACACCAGCCCGAGAGAGCCTAGGATTTTTTCTGGGACAGAATTTTTTCTTTGCTCGATGGATCGCATCGAGAACACCCCATCGGGGCGCTCTCCATACCCTACAGCAGTAATGTCAAAAGAATCCTTGAGCGCATTGATTTGACGCATGACCCGAGGGTCATTTCTTATTTCACTAAACGAAATAATAAGAACCTTAGGCTTCATGAAATCAACTGTATTCTAATCGGAAGACTTATCACTTTAAAATTATGATCCCGTAAGCATTTACGAGTTCGTCTTACCGCATGGTGTTCTTGTTTATCTGTCTTGCCTCAGAAAAGAATGAATGAAGTCTCTTGCAGTACGGCCTGCATTCAGAATGTTTGGATATCTGCGTAGAGGAGCAATAAATTTGTTCTTCAAACGCAACTGCGCCCAATGTCTGGCATATATCGACGGCATCTCCTCACTATACCGTATGATCGCATTTCGGTCGCGAGTTGAAGATCTAGAAATACTCCGAGAAGGCACATGTTCCTCTATTAATTTAAGTGTCTTGTGGGCCGCTGTTTCATACCTCAAATCCTGACGATCAAGGATCGCCGACTTACAATTCTTCGTTATGCGACTCACCTGCTGTTTATCCCTTATAGCTTCCATGACTTCATGAAAATCCGATGCATCGGGTTTAATTGGGATATAGTGCTCCCACGGCGTTAGAATTCCGCTGTAATCTCCAACGACAAGAATCTGGCAACTCTCCAAGACCGCCGCTTCCAAAACCCGTGGTGAAATTGCCGTGTATTGTTGATGTCCATCTTTACCAGGAAAGCAGGCCTGTTCGATTTCGGAGAACGTTGCGTGGGGTCGCTCCGCCAGCAATCTACGAACGGCACGTTGAATTTCCCCTCTTGGATCCAGAAGGCTGCTGCCGCTGTTCGCTCCAAGAGTAAATTTACAGTCGTTGATGAAGTTCAACCAATCCTCTCCAAATAGAGTGCCGCCATCACCCAGAACAATATCGGTTCTCAACCCAGCCTGGGTGGCGGCAATTTGAACATCCCTTCCAATTGTCCACTTTGTCTCCCCAACCCTCCCGAAATACGGTGGAAGCTTTCTGGCACGGTATCCGATATCAATAGATCGCTCCTCAAATGGTGTAATACAATGCCGAAGAAGATTTTCATCGAGGTAGCCCGTAAAACCAAACTCGATTCTTTTGAGTCTTGAAAAAGTGGGGTAAAGATGATCGTGGTGCGAGGAGATAACCGAAACTACGACATCGACATTCCAGTCACACATCCACTCATCCAGCAGTTCGTTACAATCATATTCGTCCTGCGGGAACGCCAACTTTACAGCATTCGATGATTTGATGAATGCATAGTCAGATTTTATCTGTTTGAATTGCTGTGCAGAGGCCCACCGCATGGCCAAAAAACTGACGTCCAAAATGATTGCATCAAACTCAATATCCGTGACATACCTCGGAAGTGGCAGCGCGACATCGTGATAGAGATAGTTGCTTTTTCTATCATTATTCTGAAGACAATAGACATGCTCTTTAAGAAAACGGGGTGCTTGTTTTGGATCCCCAAGCGCGTGTAGAATCAAAATATTCACCGGTCGTTTTTGCGCCCTTAGCAGGCATTCACTTGGCTATTCGTCTATGAATTGCTTGTGCCAAAGTTCTAAGCTCAATAACGCCCAGAGATTGCGGTTGTAAATAGACTGACCATCTAAGATCTGATCTGCTGATATTTTTTTAGAGAGATATGGTCGCGACTGTGCTGCGGCAGACTGGAAAAGATCTCCGACAAAGTCGCGTGCCGCACCTCCGCGTTGTAGCCACAGATTCAAGGGGACGGGAAATCCCATTTTGTCTTTTCTGTCGCGAATGGCGGCTGGCAGACGATTTGAGAATACTGTTTTCAAAAGTCGCTTGAGTTCACCATTCTTAAATTTGATGTCTGCCGGAATCGTTGCGGCAAATTCAACAAGCGGATGATCAAGAAATGGAACCCTCGCCTCGACCCCATGGGCCATGCTCATCCGATCCTCAACTTGAAGTAGTGCCGGAAGCAAAGTCTTGAAATCAAAATGGGTCATCGCGTCGAAATACGACTCCTTCCCAACGTTGTGTCCCCAATAGATTTCCTTGAACTCCTTGAAGGTCTCTCTCTGGTCGAGAGCCTCTGGATTGAGAATATTTCCGAATGTGTTTGCACGATTTATCAAGCGCCAGTATCGGTCATCTCGATCATCAAACAATCCACTTGCCCAGAATTCCTTTAGCATCGGCTTGTATTGTCGGAGTGTTTCCAGATTGGGAATAATTGAATCGTACGTTACCAAATAATTTCCACTGTCCAGCGTTCCTTCGATAGCTCCTTTGATGCACTGCTCAAAGTAGGCCACAAGATATCGGGCGTAGCCGCCGAAGATTTCGTCTCCGCCTTGCCCACCGAGAACAACTTTAATGTTTGCACCCACACACTTTGATACCATGTATTGAGGAAACGAACCGGGCCCTGCCGTTGGCTGATCCAGATGCCATATCACTTTGGCGATATGATCTACGAAATCCTGCTCGCAGATGTCCACAACGTGCAGATGCATTCTGTTTTCGTTTGCAAGTGTTGTGGCGTATCTGGATTCGTCGTAGTCAAGTCCATCCATAAATCGGCCGTTAAATCCTTGGAAAGACCCATCTGCCCGAACGTCACGTGCGAGTGCAGCAATCAGACTCGAATCGACACCGCCGCTGACATAGCTCCCCACCTCCACATCAGCTCGCAGATGAACACTCACGGAATCGAGCAGCAGCTCTCTCAAGCGCTCACTAAACCACTTCTCGGTATGTTCGTAGTCAATCTCGTAATGGACTTCCCAGTAGCGCCTCGGGGAAGGATCCGTGCCGACAGAAACAAATGCGTAGTGTGCAGAGGGCAATTGCCGAACTTCTTCCATCAAGGTTTTCTCTCCTAGACAGAACTGAAAGGAAAAATAGTCTGCAAGCGCCGCCTTGCTGACAGCTCGGGTATCCAGAAACGGAAGCAGTGCCTTCACCTCTGAGGCAAAGTAGAAGCCCGCGGATGTTTGCGTCCAGTAAAGTGGCTTGATACCGAAGCGATCCCGGATAACGAACATTTTTTGTTCAACAGCATCCCAGATGGCAATTGCAAACATCCCGCGCAAGCGGGTTGCGCATCCTGCGCCCCAAGCCTGGAATGCGCGCAGGACGACTTCTGTGTCGGACTGAGTACGGAATGTCCTTTCTCCGAGTTCGGCTCTCAACTCGATATAGTTGTAGATTTCACCATTGTAAATGATGGTGAACCGCCCGTCATCACTGTGCATTGGCTGTGCACCGCTTTCCAAGTCGATGATCGAGAGCCGGACATGTCCTAGGCCAATCTGGCCATTCTCCGACACCCATTTCCCCGTTCCGTCAGGCCCGCGATGACGAATCTTGGCCAGACCGATGTCCAGCTCCGAGTTTGCAAGCCCGGTCTCCCGCGGACTGGACGCAAAGAAGCCAAATATCCCACACATCAGTTTTTACCTCGCTTAAGTAGTTGTTTTAATCCCGGCTTTAGCCGACACCTCATAGTTTCAGGAAACATCGACCAAACAGAAATCGCGAGCCGACTGGACATCGACATATAAGTGCCGGACTCGACTGGATTGGCCCGGATCGGCAATGTTGTAATTGAAGAAGGAGCTTTATAGACGCGAACTTCGCCATTAGCTCCACGATTCCAAGAATCAGAAGACAAAAGGAGAGAAAGGGAGAGATCGATTTCAGAGTCCACCATTTGCACGAACGACTTATACGAATACCTCCCGGACGCGATCACATCTCGGTAGGCCCTTTCAGCCATCGCATCCACATATGCGCCGTCCTGCAGCAGTGAAGCTACCTCGGCTAAATTATGCCCATCTTTCCTGAGCGGAATAAAATGCTCCCCCGCCTTCACAACCCCAGAGTAATTTCCCTCAAATAGAATCAAAACGGTATGAGCGGCGATCGCCTCAAATACGCGTGGCGAAACCTGATTCATGATTCCATCGATTTCATTACTGCGTATCACTCTTTCATAGAGTTCTGCCTCGCTAGCATCCGGATTGTTTCGCCGGAAATCCTCTACTCTCTGATTTAATGAACCGTCCCAATCAAAAACGTTGCTGCCGCTCTCCGACCCAAGCATGGAACGGCACGACATCATAAATTCATACCACTTCGGCCCATAAATACGTGATTTCTCGCTCCAAGCAATGTCCGTCACTATCCCACGTGTTTCGCAGTATTTCTTGGTGATTTCTCCGACACTGATCTTCTCGATTCCAAGCCTACCGTAGCGAATCGGAAGGGGCCGACCGCGATATCCGATCATGAGAGGGCGCTTCGATGGAGGAAGCCCGTTCGAACCCATCTCCATGCCCTCGGGGACGTAGCCTGTCAGATTGCTTACGAAGCGGACTCCGGGAAACTCCTTCGCCGGGTAGACTCGCTCGATTCCAGCCCCGGGCACGACAGTGAATACCAGATTAATTCCAAGCGTCTTGATCCAATGCCATGCACGATGAGTATGGTCGTATTCGTCCTGGATAAACAGAAACTTTAGCCCCGTGAATTCTGTAAGCGCATTTGCCAGGGAAGCAGATACTTGGTCGAACGGTAATCGAATCGTGTAGTGGAGGCCGACGGCGTCGAATCTCGAAAGCTCTGCAGCAAACTCAGAATATTGGTCGACGTGGCAAAAAAAGATCCGGTGCTTCGAGAACTTTGATAGAGCAGCGAGATGCTCGAAAACCGTATTTGTATAGGTCTGCGTCGAGTTATAGAGAAAAAGGATATTCACCTGTCTCTTCGCTTCACTTGACCGCCGTTGCGTAGAGATCCAGGCCCACAGTATTCGGCCACTTGGTCTTCAGCAGATCTTCGCGTGGGGTTCTATGGAATGGAGGCTCCTGATCGATATTCTCGATTTTCGCAGAAAAACTTGAAAACCGCCCGCAATACTCTTGTAAAGACCGAACGGATATCCAATCTGTATGCGGTGCGCCGGTTCCGGAGGAACCGGAATCATAAGCGGCTCGTTCCCGCTCTGCGCTGCGCCCAACGACACCTCGATATCCAACCAGTTCCTTGGCCAGACTAAGAAAGGTGGCTATTGGCGCCATGCGGAATCGACGATAGGAATAAGCGTAGTAAACCATAAAGATCAGCGAACCACCCGGTCGCAACAGTTTCCAACACTGCTCGATTGCAACTCTCAGATTCCCCGTGTGATGTAGACAACCGATCGCCACAATCGCATCAAACGATCCAGCCGAAAACTCGGGCTCGAGGATGCTACCCTTAACAGCTCCTCCAGGCAGGCCTACTTGTTCCAGTCGATGGTTAACCATCGAAACCGGCCCTTGGGCGATATCCAATCCAGTATACTTTGATCCCGCCTCTGCGAGTCGTTGAGAAACGGTGCCGTAACCAAGTCCAATCTCAAGAACGCTTTTACCTTTGAGGCTTTCAAAGGGTATATGATCAAAGAGGTAGGGGTAGAAATTGAAATACCAATCATCAAACTTCTTTAATGAGCCTGGCGATGAATCCATTATTCCGAGATGCTTGGCAAGCTGCGATCCACAGAGCTCGTTCCAGAACTCGGCATTTTTATTTGAAACCACTTCCTGATTCATAGTATCCGCTCGATTTTTTTAAGTTTCATTACAAGGCAGAGTCAAAATATCCTTTGGCCCGACGAAATACTTTCAGCCCAAAAAATAAAACAACTAGCGATAATCCAAACACAAAACAAAGCCCAAAGATATTTGGGATCTCGTTTCCGATCAAAACCGTTCGGTATGATTCTGCGATAAGGTAGAATGGATTGGCGGTTGAAACCATCTGAACGATCGGTGGCATACTACTGAAAGGATAAAAGATCGGAGTCATGAACATGATAGCCGTTAGTAAGGTTGGAATAATCTGAAGGATATCCCTTACGAATACAGCAATAGCCGAGAGCCAAATTCCCAGTGCCACATTCCAGAGGAATTGCAACAGAACAACAACTGGCAAGAAGACGACATGCCATGTGATGTGACTCCCAGACCAGAGCAGCAAGGCCAGCAGGAAAATCAGGCTCACGGCGAGGTTTATGACACCAATCAGCGCACCGGCGATTGGCAGAAGTTCCGTCTTAAACGCCATATTTTTTACGAGGCCTGAAGCTCCAACCACTGAGGTTGCGGCCCCCATGAGTGACTCCGTTGTTGCAATCCACGGGCCGTAACCGCTGATGAGCCAAATCACGTAATCGAGTGTTGTCTCGGCACCTGGCAGCCTAACTTTAAAGATAAAACCGAATACGTAGGTATAGAGAGCCAGCATGAAGAGCGGGTTGAATATAGCCCATACGCTGCCGAGCGAGGATCCAAGATATCGATCTCGAAAAATCATCTTGAACAAATTGAGCGTCAGCTTTGCGTCGTAGAGGTTAAATCCAAACATAATGACTTTCCTCGGCGATCAGAATTGGCTGGTTGTTGCCGTCACAGGGTAATAGAGCATCGGTTTGCCTCCACTCGGTGGATCCATGGTGAAGACCTCAAAGACTGTCGAACACTGCGCGCACAGATCCGCTTCCATTTCCGAGAGTTGGGAAAGCATAATGTCCAGTCGATAAATTGCAGCAGCCAAAGGAAATGGATCGAAAAGAATTTCTATTGAAAACTTGCCGTCATTGGTAGAAAAATCGGCCAACAAAAATATTTCATTAAAGACGACTAATTCATCCAAGCGCACAATTCTTACGGAGCAGAGATTTCCAGATTTTTCGCTGGGGTGGCTTCCAAATATCTGAATGCACAACCTTTCTCTTGCTTCCACACGGACAGTGCTTGTCCCACTCACACCTGAAAACAGCGAGACTTCCTGAATGTGGCTTCCCGTTTTATAGGATCTGTTGCCAATATGGGCACTGAAGGCTTTCTGTAGAGCAAATTCATCTTCTGTGTGCACCTCATCTACATACGCTTGAGTAACTGCATCGGGGGAACCGTCCATGACGACCTTTCCATCTTTGAGGTAGATACAACGGTTGCAAATATCGCGCACCGACTTCATGCCGTGTGAAACGAGGATAACAATCTTCCCTCTACCACAGATATCCAAGATTCTCTCCGTCGCTTTAACCGAGAAGGAAGCGTCGCCCACTGACAAAGCCTCATCAATGATCAGTATTTCAGGGTCGATATGCGAAATCATCGAAAAAGCCAGACGAGCTTTCATCCCTGTCGAATAGGTCCGGACCGGATAATCAATAAATTCATTCAACTCGGAGAACTCGATGATGTGATCAATGACTGAATCTATTTCCTGGCGCGACCTCCCTTGGATCTCTCCATCCACATAAATATTCTCGCGTCCGCTCAGATCGTCACGTAGTCCGATCCCCAGCGTCATGATAGATGTCACTTTCCCATCGATATGTATGTCGCCAGCAGTCGGTTCCGAGATACCCGCGATCATGTGTAACAGCGTGGACTTGCCTGCGCCGTTTCGCCCGACGATGCCGAGACGATCTCCCTCCTTAAGTGTCAGCGTCACGTCATCCACGGCAACTTTTCCGGTCAATTGCTCTTTAATACTCGTCCCCCCAACTGCAGCAGACAAGTCACCAACGGACGAAGACCCGACTGGGAAAACTTTTGTGACTTTGTTTAACTGAACGGAGAGATTCATACCACCTTTGGTTGTATTTTTCGCGCGGTAAAAGGCAGCTTCACTGCGTCGTTCGACTTATTACCCAGCACTTTCAATATCAAACCATTCCCGTAAGTCCATGAGCGAACATCACCGCCCTTCGTCGGTTCATGTCGCAAAAACACATTCAAAGAGTAGTCTCCCGGTGCGAGAGGGAGACTGGGTATCTTGAACTCGACCATGTATTGGCCTTTTTCTTTTCCAACAGGAAGAAAGTCGGAGAGAATGACTATTTCCCAACCAAGACCGATACGGAGCATTTCTATCGAAATCGATGAGGTCACAGCCCCGCTCTCGATAATGGTGATCGGCAGGCGGATAAACGCATCTTCGCCACAGGGAACCACAAACTCCGAAGGCATTGAAGACGAAAAGCAAGCCCCAGAAGCAGCGGGAACCGGTAACCTCAGATAAGATACCACTGCTTGATCGCTGCGACCAACGAACGAAAACCGCCCTTTTTCGATTACGCAGGCCTGCTCGCAGAGCTTGACGATAGCAGCCCAATCATGTGTCACGAGCACACCCGAGGATCCATTTAACAAACGCTCGCGCATGCGGCGCCAGCACCTGGCTTGGAAATGTTCGTCTCCAACGGACAGGAGTTCGTCTATCAGGTAGATTTCGTGTTGGCAGGCCGTAGCGGTTGCAAAATACAAACGTGCCCCCATTCCAGAGGAATACGTCCGAATGCGATGATCAAATGCATCCCCAAGCTCGGAGAAATCAGCAATTTCTTTGAGAATCTGTGGTAAGTCGCCTCTCCTGACACCCATGAACGTCAGATAGCGAATCGCGTAATCACGGCCAGTGAGATGAGGGTTTCCCATCCCACCGAGTTCAAAGAGCCCGGCGATTTGCCCGAATACCTCGATGTGCCCGCTGGTTGGGTTGTAAACTTGACCGAGGACGCGTAGCAGCGTGCTCTTCCCCGCTCCGTTGCGTCCGAGAATTCCGACAATCTTTCCACGCGGTACTTCAAGCGAGATGTCACGCAAAGCCTCGACGACGGGTCCATTTTGCTCACTTGCCGATCCGAACAAAATTCGACAAACGCTTTGCTCGCGGTTTACGGCAAATGACTTGGACACCTTGATACATCGCAAAGCGATTCCGCTGTGAGCTTCTTCCATTGATCTATGAGCGATTCAGCCGCAACAAAGGGTTTCCGGTCAACAACTGACTATAGATGTGATCAAACCGCTTACCGGCAGCTGCGTCGGAATGCCACTTGATGGCAAACGCCCTCCCGCGTTCTCCTATCTCCTGCCGTTTTGACGGATCAGTGAGTAGCTCTCTCAAGACGCTCTCAACGGTCTGCGGGGTTGCACTCACAATCGGTAATTCCGCTGCGTATTCGGGAATTTCATCCCGCACGCTCTTCAGCCACTCGGGACGAATATAGCAGATCACCGGTTTGGCGAGCATCATCGCCTCACGCGCATTGGCACCAAACCACCCGAAGGTCAACATATCCAAAAAGATATCTGTTTGAACTTGGAGGAAACGCACCTCCTTGTTAGGAATGCCTATTGGCTCAACTAGGTCGAGGGCCATGCCCTCGCTGCGCAGCTTCTCGATTAACGGGAGATAAACGTGGCTCGATTTGATATTGACCCCGTCACTTCGGGTTCTCTCTTCTCGATTACCGACTCCATGATAGAGGCGCACCCCATCTTTCGGCAATGCTGGTAGTCGATACTGCTCGGGGATCTCAATCTCTGGCTTCCAGATTTCTGGGTTCAGGCAGTAGAACTCCGGCACCTCATGCACCCGGGGATCATCATTAAAGTCTACGCGGTTGCCGCCGAGCAGGCATTGGAAATCTGCCACTTCATTCCGAAACTTACCCCAGGCAAGATTCCGCTCGTCGCTACACACTGTGGGCTCATCCTGCCAGCGGCAGATCGAACAAACCGACTCGGGGCCCCATCGGGCAAATGAAGACTGAGAAACCCCATCCAGGCAGCCGTTATTGCTATAGACGATCTTCTTTCCAAGCGCCTTGAGTAGCCGAATCTCGCCGCCTTCACCCAAGCTTTCCCGCAATGCCTCCTGAGAACGCCATCCATAGGAAATGCCGTTGGTATTTGAAAAATGAAAAACGTCATAGCCGTATAAGGATGACAGATAAAACTCGAGTGAAGCTTCCAGGGTCGCTGGCAAATTCTGCCCCAACTGAAAATCCTGGCCGTGGTAATAGATCTGGCTCGTCGGACTCTCGTCCCAGTTATAGACGTCAGCTTTCCACCCCCATGTCCGCAAGGCCCTCGAAAGATACCACGCGTTGTAATAGGCCTGCCCGCAATATAAAACCCGCTTTGACCGTAATGCCTGAAATGCTGGCTTGAGAACCGACGCATTACCCTGGAGAAAAGCAATTTCTTGCTTTAGTTCATCCAGGGTCGGGTTTCCTGAAAGCTCCGCATCAAGTGCAGCACCGCGCCGCACCAGGCTACGCAGACAAGATGAGGCGATATCTATTTCAGGGACGCCAATTAAGTTTCCGGTATTGATGCGAGCACAGAATTCCGCCACTTGATGGGGAAGATTCAGGATCTTGCCGACAGTCTGAACTAACTCAGCTTTGAGTTCCGTTTTGAGTTCCGTTTTGAGCCCCGCTTTGAGTTCCGCTTTGAGTTCCGCTTTGAGTTCCGCTTTGAGTTCCGCTTTGAGTTCCGCTTTGAGTTCCGCTTTGAGTTCCGCTTTGAGTTCCGCTTTGAGTTCCGCCTTGAGTTTGTCCTTCAACGCCCGACGCAATTCCGGCGAAACCATGCCCGCGAACTTCCTCACAACAGACTTCATTAAGTTATCCATGAGGTTACTGCCCGGCATTTCGCCGACCCTTGCTCAACAAGTCCCTCACGCCGCCAAACCCGAGGTTCATCAGCGCATCGACAATTGAAAGTCCGGGCATAAAATCGACCAGGCCCGCCTGTGGATAAACTGGATGCTGAAAACTCTGGTAGGAAAGCGATATACCGGCCTGTGCGAACGCTTGATCTTCTTGATAGCCGGTGGCCCCGCCGCCGCACATGTAGCAACTGCCACCAACCTTGAGTGTCAGATTGATCAGGAGGTCAGTCGCCTGCCCCTCAAAACAAAGAGAAGATGACCTCACACAGTGTTCGTGACGCAAACCAATCTGACTGGCGATTGCCTTTATCACGGTCATATTGTAGCTGGCCAGATTATGGTCTGGCAACAAAACCAGAGGCTCGATCCAAGTCATCGTTTCCCTAAAGAAAGGCGCTTTCGAATAGTTTGTGACCAGCGTCTTCAATAACTTGCTGCGCCACGGCTGTTCGTCAGCCCACTCGATCTCCTTGATCGTGGCGACGCCGTGAAAGGCTCGCCTTATCGGCCCGGTAACCCAGCGCGCCTCACCGCCGGAGCGCAGTTTCACACGATTACACCAAACCCCACCGGTTTTAGGGAACTGGACGTGGTCAAGAAAAATGAAGATGTCGCTACGTTCCATCTTATCAAAATAGCCCAGCCACGGGAAGAAATTGGGCTGATGGATAGCGACGACTCTCATTACATCGCCTCCTCAATCCGAAATCTCATTCCATGGATATCGACATATAGGTTTCTGTATCCGGGCATTGCAGTTGCCCTGTAGCGATGCCCGAATTCTTCTTTGGTGATTGTTGGCTCGATGCGGCATAACTCCGAAAACATCTTACGTGTAGACTTACGTTCACCCCATGTTATGGAATCTAGAGTCTTCGGAACGCCATTCTCAGGATATCGCTGAAAGAGGCGTTCGATCAGACGCCAACCTGCTTCATTAGCGAGATCCAACAAACTCTTGGGTGTCACTAAAGCGGGGACTTCGAAAAGTTCCACATCGACAATCGCCCCGGCATCGACGCGCTCCGTCATGTAGTGCATCGTTGCGCCATACTGCTTCGCTTCGTCATATACAGCGAAGTGATGGGGATCACGGCCGGGATATTGAGGCGAGGCTGCATGCACGTTTAGGCAGAGCAGGCCGGGTTTTTGTAGTATCCATGGCGCCACGATAACTCCGGTGCCAAAGGACAGTAACAGATTATGGGGGTTTGCGCATGAGCGCTCCAAGGCATCCGAGTCACTGACAATAATAGCATCAAGATCGATGTCTGCCTGTGCAGCAAGACCCAGTGTTTTATGGCCCGCTGCCTCCGACATGAGTAAAACTCCGCTCAAGCGCTTCATTTTGCCGCCTCGTCAGCGCCGAGCCTTTGCATCTCAGCCTTGAATTGCTCCCATTTCCTCTTCGGAAAGTTTGGGATTTTGTCGCCTGCCTCCTCCGGGCGGTCGGTGCAACTGCCATCCGCAGTCTTGAGAATTGGGATGCCGATTGACCTCAAGTTGTCGATTCCATCATGATTTATTGGCTGTACTTTTCCCCAAGCTGCGAGCGACTCAATGGCCTTGCATAGAAACGCGCATCCATCCTCCAAGCGCTGGCGGAGTGCGGTAGTTCTTCCAATAATCAGTGCGTTGCGGAGATCAATCCAAGCCCAATACTCTGATTCCTCAAAACTCACGACGCTCTGCCAGGTCTTTCCAAATACTCCTGAGAACAATCGTAAGCCATCAATGGCAAAGGAAGGATCTTCTAAAAATGCATCCAGTTCAACCGCAGGAACTTTCCACTGCTTGCGTAACTCCGCTTTGCACAGCAAGAATACTTGTCTTTCGTGTAGACACCACAGCTCCGCGAAAAGCGATTGAAGATGCCCCGCATTCCATAGGTAATCGCAGAGTTCATACAATTGCGGGTGTGCATTTTTCAGAAATCGAAGCTTTGCAGCAGCACCGGCATGGTTCGAACGATCGTGCCATTCCAGACCGGAATCATAGTCACGCAATGTAGATGCGGCCCTGCCGTAGATGCTGCGGAAGATTCTTTGGCGCGGTGGCATCGCAACCTCCTGCCACCAACCTGGATGAGTCAGCACTTGAAGGCAGGGATCTGTCGCCGCAGTCAAAACATCGTGAAGGCGTCGAAAACGCCAATAGCCGTTTGAGTCAGAACAATAGGGAACCTCCGCTTTAAACAACCGCGAATAGCAATTCACCAATCCGCCGTAAGTCTCGGCTTCACAACTCAAGTGTTCAGCAACGGGATTGTGGAAACTGAAGGCTGATGGCTTGACGCCGTATAGTTGCTCTAGTATTGCCGCCTCGGCACTGACCTGTTCGATCAGGGTTTCATCGTCAGAAATGCCGTGAAAAGCAGCATCAAAATGCAAGCCAATCTCGTGTCCCATCTCGAGGACCTCCCGCACCAAGCGATGCTGGCTTTTCTCGAAGAGGTTATAGAACTCACAATGCAGATTCAGAAAATAAGTTGCCCGGACGCCTTCATCGGCTTCAATATGCGCCAACGCATGAGCACGATTGATCGAATAGTCGCAATCATGGCGCCACAATACAAACTTTTGCCCCCAAGGAATAGCCCTGTAACCGACAAAGGCATACCGTTGCTTCGCGATAACAAGCAGCTCGCGGTAGCTGTCCACTGTGAAATCTGAGTCAACAGGATGCAGATTTAGGGGGATGTTACCGCAGGATATCACGTCAGCCTCTTTCTGATAGAGGTGATATAGCGAGACGGGGAACACTCATCATCGCCCTCAATCTGAACCTTTTGGATCGCGAGCTTACCGCTGCCACACGCCACCACTATATGGTTATCGGCGATCGCCGTTACCTGACCGGGGATCGCGCAAAAGAGTTCGCCATCCTCGACAAGCTCTGCATCCCAGATGACCATATGCCGTCCCTCATTGTTACAAAATGCCCCTGAATACGGCTTGTTGCTGGCATTGATCAGCCGCAGGATTTCGATGGCAGGGCAATTCCAGTCGATGCGCCCATCCTCTTGACGTCTTGGATAGCAGCGAAGTGCGTCGGTGGTTTTTTTCGACTGGTGCTCCAACACATAAGCAGGATTTCGTGCTAACTTCTGAACCGCTTCGAGTATCAGTGATGGAGTGCGCTCGGTCATCCACTGCCAAGCTTGCGTCACTTTAGTTTTGTGGTCAATCGGCAAGTAATCACGCGCGATGATGTCGCCGCTGTCGAGTTCACCACCGACCATCTTATGAATACAAAGACCAATGCGATCCTCTCCATTGATAATTGCCCAAGCTTGACATGCATTGCCGCGATAGCGGGGCAAATCTCCGCCATGCGCGTTTAGGATGCCGAGCGGGAAGATGTCGATCACATCCTGTGGTACGACACCGGTGTAGTTGATGCTGACGGCGATCTCCGATTCGCTGAATTTCAGGAGGTTCAGGTGCTCGACAATGCGAGGGCCTTGCGCAAACGGAATATTCCACTGCTCGGCGAGAGCCTTGAAATCGGCCGCGATTCGAGTATATTCAAGAGCCTCTTTAGACGTGAGGATGCAACTGATGATGTATCCGGCTTGCTTCAACAGAACGGCCGCGTTGTAAAGGATCTCGGTCCTGCCAATGATGGCGATTCTCATCATAGCCTCCGTTTCACGCCGGATGAAAACGAATGTCCACTCATCAGAGACAGCAGCCCCGTGAACCATGTTCGGGTGCCATCCCCTGAGTTTCGCTGAGTCCTCAGTTCATCTGGCAAGTGATGCAAGGCACGTGTCCGTTCATACCGCTGTGTCGTCTCCGTATTGAGGAAGACATGGATCGGGTGAAAGTCAAACACATGAAGACCACCCATTTGCACTGTTTCTTCTACGCTCGGGGCCACCATCGACTTTTCTTGATAAGCACAGGTTACATCGTCTTCCCAGTTATAGGGGATGCGAACCATACCGTTCCACAAGAGCCATGGCTTTAGCGGAATTCCGGCGGAAACCGGAATGAAGTGATTGGCATCATGGGTAAGCCCCGCGTCGGCGAAAATCTGAAGCAAAACAGTGGTCTGTGCCATCGAGTGACTACGCACGCACCGCGCTTCCGGGACGATCGCTTGCATGCGTGCCACGACGTCGCGCGCATCGGCACCCTGTCGGGGATCTCCGTTCAAAAGCCAGTTGAAGTTCGGGTGGATGCCGAGTTCGTAATTCGGATTGGCCCGCAGTCGTTCGAGCACAGGGGTGTCGTGCGTCACGAACCATGTGGCATGCACCCCAGCCTGGTCGACCAGATTAATTGTATCGGACAGCACATCATCATGTGCCCAGTCAATATCGACAGTAAGAAAAAGACGGTCTCTCCAAGTTGCATCGTCTTCCGGCAGAATCTCTCCAAGCTTTCCACTCGATGTCATGGCATCACTTTGATAGGCGTTTCAAACATTGTCCCATGCGGCAGCTTGCGGAGCACTTCTTCCTCGGCGAATAGCTCCCCATTAATTTCGATTTCTTCCAATCGCAGAACGCCGCTCCCGCAAAGCACGTAACACTCCGCGCCTAGGTGAATAATGTTGCCAACAGGCAATGGGTGCGGCCCAGCCTCCATGGCGCGCGCGCCCCATATCGTCATACGCTCGCCGTAAAGCATCGTATAGGCCCCGGGGTATGGCTTTGTTTGGGCTCTTACGAAGCGATCAAGGAAAAGGCTGTCCTTTGTCCAATCAATCCAACCATCCTCCGGGCTACGTTGTGGCATGACACGTCTGCCGGTGATTGACTGGGCCCGTAGCACGGCGGTCCCATCAGCCAGCTTGGGCAATGTTTCCCTGAGCAACGCGAGCCCTCGCTCCTCGATGCGGGCATATAGGGTGGCGATCGTGTCGCGATCCTCGATTGTTTCTTCGGCCTGCCCGACAATAGGGCCAGTATCCACTCCGTCGTCGATCTGAAACAGAGTGATGCCAGTCCGCAACTCGCCGTTGATCATGGCCCAGACGAGGGGGGCACCGCCGCTGTAGTCCGGAAGTAATGAGGCGTGGACTCCGAAGGCGGGGGCAAGTTCGCGCCAGGCTTTCGGAATCATGTGATACCATCCGGCAACCAGAAATACGTCTGGCTTCCATGTCTTTACTGTTTCGAGCAGTGCCGGGGCGTTCATGCTTCGACCTATGGTCTCGCATGCCAAGCCGCGCTCCGACGCGAAGCTGGCAAGGTCAGCATACAGCACGTTGGTCACGCCTGCGGGCCGATAGGAAATGGCAAATTTCTGCGGGGCCGTGACTACCCCTGTCACCATCCAGTCTGGCAAACTACAAACCAACTCAAGGCAGCGCAATCCGAAATGGCTTGCTCCGATAAAAACAATTTTCATGTCAATCCGATCCGGAAAAATCTATTTCCTTTGTGACACAACGGTGATGCCTGCTTCCTGCACATCGATATGTTCAATTGCTAGTCCCGCCTCGGTGCACCATGTCCGAATTTCCTCCGGAGTATGGCGATGACAGTTCAACGGCCGGAACCAATCAAAATTGATATGATGCATCTCTTCAAAGCTCAACTCTGGGCGATAGTAGGCCTTGCAGATATTCCAGTAGAAAAACCGTTGGACATCGAGCTTGCCTGCATCAATATCAAGAAAAGGGATTGGGTCTTTTACATCTATATCAAGCGTAAGTTCGCCAAGCGCGATGCCCAACTTCGTTAAGGGCTTAAGAACCTCCCAAGCCTCTTCATCGGTGAGGGGCTTCAACGCTTCGCGGATCGCATCGTCCGTAAACTCGCGTATCAAAGCCTTCTTCCTGTAGACATAGAACAAGAACCTGCCGCCGCAGACTAACTTTCGTGCCAAATGCTTCAATGTCTTTTCAGTGGAGTCAGTATGATGTAGGACACCCTCTGAAAAGATCATATCGACGGACGCATCCGGAATTTCGAGGGTGGAAATATCTGCCCGAACGAAGTCGCCGGGCATGTCGATTTCCTTGAACCGGTTCCTTGCAACATCAACAGCGCTGGAGATGTCGACGCCGAGATAGTCATGCACACGAAGCATGTCGCCAAAGAAAAGCAAGCCCGAAAACCCGGCACCGCATCCTGCGTCAAGAATAATCTTCCCCTCTCCGGACAACCACATCTGTAGGAAAGACGGATCGCCAGCGCAGTAACGCTCTAGTAGCCAACGCCTCATGTTGGCCTTGGAGACATCAGATTCGTAGGTGTCGCGCTTGGCCCATTTGAATCCAAACGCTTCGTCGGTTTGTCTTTGGGAGCCGGAAGTTACCGAATCGGGCTTTTCAACTACAATTTTCAGTCTTTGAAGTGCGGACATGCGTCATTCCTCTACATCGTATGTTTCGGCCCACTCCTCAATACTAAGGAGGGACCAGATCAGTAATCGGTAGTTTTCGGCACCGCTTAAGTGCCGCTCAAGCAGTTGCCGTATCGTGGATGCATCGAGCCAGCGCGAAATGCGAGGGCTCAGGCCCATCAGGCGACGCTTGACAAAATCGATACTTTCGCCCTTGAACCAACTTGCATCCGGCCCTGAAAACCCTTGCTTTTCGGCTCTCGCTATATTTTCTGGAATATTCTTACTCATAACATCGCGGAGAATCTGCTTGCCATCCTGAGTTCGCGAGAAATACTTAGCGCCTTTGCTGCCAGGTTCGTTCTCATCGATACGAACTACCTCAGCCAGATTATTGAGCTTCAGGGCAACCGGGCAGCGCATCGCAAAGTCGACCAGATCGTTATCCAGAAACGGCACCCGGCTTTCCAGTCCATGCGCCATGCTGAGTTTGTCTTCGACCACCAGCAGTCCGTGCAGGAAGGTCTTGGCTTCAAAGTAGAGCGAGTGATTAATGTAGTCTTCTACGGAGTAAAAGCGATCTGAATGGTGCTTGAATACCTCGCGGAATATGTCACGCGTCCAGACGTGTTTTACCTCGTCCCAGATCGGAGCGAACACCTGCTGGATCTGGGTATTGGGAAGCAGTCGTTGCCAGAACTGATAATACTTGTCGATATAGTGATCAAAGTCATCATTGACGACCGCTCGATAGTAGCGCCAAGGGTATCCACCGAATAGCTCATCTCCGCCTGCGCCGGAAAGAACCACTTTGACAAACTTTGAGGCGAGTTTGGCAGCATAGTAGTTCGGATAGCTCTGACCAACGCGCGGCTCCTCAAGATGCCAGGCCAGCTTGGGCAAGACACGCTCCATATCACCGGATTTCAACACCATCTCGTAATGCTCGGTCTTGAAGCAATAGGACATATATTCGGCCTTGCTGCGCTCGTCGAATCCCAACTCTAGGCCCGAGGCCGATGTGAGGTCGAAGCCACAGGTAAAGGTCTTCATGTAAGGATACGACTGCGCGGCAATGGCGGTGATCGAGCCGGAGTCCATACCGCCGCTCAGGTAGCTACCCAGTTCGACATCCGTCACCAGTTGGCGATTTACGGCTTGCCGGAAAAGGCGCTCCAATTCTTCTTGATAGGCTCGCTTATCGATTGTCCCGGATGGCTCAGAAAAATCGAAATCCCAATATTGGGTCAGTTGCAGACCGTGACTTGGTTTCAATAGATCGACAATACCGTAGTGCCCTGCTGGAAATAGCTTGACGCCTTGCAGCAACGTTCTATCGGTGAAAATATTCTGGAATGTAAAGTATTCTAGCAAGGCTTCCTTGTCTAGACGCCTGGCGAACCCGGGTTGAGCCAGAATGGCCTTTTGTTCAGACCCAAAGGCCAGCGTATTGCCGGTAACGGCGTAGTAAAGAGGCTTGATGCCGTAGCGGTCGCGAGCCAGCAGAAGCTGTTGTTCCTGTTTGTCCCAAAGTGCAAAGGCAAACATGCCGTTCAGCTTGTCGAGTGTTTTTGTACCCCAGGCGGCAATGGCATAGAGCAGCACTTCTGTGTCGCTCTGCGAACGAAACCTGAAGCCCTCCGCCTCCAAGTCTGCACGAAGCTCCCGGTAGTTGTAAATTTCGCCGTTGTAGGTAATGACGTAGCGGTGATCCGACGAGACCATCGGTTGATGCCCGGCGGGGCTCAGGTCGATGATCGCCAATCGGCGATGCCCCAAGCCAATGTTTCGATCAACCCATTGACCCTCATCATCCGGTCCGCGATGAGCGATGGCGTCAGTCATCTTTTTCAAGATGGCGGGGGAGACGGGCGCACCGTCTAGGTTAATCAGGCCCGCTATTCCGCACATAGGTCAACAGTGTTGCTGCCAAGGAAAACCCTAAAGTCACAGAACAGGCTTTTGACAGACAGCATTGGCGGGACGGCGTCGATGTTCATTTCGCACGAACTTGTTCGATCACATGGATTTGTTCATCAAAGGACATACCGTGAAAAAGTGGAAGCGAAATACTGCAATCGTTGGCTGCCCAGGCATTCGGAAAATCCTCCGGGTTGAGGCGGTATTTATCACGATAGAACTTCAGCATATGCACAGCGTGCGTCGCCGGTCTGGTGGAGATGCCGGCTTGCTGCAGAACGTCCATCCATACATTGCGCGCATGATTGATACGCGGAACGGATTCCGGGGTGATGGGCTCGGGCTCAAACAAGCAGGGGTAACTTTGGTAGCCGTGACTCAGTCCTTCGACGTGTGCCGGAGTGTGGAGCCAGGACAGACCGGCAAAGGCGTCGTCGTAAATTTTGGCTAAACGCTGCCGTTCCGCGATAATGCTGGCTGCCCGATCCATCTGGGCGGCACCCAATGCAGCTTGAAGATCGGTCATGCGCTGGTTGTAGCCTGCATCAGGGTGGTCGGCCAGCAGATAGGGACGCGCGCCCAAGTGACGTTGGAGGTCAGACATGGCTGCACCATGGTCACGCAAGCGGCGTAGCTTTTCGGCTAGCGCATCATCATGGGTGGTGATCATGCCCCCCTCGCCGGTGGTGATGGCCTTGCGCGGATGGAAGCTGAAGCAACCGGTATCGCCCAGGGTTCCAACGTGCTGGCCGTGGTAGCGGGTGCCAAATCCACAGGCTGCGTCTTCGACTACCCATAAGCCATGTTGCTTGGCAACCTGGGTGATTGTGCTCATCTCTGCAGACAGGCCAAACAGGTGCACGGGAATGATGGCTTTGGTTTTGGGTGATATTTTGTATTTAAGTTGTTCGATATCGATGTTGAAAGTGTTGATGTCGATATCGCAAAAAACCACGGTGCCGCCGAGATGCTCAACGACGTTGGCGGTGGATATCCAGGTGAAGGCGGGGACGATGGCTTCGTCGCCCGGCCCGAAGCCGAGCGCTGCGAGGGAAAGGTGCAGGGCTGTCGTGCATGAGGTCACCGCAATAGAATTCCTGGCACCGGTAAAGGCAGACCACTTCTCTTCGAACTCACGTACCTTGGGCCCTTGGACCAGCCAACCGCTACGCAAGGGACCCAGAACGCTGTCAATCTCCGCCTCGGTCAGACTGGTCCGGGCGATGGGTACATTAAATTTGGCCAGAGCGTTCATTCCGGCAATCCGACAGCCTTGCGACGGGCTGTGACTTCCGCCTTGTGGCTAGCCCGCCATTCGATCAGACGCTTCAATCCTTCGCGCAGATCCAGGGTGGCAGTAAATCCGATTTCCGCTGTCGCCTTCTTGGGGCAACCGATACGATTGCGCACCAGAGTGGCCTGGCTGCGCGGCGCATACTTGATCGGTTTGGTGCAGCCGGTTATCTCCAGCAGCAACTCCGCAAGCTCCTTGAGCGATGTGCGCTTGCCGGTACCGACGTTGTAGTTGGTGTCGGTGGTGTCGGCTTTCATGGCGCAGACGTTGGCCAAGCCGCAATCTTCCACAGCGACAAAGTCGAAGGCTTCGGAACCGTCGCCCATGATGGTTGGGCTATCTCCCTTGTCGATGGCATCCAGCATTTTCATAATCACCGCGATGTAGGCACCATGGTAATCCTGCCTAGGGCCATAGACGTTCATATAGCGCAGGCCGACGTAATCCAAACCATACCTATGATGAAATGCACGGAGCATCGCCTCGCCGCAGATTTTTGTCGCTCCGTAAAAATTTTTGTTAGTGAAGGGATGGTCTTCGTCCATCGGCTCATGCACGGCGTCGCCATAAACCGAAGCCGAGGAAGAATAGACAAGTCGTTTGACCCCTGTGGCGATACAAGCCTCCATGACATTGAACGTTCCCCGAACGTTCACATCGAATGCGCTGCGAGGAAATTCATGGCACTGTAGCAGCCACAGGGCGGCGAAGTGGAAGACGCCGTCAGCGCCTTCGAAAGCGGATTGCAAGATATCCGTCTGCATGATGTCGCCGCCGACGTCGTAAATCTTGACGCGTCGATCCTTCATCGCATCGTGCAGATTCTCGGCGCTGCCGCGCACCATATTGTCGTAGATCAGGATTTCCTTGACATCCTCCTTGGTCAGGTGATCAACCGTGTGCGAACCGATGAGGCCAGCGCCGCCGACCAACACGAACTTTTTTCCTCCGAGATCCATTTCTTATCTTCCTTCCTGCGTGATGAGTTTGTTGTGCTTGGCGATATTACGCTGGATCAGCTCAAGGTTATTGCGAGTCCATTCGACAGTGCGCCGTAATCCTTCACGGATTGTTACTTGGGCTTGGAAGCCCAATTCGCGGTCTGCCTTCTCGGTGGAAGCGAAGCGCTTGCCGGAGCGGTCCCAATCGCGGGCCGGACGAAGATCCAGCGGCGTTGTATTTCCGGTAAATTCGTTGATCATCGTAGCCAATTCAAGAATGGTGGTTTCCTTGCCAGTTGCAAGATTGTATACCTCCCCTACGTCCCCATTCAGTGCACAGGCCATCAGACCGCGCGCCATATCTTCGACAAAAATGAAATCGCGGCTCGCGTTGCCGCCATTGTCGAGCGGGAGCGCTTCGCCATTTATCGAACGCCAGATGAAGGTGGGCGTGACATTGCGCCAGACGGTATGGACGGTTCCCCGCCATTGCCCCGCGCCGAGAATCTCCCGAGGACCATAAACATTCGAAAATCGCGCCTTGACGAAAGGCAGATGGTGTCGCTGGAAGTAGTAGTTGCCGTATAGCTCTCCGATGATTTTGGAAATCGAGTAAGGACTATCGTGGTATAGTGTAACGGGTTGATCCTCGGTCGTTGCGGTCGGTGCGTCGTAGGTCTTTTCGGCAACCGCGCAGGCGGCAGCCGCATAAACGACCTTTTTGAGTCCCTTGATGTCTTTGAGTCGGTCGAAGAGCTTGAGAGATGTGTAAGTGTTGTTGTCGTGATCGGCAAACGGATCGGCAATCGATGACTGATTGCCATGGAAGCAGGCAAGATGGAATGCGTAGTCCAAATCACCCGGCACAGAGGCCAGGATGCGGTCGTCCGTAATCGAACCGAAGACAAAGTGAACCCGCGCGTCCGAAGGAATGTTCGCCATTTCCGACGACAGCAGGTTATCCACCAGGATGATCTCTCGCACATCCTGCTGCAGGATCTGGTGGACCAGATTGCTGCCGACGAAACCGGCACCCCCTACGACGAGGACACGCGCCCCGGAAAAATCAGATGTGTTCATAACGATTATTTGGCAGTTGGAGCCTTGAGATGAGAAAAGACATCGCTAATTCCATACTGGTCATACCATTGGAGTTGCCGCCGTATGGTATCTGCAAAGCTTACCCTGGCCCGCCAGCCGAATTGGCGAAGTGTTTCGGAGGCATCAAGCGAGACTGTAGGGACATCATCGGCTGCTGCGGGTACAATCGGCACGTCTATCTTTGCGAGCTTCAGATAATCAACCACCAAATCGAAGATTTCCTTGATCGAGTGAGCTTCGCCGCTGGCAATATTGAACACCCCCGTGGGCGCATCAGCTTTGATGGCGATATCCATAAATGCCAAGAAATCAGACATATCCAAGAAGTCGCGCGAGGTATCTGAACAAAAACAGTTCTGACCGGCCTTCAAGCGCTTGTAGAAGGTCGGGATCGGACCGATGGCGAGCCGCGGACCCGTCACATTGGCGATGCGCAAAGACAACGTTGGAACACCGGAAAGCAACATGAACTGCTCGCCAGCCGTTTTGGTGATACCGTAGCTGGTGAATGGTGCTGTCGGGTGAGTATTCGGGATAGGCAGTTGATGCGGTCTCCCATAGCAAAGCGCCGTTTGAAAGTTGATAATCCGTTTGACATTATTTTCCTTGGCGGCACGGGCTACGAGGGCGCTTCCAATGACATTTGTCTGCGAGTCTTCAACCCAGTCGTCAGGATCCTTATAAGCAGCCGCGGCGTGAATTACGATTTCAGGGCCGAATGCAGTAAAGCACTCTTCCAACAAAGACTTGTCAACGATGGATCCCTCCCTGACTGTCAACCGGCTGACTTCAGGCACCACCTCGCGCTTACCAGTCGCAAAATTGTCGATCACGAGTATTTCGTGACCTTGTGGCAACCAGTGTTCAATCAGGTTGGAACCTAGGCAACCAGCACCGCCAGTCATCAAAATGCGCATCGGTTTCATCACTTTACTTCTTAACCTCGAGACGCAGGTGCGTGTACTCGCCCAACGTGCCGTGTTTCTCGTAATATGCCATGGCTGCCGAGACGGTTTCCTGCAACGGCGTGAATTCGATTGCTCCAAAATCCTGAAAGGTGCGACTTGGGTCCAAAAGGATGGAGAAAACATCATCCGGGCCAAGTTCCTTGACCTGAGCTTTCGGTTTGCCCGGAGTGTCCAGAGCGGTTACAACCGCGTCATACAACTCCTGAATTGCAACATCCGTGCCGGACGAGAAATGGTAAGCTCCATGCCCGACGCCATCAATGGCCTTAAGAACAACCCGCGCCAGATCTTTCACGAAAACGAAATCCCGACGTGCGGTGGTGACAAAGCATGGCTTGCCGTCTTTTAACCTCTGATAAAAAATAGGGAGGGGACCTGCCACATTGCGTGGACCAACGACGTTCGCGAGGCGAAAGGTCACATAGTCAACGCCCGACAGTTCGAGATAAAACTCGTTGGTTGTCTTTGTAATCGAGTAGCTACTGCTGCCCGGAAAGCGAGGATGGTCGAGGCGGATCGGTTGCTGCAGGGGCTTCAGTCCGTAACACAGTGCTGTCTGGAAGTAGATAAAACGTCCGACAGTGAATTTTTTGGCAGCGTCCACCACATTGGATCCCCCAACACAGTTGGTCAGCGTATCGTTGTACCAGTCATCTGGATCTTTGTAGGAGGCGGCAGTATGAACGATGGCATCCAGATTGAGATCGCCCACTAGTTTCTCGACAACAGCTTTGTCAGCGATGGTGTCGATGACTACGGTCAGGTTCGGGTGATCTTCCAAATGCTCACGCCGCCCGGTGGCGAGATTATCGATCGCAACGACCTGATCGCCTCGCTCAAGGAGCATTTCAACAACATGGGAACCGATTTGGCCGAGGCCGCCCGTGACAAGTATTTTTTTCATAGTTTTATAGGAGCTTTTTGATAATTTTCTGAGCAGCGCACCCGTCACCGTAGGGAGACTGAAAAGCCGGGGAGCGATTTGTCATTCCGGATTTTCCAGTGGATACGCAGTACCTGAATGCAGTGAAAATCTTCTCTGCACTCGCGCCGCAAAGGCAGTTCAACCCAAGTTCAACAGTCTCCACCCACTCGGTTTCTTCGCGCATGGTGATGCAGGGAACCCCATAGAAAAAGGCTTCCTTTTGAACCCCTCCGGAGTCCGTAAGGATAACCGCCGCAGCCTGTTCGAGAGCAACCATGTCCAGAAATGAAAGGGGCTCGGTGACCTTCAATCCTTCGAGAAGACTCGCCAGCCCATATTTTTCAATCAACTTGGCTGTTCGCGGGTGCAATGGAAAAACGACCGGAAGCTCCCGAGAGACCTTGGCAAGGGCTTCAAGGATTTCAGCGAGCCGCTCGCGGACGTCCGTGTTTTCGGCACGGTGACAAGTAGCCAGTGCAAACTCTTTCGCTTGGATCCCGAGACTATGAAGAATTCCACTCTGCTGCCCAGCCCGCTCCCGATAAAACTTGGCTGCATCATACATCACATCCCCGACATTATGAACCCCATCGGTAATGCCCTCGTTCGAAAGATTCTTAACTGCAGTGTCTGTCGGACAAAATAGAAGTGAGGACACCCGATCAGCGAGGATGCGATTGACTTCTTCCGGCATCCGCATATTGAAAGAACGCAGACCGGCTTCCACATGTGCAATCGGAATGTGCAGTTTTGCCGCAGCGAGCGCACCGGCTAGTGTGGAATTCGTATCCCCATAGACAACCACCCACTCTGGTCTTTCGTCCAACAGGACCCGTTCAATTGCTTCCAGCATGCGGCCCGTCATTTCGCCATGTGATCCGCCGGAAATTTCCAAGTTGTATTTGGGCCGTGGTATGTCGAGTTCATCGAAGAAAACCTGCGACATATTCCCGTCAAAATGCTGCCCGGTGTGGACAATTACTTCCAGCATCTCATCGTTATTATTCTGAATAATCCGGGATAACGTGGCAGCTTTTATGAATTGAGGCCTTGCTCCAACAATGGTGAGGATTTTTTTCATGCGACGTTAGGGTTGTTGCAAACTTGATAAAGGTTCCAATCGCCCTGATTTATTCGGAAGACGCAATCTTCAGATCGTCGTAGCATTTCTCGCCGGATCTCATGCCGTGAGGAAGGGGAGCATCCTCATCAAGATCCACGCAGTGAACATCGTGTCCCTTAAGTTCGTAGCGCATGCCTGACTCGGGGCATGTAGCGCATCCTTTGCTGTCGAATTTGAGTAGGTGTCCATGGCGACTCATCCATCCCTTGAGGCGTCCGGGCACGCCGACGATGAAGGCGTAGTCGGGAACATCTTTTGCTACGACCGCTCCCGCAGCGATGAAGGAATAACGGCCCAAGGTGATCCCACAGACAATGGTGGCATTGGCCCCGATGGTGGCGCCTCGTCGGATCAAAGTCTTTTCATAAAGGGACTGTCTTTTTACCTCGCTGCGGGGATTGGTGACATTGGTCAGCACGCAGGAGGGGCCAAGGAACACGTCGTCTTCGACGATGGTCCCCGTGTAGATGCTAACGTTGTTCTGGACTTTGACGTTCCTTCCAAGCCTGACGCCCGGACTCACCACGACATTCTGCCCCAGGTTGCAATCCTCTCCGAGCTCGGTGTCCTTCATGACGTGGCTGAAGTGCCAGATTTTCGAGCCGTTTCCAACCCGGGCCGTCGGGTCGATAATGGCGGTCGGATGAGCAAAGTAGGGGGATGAAGAAGGCAGGGGGTCAGGCTGTGGACGTCGGGGCTCGGAGAGAGGGGTGACGGCCTTTCCGTCTCCGTCGAGGCTGTGCTGGGCAGCATCAAGAACCCGGAGGACCCTCAGTCCTTCCGCACCGTCGGTTCTTGGTGCAATGCGGGTGTCGCAGCAATCCAGAAAGTGCCGACACTCTTCGCGGAGCGGTTCGGACTGCGGGACTTCCACGAACTCTCCGGCACTCTTGCTCGGGATAGGCGCAGCTCCGTCGTTCCATGTCAGGTGGTTCCGGTAAATCATCAACTTTTCCTGCCACGGCCTCGTGTCGTCGAACACAATCATCCCATGGGATCCCACCACGGTAAGCTTCTGCTCCTTGAACGGGTTCAGCCAGTTCACGTAAACGTGGGCTTTGACTTCACCAAAGGACAAAGAAGTGAGGGTGGTATCTGCCACGCCCGCTGTCAGGGAGGCGTGGCCGGTGCAAATGACAGACTCCGGCAGCCTGCCCTGAACAAGCGAAAGGATCACGGAGATGTCATGTGGAGCAAAACTCCAGAGGGCATTTTCCTCGCGGCGGATTTTTCCCAGATTGAGACGGTTGGATGTGATGTACTGCAACTTGCCAAGTTCCCCTCTGGCGAGGAGGCCCTGGATAGCCAGGATACAGGGGTGGTATTGCAGGAGGTGTCCGACCATCAGGATCCTTCCCCGATCTTCGGCTCGTTCGATGAGATCTTTTCCCTGCGCGATATCGAGACAGATCGGCTTCTCGACAAACACATCCTTTCCCGCGTCGAGTGCCCGCCGGACGACGGTGTGGTGGGTTGCGGCCGGTGTGGCGATCGCGACCCGCGTGATACTCGGATTGTTCAGGACGGCATCGAGGTCCCGGGTCTTTTCCACTTCCCCATATTCGTGGCCATAGGCATCCAGGGTTTTCTCGGAGGCATCGCAGAGCGTGTGCAGGGCATCGAGGGCATGAAAATTGCGGGCGAGGTTTTTCCCCCAGTAACCGGCACCTATCAGCGCAAGCGATTTCATTTCAGGGATTCCTTGACTGCGCCAACCACCATGTCCTGGTCCTTTTCGGACAGGAAGGGATGCATGGGGAGGCTGATGACCTCCTTGGACGCCTTTTCCGCCTCGGGGAAGTCGCCGTAGCGGTAGCCCAGGTTGGAGAAGACGGGTTGCTCATGGAGACACTTGGGATAGTAGACGGCGGTCGGGATACCCGACTGCTTCAGGGCAGCAGCCAAGGAATCGCGGTCGGATACGCGAATGGTGTATTGGGCATAAACGTGCGTGTTGCCCGTGCGTAAACGGGGTGTTGTACACACATCCCGAAGCAACTCGGAATACCTGGCACCGATGCGGCCGCGTGACTCCACCTCGGCCGGGAAGTCGGGAAATTTTCCCAGAATAATGGCGGCCTGAAGGGTGTCGAACCGCCCGTTCATCCCGAGGAGTGGGTGATTGTGTCGCTTTATGCCGCCGTGGGTGCGGATGGCTTTCATTTTTTCTGCGAGGGTATCGTTGTCCGTGAACAAAGCCCCGCCGTCGCCATAACATCCGAGCGGTTTCGCCGGGAAAAAGCTCGTGCTTCCGATTGTGCTGACAGCGCAGCTTTTCGATCCATGCTGGGTTGCTCCGAAACTCTGCGCGGCATCTTCGATGACGGCGAGATCATGCTTTTTTGCAATGCGATTGATTGCCTCAAAGTCCGGCATTTGCCCGAACAGGCACACGGGCATGATAGCTTTCGTCCTTGGAGTCACGGCTTTCTCCAAAAGTCGGACGTCCATGTTGAAATCCAAGGGATCAATATCGACAAAAACGGGCTTGGCACCGGTCAGCGCAATCGCTTCGGCAGAGCTGATCCATGTGAATGGCACCGTGATCACCTCATCACCCACCCCGATATCCAAAGCCCGAAGCGCAATTTCCAAGCTGTCTGTGCCGCTAGCGACCGTTATGGCATGTTTACATCCAACATAAGACGAGAGAGCTGACTCCAACTGTTCAACTTCCGGACCCATGATGAACTTTCCATGCTCAAGAACACGCTGAATCGCGGCATCAATGCGGGGTTTATAGGTTGCGTATTGGGTTTTTAAATCAATGAACTCCATGGCTGCTAATCAAGTTTATATCTGCGACAATCTGGTGAAATGGGGCGTCTCTCTCCTTATGCTTGGTAGATATTGGTCCCCGGCTTGACAAGGCGACGGCTATCCACAATTGGCACACCGAGGGCGGCTATTTTATCCCCGTTGTAGTCGCGGTGGGCCGTGGCAATCACGAAACAATCGTAGTCGGGTGTTATCTCGTGGCTAACCCTTCCGGCAAGTTGTGCGTGCTCGCGTGTCTTAGGAACCACGGGAACATAGGGGTCATTGTAATCGACCTTTGCCCCGCGCGCCTCCAGTTTCTCGATAAGGACTAGGCTGGGGCTCTCGCGCATATCGTCCACATTGGCCTTGTAGGCGAGACCAACAATAAGAATTCGACTGCCGCGAATAGCCTTCCCGTGGTCGTTCAAAGCGTCGGCAACGCGCGAGACGACATAATCGGGCATCGCGGTGTTGATTTCACCTGCTAACTCGATGAAACGGGTGTGCATCCCAAACTCGCGAGCCTTCCACGTCAGATAAAACGGGTCTATCGGAATGCAATGTCCGCCCAACCCCGGACCGGGGTAAAATGCCATGAACCCGAAAGGTTTGGTCTTCGCGGCATTGATAACCTCCCACACATCGATTCCCATCTTGGCGTAAACAACCTTCAGCTCATTGACCAATGCGATGTTTACCGAGCGGAAAATGTTTTCCATGAGCTTCGTGGCCTCCGCCACGCGGCATGAAGAAACAGGTACCAGCTTCTGGATGGCCAGTGAGTAAATCTCAACCGCCTTCGTCAGGCAGGCGTCGGTCAGACCGCCAACGACTTTCGGGATGCGCTCCACGACGCTTTCAATGTTACCCGGGTCTTCGCGCTCTGGCGAGAAAGCTAGATGAAAATCTACGCCAGCTTTGAGGCGGGATCCCTTTTCCAGTGCCAAACGAAGTTCACCATCGGTTGTTCCAGGGTAGGTCGTTGACTCCAAGCTGACCAAGGTCCCTCGCCGCAGGTGGGGGGCGATGGCTTCGGCTGTCTTCAGAATATAAGAGATGTCCGGCTCACGATTTTTGCTGAGCGGGGTAGGAACACAAATGATTGTCGCGTCGACCTCGGAGATCCTACTGAAATCTGTCACCGGAATGAAAGATCCCGAAGCCGTCGCCGACGCAATCTGCGCAGAATCAATGTGCTTGATGTAGCTCGCTCCGGATGCCAATGCCGAAATCTTCTGTTCATCAATGTCGATGCCGATGACCCGGCAGCCGGATTCAACAAACCTCAGGGCTAGAGGCAATCCAACATAACCCATCCCAATAATTCCGATTGTTACCATAAACTTATTTAATTCGACAGTTCACTGCATGATTCCTGAAGGGCGCTTCGCGATTTCCTCCGCGATCGCCAGCGATGAGGAGGCTGCACGACTTAGAGAAACGAGAGGATGGACGGCGTTTGGCTTTTCGACAAGAGAGAAATCCTGAACCGGCGTGCCGTCCTGCAACATGGCTGGGGCGCAGACCCCGGAACCCTCGTGGGTGGGGTGCTGCTGCTCGACATCCGGAACGAGTTTTTCGAGTAACTCGGCAAACACTCTGCGACTGAATGATCGGATCACTTCCTTCCAAGCCATTGTTGGATACCTTCGAAGGATATTCCATAGTCTGGGGAACAGGAAAGCATCCGCCACGTCCCTCAAGTTGACACCCGTCTCTTGCATCCCTCAAATCAACTCTAGGCAACTGATCCGACAGGAAGCGATGAACTCGGCGCGCCGGGAACAAGAAAACGGAGACTCATGGGTGGATGTCCGATTCTTCGGGGCGGCGAGTGTTGGAAAATCTGAGTGAACCGGGCAGATGGAGCAAGCCTTCGACTGGTCCCTTCACTCCGGCCTCGGATACCACGAGCAGAGGATCGCAGGCCCAGCGGTCGACCTCTTCGTGGCGTTGGAAAAGGCGGACTTCCAGACGGTATTGGCCCGGCTGGAGCGGGAGGGCGGGTATGTGGATGTCGAGGCGAAACTCACCGGGCGGCGTGTTGGGAAACAGGTAGTGCTGGACGAGGACGGGGACTTCGTCCTGGTCGCTGATGCGGAATTCCATGCGGCAATCAGCGAGATGCTCGCGGGCTTTCCCGGCAAATTCAAACCGGCAGGCGGCCCCCGGACGGGAGAGAACATTTGGTTCCCCGGCATAGCCATCCGTGAGCCGCCAGGAAAGGATCGCCGCGCGGGTCTCGTCAGGTTTTCTCAGGTGGCCCACGGCGGCAGACGCGGCTTCGTAGCGGTTGACGACCTCCTCGGTCGAGCCGAATTCCCTTGCCGTTCCTTGGTGGAGCCAGAGGGTGCGCTGGCTGAGCCGCCGTATATAGGACATATTGTGACTGACCAGCAGGATCGTGCGGCCGTCGCGCACGATCTCGTTAATGCGGTCGATGCACTGGTTGTGGAAGTGTTGGTCGCCGACGGCGAGGACTTCGTCAAGGATGAGGATCTCCGGCTCCAAATGGGCGGCGATGGAAAAGGCGAGCCGAACGTGCATGCCGCTCGAGTAGCGCTTCACCGGCGTATCGATGAATTTCGCCAGACCGGAAAAATCCACGATTTGATCGAACTTGGCGCGGACTTCTTGCCGGGTCATTCCCATGATCGAGCCATTGAGAAAGATGTTGTCGCGACCGGTGAGTTCTTGGTGGAAGCCAGTGCCGACTTCGAGGAGGCTGGCGATGCGTCCCCGCATTCTGAGGACGCCCGCGGTAGGGGCCGTAATGCGCGAGAGGAGCTTGAGGAGAGTGGATTTTCCGGCCCCGTTGCGGCCGATGATCGAAATGGTCTCGCCCTCGGTAACCTCGAACGAGATGTCCTTGAGAGCCCAGAACATAGTTTTGTCCGTCTCAGTCTCCCAGTCCCGGCGTTTGCCACGCAGGCGGGCCGCCCATTCGCGGACGAGAAGACTCCGGTCGATTTCGCCGAGACGGTATTTTTTAGAAACGTTTTCTACAGAGATGGCGAGCATAGCAGGAGAGATCAGATCGTATCGGCCATCGTGCGTTCCGCGCGGCCGAAAGCGAGGAGTCCAACGAAAAGGATGACGATGGTGATGGCGAGGCTAGCGAGCCATTGGGAAATCTCGACCTGCCCTTGGCCCATGAGGGCGAAGCGGAACGCCTCAACGATGGGAACTACGGGATTGACGGTCATGATCCACTGGTATGCTTCAGGAACAATGGAGCGCGGAAAGAAAATACAGCTGGCATACATCCAGAGCTGAATACCCGGGGCAACAGCGATTTGCAGGTCGCGAAACCGGGTCGTGAGGGCAGAAATAATGCAGCCGGTTCCGAGACCGAGGAGGGCGGCATGAATGACCAGTGCCGGGATGATGATGATGCGGTAGCTCGGCGAAATCTCCGCTCCTGCGGCGAAGAAGTAGATATAAAAGCCGACGAAGATAACGAACTGGACGGCGAAGTGCCAAAGATTCACAGCCGACTGGGCGAGCGGCATGGCGAGCCGGGGGAAATAGACTTTCGTGAAGAGCTGGGCGTTCGCACGAAACGTCTGGGAAGCGCTTGTGAGGCACCCGGAGAAGTAATACCAGATGAGATTCCCAGAGAGGTAAAACAGAAAAGGAGGAATTCCGTTCGTGGGAATCTGACCGATCCCGCTGAAGACGATCGTGAAAACCACGCTCGAAATGATCGGCTGAATCAGAAGCCAGATCGGGCCGAGGACGGTTTGTTTGTATGTGGTGATCAAATCCCGACGAATCATTAGCAGGATCATGTCGCGGTAGCGCCAAAGCTCACGCCACGGGAAGTGGAACCACGCATTCGTCGGTGTGACGATGGCGGTCCACTTTTGAGAGTCACTCGACTCACACGGGATTTCGGGAAAACTGTTATTGGGCATTGGGATGGAGTGCTTAATTAGCGGCGATTACAAGCACTGCTAGAAGCCATTTCACAAATGTCTGACGAAGATCATAGTGGCGGCGAGTTGAAGGAGGGCATGAAAGCTTTCCGCATGGTATTCCTAGTGGACCACGAGTCTGCGGAAGCTGTGAAGCTAGGCAAAGTGATGATCGATTTTCCGTCGGCATTCCCTCATAAATACTTTTCGCAATCCTTGAGTGAATCGGCGACCTCGTCTCTCGCGGATAGTTTAGGCTCAATACCGATTTCAATCGGCCATTCAATGCCCACGTCGGGATCGTTCCATCGAAGACAACGCTCCGTCGAAACCGAGTAAGGCTTCGTGCATTTGTAGTGGAAATCGGCTGTTTCGCTAAGAACAAGGAAGCCATGCGCACAGCCCGGTGGCACCCAAAGTCGCTCGTAAACGTCCGAGGTCAGCATGTAACCATCCCACAAGCCGAATGTTGGCGAGCTTTTACGAAGATCGACAATCGCATCAAAAACCGTTCCTGATGTGACCCACACCAGCTTGCCCTGAGCCGTCTCGCCGGTCTGGTAATGCAGACCGCGGAGCACGTGACGGCTGGATCGGCTGTGATTGTCCTGAACAAAATCAAAATCTATACCGAGCGAGCGGAAGGTTTCACGGTTCCACGACTCGAAGAAGAAACCGCGTTCGTCGCGGAAGACTTTAGGCTTCAACAGCCACGCATCATGAATTTTGGTGGGATACCTTCTCATTCAGGATCCTCCCCGGGGTCTCGAGAGGACTGTCTTTAAATAAAGTCCGTAACTGGATTTCCCGAGAGCGGAGATCGACTTCTCAAAAGTAGCCAGATCAAGAAATTTCATCTGAAGCCCGATTTCCTCCAGACATGCGATGTGGAGGCCCTGGCGGTGTTGAATCACTTGGACAAACTGGGATGCTTCCAACAATGAGTCATGTGTGCCGGTATCCAGCCACGCCGTGCCGCGCCCCAGCTTTTGAATGTTTAGTTTCTGTTCGGATAGATAGAGTCTGCAGAGGTCAGTGATCTCCAGTTCGCCTCGCTTTGAAGGCTTGAGACTGTTCGCCTTTTCGACCACGTCATCAGGAAAGAAGTATAGCCCAGGAACAGCATAGTTGCTTTTGGGGTTCACCGGCTTTTCCTCTAGAGAGATCGCCTTCCCTTCCGCATTAAACTCCACAACACCATAGGCGCACGGGTCGGCCACCTCGTAGGCGAAGATGGTCGCCTGATCTCGTAGTGAATTCACCTTGGTCAATGTGTTCGTCAAATCCTGCCCATAGAAGATATTGTCTCCGAGAACAAGTGCGGCTGGCGAATCATTAAGAAAGTCCGCTCCAATCAGAAATGCTTGCGACAGGCCCTCCGGTCGCGGTTGTTCGGCATAGGAAAATTTGACTCCAAACTGAGACCCGTCTCCGAGGAGGCGTCGAAAGGCAGGCAAATCAACGGGCGTTGAGATGACGAGGATCTCTTGAATTCCTGCAAGCATGAGAACCGAGATCGGATAGTAGATCATCGGCTTGTCGTAAACCGGCATAAACTGTTTGCTGACCGCGATCGTCAGCGGGTGCAAGCGGCTGCCTGTCCCTCCAGCTAATACAATTCCTTTTCGCACATTTTTCATCTTAGTCTGAGGCATAAGAGTAGTTTTTTGCGACCCACTCCCTGTAGGCTCCCGATTGAACATTCTTAATCCATTGCGGATTCTCTAAATACCAAGCAATGGTCTTCTGGATGCCCGTCTCGAAGACTTCTTTCGGACGCCAACCGAGTTCTCGCTCGATTTTCGTGGCATCGATGGCGTAGCGCCGATCATGCCCCGGACGGTCCGTAACGGTAGTGATTTGCTCACGATAGGATCCTCCGCCGGGTTTCGGACGAGCTTCGTCAAGCAAGTCGCAGATGGCATGAACGATTTCGATGTTAGGCTTTTCGTTCCATCCACCGATGTTGTATGTTTCGCCAATCTTCCCGTTTTCGAGAACAGTCCTAATCGCGCTGCAATGGTCTCCGACGTAGAGCCAGTCGCGGACCTGCATGCCGTCGCCGTAGACAGGCAGAGGTTGGCCGGCCAATGCGTTGACGATCATGAGCGGAATCAGCTTTTCGGGAAACTGGTAGGGACCGTAGTTGTTTGAGCAGTTTGTCGTTAGAACCGGCAATCCGTAGGTGTGGTGATATGCACGCACCAGATGATCCGCAGCGGCTTTGGAGGCTGAATACGGGCTGTTTGGCTGATAGGGGTTGGTTTCAGTGAAGGCCGGATCTTGTTTTGTGAGTGATCCATAGACTTCATCGGTTGAGACGTGAAGGAATCGGAAAGCATCCTTCTTCCCGGAAGAAGATTTCCAATACGCCCGCGCACACTCTAATAGTTCAAATGTTCCGACAATGTTCGTGGTGATGAAGTCGCGGGGTCCATGAATGGAACGATCAACATGGGACTCTGCGGCGAAGTTCACGATGGCTGCGGGCTGAAACTCCGTCAGGATCTTGGTGACGAGTTGCTGATCACCGATGTCACCCTGCCGAAAGTGATATCTCGCGTTGTCGGCGACTGACGCCAGGCTCTCAAGATTTCCAGCATAGGACAGCTTATCCAGGTTGACGATGGTCGAATCGGTCAACTTGAGCCAGTCCAGAACGAAGTTCGCTCCGATGAAACCGGCACCGCCGGTCACGAGAATACAGTTAAGACTCATGGAAAGTTACGCTTCATGCTAAGCTAAGGTTCGCTGAAAAATGCCCATCTTTGCGACAACTTCCTCCGCGATGGCGAGCGATGCCGTTGCTGCCGGACTCGGGGCATTTAGAATGTGCAGAGCCGTCGGACGTTCGACGAGCCAGAAGTCGTTGACGAGCGTGCCATCTCGCGACATCGCCTGCGCGCGGACTCCAGCGCCTCCGGGCTCCAGGTCCGTTGCCCGAACTTCCGGCACCAATTTCTGAAGAGATTTGGCGAAAAGCTCGCGACTGAATGAGCGAACGAGTTCGCTGACGGCCATCGACGGGTGCTCAACGAGGAATTTCCAGAGACCCGGGAACGAAAGGGCATCTGCCATGTCGGGGATCGAGAATTGCCATTTGGAATACGCCTCGCGGGCGAAGGCCAAGACGGCATTCGGGCCAGCCTCGATCCCGCCGTGAATAAGTCTCGTAAAATGCACTCCGAGAAATGGAAATTTCGGATCCGGCACCGGGTAGATCAGGTTTTTCACGAGGTGCGATGCGGATTTGGCCAGTTTGAAATACTCCCCGCGGAAGGGAACGATGCGAACCTCCTCGTCGACTCCGGCGAGGCTTGCCACGCGATCGCAGAAAAGCCCGGCGGAATTCACCAGATACCCGGCCTGAAAGTCCCCGGCCGTCGTCTCGATTCGCCACGAGGAGTCCACTTCTTGCAGGCCGGCCACTCCCGCATTCGGAACAAAAGTGCCTCCAGCCGCAACAACGTCTGCCAGCAACGCGCGACAGACGGCATCATAGTCTACGATCCCCTCTTGAGGCACATGCAGGGCTGCAATCCCGGCCGCGTGGGGCTCGATTTCCCGAAGTTCTTCCCCTCCCAGCCACCGGATTCCTTCAAGACCGTTCTCCGCTCCGCGCTTCTCCAGATCGCGCAGGCGACCCACTTCGGGCTCATCGGTTGCGACAACGATCTTCCCACAGATCTCGTGCGGAATCGCCTTTTCCGAACAATACTCGGTCATCATCCTGATCCCGGAAACCGCCAATCGCGCCTTAAGTGATCCAGGTTTGTAGTAAAGACCCGAGTGAAGGACTCCGCTATTGTGAGTGCTCTGGTGTTGGCCAGGTTTTGACTCCTTTTCAAGGACAACCAGCGTCGCTCCCGGTTGGCGTCGCAGGATTTCACGGGCCGTCGCGAGCCCCACAATACCGGCTCCGATCACCGCGATTTGATGCACTTTTGAAGTCATGGCTTGCAAGTTCCCGCGGAGGCTAGGTGCTCAGCGGCGTCCGAGTTGGAATCAACTTGGACCGCCTGAGGACCCCCGGAAGCCATGTCCAGACGATGTGGGTTGACACGGCATAATTCCAAACGGCTCCGATCAGTGCGCCCGTTGCGCCAGCGATCCACCACGGAATTTTTGATTCGAACAGGTAGGAGGCGACTTGGACGTTTCCCACAGCACCGATGGAACAGATGGCCACGTAGCACAGGAGGCCCGCGAAAAACAGTCCCCCACGGAGGCGCATCGGTCGAAAAGTCACCGCGTTGTTCACGAAAAAATTGGACGCCATGGCGATAAGCGTCGCAATCGCCTGAGCAGTGAAAAACGGCATCCCTTGCCCACGGAAGAGAAAGCCGAGTATCGCGAGGTGGATCACAAAGCCGGTCAGACCGGCGAAAACGTAAAGGATGAAGCGGACAGGAACGAAGCGCCCGATGGATTTGTCGAGCAGGAGATAGAGGTATTCCAATGCCACGACCACATCGAGCTTGCTCTCCCCATGCCGTCGCTCGCGAAACTCATACGGGAACTCCCGGATTTGCAAAGGTCGCCCGATCGACAAAACAAGATCCAATAAAATCTTGAATCCTTTCCCGGTCATCCGTCTCACACTCTCTTCAAAAACAGATCTCCGCAGAACAAAAAATCCGCTCATTGGGTCCGAGAGCGACGTTTTTAAGAAGATCTTGCCAACTGCCGTGGCCACTCGGCTGATGACCCGGCGGTCCCTCGACCAGCTGCCCACGCCTCCTGACCCCGCATATCGCGTCCCCACGACAAGCTCGAGACTCGGATCATCGACCAATGCGGAAACCATCTGCGGAAGAATTCGCTCGTCGTGCTGGAGGTCAGCATCCATCACGGCAAAATACTCGGCTGCACTCGACGCCATTCCCTCGAGGCAGGCAGACGCCAACCCGCGTCGCCCGATTCTTCGGAGGAAGCGCACCCGCGGGTTCCTTCGCGCCAACTCTACCAGAACCTCGGCTGTCCCATCATCCGAATCATCATCAACAAAAACGACCTCCCAATCGAAGCCCCCCATGACCGATTCCAAGCATTCGGTCAGGATCGGGATGTTCCGGCTCTCGCGGAGCGTGGGGACGATGACCGAGACCGATGGCAGGCCGCTCACAGGCGAAAAATCTTCTCGGGAGGTGCAAGCAAGCTGCCGCCTCTGGTCAGCAGCGGATTTTTTCCACTGGACCATGCTGATTTTCGAATGTCTGCCCGTCTTTTCAGGCGATTTTCCGGAGATTCCACTCCGGGCGTTCCATCACTTCACCAAAAATTTCAATACCCAAGGCATCATCTTCCGCCCGCGTTCCAGCCAGTGCTTCAGCCGCTCGATCCGCTCAAACGTCGCGTCACGCTCCGCAGGGCTCAAATCGTCGGCGAGGGCCTCCATCCGATCGATCCGCTGGAGGGCCCGCTCCATGCGCGGCTTGATCTCATCCTTCAAAAACGACGTCGCAAACCGGCTGAGCTCCAGATCTGCCACGTAGTGATCCCGGCGATCACCAGGCACGTAGACGACCTTGACCGCACCCACAGAACGCAGAAGCTTCAGGCCTTGGCTGGCCGCTCCCATGCTGATTCCAAGCCGCTCCATGAGCCCATCCATCGAGACCGGACGCGAGGAGACGAAGAGCAATCCGTATATCTCGCCAACCGACTTTGGAAGGCCGATCAGCTTCAGGAAATTAATGAACATCTCGATCGCTTCGATCTCGATCTCATTCAACGAATCTACAGAGGGCTCTAACGTCTTTTCCGGCACAAAAGGAGGAGTCTTACAATAAAATCAAAGAGTTCAATAAAAAATGAAGAGTTTGATTCTTTTCGGCTAGACTTCTAGCAGCGTGGGTTCTGATGGGCTGGATGCGGAGCTGACGCCCCGGGCGCGGCGGGCGATCAATGGGCGAAGGACATCGAGCGGAACACTGAGCCACCGAGCGTCCGAGGCCGGTAGTCCGTCCACCAGATCCAGAAAAACATCCGGATCTCGCTCCATGGCATTCAAAACCTGTCCCCGCGTCAACTGGAGCGTATCGCAGGTGGTGCGGGCGAGGATGTAGTCAAGGTCTCCGCGCAAGAGTTCCAATTGTTCTTCACTGAGAAGCATGGCGATTTTCCTTTAAGAGCTGGGCTGATGGACTTGGACCACGGGCAGAGGGAAGCGAAGGCGAAGTTGGTCATCGATCCTCACTTCGACGGTGTAGATCCCGTGCTTTTGAAATTGAAGGCCACCGAAGACGTGAACGTTTGTGGCATGGGCGTCGAGGGCCGGAAGCGTGAATTGAACTTCACTCTGGGCAATCGGGTTTTCGTCATCGGGATTCAGGATCAGCGAGTGTTGACGGAACTGGCCGACTCCCCCGCACCAGCGGGTCCAGAGACAGAGCTTGAAAAATCCGATCGGCGTCACCGGGGCCGGGATGACACCCACGATGCCGATGAGCGTCTGCTGCCCGCTGGCTTCCTGGCGAACATCCTCGCAGAGCACACAGGCTTGGAGGTCAGGCAAAATTTCCTCAGGCATGCGGGCATTACGCATCAATTCCTGCGTGCTGCACAGAATAAACTCGGAGAGAAATGTTGCCCTGCGGCTCGGCGATTTCCAGCGAGTTCCCCTCCCGCCCGCCATGGTCTTTTCTATTTGCCGCTGCCCAGTCCGGCCGATATCGTTCTCGGGTATGAGCATTGACCTTTCAGCAGTGGATACCTCCGTGATCTCGGCCCGTCTGGCCGCGCTGCGGAGGTTTCTTTGACGTTCCGGAACTGACGCAGCGACTCACCGAGATCGAAGCTCGGATGGCTTCGCCGGATTTTTGGGACAAACGCGAAACGGCCCAGCGCGACGTCGCTCAGGTCTCGAAGCTCCGGGGGAAGATCCATCCTCTCGAAGCACTGGAGTCCCGCGCGGCGGACCTCGAGGTCATGAAGGAACTGACGCTCGAAGAACCTCCCGAGAATCAAGCCGCGGCCGCAGCGGATGTCCAGTCCGAGTTTGCCTCGTTGCAGAAGGACCTCGATCAGTTCGAAATCACCTCACTCCTCTCGGGTGAATTCGACAACAGCCCGGGCTTTCTCACGATCCATGCAGGAGCCGGAGGCACGGAATCCTGCGACTGGGCCGACATGCTCCTGCGCATGTATCAACGCTGGATGGAGCGGCGGGGGATCCAGTCAGAAATCCTCGACATCCAGCTCGGAGATGAGGCTGGCGTGAAGTCGGCCACACTTCGTGTGAGCGGCGAGAATGCCTACGGGTATCTCCGCACGGAAATCGGCGTCCACCGCCTCGTTCGCATCTCACCATTCGACTCCAACAAGCGTCGCCATACGTCGTTCGCGAGTGTCGACATCGTGCCGGAGATCGAGGATGCGCCGATCGAGATCAATCCGGCGGACATCGAACGCGATACGTTCCGGTCCGGCGGGAAGGGGGGGCAAAATGTGAACAAAGTGGAAACCGCCGTCCGCCTTCGCCACGTCCCAACCGGCATCGTCGTCGCCTGCCAAGCCGAGCGCAGCCAAGGACGGAACTCCGAGTTGGCCATGGCCATGCTCAAGGCAAAACTGTTCCAACTCGAGGCCGACAAAAAACGCGCGGAAGTCGACCGGCAATACGGAGAAAAGGGGGACATCGCCTGGGGAAATCAGATCCGCTCCTACGTTTTCCAACCCTACCAGATGGTCAAGGACCTCCGCACGGGCGTCCAGTCGAGCGACGTCCAAGCCGTCATGGATGGCGAGATCGATTCGTTTATCGAGGGAAAACTCCGCGGGCTGACCTATAAGAAGGGCGCCGAAGACCCCGACGATTTGTAGGATTTTGCCGTGGATACCCGGCATTCCCGCGCAAATCGATTTGACGTAAGCGTCCAAAAACGGCAGGCTTCATGACCTAGCGCATGAAAATCCGGATCCTCCCTGCGGCGTTTCTCTTGATACTGGTGACCACGTTTCTCCCCCAAGCGTCGGCGTTGGTATTGTGGAATCTCGATAACAATGCCAACCAGACGGATCCCGGCGGGGGATTGCCTTGGGACACGGTTGGTCGGGTTGCCGGGGCAGACCGCTCTCTTGCCAGCACAACTGGATCGGCGATCCACCTCGGAGGGGGGTATATGCTGACCGCCAACCACGTGACGCTCACGGCTAATCAGTCGATCACTTTCGACGGCGTCACCTCGTTCGCGGTGGATGACACGTTTACCAGCAATAACGGAACTGTGCTAGGGAAGCAGGTCGCACCTGGCGTGGATTTGAAGGTCTTTAAACTAACCTCCACGCCACTCGTCGGAGCGGTGGCTTTAAATTCTGTCGGAGCATTGGTATCCTCTGCCACGCTCGTCGGCTACGGTGTTGGGAGGGGAGCAACCTCGCTTGGCGAAAGCACGGTTGCTTGGGGGGCACTAGACACGGTGGCGAAGCGCTGGGGCGTCAATGTTCCTCGCCAGTTGGTGACGGTCGGGGGCGGGGGCTACAATTACACCGCGATCGAAACTATTGCCGGCGCTAGCACCGGAGATCCGGCTGGGCTCGGGAACTCGGAGGCAGGTTTGACTTTGATGGATTCCGGCTCAGCAATGTTCCAATATATTTCCGGGAGTTGGCGTTTGATCGGTGTTGGCACCACAGTCCAGCAGCTAGATACCACGGTGTTTGGGAATGATCAGGTCAGCGGCTCGAAGGGCGATTCATTTTACCACGCGAGTATCTCAACATACCGCACGCAAATCCTCGGCATTATCCCCGAGCCCGCCCCGGTCAGCCTCCTTCTCGGAGCTGCCGGGTTCGGGGTGTTTTTGTTTTTACGACGTTCGCGCCCGGCTTAGTTCGCGTATTTGACCGAGCAGCCGTAGGCTTCGGTCTTTGGCGTTGAGACGGACTTGCCTGCCGCCAGCTCTTCGAGTGCCGTCGCGATGAAATTTTTTGCACCAGCGATGTCAGCCGAGTCGGTTGACTTTTTGTCATCGATCGCGCCGTGGTAGACGAGAATCCCATCGGCATTCACGACATACATCTCCGGCGTGCGCTTGGCGCCATACAATTGGCCGACTTTTCCATCCTCGTCGAGGAGGTAGGCTGTGGCATTTGATCCCACTTCGGCGCACTTTTTGCCAGCATCGGCGGCAGCCATGTGGCCTTGTTTGCCGGGAGCCGACGAGCAGACCGAAAGCCAGACGACACCCTTGTCCGTCGCGTCCTTCTGGAGCTTTTGCATATTGCCCGCCGAGTAGTGCTTCACAACAAACGGGCACCCGTGGTTGACCCATTCGAGGACGACGGTTTTCCCTTTAAAGTCAGTCAGGGAATGTTCTTTCCCCGAGCAATCCTTGAGCGTGAAGTTAGGGGCCGGTTTCCCGACCTCCACTTGAGCATAGGCGGCGGTGGAGACAGCGAGGGCGAGGGCGAGAGTGAGTAGTTTTTTCATGGCATCGGGAACCTACGCAGCAATCCCCCGAATGCAAATCGCTCAGGGTAGTTTTTTCAAGGCTTCGAGCACGATCGCCTCGGTGAGGAGTTCGGGGAGGACAATGGGCTCGGCATCCGCCGAATAGATGACGTAGAACGGCACCCCCACACGCCCGAAGGCCTTCAAGGCCGCTGTGATCTCCGGATTCGCGTTCGTCCAGTCCGCCTTCATCGGAACCACGCCCCGCGAGGTCAGCAACTCTCGAACCGCCGGGGTGTTGATCGCTGTGCGCTCGTTGAACTTGCACGTGATGCACCAATCGGCCGTAAAATCGACGAAAACTGTCTGACCAGATTCCCGGAGGGCCTGCAATTTCTGCGCGGAAAATGCCACCCATGCGATCTCGTCGGCCTTGTCCGATTGGCCGCTCGCAAATTTTTCGCCGAGGAAAAACCAGCCGCCCGCAGAGATCGACAGCACCGCAAGGGCGAGAGCGATAACCTGGGTCCGCACTTTCGCCAGCGGACCGCAGAACGAACCGTAGAGCCAGCACGCAAACGCGAGGCTCAGGAGAAAGCATCCAAACCAAAGCACGCCGTCCACACCGCGCTGGCCGCCCAGAATCGAGAGGATCCAGAGCAACGTGGCGAGAAGCGGGAAGCCCATGAATTGCTTCAGCCTCTCCATCCAAGCTCCCGGGCGCGGGAGGAACTTCATCCATCCTGGCTTGGCCGAGAGGAGGAGGTAGGGCAATGCCATTCCAGTCGCCACCGAGGCGAACATCGCGAGGATCACAACGGCTGACTGGCCAAAGGCAAAACCCAACGCTGTCCCAAGAAACGGGGCCGTGCAGGGCGTCGCGAGAAGCGTGGCAAAGATGCCTTGAAAAAACGAGCCCGCGAGCCCACCTGTCGACCCGGCAGATTCAAGGGCCGTCGATGCCTGTCCCGGCAGGACAATCTCGAAGACCCCAAAGAGATTGAGCGCAAAGACAAAGACCACCGAGCCAATCGCGACATTGAACCATGGGTTCTGAAACTGAAATGCCCAGGTCACTTCCGCCCCACCCGCCCGCAGGGCAATCACGAGGATCGCCAAGCCAAGGAACCAAGCGAAGATTCCGGCCATGAAGGCGAGCCCGTGGATGAGGATTTTTCGAGGATCTTCACCGGCTTGCTTCATGAATCCGAAAATTTTGAGTGAGATCACCGGCAGCACACACGGCATGAGGTTGAGGATCAGGCCGCCGAGCAAACCGTAGAGGAGAGCCGTCCATAGGCCGGTTGTCGCAGGGGCGGGAGCGGCGAGCGTCACCGGCGTGGGTTGGCTCGCGCCGTCCTCGACATACCACGACCGTCGGAGCGCACCTTCCCCAATCGACAAAACTCCGCGAAACGGTCCAGCGACCGGGATTTTTACCGAGTCAGCACCCAGCGATTTGGGATGCCCGACCTCCTGATTCGGAGCGGCTAGCGGGAAAAGCGAAATCGCCTCGCCGGCAGCGAGACCTCCGACCGTAAGGGTCAGGTCACCGCCGGTGCGCGCCCAAGCCAAGGAATAAGGAGGATTTTCCGGGGACGGGATTTGCGCGCGGAATTTATCGAAGAGAGAGGCATTCTCCGGCTGGCTGGCGGCACCGACCGGCAGCGACAACTCGAGGTCTGCCGAGCCCGGAATGCAGATCTCGAGGCAGACGAGCCACGACGCTTTTGCTTTAAGAGTGACAGGCGAACTAGCCACCAAGTCCGGTGGAGGAACGATGGTGGTGATCAGGAGAACCTGGTCCCCATAGGCATATGTCAGGATGTCACCCGGCTCGACCTTCGCCTCCGGAGCCGGCCATTGGATCGGCCCCGCGACGAAGCCCTCTGGCAGCGTCCAAGCGATCCGCGTCGGCAATCCGGCATCCCCGCTGTATTCCCAATAGGTATGCCATCCAGACGCCATTTCGAGGAGAAGTCCGACCTCGAAAGGCTTGCCGGGAACGATCGCTGATGCGGAGGAAACCAACGAGGCGGCGACGAGGCGTTTCCCCTCAAATTCCTGCCCGCGGCCTACTCCGATCCCGAGGAGTGCCATGGCCAGAAAAATTGAAATGCAGTTCTTCACGCCGTTTTTTCGTCGTCCAGGACCTTCTGTTCCTTGATCGGAAGCGGGGACCCATCTCGGTCAAGTTCTTGAAAAAAGCAGCTTTGATACCCCGTGTGGCAGGCACCAGCAACTTGCTCCACTTCAAAAAGGAGCACGTCTTTATCACAATCGACAAACCAGCGGACGACGCGCTGGGTGTGTCCGCTCGTCTCGCCCTTGAGCCAGAGCTTTTGGCGAGAGCGGCTCCAGTAGGTCATCATTCCAGATTTCAACGTGCTCGCGAGCGACTCGCGGTTCATCCATGCGAACATGAGGATGCGGCCCGTGGGATGCGGGGTGGCGGAGGCTTCTTGGACGATGACAGGAATGAGCCCGTCGGAGGTAAATTTGAAATCGAATTCCACGGTATTGCGTTAGAGACAATTCTTTCGATAATCGCAAACAGCTGATGAAACAACCTAAAGAGATGTCGAGCCCCACGATTCCGTCGCCGCGATTCCGGTATTGGTCGCTGCCGCCAGAGACGATTGAAGTCCCCGTTACCGCGATGGCTCAGGCGATCCCATTGGCCAATCGGCTGAGCCCGTTCGAGCCCGGGCAGACCGTGAGCCTGCCAGCGGCAGAAATTTTCGCCACGAACATTCCCCAGATTCGGATGGCTCGGCTTGCGGAGCTTCTGCCCCTGAATGTGCGCTCGGGCGAAGGGAAGGTCGTGTTGCCGATTTCGCGGTTAGCCGCGATTTATGGTTTGGTCGAGCAGCGGGAGATGATTGAGGAGGAACGGCCGCAGCTAGCGCCGGAAGCTTTCGAAGCCAGCGAAATTCCGAGGGAAGTTCCAGACGTGCTGGAGCCACCCGTCGCGATCCCACCGCCGCCCACAGCAGAGACCCTTCCAAAGCCAGTGGCCGCCGCAGTAGAGCCGGAGCTTCCTGAGCCCCCAGCCGCACTTGTTCCTCAGGCCATCGAGGCGGAACCACCTGTTCGTCCTGCAAAATTTCCCCTCAAGAGAACCGGCTTGCTGACCGGACTTCCGATGTTTCGCCGCAAACCTCCCGCGCCCGAACCCGTCGAGGACCTCCCAGCTGAGGAACCCCTCGTCCTCCCGGTTCTCGCCCCGAGACCGACCATTCCGACCATGCGCTCGGCGCCGGTCGTTCGCCTCCCAGAGGTCTTCGACGTTCCCGTGGATCTCGCCCCGATGGAGGCCGCTGAGGCGCCCTCGGATCCTGTCGTCCCAATGGAAGCGCCAGAAGTTCTTCCAGAACCGCTACCCCCGATGGAAGCTCCCGAGCCCTTTGTCTCTGCGGTGCCCGAGATTTCCGTTGCCCCCGAACCCGAACCGCAGGCGGTGCGGATCCTGCAAACCGAACATCTCGCCGACCGCGCCCCGACATCAGAGCTTCACGACGACGAGGCGATGCAGGCCCTTTTCCTAACCGAGGAAAAGCTGAGCATTCGCCGGGTCATCGAACTTTGCGGGGATTTGCCCGGAATTAATTCCTGTGTGCTCGCGCACGGGTCGATGGTGGTCGCCGCGCACAATGCGCCGGCCAACGTCGATCTGGTATCGCTCAGCGCCCATGCGGAAGAGATGTTGAAATCGATGCGCGAGTCCTCCGCGAGGATGGGCGTCGGCACCGTCCCCGCCGTGACGCTCCACACCGAGAAAGGCGTGATTAGCTTTTTCCATCGCGACGACTTGACGATGCTTGTTTTTCATAAAGACCGAGGCTTCATTCCCGGCGTCAGGGAAAAAATGGCAGCGGTTCTTGGCGAGCTGACAAAAGCCCGTCTGGCCCTCCCGACCGGCGAAGGCCGAAACGAAGCGGGGCCCTACCTGTCATCCGGGAGGAAACCTTAAAGCCATGCCAACCCCTCAGATTACCTGATCATTATGTTGGAACTTTTGCAAAAGGGCGGTCCGTTGATGTGGCTGATCTTGCTGTGCAGTGTCACGGCCCTCGGAGTTTTTGCGGAGCGGATCCTCTTCCTCCACCGGGCGTCAATTCACACGGGGGATTTCTTGCGCGGATTGGCCAACCTTCTGCGGAGAAAAGACTACGCCGAGGCGGTGCAGGAATGTGCCGGGACCAATGCCCCTGTGCCCCGTGTGCTCCACGCGATGCTTCTCAAACACGGGGCGCCCCGGTCCGAACTCCGCGAGATCGCGCAGGAGGCCGGGCAACTGGAGGTTCCCCGACTCGAACGCAACCTCGCGCTCCTCGGCACGATTGCTTACACAACTCCGCTCCTCGGCCTGCTGGGGACAATCCTCGGCCTCCTCAATGCATTTCAACAAATCTCCGCACACGGCGGATATGCGACGGCTGCCGAGATCGCCGGGGGAGTTTACGAAAGCCTGCTCACATCGGCCGCCGCGCTCTCCGTCGCGATCCCTGCGTTTGTTGCGCACAGCTATGTCTCCGCACGCGTTAATGACGTGCTCCACGACATCGAGCGAGCGTCCATCGAAACGATTGAGATCCTGCGCGGCGAAGGAGATTCCCCCTCGGCACCGTGAAGCTTGTTCGCTCGCCCGATTTGCATCCGGCCTTGATCTTTGTCGCGCCAGCGCTCGACGTTGTTCTCTCACTCGTATTTTTCGTCATCCTGAGCACGTCGTTTCTCCTCCAACCCGGCGTGGGCGTTTCCGTCCCCGAATCCCCATTTCTCCTCGCTCCGCAGCGGGAGCCTCAAGTGATCGGCGTGACGGCAGCCCCGTTCTCAGCGATTTATTTCGAGAATGAAAAAGTCTCGCCTGCAGAGCTCCGCGCGCTACTCGAGGCCCAGCGCGGGCGCAAGCGCACGGTCGTCATCAAGGCCGACCGCCAAGCTCCGTTCGACCAGATTGCCGCGGTTATGACGATCTCCCTAGAGATGGGATTTCCCACCGTCATGGCGACAACTGAGGAGAAAGAATGAGCGATGGCACTCGGTTGATCTTTGATTGGCCCGGGCGACACAATCTCCAGCTCGTTCTTCCGCTGACAATTGCTCTGGCCATCATTCTCCACCTCGGTGTCTTTTTTGTTTTCTCCATCGTCTACCCGAACAAGGGCGGCGAGGGCCCGGACTACGCCTCCGTTTACTTCCCTCTTCCCGGGAGCCTTGACGCGGACCGCCTGAAAGCCCTCCTGCAAATCGCCGATCCGGCCACCTTTGCCCCAGGCTGGGGGCAGTCCGCTGACGTGTCGTCCGCGTCCAAGTATCTCCCAACCTACGCCGCCCCCGATCTCAAACTCGAAGGATTGCCGCCGCAGAATCGGACGCCGCAGGCGTATCGTGCGCCGCTCGGGGCCGTAGAGATTCCGAAACTTAAGATCGAAGTCCCTGAGTCCCCCTCGGCCCTCGGCACACGACTCGTCGTCTCCTCAACGCTGGCGGGACGCGAACCGGCGATGCCTGGCGACGTCCGCTTTGTTTCTTCCGGGCGCCTCCCTGCGGACTCACCGCGATTCCTTATTTCGGTCGCTCCCGACGGTGCGGTCACCAATGTTTTCCTCCAATCGAGTTCTGGAAATACCGACTTGGATGGATCCGCTGCGCGCCAGTTGGCACGGATGTCGTTCCGCGCTGCGGATGCGGGAACGATTTGGGGTGATGTCTTCTTTGTCTGGGGCAACGATGTGCGGGGGAGTGCGGAGGAATGATCCGAATCGAGTTGCCTTGGTTGGTTTTCGTTTGCCTGCTCGTTTTTCTTGCGGGAATTCTCGGGGTTTGGATATTAGTGGAGCTTGGTCGGAGACGACGGGCGACCCGGGATCTCCGCCACCGGCTGCGATGTCGCGTTTGCAGTTTGGAATATGAAGACCGAACAACCGACCCGATTCCAACCTGCCTGCGCTGCGGAATCCGGAATGAACGCGGCAACTTTTTGAAATTTTGAAATCCCCCCTTTTTCACACCAAGGAAATTATTATTGCCAAGGCGGAGAACATTCCTCCTATTAACCGGTCAGAAACGCGGTTTCGGAGTATGTATTTGATATGAGCGAACGAAGAGTAGTTGTCACGGGAATGGGAGTCGTCACGCCAATTGGCAACGATCTTCCAACATTTTGGGAAGGCCTGACCACCGGGCGCAGCGGCATCCGGAGGTTCGAGGCATTCGATTCCTCGGCGTTTGATTGCAAAATCGCGGGCGAGGTCACCGGGCTCGAAGCGGTAAAGTATTTTAAAAATCCGAAGTCCGTCAAACGAACCGACAGCTTCACGCAATTCGCCGTCTCGGCGTCCAAAATGGCGCTCGACGATTCGGGGCTGGATATCGAGGCGTTGGATCGCAACCGCTTTGGCGTGATGATTGGAAGCGGGATCGGCGGCCTCCGGAGCATGGAAGACGAGTGTAAACGCCTTCTCGAGCGCGGTCCGTCGCGGGTCTCGCCATTTACGATCGCGATGATGATCTCGAATATGGCCAGCGGGATTGTCTCGATGGAGTTCGACCTGAGGGGGCCAAATATGTGCATCGTGACAGCCTGTGCGACGGCAAACAATTCGCTCGGCGAGGCATGGCGCATCATGAAATTCGGCGATGCCGACTTTTTCCTCGCGGGCGGCGCCGAGGCGACGATTACCCCTCTGGGAATTTCCGGGTTCACGTCAATGAAAGCGCTGAGTCTGCGAAATGATGATCCCCAGAAGGCGTGTCGGCCATTCGACCGCGATCGCGATGGGTTCGTCATGAGCGAGGGCGCGGGCATCATGGTCCTTGAAGAACTCGAGCACGCGAAGCGCCGCGGCGCTCATATCTACTGCGAGATTGCAGGCTATGGCTGCACAGCAGATGCCTATCACATGACGGCTCCGATGCCCGAGGGCGAAGGAGCTGCCCGGGCCATGACGATTGCGATGGGCCACGGGAAAGTGAATCCCTCGGATATCGATTACATCAATGCCCACGCAACATCGACCGGTCTCGGCGACATCTGCGAGACGAAGGCGATCAAGCTCGCTCTCGGCGACCATGCGAAAAAGACGATGGTGAGCGCGACAAAATCGATGACCGGCCACCTTCTCGGTGCCGCTGGCGGCGTTGAGTTGGCAGCCTGCGCGCTTGCGATCCAGAACGGCGTCATCCCGCCGACAATCAATCTCGATAACCCGGATCCCGAGTGCGACCTCGACTGCGTGCCGAACACTCCGCGCGAAGCTAAGATCAAAACTGTTTTGAGCAACTCCTTTGGATTCGGCGGCCACAACGCCACGATTCTTATCAAGGCCGTCTAGTCCCTCGCGGGCATCAGCTTTTCCCGCTGAGAAATGCTCGAACGAGCTCATCGATCACGTCGGCACCCATGGGACGGACTTCCCCCATGGCCCCGCTGTTGATCAACGCCTCGGCGGTGGCTTCCAGGACTTCGAGGCGATCGAAGGCGTCGAGGAGAGATTTCCCGAGGACCATCGCCCCATCGTGGGCCAAGAGGCTGACTGGAAAATCGGGCCGGCATCGGTCGGCAAACGCCTTGGCGTCGCCATAGGTGGTCGCAAACGGCACCACCTCGACATCACGCAGGAAGATATAGCTCTCGGGAATCGTTCTGGTATCGAGCGCCATCGAAGACACGGCGAATGCCGTGGCGTTGACCGGCGTGGCCATGGCGACGGCTTGGATCGAGGGGTGGGCTTTGTAAATCGCCGCATGGAGCGGTGTGGATCGGCTGGCCCGCTTGCCTTCCTCAACCCCGTCCGGACCCACGAGCACGATCTGTTCGGGCTCGATCGCCGCACGATCCACCCCGGCGGGAGTGATCAGAAAATGCTCATCGTCCAACCTCGCCGAGAATGTCCCTTGGCTGCTGATGAGCAAACGCTGCTTGTAGCCTCGCTGAACAAAATCACAGAGGTCGCGCCGCAAGGCCCGCTCTTCACTGGTCGCGGGTCCGGGCGGGAATGCGCGAGTTTGCTTCGGACGAGCCCGAGCCAGCCCGAGCTGAGCTGCGTCAAGAAAAGCCGGTTGTCCGAGCGACTGGGCTTTGATGAGCGTTTTAGCGGTAAATTCGAGTGTCTCAAACCGCGTAAACGCGCTTTCAAACGTCTCCCCGCCAACAACCACGCCGTGGTTCTCCAATAAAACACAGTCCGACCCAGCCGCAAAGACCTCCGCAATGTTGCGACCGAGAAGCTCGCTTCCGGGGAGTGCATAGGGAGCGAATCCCACGGTGCCGCAAATCTCGTAGCTCTTCGCGATCAGCCGCGTCTCGGGAATCTTCCCGCAGATGCTAAACGCGACCAGAGCCACCGGGTGGGCGTGAACGATCCCTTTGAGGTCCGGGCGCGCCTCGTAGATCCTGCGATGGAAGGGATATTCCGATGAGGGTGGATGACGCCCGATTACCGTGCCGTCAGGCCCGACCGAGACCACATCCTCTCGACGGAGCGAACCCTTATCGACTCTCGCGGGGGTGATCCAAATTGTTCCGTCGTCCTCACGAATTGAGAGGTTGCCGCCGGATGTGGTGGTCATCCGGTAGTTGTAAATTCTTTCCATGGCGCGAACGAGGCGGTCCGCCGGATGAACGATATCACGAGTGCCCATCAGCCGATCGTGCCCCAAGGCGGCTAGCAAGAAAACCTAAAACCGTCATCGACGCCGGTCTGGCCGTGCGGATAATAGACAAATCTTGAAAGCGCGACTCGCAAACAGCGCAGATCCGATCGGCGAAGTCCGCACGATTCTCAACCGCTTGGCCGTCGGAGTGGAGCAAGACCTTGCCGCACTCCCGCACCGGGCCGCCGACCGCGTTCATGATATTCGGGTTCGGATGAAAAAATTCCGTGCCATTCTGCTGATGTTGTCCGGAGGACTTGCCGCACGAACATTCCTGCGGGCGGACCGGATGGCTCGCAAGCTTAAGGATTATTTTTCCTCCACGCGAGACGACGAGATGCTTCGCGAGCTGGTCTTCGATCTTCTCGATGAATCCGAGGCAGATTCCTTGACGCGAGAGCTGGGGTTGCCTCCGGCAGCCTCCGATCCCGTGGGGGCCGATGCGGCGATTCGGGCAACGGGCCGCGAACTCGGCGTGATGGTGGAAACGCTTCGAGTCCACGGAGACTGTCGCAGTCTCCTTTTTGAAGGCTGGATCACGACCTATCGAGCAGCAAAGAAGTGCATGAAGCTCTCGGCAAAGGATGGGGATGATTTTGTTTTTCACGAGTGGCGAAAGCGCATCAAGGAATTGCTCTATCAATCGTCCGTGTTGGCCGACACTCCTGCGGCTGCGGAGATCATTCCCGGCGCCGAGAATCTTGCCTCCGTGCTTGGCAAGCACCACGACCTCGCACTTCTTTCCCAGAAATTTGACGAAAAACTTCCCGGCCATCGGGCGGCGAAGTCGGTTCGGCAAAAAAAGAGCTCACTCGCCCAGCGCGCTCTCCACCTCGGCTCACAGCTTCTCGTTGACAAACCCTCGACCCTCCGCAGAAAGCTGCTCGCCATCCGATGAACGATCCCGGCATTGAAGTGCGCACGTATTTCGGACGCGGGAAGAATGTCCTCGTCGCCCGCGCGGAATTTTCCGAGCTCTTCGCCGCTTGGTATCTCCATCGCATGGATTGCGGGATCGTCCTGCCTCCAAACTCCGACCAGATCGGCCGGGATGCTCTTGCCGCGCTCACGCTTCACTGCGCCAGTCGCCCGCATGGGGAATCCTGTGCGTGGACGGTCCACTTTGCGGGCCCACGGATGAATGTGTTTGCTGCGGGCGACAATTCGCTCGGCACGGTTGTGGCGAACGTCTTCACCGACAACGTCGCAGAGCTCGCCACGGGTCGGTTTTATTCCGATGTCGTCGAGCTCGGCCAACCTGCGCGGCGGAGCGTTGTCGATTTTTCAGGGACAACATTTCTCGAGGCGGCAGAAGCCTTCTACGCACAGAGCGAGCAACGACCGGCCCGCTTCTTTTGGCATGCCGAGGAGGATCTCGTGATGATCTCGGCCCAGCCGGATTGTGATTTGGAATGGCTGGCTGGCCTCGATCTCGAAGCGGTCCGGCGGCTCGACACCGATATCGAGCTGTCCCTCCTGGAGACCCGCTCGCTTCGATTTGAGTGCGGATGCAATCAGAACCGGATGTTGGATTTCCTCGTCCCGGTCTTTCAAAGGCAGGGCGACGAGCTCTTCGGCGAAGAGGCCGCGATTCGCATTCATTGTCCGCGTTGCGGGGCAAAACACACGATCACCCGCGAAGCCCTCGAGGCCCGGGCAGCGACCGCCTAGGAAATCACCGCTAGATCAGCGGCATCAAGATGCCTCGGTGATCAGCTGGCGGAGGACGAAGGGTAGGATTCCGCTGTGGCGGTAGTAGTCGACTTCGATCGGGGTATCGATGCGGAGTTTCACGGCGAGCGAATTTTTTGAACCGTCGGATTTTGTGATCGTGAGGGTGACATCTTGGCGGGGCACAATGTCGTCGCTGAGGCCGGTCACATCGAACGTCTCGGTGCCGTCCAGCCCGAGCGTCTGCGCGCTGATGCCCTCGGGGAACTGCAGGGGAAGGACGCCCATGCCGACGAGGTTCGAGCGGTGGATGCGTTCGAAGCTTTGTGCAACGACGGCTTTGATCCCGAGCAATCGGGTTCCCTTGGCCGCCCAGTCGCGGCTTGATCCGGTGCCATATTCGTGGCCGGCAAAGACAATCTGCGGGATTCCTGCGGCTTGGTATTTCATGCAGGAATCGTAGATGCTCATCTGCTCACCAGCTGGCTGGTGGAGGGTGAACCCTCCCTCGACGCGGGTGCCGTCGGCCTTTGGCGGGATCATGAGGTTTTTGATCCGGACGTTCGCGAACGTGCCTCGTGTCATCACGCGGTCATTGCCCCGCCGGCTGCCGTAGCTATTGAAATCGACCGCTTCGATTCCCTGTTCGACCAGGTATTTTCCGGCAGGCGAGCTGGGCTTGATCGCGCCTGCTGGAGAGATGTGGTCGGTGGTGACGGAATCCCCGAAGATTCCCATGGCACGGGCTCCGGTGATGTCGCCGATCGTTCCGGCCTCCATTCCGAAGTCGGTAAAAAACGGCGGCTCTTGGATGTAGGTGCTCGCCGTGTCCCACTCGTAGATCTGTCCGACGCTCGAGGGGACTTCGTTCCACTTCGGATTCTGTTCGGCAAAATCGGTGTAGAGTTTTTGGAAGACCTCGGGTTTGAGGGCGGACTGCATTTCCGCGCGAATTTCTTCGAGGCTTGGCCAGAGATCTTTGAGGAAGACATCGACGCCGTTTTTATCCTGACCGATCGGATCGACCGAGAGATCGAGATCGACGCGACCCGCGAGGGCGAATGCGACGACGAGCGGCGGCGACATGAGGAAGTTCGCGCGGATGTTTTGGTGGATGCGCGCCTCGAAGTTCCGGTTGCCCGAGAGCACGGCGGCCGTGACGAGGTCGTTCTGGACGATGGCCGACTCGATCTCCGGGTTGAGCGGGCCGGAATTGCCGATACATGTCGTGCATCCGTAGCCAACGATCTGGAATCCGAGTTGGTCGAGGTAGGGTTGGAGTCCGGTTTTGTCGAGGTAGTCCTTCACGACGCGCGAGCCCGGCGCGAGCGAGGTCTTGACGGCGGGATCGACATGGAGGCCGCGGAGGACGGCTTTCTTCGCGAGGAGCCCGGCACCGAGCATCACGCTCGGGTTGCTGGTATTTGTGCAGCTGGTGATGGCCGCGATGAGCACCGTTCCATCACGGATCGTGCTGTGCTCTTCGTGGAACGGCGAGCGCGGCATTTCCTTGACCGGGTCAGGCGTCGGGCGATCGGCGACCATCTCCGATTCCTGCGGACCACCGCCACCGGTGAGCTTCAGCGTCGCCGTTCTCCCGAGATCGGAGGCGGACTTGCCGTAGCCGCCATCGGCGACGGGCTTTGTGAGGAGCGAGGCAAAGGCGGATTTGAGGTCCGGCAGGTTGATCCGATCTTGCGGGCGCTTCGGGCCGGCGACGCCTGGTTGGACGGTCGCGAGATCGAGTTCGATATCGACGCTGTAGGAAAGGTCTCCCTTCTTCGGCATTCCAAAAAGATTCTGGGCGCGGAAGTAGTTTTCGAAGGCCCGGCACTGGGCATCGGTCCGGCCGGTGGCGGCAAGATAATTGACCGACTCCGAATCGACCGGGAAGAAGCCCATCGTGGCGCCGTATTCCGGTGCCATGTTCGCAATCGTCGCGCGGTCGGTCAATGGAAGGCTCGCAGCCCCCTCGCCGTAAAACTCCACAAATTTCCCGACCACCTTCGCGGCCCGGAGCAACTGCGTGACGTGGAGGGCGAGATCGGTCGCGGTGACGCCTTCGCCGAGGCGATTCGTCATGTGCACGCCGACGACTTCCGGCGTGAGAAAATAGACCGGCTGCCCGAGCATTCCGGCCTCCGCCTCGATTCCGCCAACCCCCCAACCGACGACGCCGAGGCCGTTGATCATTGTCGTGTGCGAGTCCGTGCCGACGAGGGTATCGGGATAGTAGATGGTCCCGTTCGCGCCATCGATCGATGACGGCGCGGAGAGCACGCCTTTGGCGAGATACTCGAGGTTGACCTGATGCACGATTCCGATTCCAGGAGGCACGACACCAAATGTCTCGAATGCCTGTTGTCCCCATTTCAGGAACTGATAGCGCTCGCGGTTGCGCTTGAATTCCATTTCCAGATTGAGAGCGAGGGCATTCGCCGAGCCGTAAAAATCCACCTGCACCGAGTGATCGACCACGAGATCAACCGGGACGAGGGGTTCGATGATCGCCGGGTTGCCGCCCAGCCGTTGGACCGCGCTGCGCATGGCTGCGAGATCGACGAGGAGGGGGACGCCGGTGAAATCTTGGAGGACGATGCGGGCGACGACGAAGGGGATTTCCTCAGGAGCGGGCGCCTTCGCATTCCAGTTCGCCAAAACCTCAACATCTGCCGGCCGGACCTTCTTCCCGTCACAGTTGCGCAAGACCGATTCTAGGACGATTCGGATGCTGACCGGGAGCTTCGAGATCGGGCCAACGCCGAGCGCTTCAAGCGCCGGAAGCGAGTGGAAATGCCCCGTTTTGTTATCGCCGCTGTCGAACGTCCGCAAGGTATCAAATGCCGGTTTCATGTGGTGCGTAAAATGAAGCAGCATTTCGGCCCGCGACGCAATCCCTCTGAAACAAAATTTCAACCCGGGCCCGTGCAGGAATGGGCCGCGCGATGGTTTTTGTGGAAGAATTTCGCGGGACGCAGTATGCTCCGGCCATGTTGAGAAGTTTGTTTTTGGCCGCCGTTGTCGTCGGATTTTCCGGCGCAGTCGGTCGCGCACAGGAGGTGAAAGACGGTTTGATCCACTTGGAGGCCAAGCCCGAGTTAATCGAGCTGGTGCCGTCCTTTGCGGTGATGAGCCTGCAGCGGTCGGCGGACTTTTATGTGAACAAGCTTGGATTTGCGGTCGTGCTCCAGAGCGGGAACTACGTGGCCGTCGGCCGCGACACCGTGCAGATCGGTCTGGTGCAGGACAAGAATGCCATGAGAGGTTACAAGCCTTCGTCCTACATCCGAATGGTCCGGATCGATGATTACTATAAACAGCTGAAAGACCGCGGCGTGAAAATGACGACGGACCTCGTCACCCGCCCGTCAAAAATGCGGGAATTCTCGGTGACGGATCCCGACGGATTTATCTTGGTCTTCGGCGAGTATACCGGCGGTTAGGCCGTCGGAAGTTCCGGCGGTGCCGACTTTTTCTTTCCGCCGCGGAAGCATCCGCCGGCGCTAAATTGCTTCCATCCCCACTGGAGCCATTGGATGAGAGAGGCCGCCAGCCAGAGTGCCCAGACGAGCATGAGGAAACGATACCACCAGATCGAGACCGAGAAGAATCCCGGTGTCGGGAGCGCATCGGCACTGTGCGCGGCATACCACTGGAGCATGGATCGGGTCGAGCCATTCCCGCTGATGAACATATCCGGGCTCCCGAGCAATCCCTCGGCCACGACGGCGATGAAGACCGCGAATGTCGCCGCTGTGAGCAGCACGAGGACAATCTGAAGCAGGTTGAAGGGGAGCGGGCGAAGGGCAAGGAACGACGCGTGCCCGCGCCACTCCAAAAAGATCAGCCATGCCACGACCGTCAGCCCGGCCGCCAGCGGAACCTGCGTGAGGCCGATCGCGAGGAGCATCCATTGCAAAGCGCGGAGCGGGGCCAAGCGCACCCGGCTCAGCGCCCATGCCGCGAGGAGCGAACAAACAAGAACAGTCCAAAAACGCACCGCCGGCCCACGCAGCGGACCATCGGTCCAGAGGACCCATCGGTTGTCCGGCACACGGACGATCGTGGTGATGTTCGCGCTCTCGACCGGGAGGCGGAGTGATCCGGCTGTGGAGCGGAATGCGAGTGGCCGGTCCTCCTTCCAATCCACCGTAAGCGTCTGCTCGCCCGGGCGAACCGGGACGATGAGTTGACCACTCTCGATGCGCACCGGGATCGGGCGGCCGTCTTGTTTCAATGATGTCACTTCAGCGCCCGACGGAAGCGTGATGGGAAAATCCTCGCCTACCGTGCAGCGGAGCGAGAGATCGAGCTTCGCGACTCTCTGGCGGGCACCGACCGTGATCTCGTGCGTGCCTTTGCTCACCGTGATCGTTGCGCCCGAGATCGCTTCCGGCCGGCTGATCGCGAGGTCCGCGCTCTCGCCCGGCCAGGGATGCCAGACCGGGACGAGTTCCGGATTTGCCGACTCGAAGATCGGAGCAAGGCCGGAGATCGAAACATTCCAAACCGGCGAGGCCAGCAAGTGCCAGCGTTCGATCCAGGCATCGTCCGCACGGGTCGTGAGGCGGAGATCTGGCGTGGCCGGGAGGCGGCTTTGCCAGACAAAGGCTTGGTCATTCGCAGCCAAGCGGGCCTCGACCATGCCGTCGCGGAGCACGATATTTGGAGTGAGGACATTTTCCCCCGGCAGCATGGGGATGAGGATCGAGACGGCTCGACCCGGGGGCGAGACGCGCGAGACAGTCGTGCGCACCTGCCAGACAAGACCCATCTCAATGACGCGGTCCACGACGACAAGGTTCTGCAAGTCTTGGCGTTCATAGGTCGCTTCGGCATCGGTCGACTTCTGCTTCCGCGCGAGGAAGACTTGTTGGTCCGGCACGCCATTCGGACGGATCCCCGAGTAGGTCCATTCCGGCGCTTCGATTTTGACCAAGCGAGGCTTGAGAAGAAACGTCCACTCCCACTCGGAGACATCAGGAAGGAGACCCTCGACGCGGACGCGATGGATGCCGGCGGGGAGAACGATCCAGAGGAAACCATCCGCCCGGCGCAAGGTGGCCTCGGGTTTTCCATTCACTGTCACGCTCAGCGGGGACCAAGTCGGCAGGCGGCCCGGAAGAGGGACCGCCGTGCGGATCGCGCAGGCGACTTCGACATTCATCGTAAGCTTGCGGTCGGCAAGAGTAAGCGCTGCAGAAGAAATATCAGCGGCTTGGGGGAACGAGTCATCGGGCTCCAACAAGCGATCTCGCAAAGTATTGAGCAATGCGTCGCTTGGAAACTCCGCGCGAGCAGGTGCCGGGGCGAGCAAAACCAATGCCATCAGAATCGCAGCCGGCGCGCCGAACCGCGGCAGCGACCAACGGCGGGCATTGAGCAGGAGGCCGGTCAGCGCGAGCAAGAGGATGACGCGGAGCACGGTGAGCGCGCGTTCCACCCCGAGAGAAATCAAAATCGGGCTGACTTGCTGAGATGCGAGCACCGGGCCATTCCATCCAAAAGTGACGGTGCGCCACGACCAATCGGGAACGCCAGGACCGGTTTGGATGCGGGCTTTGGGGTCAAACGCCAAGTTGCTATTTGGCACTTGCTGGGCGGCGGGGGCGGATTTTGCAAAATTGCTGACGTAGGCTCGACTGGAGGAGTCGGCCACACTGGCTTCCGCAGGTGCCGCCTGGATCTCGGCGGTCATCGCCATGGCGCCCATCGGCCGCGGCATCGAGCCGGGGAGTTTCTCAAGCTGGGGGTAGAGCGCCTGCTGAACCTGCGCGGCCACGAACGGGGCGAGGAAGAAGACCAATACAACGACGGTCGCCCATTTCCAGAGAACCAACAGGCGGTGGCCCCATCCGTCGTGAACGACTCGCAGGAGGGCCAGCGGGATTAGGAGCGCCAGCCAGATATACCGGGGGGCATTCGGCTCGTGGTAGGAAAGCGCGAAGGCGACAAACGCTAAGATCGCAGCGACTGGACCCCAGAGGCGCGAGACGGCCAGCGAGAAGATCAGCAGGACGAAGAGGTCGAGGAGCGTCCAGGCCGTGAGCCAATCCCCGCGCACCCAATCCGCACCGAGCAACGCGTAGAGCCGCCAGCCGGGAGGGAGGTTGAGGGTCACGTTGAGAGAGTCGGCATCGCAGCTCCATCCTGTGGCCGGGAGGTTCTTGGCGCTCGGCATCAAGCCAGCCGCTTCGAGGTCGATATTGCGTGTGCGGATTTCGACACCCGGCGCGCCGTCTTTCGGATTGCGGGTGATGAGCTGACCCTCGCCGGCATTGCGCACCGAGCCGAGGTTTTGGCCCGCGGCCGCATCGAGCCGCCAGATCTGCTGCATTGTGCCCGCGATGCGGTCGCGGAACGTGAGTTGCTTGCCCGATTCGTCCAGCCACCATTCGCGGGAAATCCGAAGGCCCTCGGGTCTCTGAAGGCCCATGCCACGAAGGCGTTCCTCGATGCGCAGCGGCGTCGCGGTTTCCCACCGGAAGACCGGGAGGTCGCGCCATTTGTCGGGAAACGTGGTTTGCGAAACGTCGACGGACGGAGCGCCCAGAATGTCCACCAACCGGAATTCCGGACTCGACCGGAACGCGATCAACTCGTCCGCCACAGCAGGCTTCACCTCGGGGGCGAAGCGGAGCTCGGTGGGATTGTCGGTGCGAAATGCCGAGGTCTGAATCGTCCATTTTCCAGCGCGGACTTGGGCCTTCAATTTTCCGGCGGCGTCGATGGCGACGGGAATCTGGCTTTCGACGGAGGCTAGTTTCCATCCCTCCGGGAGAACGACTCCGATTTCTTCCTCGCGACTTTTGCCCGAGACGATCAGCTCGATATCGGTCCGCAGCCAGAGCGGGATTCCGTCCTCGAGGACCGCGTAGATTTTTGTGCCGAGGAAATTTTTATCCGTCTCCTCGGTAGAGCTTTTGCGTTTGAGCCAGAGGATCCCGGAGGCGTCCCACGAGGGGTTCTCGACCGGTTTTCCTTCGACGGCTAGACTGAGGATGCCGATCGAGCTGGGGATCGCGATGCGCTGGGGAATCTCGTTCCATGCAAAGGTGCCCTCGATCCGATACGTGCCCGGTGTGAGGCGGATCGACGGGGCTTTGTTTTGTTCGAGGACGGGGACCGCGACGCCATTGGCTTTCACCTCGGCAGGCCAGGACTCGACGCCGCCGGGGAGGGCGAGCCAGGATTCTGAGTAGACCGTGACCTCGAAATCAAAACGTCCCGACTGCGGGACGGCTTGGATCGTGAGTCGAGCCGGCCATGTGCAGAGCGTCTTTCTCGGGTCGTTGAACGGGCTCGGGCAATTCCGATGGTCATTGTTCCACAGTGCCCAGTCAACCCATGGCTTGAGCGGATCGGGAATGGTCCGCGTCTCGGCTGGAGCGACGTGGTGGAAAACCGTGAGAGCGAGCAGAGCGAGGAGCAGAGGTTTCATTTTTTGAGCCAAGCAAGGCCGATTAATAGGGAAGCGTGATGACAAGAATCTCTGCGGGACCACTTGTTGCAGACAACTCCAGCGAGGAGCTCTCCGCGGGAACGAGAAAAAATTGGCCGCGCTCGAAACGATCTGGCCCGCAGGAGATCGTGCCGCCGAGCACGGCCACAAGAGCGAATCGCCCGTAAGGTCGGACGTCGACCGGACCGGAAACCGATTGTTTCTGAACATGGAAGAGCGGGCAGTCTGCGATGACCGGGGATTTTTTTCCGACCACGCGCGGTTCGTGGTCGTCAAAATCAATCGACGCCATCGACTCGTCGATGTGGAGAGCTCGCGGGTGGCCGTCGAGACCAAGCCGGTTCCAGTCGAAGACCCGATAAGTCGTATCGCTATTCTGCTGGACCTCGACGATCAGGTTCCCCTCGCCGATCGCGTGAAGACGTCCGCTGGGAATAAAAATACTCTCCCCGGTGTGGACCGGGATTTCGTGAAGGGCGCGTTCGACTTGGCCGCTCCTTAGCAAACCGTCAAAATCCTCGCGCGTGACGCCGGCTTTTAGTCCGGCATAGATTGTGGCCCCCGGCAGCGCGTCGAGAAAATACCACACTTCGGTCTTCGGCTCGCCACCCATCGACTGAGCCAGATGCGCCGGGGGGTGGACTTGGACGGAGAGCCGTTCGCGGGCATCAAGAAGCTTGATGAGGAGCGGAAAGCGCGCGTCCGGATGGCTCGCGAAATCCTCGCCAAAAATATCGCCGCGGTGGGCCGAGCCCCACAGATCGTGAAGGGTTTTTCCGGCCAGAGGACCGGAGTGAACAACGCTTTGTGCGTCTTGCCGATCCACGATCTCCCAGAGCTCTCCAATCGGAGTTCCGTTCGGAAGCGATTTTCCCTTGAGAGTCTCAAAACGCCGCCCACCCCAGACGCGCTCCATGGCCATGGGTTCGAAAACGATCGGACGGTCGAGCATGCCGGCATCCTTCTGGACAGCGGCAAGGAATTCAATCCAATTGTCTCGCCGAAATCCGCATCGCGCGCCGCGCATCGCCCTCCCCGATTGGTTGATGGTGTGGACGTTTGCTCTGCAGAATGATAGACCGTGATCATGAAACGACTGAATACCCGTCGTCTGGCGAACCCCCGATTTTGCATGCAGTCGATTGCCCCGGTTTTCGGCGAGAACTACAAGGTTGGGTTTGTTGGTTTTACCTATTCCGGCTCGCCGCTCCTGACGCGTGGCATGGCGCATTTCACGCGTTGGTCGAGGATGAGCGACATCCATGTTACCGGGGCCTTGATTGTGACCGGGGAAAACGAGTGCGTCGAGCTGGCGGCTGGCCGCGAGGTGGTGAAGTCGCCGCTCGAAAAATACTTCAACGATCCGAAGCGGCAGATATTTTTTCGAAAGCCCAAGAAGTGTTCGCCCGGGGTCGGCGCAAGGATTGCAGAGACCGCGATCGCTCAGTTGGGGACAAAGTTCGATCAATTGCTCGTGGCGGCGAAGATGCTGGAGGGAAGTTTTTTGCGCCGCTGGCTGCTCTCGCACTTCCGGGAATCGCCTGAGCCATTCACGGCGAAATTGACATTGCAGGAGGAACGCTGGCTGGGAGCGGAATTTGTCGCCTATTGCCTCGACTGCCAGCCCGAGTATGCGGATCGCGGGGTTCTGGCCCTGCCGAAGCACGCGATTTCCCCGCAGGAACTTTTTGAGGATGGGGAGATCTTTTCGGCTTGGAGCCATGACGCCGAGGAAGGTCCGAAACTTTCGTTGCAAGCGGGGTGAGCGGGTATTGCGGGCGAGTGGCGCCGACCCCGACTGGACTGCTTCACATCGGCCATGCGCTGACATTCCGGAAGGCGTTTCAACGGGCGAGAGAGGCCGGGGGCCGGCTGGTCTTGCGGATTGAGGATCTGGATCCCGCGAGGTGCACACGGGAATTCGCCGATGCGGCGATCGAGGACTTGCGGTGGCTGGGAATCTCGTGGGACGAGGGGCCGGTTTTTCAGAGCGATCGGAGAGCCGAGTATCTGCGAGTGTGGCGGCATCTTCGCGATGGGGGCTGGATCTACCCATGCCGAAGGTCCCGCAAGGATGTCGCCTCCGCATCGATGGCACCCCACGCAGACGAGGCAATTTTTCCTCGGGACTGGAGGAATGATCCGGCCGAGGCCCTCGCGTTTTCGAATCCCTCCGGTGTGAACTGGAGGTTCCGGGTGCCCGACGGTGAGAGGATTTGTTTTCATGACGGGAACTACGGGCCTGTCGAGCGAGTGGCGCTGCAGGATTTTGGCGACTTCGTGGTCTGGAATCGCGACGACGTCCCGGCTTATGAACTCGCGGTCGTCGTCGATGATATCGCAGGCAGAATCACGGAAATCGTCCGAGGGGCAGATCTCCTGACGTCCACCGCGCGGCAGATATTGCTCTACCGCGCGCTCAGAGAGAAACCGCCTGGGACATTCCATACCGATCTCGTCGTCGGGCCGGATGGCAGGCGCCTCGCGAAGCGGTCCGGAGGTTGGAGTCTTCGCGAGTTGCGGGAGCAGGGGCTCCGACCGTCCGACGTCGAATCGCCGGAGGCGTGGTCAGCCTGGATCAGCGCTTGGCGTGGCGAGGCCGGGAGTGGAACCAGTCCCACGCCCAAAGCGTGAGCGGATACACGATGACGGCGAGGAGGGCAGCCGCAGGGAATGCGCCGACGAAAAACGGGACCGGCGCATTTTTGATCACCTCCATCATATCGTGGGTCGGGATTTCGGAGTGGTTGCGGGCGAGGATGAGGCAGCCGATCCGGTATTGTATGTAAACGAAAAACGGGAATGTGAACGGATTCGAAATCCAAGTCGCTGCGATGGCGGCGGGCACATTGACCCGCGTGATGTAGGCGATGAGGCCGGCGGCCAACATTTGAAATGGCGCTGGCATGAGGGCGAAAAATGCTCCCACGGCGAACCCTGCTGCGAAGCGTTGTCGCGTGGGGTGCCAGAGTTCCTGCGCGAACAGGCGATCGCCAAGCCGGCGGTGAAGCCACGTGCCCCGGAAATTCTTCACGCGCGGGAGATGCCGCAGATACTGACCAAAGCGGCCACGCCGCCAGAGGATGGGTTTCATTTACTTCGTTGCGAGTCCTTCATCAGGCTTGCCAAGAGCGGGCGCACCCGTATTTACTAATCTGCATATGAAGAAGATCGAGGCCATCATCAAACCCTTCAAAATGGAAGACGTAAAGGAAGCACTCGCAGAAATCGGCATTGAGGGAATGACCGTGAGCGAAGTCAAAGGCTTCGGACGCCAGAAGGGCCACACCGAAATTTATCGCGGAAGCGAATACACGGTCGACTTCTTGCCCAAGGTGAAATTTGAAATCGTCGTTGCAGACGGGATGGTCGAAAAGGCGATTGCCGCGATCTCGACGTCGGCCAAAACCGGCAAGATCGGCGATGGAAAAATTTTTGTTCTCCCGCTCGAGAATGCCATCCGCATTCGCACCGAAGAGACGGGCGAAAGCGCGATCTAGTCGCTCCGCGGATTCCGGGAGCACCCAAGTGTCACGCGCGATTGAGTGATGGATCTCATTCAGGCCATCATCCTCGGGATCGTTGAGGGCTTGACGGAATATTTGCCCGTCAGCTCGACCGGGCACCTGCTTTTGGCCCAGCGATTGATGGGGATTCCCTCGAGCGATGCGTCTGACGCCTTCGCGATTTGCATTCAAGCCGGGGCGATCTTGGCCGTGCTCGGGCTCTACCGGAAACGTGTTGGCCAGATGATGTTCGGTGTGCTCGGGCAGGACGATGCCGGGCGCAAGCTGGCGATCAACATCCTCGCGGCATTTATTCCTGCGGCCGCTCTGGGTTTTATTCTCGAGAAGACGATCAAAAAGTATCTTTTCGCGGGTGATGCTTGGGGCCTGTGGCCGGTGGTGGGCGCATGGTTTGTCGGGGGCGTGGCAATTCTGGCGGTTTCGTTCTGGCGGCGTCGGCGTCACATCCAAGCCGGCGGACTCGCCTTGGACGACCTGACCGTGCGAATGGCGGTGATCGTCGGTGTGGCCCAGTGTCTTGCCATGTGGCCCGGGGTGAGCCGAAGCCTGATCACGATTGTTGGCGGGATGATGGTCGGGCTTTCGTTGCCCGCGGCTGTCGAACTGAGCTTCCTTCTCGGGGTCCTCACTCTCTCGGCTGCGACGGCCTACGACGCACTCCGACATGGCGAGGCGATGTTGGAGACTTTTGGAGTTCTGCCGCTCTTGGCCGGCTGTTTGGCGGCTTGGCTCTCTGCGGTTTTGGCCGTGCGATGGATGGTGGGTTATTTGAACAAGCACGGCATGGAAATCTTTGGCTGGTATCGGGTCGCGCTCGCGATTGTCGTGACGGTTTGGCTCGTGCGGGGAGGCTGAATCGAATGGGCCAGACGATCAGATTGTGCGCCATGGGAATCCTCCTCACTGCGATCTCGGGAACCGCACAAGTCGCTCCATTTTTCATCGGAACATATTCCGGCGAGGGGAAAGAGGATGGGATTTTTGCGGCAGCTCTGGATCGGAAGTCCGGGCGGTTGGATGGATTGACATCCGTCGCACCGGAACCGAAATCCGGGTATGTTGCGATTTCGGACGACGGGAAGTTCCTTTTTTCTGTGACGGAAAATGCCGCTGGCACGGTGCGATCGTATCGGATCGGTGAGGGTCAGAAGCTCGACCAGATCAGCGAGCGTCCGTCTGGCGGGAGCGGTCCCTGTCATGTGTGGTTCGGCGCCGGCCATGTTTTTGTCTCGCACTATGGCTCGGGGAGTATCGCTTGTTTTCCGGTGGCCTCCGATGGGGTGCTGGGCGAAGCGTCATCACAGGTGGCGTTCGAGGGGAGCGGGCCGAATCTTGGTCGGCAGAAGGCTCCGCACGCACACGCGATGGCGACAAGCGCCGATGGAAAATTTGCCTATGCTTGCGATCTCGGCACGGACAGCGTTTGGTCGTTCGCATTCGACCGCGGCTCCGGCAAGCTGACTCCGACGGATCCCCCGAGAGGGATGGTCGCCCCGGGCGGCGGGCCGCGGCACTTGGCGATCTCTCCAGACAAACCGTTTCTCTATGCCAACGACGAGATGGGACTCGCCGTCTCGGTCTTTTCGAGAGACCTTGCACGCGGGACGCTTGCGCTTTTGCAAACGGCCCCAACGCTTCCGGAGGGTACTCCGCGAGAAGGGGTGTCGACGGCAGCCATCGCGCTGCATACGAGCGGGCGCTGGCTCTATGTTTCCAATCGCGGGGACAATAGCATCTCGGTCTTCGCGGTCGGAGGTGATGGGCTTCTGCAATGGATCGAGAAAGTCCCGGCCACAGTGCTCGTCCCAAGAGGATTCGCCCTCGATCCGAGCGGAGAATGGTTGGTCGTTGCCGGACAAAAGGACGGTGCGCTGGCCTCCTTGCGGATCGACAGGGAGACCGGCAAGCTTACCCCTGCCGGCCGCCTCGAGACGAACACCGTCCCGGTCTGTGTGGCCTTCGCCCGGCTAAGACAGTGAGCAATTGATCCGCCGGTCGGATTTGACACGTCGGGCTGCGGGCGCGATGATTCCGCGGTCATGGCCAGCATCAAGATCGACCCGAGTTTGCACCAACAGAAAAAGCCCGATTGGATCAAAGTCCGGTTGCCAAATAATCCGGTTTTCTTTTCCACAAAGGATCTCGTCTCAGACCTCCGACTGCACACCGTCTGCGAGAGTGCACAGTGCCCGAATCGCTGGGAGTGCTGGAGCGGTGGGACGGCGACATTTATGATTGCCGGAGAGCACTGCACGAGAGCGTGTGGATTTTGTGCGGTGAGCACGGCCAAGCCATTGCCACTCGAGCAGGACGAGCCTCAGCGGGTTGCTGAGGGGGTGAAGCGGTTGAAACTCAAACATGTGGTGATCACGGCGGTCGCCCGCGATGATTTGGCGGATGGCGGGGCCGATCATTTCGGCCGAACGATCGAAGCGATTCGCGACTTGGACCCGAAGATTGCGATCGAGGTTCTCGTCCCAGATTTTCACGGGAAGGATGCGCCGATCCGGCGAGTTCTCGATGCTCGTCCGGATATCTTTAATCATAATTTGGAAACTGTGGAGCGCCTCACCCCGGTCGTCCGTTCGCGGGCGAAGTATCGACTTTCGCTGGCTGTGCTCAAGCGGGTGAAAGAGATGGAGCCCGCCATGATGACGAAGAGCGGAATTATGCTCGGGCTCGGCGAGACCGAAAACGAGCTTTTCGAGGCGATGGATGATCTCCGCGAGTCGGGCGTCGAAGTGCTCACGCTGGGACAGTATTTGCGGCCGACGCCGAATCATCTTCCAGTGGTCGAGTTTATCCGCCCGGAGACGTTCGACCTCTACGGTGAGATTGCGCGGAACAAAGGATTCACATTCGTGGCGAGCGGGCCCCTCGTGCGGAGTTCCTACCACGCGGCGGATTTCAATCCCGTCCCACGCTGACGGGACCGGGGCGGCTCAGCCCGGGAAGTTGTTGACGAATTGGATCTTGAAGTCCGGGAACGACGAAACAATCTGGATTTTAAAATCGGGGAACGAGTCAACGATTTGCCATTTTCCCGGTTTGTCGGGGAAGCTCTTAACGATCTCGACACGGACGTCCGGGAAGCTCTCGACAACCTGAACTTTGAAGTCTGGAAAGCTCGTCACGAACTGGATTTTTCCGAAGACCTTCGAGGGATCGGACTTGGTCTCGCGGGCATGGGCGACCGTTGGCACGGCAGCGAGAGCGGTCAGGAATTTTCGGCGGTTCATGAGACGGTCTCCGCGTTGTTGATTGCATCGAGAAAAACGCGGATCGATCCAAAATCCCGCTTATTCGGCGTGAGGACGATCCGGGGCAGGCCAACCAACTGATGGTCGTCGCGCTCTTCCGGGAGCGGCGAGGTCTGCACGATCTGGCCGCTGGCTAGGAGGTCGGCGAAACGGGAATTGAGGTCGGCGAGGGCTGCCGGCGTTAATTCTTTCTCAACGCGAACGACCATTTTTTCGCGAACCCAACGATAGGAATGAAAATTTTTGTAGAACTGGGTGATGATCCTCGCCGCCTCATCGGGATCGTGCGTGATGTGGAAGAGGTGGAAATCCGACTTCGATACGAGCCCGTGGTCGAGGAGGTCGTTGTCGATAAACCGTCGCCAGGTTTCCCAGTAATGACCGTTCGGCCGGTCGAGCATGACGATGGGCACAATCGGCATCTTGCCGGTCTGCATGAGAGTGATGACTTCGAACCCTTCGTCATGCGTGCCGAACCCGCCGGGGAGAAGCACGAAGGCATGCGTCTCTTTGGCAAAGTTCAGCTTGCGGGTGAAAAAGTAGTTGAAGTTGATCAGCTTCGGGTCGCCGTGGATGACCTCATTAGCCCGTTGTTCAAACGGGAGACGAATATTCAGGCCAAAGCTTTTCTCCGCACCCGCGCCTTCCTGCGCTGCGCCCATGATCCCATCCCCACCGCCGGTGATGACCATGTAGCCCTTCTCGACAATCGTGGCGGCAAACTTCTTTGCGAGCTTGTATTCCTCTTCCTCCGGCTTCGTGCGCGCGCTGCCGAAGACCGCCACTTTCCGCACGCCATGGTAACGGGAGAAAACACTCGCGGCATAGCGCATCTCGCGCAATGCCCGGCTGATCAATTTGAGTTCGCCCATGCTGGCGTGATCGCGGCCAAGCTTGAGGGCGGTCTCGACCATGTCCGCTACCAGATCAGCGGACTTTCCCGTCGCAACCTCGGCGGCGAGTGCCTTGATTCTGGGATCTGTTTCTTTGTCTTTCATGATTTTGCTTCGCCAGAAACCATACGCGGGCAGCGGGCCGGTGCCAGCTTGAAAAATCCCAGCGGGATTTCGGTTGAGAGCATCTGGATTCTTCGTCAGGCTGTCACCAGAAGATTATGATCATCGTCCTCCGCCCCCACACGCCGAAGCCCGAAATTGAAGAAGTCATCGCGGAGGTCGCCAAGCTCGGCTATGAACCTGCGCCGATTCATGGGGCGACGCAAACCGTGATCGCAGCGATCGGGGACGAGCGCACGCACCAGAACCTCGAATCTCTGACGGCCTTCCGCCAGGTGGAGAGCGTCCTGCGGGTTCAAAAGCGATTCAAGCTGGCGAGCCGGGAGTCGCATCCGGCGACCACCGTCGTAGACGTCGATGGCGTCAAGATTGGCGGCGACCAAGTCGTCCTGATGGCGGGGCCGTGCTCCGTGGAGAGCGAGGAACAACTCCTCTCAACCGCACGGGTCGTGAAGGCTGCCGGGGCGACGATTCTCCGAGGCGGTGCCTACAAGCCGCGCACGTCGCCGTATGAATTTCAGGGCTTGGGCAAAGAGGGGCTGCGGTTGTTGGATTTGGCGCGGGCGGAAACCGGCCTCAAGATTATTACCGAGGTCCTCAGCGAGCGCGATGTCGAGCATGTCGCTGCCACGGCGGACATCCTCCAGATCGGTGCCCGGAACGCCCAGAATTTCCAACTTCTCATCGAGTGCGCGAAGTCAGGCAAAGCCATCTTGCTCAAGCGAGGAATGAGCGAGCGCATCGAGGAGTGGCTGCTGGCCGCCGAATACATTCTCGCTCACGGAAATCCCAATGTCCTCCTGTGCGAGCGGGGCATCCGCACATTTGAAACCTACACGCGGAATACCCTCGACCTCGCGGCTGTCGCGATTGCGAAGAAAGAATCCCACTTGCCAGTGATCGTCGACCCGAGCCAAGGCTGCGGCCGATCGGACCTCGTGCAGGCGCTCTGTCGCGGCGCGGTCGCCCTCGGGGCCGACGGGCTTCTTATCGAGGTACATCCTCACCCCGCAGACGCGATGAGCGATGGGCAACAACAAGTAGACTTTGCTGGATTCGAAGAAATCGTCCGGTCGATCCAGCCATTTCTCACCGCGACCGGAAGGTCACTCTAGGAGCCCGACGAGCTTATTTCGAAGCCGCTTCGGCGCGATACTGGACGTAGGAACTGCGCGCAGCGAGATAGCGGTCGAGAGAATTTTTGATCGCCGTATCGTAGGCCCCGAGTTGGACCGGCAGGGACCTCACCGAGTTCGTCGAGGGGATCGCTATCGTCCACGCATAGCCCCCATACAAGATGCTCACCCAGTTGACCGGATTCAGCGCGTAGTCGCCGGCGAGGCCGACCGTGTCACGCAGGCTGCTCGGCCCCAAAACCGGAAGGACGAGATAGGCCCCGTGGCCGATTCCCCACTTGGAAAATGTCTGCGCTGTGTCGGCTTCGGGCACATCGGCCAAAGAGGGAATGCGATCGGCCGGACGTCCGAGCCCGGCAACTCCCACGGTGGAGTTGACCAAAAACCTTCCCGTCTCCTGCCCTGCACGCTTGAAATTTCCTTGCAAGGCGTTGTTCACGAATCGGACAGGGAACTTCACGTTTTCAAAAGCATTGTGGATTCCATTCCGCACCGGTTTCGGCACCACGGTCTGGTAGCCCTTCGAAATCGGACGGAAGAGGTAGGTGTAGATCCCATCATTCAGCCAGAACGTCGCCCGGTTGAGTGGCTCGAGCGGATCGGCGATCGACGCCACGTCGTATTCGTCGACGTCCTCAAGGAGCTGGACGGATTTGTCTCCGGATTTGCCACCGCCGACCGGAGTGGACTCCGCCGGTTGCTTACGCGATGTGGACGAACACGCGCTCAACGACAGAGCCAGGGACGTGAGGAGGACGGCAGGCAGGATGGATGTCAGGCGTTTCATTTGGGATTGTTTACGGATTGAGAGAGCGCATTAACGACCGCATTGGCACCGCCTTTTTTAAACTGATCGTCAAATTGAGTGCGGTAGTTCGCAATCAGGCTCACGCCTTCGATCACGACATCCGTGATCTGCCAGTCCTTGGCCTCTTCCATCCGGTAGACGACGTCATATCGGCTGCCATCATAAACAAGAGTCGTCGGGACCTCGACCCGACCGGGCGCGGGCGAAGTGGCTGGCTTAATATTCACAACCGGCCGCATCCCCGGGGTCAATTTGCTGCTGTAAGTGCGAATAACCAAAGTGGTGAAAAGATCGGTGGCTTTGCGCTGCTGATCGGGCGTGAACTGCCGCCATCCGGGTCCGACGGCCCGACGGGTCATGGCATCAAAACTGATGCGCTTCTCCAGAATCGGCCGCAGGCTCTCAACCAACGCCGCGCTGCCGGATGCCTGATCTGCCGCGTTGAGAACCTCATTCACGGCAACTTGGAGACGTTTTTCGGCCTCGGCTGTCGATGACGCGAAGGCTGTTCCACAGAATACGAGAGCGGTCGCGAGTAGCAGAAACTTGCGTAGGTTCATGGTGCTGGATTTTCTTCTGTTTCCTTGTTGACGCTGCCAAAAGCCATCTTGCCGATCAAAGACTCCAGATCAACGGCCGACTCCGTCATCGTGATCCTCGTTCCCGGCGTGAGATATGTGTCATCCGCACCGGGAGAAAGCGAGACATACTTGTCACCAATGAGCCCGCTCGTCTTGATCGACGCCATCGAGTCTGTCGGGAGGCGGAGGCCAGACTGGACCCGGAGCGTCGCAATCGCACTGTAATCCGACGGATCCATGATCACCGTATCCACGCGTCCGACCGTGACGCCGGCAACCAGCACGCTGCTGCCGCTGTGGAGTCCGCCGGCATTGGCGAAGCGGGCCTCGACGACATAGGTATCGCCGCCGACCATTGATCCCGAGCCGAGTTTCATCGTGAGATATACGACGGCCGCAATGCCGATGATGACAAAGAATCCGACAAAAAGTTCGAGTGTGAGGTGTTTCATGAATCGCCAGGTTGGATATCTTCGCCGCGACGGATCGCAGCCAGTGTGTTCCCGAGGGCCTCGGCACTGTCGCGGAACCCGCAGACGACCGGGAGAGTGGACGCGGAGAATTCCGCCGGCGTGCCCTCGAAGCAAATCCGGCCATGCTCCAGGAGCGCGACGCGGTCGCTGGCGACCAGGGCCTCGACCACATCATGGGTCACAATTAATGCCGTGAAGCCAAACTGCCGCTGGTATTTGGCGATCATCGCAAAGACCGCGTTGCGCCGGAGGGGGTCGAGTCCGGCGGTCGGTTCGTCGAAAAAAACCAGCTCGGGACGAGTGACGATCGCGCGTGCAAGAGCAAGTCGCTTTTGCATGCCCCCGGAGAGCTGGCCGGGATAATGTTCGCCGTAATTTTCCATTTCAAGTTGCCGTAATGCTTCGAGGCTGCGCTCGCGAATCGCGCGGTTCGGGAGGTCCGTTGTCTGTTCCAACGGAAGCGCCACATTCTCCAATGCCGTCAAAGAATCGAAGAGCGCGTTATTTTGAAAGAGGAAACTGCATCGGCGGCGAAACTCTGCCCGGGCGACCGGGTCGCCGAGAGCCATCAAACGGCCATCGAAGCGGATCTCGCCGGCATCCGGACGCACGACATCGGCCAAGCACTTCAGGAATACCGATTTTCCCGCCCCACTCGGTCCGAGCACCGTGGAGACACTCCCGCGCCGCACGTTGAGACCGACTCCCGCGAGCACAACATGGTCGCCGAAGCACTTGGTAAGCCCTTCGACTTGAAGCAGGAGATCGGCTTGGGTCGAGGCGGCCATCAGACGAGAAACGAAGTGATCACGTAGTCGGCCGCAAGGACGACAATCGAGGAATGCACGACAGCGCGCGTGGTGGACGCACTGACCGCCCGAGCTCCCGTCGCGGACCGGCAGCGGTGCGCATTGAACCCGTGATACGCGCAGATGCTCATTGTGAGAAAACCGAAGACCGCCGCCTTGATGAAGCATTCCCTCACATCCGGGGACTCCACAGCCCGCTCGACGGCGGACCAGTAAACTCCCGAATCCACGCCGAGAAGGAGCGATCCCGATAAGCTCCCGCCCCACAGTCCGACAGCGACGAAGAGTGCGGTCTGGAGCGGGAAAACGACGATGGCCGCAATCAGTCGCGGCCCCACAAGATACCCATGACTGCTCACACCCATCGTCTCCAGCGCGACGATCTGCTCGGAGTTGCGCTGGATCCCCAACTCGGCTGCGAGCGCCGATCCCGCCTGTCCGACGAGCATCAAGGCCGCCAAGACGGGCGCCATCTCTCTCACCAGACTCAACGAAACCAACGCACCCAACAAGCCGTCGGACCCAAATCGGTTCAGCACATAGTAGCCCTGCAACCCAAGCACCAAACCAGTGAAGGTGCCCACAATCAGGATCACAGGAAGGCACAGAGCGCCTTGCTCGTAAAATGCCCGCACGATCCGTCTCACCAGCCTTTTCGACTGGACCGCCGAACGGAACGCCGCCCCCGTAAACAGAGCGAAATCTCCGAATCCGGAGACAACGCGAAGGGTTTGCCGACCGAGCCATTTCACCATTTTCCCGATTATTGGCAGGAAGAGATTATTTCTGCAATCCCACGGTTCCCACCAAGCAAGAATTCCCGCTTGGCCGCCCTCAAGCGGAGATTCGCTGTCCAGGGTGACAAGAATTTTCCCGCCGATTCCCAGATCGTGATAGGTATGAGATAGGAAGATGGATTTCCCGCGAAGGCGCGGAGGCGCGGAGGAAAATGGAAATCTGCCAAAAAATACCTCTGCGCCTTGGCGGCTTCGCGGGAGTTGCTCTTCCTCTCACCAAACAAGAAAAAGGGGTCAGCCATTTATTATAAAGGAAAAAGGGGTCAGCCATTTATTATTGATATTTTCTCAAGTTCCTCACGCGCTGCTCTCAGCTTGCGATCACTCACCAAAAAGGAAAAAGGGGTCAGCCATTTATTATTGATATTTTCTCGAGTTCCTCACGCGCTGCTCTCAGCTTGCGATCACTCACCAGGTTTTCGCGCACCCGGGCAATCAGTCTGCAGCAGCCGGATCGTGTGCCCATGCCGAGTTGTTCATTGATCCAATCCAGTCTCACGGATGTGTGAGCCTGAATCATTTCGGCCAAGAGGCATTTTCTCGTATCGCTTTTTGCCGCGGCCTTCAACTCTTCCTGTTTGAGCTGAAAATGACGTAATCCGGCCTCCAGTAGTTCCGCCGCGCGGTTTTCCCCATGATCTCTCGAAGCCAGCCCGTGGTAGCCGTTGGACTTGCCCTTCATCCGCGCTTCAAAACTCCCCCGCGCAAGTAACAACAGTTTTTCGCGAAACTTCTGGGAGCCAAAAAACCAACCCCTCCTTAATGCGGAATGCACTGCCAGTTCTGGCTTCCCTTCGCCTTCACAATAGACCGCTCCGGCTTTTGTGGGATTCCGCCAGTCCACCCGCCGCTCCAGCATCTCGAGATACTCTCGCCTCCCGCCCGCAGTGTCACGGAGCCCGCACACAGAAAATCCCATTTCCGTTTCCAACCACTCCGGACGCCTCTGGGCCGACGATAAATAGTTCTTCACACTGCTCCACGGGTAACTTTCCAAACCGGCAGACTCCTTTACCATTCCCGCTCTGACCGGATTGAGATGAATGTAATCCATCAGCGCCCAGAAACAGTTGCCTGGCTCCACCACCACCGACTTGTAGCGTCCTCCAAATACGTGCCCCCAGAGCCTATGCCTCACATTGATCCGTCGCGTATAGGCGTTTTGCATCCACCCCATTCCCCGTGACAGGTTCGCCTCCGGTGTCTCCAGCAACAAATGGTAATGGTTGGTCATCAGGACATACGCGTGAACCCGGAATCCCGATCTCTTGCATCCCTCCCCAAGCGTCCGCAGAAACGTCCGTCGATCTTCATCGTCCTTCACGATCTCCTCGCGACGATCTCCTCGCGCCATCACATGGGTAAATGGTAATTTACAGGCAACACTCACTGTGGTATAATTTTTTTATGCAGAGGGCATATTCGTATTTGCGGTTCTCCACTGCGGATCAAATCCATGGGGATTCATTGCGGCGGCAGACGGCTTTGGCTCGTGCTTGGTGTTTGAAAACTGGCATCACACTGGTGGACAATTACCGGGATCTTGGCATTTCGGCATTCCGAGGCAAGAACGCAGACAAGGGGGCGCTGAAAGCTTTTCTCGACCGTGTGGAATCAGGGGTCATCGAGCCAGGGTCATACCTCATCGTGGAAAGCCTCGACCGGCTTTCGAGGACGGACATCACGTATGCCCTTCAAATGTTCCTCGGGCTCATCAACGCCGGGATCGTGGTAGTGACGCTGGCCGACGACCGGGTCTATGACCGCAACCGCATCAACGACGGCAACTTCACCGACCTGATCATCAGCCTGACGATCCTAAGCCGCGCGAACGAGGAAAGCCGGATGAAATCCTTGCGCATCTGTCAGGCGTGGGCGGCGAAGCGGGCCAAGGTCGGCGAAAAGAAAATGACGGCGCTTTGCCCGTTCTGGCTGAAACTCAGCGCGGATCGGTCGAAGTTTGAGATTGTGCCGGAAAAGGCGGAAATTGTGAGGAGGATTTTCCAGATGGCGGCCGAGGGGAAAGGCCAGAATTTCATCGCCAAGACATTCAACATCGAAAATGTGCCAAAGGCAGAAAACGCGAGCCAGTGGCATATTTCGAGCGTCAGCAGGGTCATCAAATCGCGGAGCGTTATCGGGGAATTACAGACGGCGAAAATGGTGGACGGAAAACGCGTTCTCCTCGACCCGGTGCCGAACTACTACCCGGCCGTGATCCCGATGGAGCTTTTTGCCACGGTGCAACGGATCCGGCAGGCGCGACCCTCGTATCGGGGCAGAGGACGGGAGAATCCGCTGGCCGGGCTGTGCTACAACGTGATGACCGGAAACAAAATGCTCCGCGTCGTGAAAAGGAAGAAATACTTCTACCTCATGGATAATGGTGCCGACGCGGGCATCGCGCCCTATGCGGCTTGGAACTACGAGAAATTTCTCCCCAACCTCCTGAGCGCCTGCGAGGCGATCACAACGAGCCCGCCATCGGCGAAAAAACAGAACCGCGAGCTGGAAGCAGCGCTCAAACGCAAGGATGAGATCGATGCGCAGATCCCGCGGTTGCTCGACTTCATCACCGGCGGATTTTCGTCCGCTGCTGATAGCAAATTGCGCGAGCTTGAAAAAGAAAAGGACGCACTGGAAAAGCAGATTGCGACAATGCAGATCGGAAATTCCGCGCCTAATTTGAATCTTGAGAAGATTGATTGGCGGGACACTTCCACGCTCAAGGACAATGCGCGGGCGGTTATCGAACGCATCGACGTGCATCCGAAAGAGAAATGGTTCATTGTCAAAACATTCGACGGTCGCGAGGTCCGCTACGTGGAGAAAGACAATTCGATCGAGATCCTTTCGAGCGAGTCGGCAGGCCCGGTTGCTTTGCCGGTTAGCGTCGAGTCCCAAACAAAGAAAATCGCCCCTGCGAAAAAGCGGGCGAAGCTTCGCGTTTGATGAATCCCGATTGAAACCCTGCCCGCCGCGATTCAGAATCCCCCGATGCGCTACCTCCTCGCCATCGTCCTGCCCCCGGTCGCAGTGCTCCTGTGTGGGAAGCCGTTTCAGGCGATTCTCAATCTGATCCTGACGCTCTGCTTCTGGATCCCCGGCGTGGTGCATGCCCTGTTCGTGGTGAACAGCCATCTGGCGGACGTGCGCGCGGAAAAGATGATCGCCGCCGTGAAGCAGGAGACGATGCGGTTTATCAAGGAGTGAGCGTCACGGCTCCGGCAGCACGCCGAGAACCAAAACCTGCTCCTCCAGCCCGGAGATCGTCTTCAAAGCGTCGCGGGTGAACGCAGGGGCGGCGACGCGAGCTTTTTCAGCTTCCTGCGGGTAGGATTTAAGCAGGCGGCGCACGTTGCCGTCGGGGAGCGGAGGGACGCTCGAAGTTGTTACGCAACAACCTTGGCTACAAAGGAGGAGTGCCGCCCCGATCGATCCAATCGTCAATCTTTTCACGTTCATGCTTTTTGTCGGTGCGGATTTTGTCGATCTGCAGCTCCCGCCGGGTTGGCGTGAGCTTTTCCACGATCCGTGCCACGACCGGGACGGACTGCAGGAGGGCGAGAATGGCCGTCCACATGGAAATCAGGCTTTGAACGAATCGTTCTGCTTGCCGTCGTCCACGAGGTCTCCGACCCGGTTCACCACGTCTTTGAGAATCGATGCACCGGCAAAGATGAAGAGGCCGTATTCGGGCGGGACGAACGGGATGGCGTTGAGACCAGCGATGACACCGGCAACCTTGCCGACAAGAGTGAGGACTTTGATGGCGTTCATACCACCGGCGAGGGTGTCAACCACTCCCATCATTGGCGGATGCAAACCCGGTAAAATCGGCTGATAAACGTATTCCCAGCGCAGCTACAACCGCCCCAGGAACTTCAGCACTGCAACCACGCCAACCACAACGCCTGGAAGCGAAGTTCCAACGGCGATCCAGCGAATGGCTTTTTTCTCGAAAGCGTCGAAACGCTCGCAGAGCCCCGTGAGTTGGGCCTTCATACCGTTGCGACCGTCCTCGCCACGGACGATGATTTCCAGGGCAAGCAGACGGCGGTCGAACGTTGCCAAGCGGTCTCGGACAGATTCGCGACACATGTCGCAGCGATCAGCGAGATCATGGAGTGGATCGTTGTGAGAATCCATTATTTTGGCTCCAGGTCAGCAAGCGTTGCCGCTGCCGAGATTGCAGCTTGTTTGGTTGCGAGGACGACTTCCTTCGTTTGGATTTTCAACCCGTAGCTGCTCAGTAGACTCAGCAGATCCTGATTCGTGATCGGGTGGATCGCTCCCGTTTTGTCCGGAATGACGGATGGTGCCGCAAGGATGGCGTCCCGGCCTGCTTTGTTTGATGCAGCCAGAAGCGCCGTCTGCAGGAGCGTCACCATTCCCGTGAATTTGTTCTGCCACTCGATTTCGGCCGGCAGGACAAATGCGACCCCGTCCGGGGTGATCCCATCTCGGAGAGATTTCTCATGGGCCTGTTGGAGCGCGGCGATGGCGGATTGCTTGGCGACAAAAAGCGCGAGCGGCTGGATTCCCATGGCCGAGAGAAATGCCGCTTGAGATTCGTAGTCCTTGCCGTTTTCGGCAGTGACAATGTTCACGCGCCGACCGTTCTTGGCGACGTGCGTTCCGGTGGGAGATGGGGTGATGGAGAATTTCATGACGATTACGGGAAGACTGTGTCGATTTTTGCCAAGGCTGAGGGCTGCCCCGCCCAGATGTAGAATCCATCGGAGAGCAGCCAGGAGACGGACCCGGGGAGCGTGTAGGTGTTCTGCAATTCCAGGGTGAGCTTGTCGTAACTCTTGACCGTATTGTTATTGGCGATGAACAACCTGGAATCCGTAAGAGCCACGACGTATGGCCAGGTGAGCGAGTTTGCAGGCAATTCTCCCATGAGAGCTCCGGTGGTTGGATTGACCTTGTAAACCGTGTTTACTGAACTGGATCCGCCAGCCTGCCACAAATAGGAACCGTCAAATACGTTGACGCTGAGATTGAAGTTGTTTGGCATCGGATACGTCGCCACCCGCACTCCGTCGCTGATTCTCACCCGGCAAATGCCCGGGGCCGCAGTTATCCAATCGCAGGGAACAAACAGATCGGTGCCGTCCGTTCCAAACCTGGAGATATACTTGGCGTCAGGCACGTTGTAGGTCGCCAGAACGGCACCCGTAGCGATGTTGATTTTGGACAGGCTCAGTGGCGATGCACCGTAATGTCCAAGCCATAGATTTGCCCCATCGAAGCACATGCCATTCGCCGCCCCGCCCACAGTGTAGGAGCCGATTGCCGCCCCGGTGCTGCCATTGACCTTGAAAATGGTGGTGGTGCCATTGATCAGCCAGATATTTGTCCCGTCGAAGCAGACATCCTGGCAACTGGTCCCCACCGCCACGGCATACGTCCCAACCACAGATGGGACTGACGAGCGAACGTCAATTTTCGCCAGACTCGTGCCGGATGTCACCCAGAGGAAGGAACCATCGAAGCAACCTCGAATGGGAGTGAATGAGAGAGCGAGGTTTTGAGGGGGCAGATGAAAAGCCCTGTGCATCCCCATTCGAGGAAGCTTTGCGCTTGAAGCACCAGTGCCACCCGCAGCTCCCGCAGGGCCGACGGCGCCAGGAGCGCCCTGCTGCCCCTGTGGACCCTGCGGTCCCTTGATGTTGAGGACAAAGAACCAGCCGCTGTCGGAGCGGTGGTAGAAGTTGCCGTTATTCAGATCGACGTATCCGTTGCCAAGGGAGCCGACACTGTTGGAGGGCGCGCCGTATCCCGAGAGGAAGTCCACGGTGTCGCCGATCCCCTTGTATCCACCGGCGTTTCCCAATGCAGAGATGTCGCTGACAAGAAAGGTGCCCGGCGGCATGCCTGAAATTCCATCGGTGAATGACGTCTGCCAGAGCTGGCCGTTCCCGCTCGGATCGTAGAAATTGGGCGGTGACGGGAGTTGACCCGAAAAATTGTAGGTGGCGGAAACAACCGTTCCATTCACCGCGACATTCAGGAACGGGATGTTGTTCGTGAGCGAATTGGCGATTTCCTGGGCGAATCCCTCGGTAGGCATCGGGCCGTAAACCTGGGCATACGCGGAATAGTAATTCCCGCTCTGGTCGTAGACGTTCCCGCCGAAGGTGAAAGCCAGTTGATCCGCTCCCGGTGTGACAACATTCAGAGCTGCGAATCCTTCTGAAAGCGAGGCCCCCGTGCTTCCTGGGGAATTGAATGTGAAGGTCAATGCGTCGGCGTTATCACCGTGCGGAGTGCTGCATGATCCAAAGTTTACCAGCGCGTAATAAATTGCCGTTGCATGCTCTCCGGCGGTCAGGGGGCCGGGAGTGCTCACCTGTACGCTGGATCCAAAATATGAGGAAAGCTGAAAGCCGCTTATTGATCCTTCCGGGACAGCAAAAGCCGTAATTTCGACAACCTCCTGCACTCCACCGGGAACGGCACTCGTCACATCGACACTGAAAGAAGCCGAAGTGGAATCGCCCAGTTGGCGGATGATATCCCCAACCTTCCAGCCCGAGTGATCGGCAGCGAAGCGGTTTGGAGTTTCACGCAGGACAGGGCCTGTCTGTGGCAGTTGTGCGACCGGCACTTTGCCGGAATCATCCAGACCTGCGTAGCCGCTGTTTTGACCTTTCCGGGCGAGGAGTTCGATTGCGCCGGGCAGCGGGTAAACCGGCCCGCCCTCTTCGGCCACACCTTCGTCGCCACGCACGATGTCGTTTTCGAGCGTGACGGCCAGCGTGTTGGAGCTGGTGCGCAGTTCACCTTCGGCCCATTCGATTTCGAGCATGAGTGCCACCGATGCCGGCGTGGGTACACCGGCAAAAAGGGCGTTGATCTGAACGGTGTTCAGGTTGAGGTCGAACCGGTAGGTCGTGGCGTCGCCCGCGCCGAATTTCGTCCATTCGAGGTCGGAGGCGGCAAACGATCCGTTGAAATCCTTGTCAGCTTTCAGCCCAAGTTTTCCGGTGGATCCGGTGGCGAGTTCGACAACCACCCCGGTGCGGAGAAATTGCACATCCACGGGCAGGTGGTCGCGGCGCTTGAGCACAAGCGAGGAAACCGTCCGCTGGAACTGCGCGGATTCGATGAAGGAGCGGGTGTCGAGATCGAGGAAAAGCCTCATGACTGCCGAGCCGTGTCAACGCGACGGGAATGGTAGCTTCTTGTTGAGCCATTCCCGCCGATCCTTGCAGCCTGAGCAGTTGGCCAAATCGGTGCCGAACGCCCCGTCAATCGCACGGGCGACCGGCTGGGCCACGGCGGCGACCACATCGCCCACCCCTTCAAGACGACTCGGCCAGAGCGAGAGCGGGCAGACGATGTCGGCAAACGCAGGTTTGGCGGCCGAGTCGCAGCCGGAGCGGTTGGCACATGTCCCGCAGATGCGTGCCCGTTCCTGCCGCTCAGACGCGCTCGATTTTTGGATCTCTTTCATAGAATAGCGGGTGCTCCGGGCCTTCGAATCCACCGATCCAGACGCGGGAAGGCGTGGAAGGCGCGGGGATCTCCCGCCAATCCTCATCGGCGACAACCGTGTTTCCATCCTCGAAGGTGATGGTTTCGGACATCGCTTCCTCGCTCGTTGCGCCCGTGTCAAAGCGGTGTGTGTATATCTTCCATTTGAAAGTGAAGCTCATTGTCGTGGCGAATGACCACGGGATGGAAAAGGTCAGTTTGTAGCGCATTTGCTGCTTGGCGTAGGTCGCCTCATCCGTGCTCTGGAGGAGCAACGCCGCCTGGAGCGGAGCCGGCCAATAGATTTCAGGATTCCATTCTTCAATGGACTTTTTGCTCTGGTCATCCCAAGCCTTCGAGCATTCAGCCTCCACGGCTGCGACAATTTCTGCCGTGGTGTATTCCTCGGAAAGATCGAAAATCAGTGTTTTTTTGACGGGATTGCCATCGCATGTGATTTCCTCTTCGAACGTGCGACGGGTGGGTGTGACCTGCTTCACGGGCATCGTGAACTTGAATTGTCCTCCTGCCGGGAACGGGCGTGAGGAAAGCCCGCTTTTCACCACGTCCTCGCTCAAAGTTGTCTCGGTATTACCCGTGGGATCATCGCTTGCCGGGATCGTGTAACTGCCCCATGGGTATTGCATCGTAACCGCCTCGTCCGTGAACCTCTGGAACCCCGAGTAGGTTTTAGGATCAATGTTTTGTGCAGGGCATCCTGGAGAGGAACCGGCGGCTGTCTCGCGCTTGAAGACGCGAGGTTTATCCCCCGTCGGCTTGTATTCGAGGAACCCCCTCTTGGTGAGTATCCAGCCCTTGACCTCGATCTGCGCGCTGATGGTTCCCTTTGCAGCAAGCCCCACGACCAGCACGCTCCCGTTTGTCTCCGGAGGCTCGATGGTGAATTCCCCCGCGTCGATTGTGGTTTCGCCGTCGGCTGGTGCGCCCGTGTATTCGCGGTCGGTGAAGGTGGGAGTCGGGTCTTCATCCTCGCCCACCTCGGGGAGAAACATCTCCCGCCACCGGATGCTGAAGCTGCCGCCTTTCGTGGCAGGGAATGCCTGACCGCTCACCTTGTAGCGAAGCCGACGTTTCGTGAGCATCGACTCGTCATCGCGCAGCTTTCGGTAGGCGCTGCTGCCCCAGCCGGAGCCGTCGTTGGCGGATCCTCCTTGGCAAATCATCTCCTCGCCACTGAACGTCCCGACTTTGCTCTGCCCCCACTGCATCTCATCCCACGAGCAGACCGAGAGCAGTTCGCCCACGATCCCTTCGAGCATGTCGGTGTCGAATTCCTCGGACAATTCCAGCGAGTAGGTCGAGCTGCCGAGGACTTTGCAGTAGCCGGGGGGCGGCTCCCCCTCCGAACGGTTGACCGTGTAGGAGGTTTCGCTCCAGTTGAAGCTCCAGTTCACGTAGAACCAAATGCCGCAGTCATCGTGCAACTCTCCCTCCACGTTCACGACGCACGGTGCCCAATACGGTCCGCTGCTTCTGGGGTTGGTGCTACTCGTCTTCGTACCGGAACTCGTTCCGTGTTGGCTTTCTCCTTCCGGATCATACCCGTAGCATCCCTGTCCCGCCTGGCACGTCCCGCTCGCGGTTTCCGTCACGACGAGGAAAAACTTCTTCGGCCCCTCAGCGGGCTGCCTGTATATCGGGTATCCCGTATCGCCCCCGGATAGTCCCACGATCGGGGCCGTGCCGCATTTCGCCTTCTGCGCGCCGATGCTCATGTATTGGATGTTTGTCCCGAGATATTCGGAAGCCGTGCAGCAGTCGGGAGGCTCGCCGCCGGGCGGCCATGCCAGCGGCTCCATACCGTAGGAGGAGCTCGCCATCGTTCAGATCCCCCACCAGATGTGCTGGTATTTGAGCGTGTCGGTTGCGCCCTCATACCAGTCCGGGTTTTTGCAGGTCCGGAACCCGAGCGAACTCGCCACGTTCTGAGCGATTGTGACACTGCGATTGCCGCCTTCTTCCGCGATGCTGATCCGGGCCAGGAGGATATGGGAAAGGGTCTCGGAATTCTGCGGCAACTCCGAGGCCGCTGCGACTTCCGCGCTCGCCACATTGCGCGAAGCATCGAGGTTGGCTTTGAGGAAGACCTGGCTGCCATCGTTCGCCGGGAGTGTGGGCGGAGTGGGTCGCACGTTGTGGAGCCACTGGCCGCCAATCGTCGGCTCGATTCCGTTGACAGTGCCGAAAAGGACCTGCACGCGGACCCCCTGAGCGTCATTCTTTGCCACGATCACCTTGAATGGATGTGCAGTTGTCCCCGGTGCACCAGCCCCGCCACTCACGACCGCCACCGTGGTTCCGTTCGGGCTGCCGGTGATCCTGATGCCAGCGCCGGGGAGCACGCGATTTGCGCGCACCGCATCCGCGAGGGTCTGGAGATCCGCCGCCTTGAGCTTCTCGCCTTTTCTGAAAGACGGGATTGTCACGAATAGACCTCCTTGTTCCAGCCGGCGGGTCCGCTGGACATGTATTCGTAGGTGTTGCTCCACTTCCCGCCTTGCTGCTTCGCCCCGCTCGCGCCGGTGAGCATCCAGTTCGCCCCGCTCGGGAGCGTGGGAGCACCGGAGGGAGTGTCAATTTTGCCGAGCTTGGAGAGCCTGGGCGATGATCCCTCGCTCCTGGTGATACGCACGACCGCCCGGGGAACCAGATAATCGGTCACCCCTTTGTCGTAGAGGGCGGCGAGCTCGGCCATTGGACCTGTCTGGCTTCCTGGTTTCCATCCTCCGAGACCTTCGTCGTTCGGGTTGTTTTTCCAGAGGTTCCACTTTTTCCAATCTGCAGCACTGATGGTTTTGAACTTTTCGTGCGTCTCGATCGGTTCCTGCGACATGCTGCCCTCCACGCTGTATTCCTCGCCTGTGCTGTCGGGCGGGGTGTTGTCGTAAACCAGCGTGTGCTTGCCGTCGGTGTGTGTGCGGCGAATGTTCGATGCGCCTGATGGAGCCGGAGGCGGGCCGTCGAATGCCTCCCAAGTTTCCGTGGTGATGGCTCGCCCTTTGGAATCGGTCGAAGATTCGGATTTTGTGAGAACGGCTGCCATCGGTAACGAAGGAACCGTGTCAAGCGAGCGTGTAGTTGAGTTCCGTGCTCTGGCCGCCTTGGCGCGAGACAGACCGCGCAATCCGCTCGAGGATGGATGTCTGCCGGCGGTTCTCGGTCAGGATAGGATCCGAACCACCGGAGACGAAGTTCCCGCCCGCGCCGATTTTGGCCATCGAGGAGGAATAGAGGGCGCCGGACCGTTCCTGTGCGGCTTGGGGATCACCGGCAGATTGTGCGTTGGCCAACCTGGCGGCTGCCGCCTGCGCGTCTGCTTCCGGCATCACGTCCCGCAGCCGGGCGAGCTCGGAGTTGTACTTTTGCAGCCATTCGATCCGGGCGGCTTCTTCCTTGTTTCCGGCCGCCTTCGCCTCGGCAAGCCGTGTTTCCAGATCCAGGGCGGTGAGCGTCTTTCGGTTTTCCTCGTCTTTTTGGGCGGCTGCGGCCGTGTCGAGTGCGCCGACCTTCTCCTGCGCCAGCCGTGCGGCTTCCTTGGGATCAAGTCCCGCAGAGATCCCCTGCTTGGTTTCCTGAGCAAGCTGAGCCTCATGGTCCAGCCGCTTGACGGTTTCCTTGTCGCCGGATGCCTCGGCCTGAGCGCGGGCGATTTCCCGGTTCACATCGCGGGTAAACTCAGCACGCTTCGCTGTCGCCTCGGCTTCCTTTTTCGCGTCCTCCTCAGCCTTTTTGCTGGCCTGTTCCTTTTCGCGAGCAATCTCTCGTTCGATACCAATCAGCTTTTCTCGCGCATCGATGAGCGACTGCATGCGGACCACTTCGTCGTCGGTAAGCGCGGATGATTCCCGCTTGGCCGCGAGGAGCGCGATCTGTTGATCCACCTCGGATGTGGTGGAGTACCCGACGCTCGAAAGCGTAGCGGTTTTCTGATCGGCCCCAGAAAGGTCACCGAACGCCGCATCGGCGATCTTCTTGTCGAGCGCCTCCTTGTTTTTCCCGAGCTCCGCATTGAGCCCTGCCGCCTTCCGCTGGCTTTCCTCCAAGGCCGCCGCACGATCCTTTTCCGCCTGCCGGTGTGCCAGAACCTCGGGTGGGATCTTTGACATGCCATCGCGCATCTTTTCCAGCAGGCTGATTTGGACCCGGTAGTTCACCGCGATGTCATCACGCTGCTCGGGAGTCAGATTTTCGAATTGATCGGCCAGCCCGGCGAGAGATTCCTTGGCGGCCTCGATTTCCTGCTCAACGCGTTTCCCTAGGGCGACTTTATCCGCCTCGCTCGAAATGTTTTTGAACTCTGTCTGGATCGAGTGGACCGCTTTGGAAGTCTCGGTGCTGGCTGACGAAACTGCCCGGACCGCTTCCTTCGCCTGGTTGATCTTTCCGATAACGGCTTCGATCGCCATGGCAATTCCTGCGATCAAGATGCCGATGCCGGTGGAAATGAGCGCCCCTTTGATCGCCACCGCTGCCCCGCGGGCCGCAATGCCGATCCCGGCAAAAGCGGTGCGGGCTGCCGCGCCCACGCTCGAAAAGTTCATCGCGGCGAGTGCGACGCGGACTTGGGCGAACGCTCGGGATGCCGCCGGGCCGATATTGGTCATCGCGCTGACCACTTTTGCGTCGAAGCCCGTTCGGTAGAGGGCCATTGCCGCCACCACCCCGACGATTTGCGGGATCATACCCGAAAGTGCCTGGCCGAAACGGATGGCTGCTGCTGCGATTTCCCCCAAAGATTCGCCGAGACCTGTGAGGTCGGTCGCGTTGAGGGCGTTGCCGATTTCCTCAAGCGCCGGGGCAATGGCGGCGGTGAACCCGGCCGCAAGCTGCTGCCCTTTCAGGTTCGCCGCCCCAAGGGCGTCCGATATGGAATCAAACTTGGATGCATTCGCCTGCATCGTATCCGCAAGCCCGCCGACCTGCTGCAGGGCGACGTCCATTGCCGACCCGTCCAGAAAGATCGCCTGCAGCGCGGCCCCCTTGCGACCGAAGATTCCCATGGCGGTTGCCGCCCGTTCGGTTGTGTCCGGAATCGCGGCAATGGCCTCCGACACTCGCGAGAATTGTTCGGCCGGATTGAGCGACTGGAGTTCAGCCATCGAGATCCCGAGCGCGGCAAGCGCCTTGTTTGTGGGCTCCCCGTCCTCGTTGATACCGCCGAGCGCCTTTTGGAGGCGGTTGATCGCCGGCCCCACCTGCTCGGCGTCCATTCCCGCGTTGGCAAATGCCTGGCGAAGCACCAAGAGATCGCCTACGGCAATCCCGGTTTGGGCGCTCATGTCCGTGAGCTGCCCACCCAGGTCGAGTGATTCTTTGATTGCGGAGAACGCGCTTGCGAATGGAGCCAGCGCTGTGTTGGCAGCTGCGAATGCGCCTTGGACAGCAACGGTTGCGACCGCTACACGGGCGAGCGCGGCATCAATGCCGGAAATATCGAGACGGAATCTGGCGGTGATGTCGGCCACGCCGGAAGCAGGCGTGTCAATTCGGTGAGACTCTGATTATTCAAATTGCCTTTGCCTTGAGTTCGTTTTCGGCTGGGTCAGATAGCGACAGCAGAGTTTATTCACTTTCTACTCCGCCAATACTGACACGCGCTGCGTTCTGAAGCGATTGGATCAGGGCATTTGCAGAACCAAGCGGAAGAAAAACATCCATTTCAGGCTGGAGCCTCGTTCCTGAATTGAACAAAAGCCGCACTCCGCATTTGGATAAATCGCTATCGTCTTGACATGCTCCAACGATCAGAACCCCATTATCAGGGAATTTAAAGTATGCCCGTTGCCCGTTGCCCGTTGCCCGTTGCCCGTTGCCCGTTGCCCGTTGCCCGTTGCCCGTTGCCCGTTGC
>Ga0247837_1000085_pt1 | contig 161927 bp, 113 predicted proteins | sample LaCtaG_2_FD_187115 | JGI IMG/M metagenome (GOLD analysis project Ga0247837, IMG submission 187115) | Freshwater microbial communities from meromictic Lake La Cruz, Castile-La Mancha, Spain - LaCruzMarch2015_14.5m | ecosystem: Environmental > Aquatic > Freshwater > Lake | place: Spain...
TGTTTATTTTCCCTAACAAAATAACTGGAATTCATTTCCAAACATTCACAGCAGACTTTTCCCTCTCAAACTCCAAAAGTGCACATAAGCCCGGCTTAAAAGCCTTTATAAGGTCCAACGAAGAGACAACCGCCACTTCATCCCTTGCAACCCCTCCGTCCACTTACAACCTCATCCCCGATGTGCTGATTTGGCTGGGATTCGTGCTGCTGCTCAGCTCTTGGGGAACCCGCCCGTTTCTAATGTGTGCAACTCTGGGTTCTTTGGGTATTTTGGCGGAACTAAGCAGGTGACAGCCCCAAGTTTGTATGAGTTCTATGTGGCTTATATGATTGGGATAGATGCCATTGTCATGTTTTCTATGCTCTCTTTCTGGCTACCCACACGGCCAAAGTGGAGTATCGCCCTAATTCAGCTCGAAAGACTGCTGCTAGCCCTTATAGCAGCAGGCGCCTCTATCGCTGCAGTCCTCAGTGAAGCCAGCCAACTCAAGCATATCTGCATTGCTGCACTCCTCATACTTCTAGCCTCCAGTACCATATACAGGACTGGTAGGTTCCAGCTTCAATAGACTAGAAGTAGGGAAATACGCTGAAATGACTAGGAATCTAAAGGTCTACTTTGACTTCGCTCAGTTCCGGGGACATCAGGAGCTTGTCAAAGGTCCCGCCGCCTGATAACACCATCGACAGCGCATTCCTCAGTCCCTGCACTTCCCCAAACCCCATGAACTTCATCCTCTTCGTCTTATAAATGACCCCCCTCGTCTCCCCAAATCCTTCATAAAACTCCCTGTATTTCCCCACATTCACCCAGAAAAACGCCACCTTGTCCTTCTGAAACTCCCTCGCTACGTCCCTGAGCTCCAGAACGCCTGGGTCTGTAGGGGAGTCTGCGAACCAAAGGATGCAGATGGCAGGGTCTTGCTTGTTGCAGTGGCCGTGCTTCTGCAGGCTGCGGGTGAGCTCCCGGACTAGTGGCTTTTCGAAGGTTTTCCCCTCGAAGGAGCGAATCCAGGCACTTAATTGGTCGATTTTGCCTTCGCCGGTGTATATGTCGGGGTCGTCTAAGGAGGTTAAAGCCAGAATGGTGGGGAAATCAGTGATATTGAAGCGGGCGGGAAGGGCGTTATCAGTGCTGCGGACTTCTCCAATGAGGACTTTCTCTTTGAACTCCTTGGATATGACTTTGAACACCGGCGGAGTGCTTTTCCTCGACGTAAACAGCAAAATCTTCAACTTGTTCGACTCACTGTCAACAAACTCCTGGAAACTGTCGCCTTTTACCAGTCGCACGAAGCTTTGCATCCTCGCTACTGCGAAATCCGCAATCCCTGCATAGTCTCTGTTCCCTTTGTAGACTTCGTGCTCTGCGGCGGTGTTTTCAGGGAAATAGAGGAGGGAGGGGTAGGCTTGGACGCCGTATTCTTCGCAGAGTTCTTCGTTTGCGGAGCAGTTGACGGCGCCGAGGACTACTATTCCGGCGAGTTTCTGGGCGATTGTGAGGTATTCGGCTTTGTAGGAGACGCAGTGGCCGCAGGTGGGGTGGTAGAAGTTCACGATCCATATTAACTTTCTGCGGAAGAGTTTGGATATATTGTCCATTTCCAGCTCTATGACCTCCGTCCCAGTATACAAACTCTCATACACCTGCTTCCTCTGCTTCCAATGCGCCCCATACATTTCCTCATAGGACTTCTGATTCGCCCTTTGCTGTTCGAATTCACTGACTCCCGTCGCTCCCCCGCGGTCGTAAACCTGCCTTTTCTCAGGGTCTGTGAGTACCTCGTAGGCGGTGGTGACCTTGGCGTAGAACTTTTGAGCGTTTTCGCGGTCTGCGATATTACGGTCGGGGTGGTATTTGAGGGAAAGCTTTTTGAAGGCTTTGCGGATCTGGTCCTCTGTGGCTGTATGGGGAACGCCCAGGATGTCATAGTAGTTCTCAGTCATGCCCGCAAGGACGAACGACCCCAGCGCTACGAGCAAAAGAGTCCTCATAGGCAGTATATTAGGCAAAATGGCGTGGAGGTCTGGCAGCGCACAATTCCTCTTTCCGCCTTTCCCCCCTCCCCTGCCCTGTGCCTTCTCCATTACAACCGCCTGCAAAAGCCCTGTTTCCCCTCTACTCCTAAGCTAATTATCCTCCCACACCAACTCCACTCTCTCCCCGAACTCCTCCAAACAGTGCTTTGCCACCTTGTACCTGAGCAGTTGAAAGGCCTCACTGACTTTATGCTGGTATATGAGGGACGCATGGTAACTTCGCAGTTTGTCACACAAGTCTCTCAAGTCACTCACAGGAATAGCGTCCTTCTCTGCCTCTATGGACTAAATACCTTGCAAAGGCCGCAGTTCTTCCTGCAGTTCCGGACTTTGCCGGGTTTCTTCCATCTGCTTTAGCAGCTTTTTGAGGGTTTCGCAGGTGGTCTTCAGTTCTTCGCCGTTTACAGGCGTGAAGTTCTCCAGCCCCAGGGCCAAAGCGTGTCTTTGGCTCAGGTCTGAGCAAATTCTGCTTTCCAAGTGATGCACTGCATTCACCAAGTCTTCGATATTTATCAAAATCGGCAAATAAGTCACGATAAAGTCCGGCTTTACAAGCAAATTCACGAATTTGGACAAATGGGAGTTTTCCTCTGCGTCGTCTTCCCTCACTTTTCGGTCTCTTTTCTTGATTAAGTGGCTTATGTGTACTGCAGGCTCTAGTAAAGCGTTCAAATTCGCCTGCACGTCCGCGACTCTCTTCACATCCAGCGCTAATTGCGTGAAAAAGGGCCGAGTTTGGGTGGGGTTGGGGACTTGCTGCAGGCGTTTGTAGGCGATTTCGAATTCGGAGCGAGTGCGGCTGCCCTTTAAAGTGGCGATTTGATCGCAAAGGGTCTTGGTGGGGTGTTTGAGGGCTTGGAGGGGTATGCTGATTTCCTTGAGCAGAGGGAAGGCGAGTTCGGTCCTGCGCTGGATTTCGAAGAGGAGGTTTTGGATGTTGTCAAAGGCCTGCGCCATGGAGTTGCTGACATTATCCGCCTTCCTATTCCACATATCCGACGTGAAGAGCATATGCGACAGCGGGTGGAAGTTAGCCCTCAGCTGGTCCACTCTCTCATGTATGGTCTTGAGAAAGGTCTCGCAGTACTCTGCATCTAACACCCTGGGATGGTCGTGAATCACCCCTGCTGAGATGTGGACGATATTGTCCAATAAGTGTTGGGCTGCACTGTGTTCCTCTGTCTGTTCCGCTTCCGTCTACATAGGAATCACGGCTTTCCGCAGTTCCAATGCATCTACGATGACTGCTTCCAGCAGGACCAGAAGTGCATAGAAGCGCTTGTTGAGGCCTTCCAGGGAAGGGTTGTACTTGCGGGCGAGCTTGTCTTGCAGCCACTCGTTGAACTTCCCCACACTCACACACGCATACGACACTGCAGTCGCCATATATACAAATGTCCACGCCGGCTGGGTACACTAGTCCTACAGGCGAGGCGGAAGGACTGCGGCCGCACAGTGTGCGCATATTAGAGCTGCAGGCTTTGAGGAAAAACAGACCTTACAGCGCTGCCAACAGAGGCCTAGGCTCTGCCAATCGATATTCAAAGGGCAGGAAGGAGGCGGATCGAGCCAGGCCCAAGCTGTCCCAGTACAGGAAGGAGGACTTGTACGACGAACGCATGACGCTGAAAAGCAAGGCGAATCAGTTGGAGGAGGAGAACACTCGCCTCAAAACTCGCATCAAGTTCCTGGAAAAGGAGGCGAAAAGGGACGAAACCGGAGATGAAAATTCCCTCTTGGCAGTGTTCAAAGCGCAGGTGAAGGACTTGAGGGCGAAACTAGAGGAAAAGGAAACAGAGCTGAAAGACCTCAAGCAGAACATCAAAGTGACCAGAGCCACTGAAGTCCAGGTCGAGCTGAAAGCCTATATGGACGAGTGCACTCGACTGAGGAGGATTGCGGAGGAAAGCGCACAGCAGCTGGCCATGGGAGTCGCGCCTACCGACCTGCAGCAGCGGTACTTGCAGCTAGTGGTGGACTATAAGGCTCTGAGCAGGGAGTACCGCATGGCAGCGGGGAGTGGGGAGGAGGGAAAGGGCAGGAAAGCAAGTGGGAAAGAAGCGAATAGCAGGACAAGCAATGCAGCAGTCTTTGAATTAAGGGAAGAAAACGTACTCCTCAAGGAGCAGAACCGCTCCCTAATGTGCGAACTAGGCCGCTTGCAGCAAATCATGGTCTGTCCGAACTGCCAGCAGCCGCTGGCCTCCAGCGGGCAGTCCCTAGGGGAGCTGCAACGGCCTGTTTCCCTGCTCTTCCACCTACTTTGGGCGAGGATGAAGGAAGTGGGAGCAGACGTGCAGAGTCTGTGGCACCGCCTGGACTCGGAAATGGCGGGAGTGCTGCGGCCGCAAGAGATCGAAGACGGCTTTGCTCAGTTGGGAATTCAGATCAGTGCTAATGAATTGACACAGATAATGCTGGAAATGAACCCGGAGCAAGGCACTCGCGTGCACTTTTCTCAGTTCGAAAAGACGCTTTTGAAGCACTCTCTGGACCCGGAAAGTCTCCCTGCTGAACTGGTTCAAAGCCTGAATACGCTTTCGTGGCAGTGCCAAGTGGCCCGAGTGCACAGAGAAGAAGTCCCTGGCCTGCTCACCACAGGCGCGGAATGCAGTCGAAAGGAACTAGTAGACGCACTGCTGCAAGTGCCTTTCAGCCTGCAGGAAGCCTCGGCAGAGTCCATAGCGGCGTTTCTACTGCATGGGGAAGACCGACTGAGCGGCCACATGGTCTCTGTGTGGCTGGAACTGCTGCTGCCGGAGTGGGTTGTGTTCACTGAGGAGGAAGAAACGGAGCTGGACCGGAAACTGATGCGGCTGTTTCGAGGGAAGTATGACCAGTTTCTAGACCTGTGTAAGCCTTACGACCCTGCGAGTCTGCAGTTTATCCCTTACAAGGACTTCCTGTCGGTCTGTGCTGTGCTTTCGATTGCGCTAGAAGGGCCGCTCCTAGCGTATCTGCAGGTGGAGTTCTATAGTGAGACGAAGGACGTTGCCAAGGTGCCGTATCAGTCGGTGGCGCAGTTGTACTGCTGCGGCCAACAAGACTCGTAGAAATGATAGTAAGCGCAATATCTGAAACCCAAATTCTCCAGCCCATTACCTCTCCAGACAAATACTAGTCTACATCACTCCACAAGTCCTGCAAGCCACCAGTCTTTCCCCCCGCTCCATCGCAATTTCCGCTGCTTTCGGCTGCTTCGAGTACAAATCCACCCTCGCACTATCCTCTCTCAGCCTTAACAGCAGTCTTTGTCTGGTGGCTGCAGGCTGTATTGCCATTTCCTTCAGTAGTGTTTCTTCCGTTAGTGCATATCGAGTGCGCATGAGGGACAAAACCGACTCTAAGTCGTCATACCCAGCACTTTCGAAGTTGGCTTTGAGGTGCTTCAGGCCCAAACGACCCAGCCAGTCGTCGAAGGACGGCAAAACTGCGAAGCTGGAGGCAGGAATGGGCTTCGCACAGCACTCAAACATACTCAGAATCGGCTCTGGAGCGGGCTTCGCATCTGACTTCGCTCGATGTCTGGCTTCAGCCTCTATTGCAGCCAGCAGCCGAGCCCTATGTCCCGGCCTCGCCACTCCAATAGTCTCCAAATTGTCCAAAGTGAGTGACATTGCACACCCCACCTGGGAAACCAGCAAATCCACATCGTCGAACCCTGCCTCTATCAGCACTTCCAGCAGTCCTTCCAGCCGAAACCCCAACAGCCACTCCAGCAACTGAGACCTGCGCGTGTCGTTTCCGAAGGAAAAAGTGCGGTTTAGGTCCACGACTACCATTCTTTCGAGGGACTTTTCGGCTTCTGGCTCGTGGACTGGGGCTGGGGTGGATTTCGGGACGGAAAGGAGATTTCTGCCTTTTGGAGGGTCGGAAAGGACGAGCAGGTTTTCGGACTCTTCGGGCTGAGGGTCACTACTGTTAGGGTCGAAACAGTGTGCGATTTCGACTGTTTTCGAGAGGTCAATTGGGGCTTTGCCGGTCATATCCTGCAGGTCAGTCGCGGCTCCTTTGCTCACCAGCAGTCTAACGACTTCGCCCTTGCCTGCCTCCACCGCTACATGCAAAGGCGTCCTCGCCAACTACACTAGTCCTTACAGTGTGGTTTTGAGTGTCTATATGGGCCTTAAACTCCAGCAACACCTCACACACCTCCACATGTCCCTTCGCTGCTGCTCGGTGCAGAGGCGTGTCTCCGTCTATTTGGAGCCTACCGTTCTGCTGGGCGTTGGGGTTGGCCTTGTTCTCCAACAGCAACTGCACGAATCCCTTCAGGCCGCTGTCTGCAGCCTGGTGCAGCGGCGTTTCGCCCATCTTCGTGCGTAGTTCCGGGTTTGCGCCTTTCTCGAGCAGGACCTTTGCAATTGCAAAGTTGCTGCAGATGACAGCGCGGTACAGTGGCGACCAGCCCAACTTCTTATCAGTGGAATTGACTGCTGCCGGGTCAGTCTCCAAAGCAGCCTCTAGCAAGGCCAAATCCCCCACTCTGCAGGCCTTTTGAATGTCGCTGGCTTCCATTATCGACTATCTATTAGGTGTCTCCGAAGCCTTCGCTGCCTTCGAGCACTGCGATGGTCATGAACTTCGCCATCTGCTTGTACGTGCCATACAGAGGGATGTAGATAGTGTTGCTGCAGGTCGAAGCCCGAGGCAGAATATCACTGCCAAAGGTGCGGTTGACAGTGAGGGACCAGTGTCTGTCGTTGAAGGGAATGCGGGCGGAGCCAGTAGTGAAGCGAAGGAAGCCCTTGATGACCTGTTCGGAGGCGGACTCCAGCCAGGTCCAGAGCCAGCGGATTTCGCGGGTTTGAGAGCCGCAGAGTTCATATCTCGTCCTTTTCTTCAGAAAAGCGACACTGAACTCCGTGCTGCCGTTTATGACCTTCGGCAGTTCGTCACTTTCGAATATACTGAGGATCCTGAGAGGCACTGCCTCGTGGAAGCCTTCGCGGAATGCGTCCATCATGGGCTGCACACTTGCGTATATGTGCCAAAGGGCCCTTTTTGCGATGTACTCTTCGCGGTTTTCAACTGTTACTTGGATGTCTCCGCCACTGGGGACCAGTTCCACTACGCTTTGGTCGTACTGAGTGGCTGTGAAGTACAAACCCGCTCCATCGAGAACTTCAGCATCGAGGCTTTTAATGGCCTCGAGAGACGCCCACAGCTCTGGATCGTCATCTTTCAAGTCCACAGGACTGAGTGTCTTCCCCAAGAGTACCTTATATATACTGGGTGCGAAGGAGATATCGAGGAGGATCTGGTGTATAGCCGCCCTCGCACACAACATCCCCACCACAGAGAAAAGTCTGTGCACGTCGCTATGGTGCTTATCCGCCAATGGATCCGGCTTCACATACCCTCCATGTTGTCGGAAAACGTGACTTTCCGCCTTTACGATTTCTCGACTCAGCTTGTCGAAGAACTCTCTGCGCAGTCCGCCAGCGTCGTAGCCAGGCTCGTTTTTCCACTTCACCCATAGAGTCCCTCTGGGTTCGTCGAGATTGAAAGTCGTCAACAGCTCTTGTAGGAACTCAGTCCGGTTCACTGATACATTCTGCTCTGTGCGGTACCCGGGCAGCGCCCTACACGCCTTCATGAATTTCTTATGCTTCGTCTGATACCGCATAGGCTGCAATCGAAGCAAGTAAGGACTGTTCTTCACTCCCTGCCCATTGATTTCCACCTTCAGTTTCAGCCACTCCTTGAACTCAATGACTCCCTCGACCTTCACCAGTCCTCTCTGGTCCACTGCATACAGCGTGCAAGGGCTTTCCTCGTCAGGAGACAGGAAACTCGCAGTGAGCCGGAAGTCCTCGTTTATCTGCAAGTCGCCGCAGAACTTGACAGGGGAGTCGGAGGGCAGGGCGGTGGAGTAGATGTTTTCGTATGCGTCGCGAAGCCGGATGTGGAAAACGTTCTTTTCACCGATGTAGCAACTTTTGTCAGCGAGGATGAGGCAGTTGGCAGGACATATAGTGGAGTTCATAATCAGGAAATGAGGCGTTTTCGGGACTCGAGTCCCGTCGATGTAGAGGAAATAGCGACCCTGCTTGAGTGGGGTCCAGCTTAACTCATATAGGCCGTTATCTCGGTTGATTACCTCTGCAGGGTAGCGGTGGAGTCCGCCTATGTGTCGGAACTCGGGCTGGAACGCCCACTCCCCATCCACTATTTTGTTGTCCAGCTTGTCTCGGGCCTCCAACCAGTCATGTCTCACAGCCCCTGCTACGCTGGCTGCAGGGCCGCTCGCCTCACTCACCACACGCGCAGATTGCGAGTCCGGAAACCCTTCTTTGAACTCCAGCAGCAGTCCGTCCCCAAACAGCGAGTACCGCTTAGAGACCTTAACCGGCTCCACCAGTGCAAATTTAGCCACATTTTCCACTACTACAGACTTCTGCCGACCTAAAAGTTCGAACTTAAGCTCCGAATAAGCCACAGTCCCAGGGGCAAAGGCAGCCTTAAACACCTTCAATAGGTACCCGGAGCGGTTGCTTACTGCGCAGAGGTACTTTTTGTCCATGGAGCAAGAGGCGAATTGGATGATTGCGAAACGCTCGGTCGCTCGCCAGCAGGTCATATGGTCGATTTCCTTCTCGGTGTTTATTTCTGGACCGAAGAAATAGGCGTAAATTGTCACCAATTCGAAGCTGAAACTGCGAATTCCGACCGAAGGGACGTAGGAAAAGTGAGTGGGGACGCTAAAGCGCACTCTGCGCGGGGAACTCAGGTCCACAAGGAAGCTAATAGGCGTGAAAACTGCGTATTTTGGCTGGTAGTCGTACAGCCCACTGAACATTTCCCCATTAGTCACGACACTTGACCCGAATTTCAGTCTGTTTTTATAGAAAACCAGCAAATGAATGCGTTTTTCCCCGCTGTCAGGCAGTTTTACCGTCACAATTGAGTCCTCCACACTGACTTCAGTGGGTAACAAGCGCTCTGGAGCGTCCCAGTCCACTGCTAGGCAGGAAATGAGCCCGGAATCTAGCGCTTCTCCCTGCGTTTCCAAAGAAATGGTGTCCTTTATAGCCAGTAGGCTCATTTGGTCCCTGGGACTGAACTTGACTCGGGACTGACAGGCCTCCGAAGGGTGGATTTGAGCGTTTAGGTAGGTCAGTAGTTGGGTGAAGGTGGGCGAAATGGTGGTGGAGTGGGTGTTGGAGTATACTTCCAATTGAATCGAGTTAGCTTCTAAGTGGACTTTCCAGGGCGTTTTCCTCGTTTCCTCGTTGAAAATCAGGTCTAAATCGAAGCGGACGCTGGAAAACAGACACGCACAGTGCTGACAAGACACAAAAAGCAGCGGAAACACGCTCAAAAGCAGCAAATCCTCTATATCAAAGACCTCTCGCTCAGCTAATAGTCGACTTTTGACTACTTCCGAGCTTTTAATGGGCTGATTTAGCTCCGATGTAAGGATATTGTTGATTAAAAAGTGGGAAATGCTGTCGATGCTTAACTCATCGAGCATTTTATCAGACTGAAAAGCGACTTTTAGCGTCAAATGGCCATTGGTGAGGTCAATTGCTATGGGAGACTCTTCGAAAGTCAGCAAAACTATCACGGAAGTGAGGTATTTCTGCACAATTAGAGCCACTTGGTGGGACAAAAGGCCTCCCGGCTGCCTGAATTCCCTCACAAACAGGCTTTGTCTATAGCTTTTCCTTGACTTTCTGCAGAAAACCAGTCCTTCTAGCGCTTCATATAGGCTAAAAAACACATATAACAGCCTTTCGCGGGCTGCATGTGAGTAATCAGCCCAAATCTGCTTCACAGGCTGCATGCAGTCCTTGTCCAGACGATACATCCACTTGATTTGCCAGTCTGGGACCTGCGCCCAGGCCCGCAACTTGGCGAAACGCCGATTTAGCGTGGTTTTGGCTTCTTCCAGACTGTTGTCCAGACACAGGTAGCACTTCGGGTTGGCCCTGAGCGCGGCTTTGCGGACCATCGGGGTCAGCTTCATATGCAAAAGGCCTCTAATCCCGTCTTCTTCACTCGAAAAGTTGAGTGCAGGGTTTGTAGGGAAGGGCCGCGTAAGTTCCCCCCAAGAAGGCACAGTAGGCCCCTCACTGTACAGTCCTTCCTTAGTGACATAGGCAGGCAGCACCACTTTCCTTACCTTCCAGACCCTGCCCACCGAGTCCGAAACCAGCACCGGCACTTTCGAGTACTTCAATTGGTCCTCTGAAGGGTACTTCGCGAAGACCACGAAGCACTTCTTTATGTTTTTGATTGGAATTTGGGTTTCTCGCTTGTCGACGAGGACTGTTAGTTGGTCGGATTCGTATTGCTGTAGTTCGCAGACGAATTTGGTGGAGGTGAATAGCAGCAGTCGGCACTTTTCGACGTTCAACATGTCGATGTTTTGTGGGTCTACGTCTAATAAGTAGCTTCTTCGAAGGCCCTGGTTATGGTACCCGTTGAGTGCAATTCTGCCATAAGTTTTTTCCTTGGTTTTGAAGCCCGCCCCCAGTCTAAAGGCAGGGTACTGCCCACAGTTCATTTTGAAGCTATTCAAGTCATCCCAGTCAACGGTCGTGTACTCCTGCGCCAGCTGCATCCAGAACTCCTTGCTTTCCAGCTTCATACTCAGTTCTCCAATCAGCTGGAACTCCCACCCCTTGCTATGCACACTCCCCTCTGCACTGCCAATCAAGGGCAAACGGCCTTTCACCTCGTCTACCAGGCTTTGCCAGTTGATGGACACTTGCATATCGACCCCGAGTTCTTCACTGAGGGATTGGTTGTATAGGTCGAGCATGTGCTGAATGCTGATTTTCTTCAGTTCTTCCTCGATTATGAGCTCTTTCGATAGCAGTTGTTCCAGGAAAACCACCTTTTCATGGGAATACACAGGGAACCCTGTGAAATCGATAGGCGGGGAAGAGGCGATTTCGACCAATGAAGAAAGCGCATCGCTATTCGCCACTGCAACCTGCAGCAAAACACACAAAAACCGGCCTCTAAACTCATACGAAACTCCCTCAATTCTCGCAATTCTGTCGATTAGTACGCCTTTGGAGAAGGGCTGCGACACGAAGTGCGGCTTGGCTTCAATCAGCACGGCTCTGCACTCCTCCACAATGTAGAAGTGCTGCATGCAGATGCGCACTAGAGTGTGTGTCCAGCGCTGGGTGCGGAAGGAAGAGAGAAAGAGCTGAACTAGGTGCACTGGACTGGTCAGAATAGGGCTTAGCCCCAGGGAAACGGCAGCTTGGGCGATGGGGACGCCGATGCCGTCCAGTAGGGAAGGGATGTTGAACTCGATATTGCGCTTGAACTGCTCCATTTCGAACTTAAACAGCGAAATCAGGCGGTGGGAGATGGTCTTCAGCTTCAACTCCGCATAGGGACGGAACACATAGGCGGAAGAATGCACTTTCCCATTGAAATCCACTGCAAACAGCCAGTTTTCCGACCCAATAGTCCTATCTAACTCCTCTGTACTCACTTTCAGCATCTTCACTCTTAGTCCGTCCACTGCAATTCTTTCGAAATGCCTCACCAAGTCCTCCGCCGGCTCATTGAAAGACAGTCTCAAGCGAGTGCTAGCGCTTCTGAAGAAGCCTGGAGAGCCCTGTGCAGGACTGCTGCTTTCCTCTTCACGCTCCACGCCTAAATCATACGTAAATCGCTCGTAAAAGCCGTTTTCCTCCTTCATCAAATCTCTCATCTTGAGTAACAGACTGGTGAGTCCGCAGGCTGGGCAGTTGGTCCAGTCGGTTTTCGCTAGTGCGAATTCAGGGATGATAAAAGGACAGTCTGTCTGCGTAATTGAGTCAGATAGGAAGGAGACTTCTAGCCCTTCGATACCGATTCTCTTGCTGACGGCGCTGAGACTGGTCAGGTAGGCGGCGATGCAGGAGTCGAGTTCTTGGGACTGGAGAATAGGGAAGAGGGGAGGGGAGATGGGGAGGTAGCAGGAGTGCACGCTGCGGAAGAGAGGGTGGTCGGAGGAAGGGGCGTCGATGACAGGAGAAGTGGTGATTACGGCTCGGTTGGACTCGGGATAGGTAATTGTCAGGTCTGCTTTGGACTCTATATAAACCTCCACAGAGAAGCCCGCAGTAGTCTGCTTGACAGCCTCAAAGACTCCAAGCACGCCTGAGGAACTGAAAAGGTTGACAATGGCAAAGTAGTGTTCCCAGCCTTCACTGGGCAGTTCCTGCAGCACTTCAGGCCGTAGGTAGATCCGCACGCCTGCAGAGTTGCACACCAGCTCAGGGTTGTCCTTGTCCCTGGTGATTTTCAAGGCCTCCACCAGTGCGTCTTGCTTAGCACAGGGGAGGGCAGGCTGAACAGGCGCGGATAAGTACTCTCGAAGGGCGTTTACAGCCTGGTGGAGACCTGCAGCGCCGGATATATGCAAAAGCAGCTTATCTCTGCATATCATTCTACTCTTCGGGTCGTCTCCATACGATTCCATAATTCTCGGCCAGGGGTTTTCCCCTAACAAGCCGGAAACTCCCAACTCCAGCATCACTTTCTGCCTCAGTAAATCACTCATAGCGCGCAGGTAGTCGACAGGCGAGTCGCTTTCCAGCTTCAAATAAGTCAGTAGCTGATCTCCGTCTAGTAGTCCGGTGGAGAGACAGTGCTGCGTTATCAGGATGAACACTTCTGGCTTGCCGGAGACGAGGGCTATTTCTAAGGGACTGTGCACCATTTTGGTAACGAATAGCCCGGGCGCCTGGGTTATCAGCAGGTTCACTACCTGAATACAGCCACTGTGGCAGGCTTCCTGAGCTATTGGCAGCAGCTGACTATGGTCTGGCGGCAGGTTTAATGCACGAAGGATACGCAGACCGATCTCGTCTCTGCCGTATTTGCATGCAGAGAGGACGAATTCAGGACTGAGCGGCAGTTCCATGGCAATTAGCAGTAGTGCACTGCTCAAATCGCCGCTTTTAATCGCCCTTTCAAGCAGGATCTTCTCTGCTGATTTGGCAATAACTGTGCTGAAGTGGCTCAACACTTTGATGAACATAGGAGTGTTGGTCACTAATTCATGAGTCATTTTAGTGTTTTTGCAGGCCAAACTCCAATACAGTCTACTGAACAAAGCACTGCTTCTCAGCATTTCATTGCTATCAGGACTATACATTGCCCCTGGAGACTCACTTTTCCCATCAAATACTGAGGTGCAAAGTGCGTGTTTGGATATCAACCCGGCAGTCCAGTCTGTCAAAGTCTGGTCCTGTAGCAGTTCCGCGTCCATGTGGCTGACCAGCCTAGCGATTAGGTAGGGGGAAAAGTCGTAGGAGTTGAGGCTTTGGCAGAGGTGCGACCAGCTCTCTGCGGACAGCAGAGAGTGCAGTTTGGCAGCGAACTCCGGCATATTGCTCAAAGCGCAATAGTGCAGAATCGTCTCTCGATTGGTCTTTATCGCCGCGATTTCCTCAATTAGCCCAGATTGAATATATACGTTTAATACCTCGTCCGCTAAAGGCCGTTTGCCATGCTTGACGGCTCTGGCTAAAAAGCGGCGGTCCTTGATAATTCCCAGTGCATTGGGCACTATGGCCGCAGCAGCTCTGAAGGCCTCTACGTTCCCCGACTTCACAATCAGGTTGAAGTGCTTGGCTGTCAAGTCCTCATCTCCCCGGAGCACCTGTATGAGTTCCCAATTGCCACGCAAGCAGGCCACGTCCAAGGGAGTAACTTGCAGAGTTTTGAAGGAGCGCTGTTGGGGCTGGGGCTTGAGCAGGCTTAGCGGGACTTGAGTGCCTTTCAACGCTTTACTGTTGAGGAGAAACTGCGCCATTTCGACATTTTGGTTTTCGCAAGCCCAGTGCAGAGCCGTGGGCAGCTGTCTACTGCTATTCAAGTCCGCCTTCTCAACCCCCGCCGAAAGCAAGCTGGACTCCGAGTCGCTCCAAGGCCCCAAACTCTCACTTTCCCGCTCGAAAGTCTCATTGCGGGCGTCGTAGCGCGGCACACTGACCCAGCTGGGAATCGTATGGCTCCAATTGGGGTTCGCTCCCATGTCAATAAGCGCCTTAATGCTGTCCATATCCGAATACCTCGCTGCAGTTAGCAGTATTACTGAATAGACGCTCCTGTCGATTCCCAGCTTTTCCGCCATTGGATACAACGGAACGATGATGGGCAGTAGCAAGTAGTGCAGTGAGGAGTAGAAGATATGCAAATAAGACATACGCAGTTCCGCTGGAATCTCCGCCTCTTGCAGGGCACTGCCGCCCGCCACTTCCGCTACTCGCCCCATCATCGCTAGCCACCACTGCCTGTGCTCTGTCCGGGCCTGGGGACTAGGGTAATTGCAGGGGATGGTGAAGGTGTGGCGGGCCCAAGTGCTTTGATAGAAGGAACAGAACAGTGGGGAAAAGAGGTAAATGTACCCGTTTACCATCTCAGTGAGGAGCTTTAGTAGTGCTCCGGCTGATAAGTGCTGCAGACTGAGTCGCTCTAGGACTATTTTCTCCCCGTAAAACGCCGCTATGGGCAGCAAATCAGTACTCGCGCATAGCGCCTGAGGCGACAACTGCGACGCCAGGGACAAAATGGTCTCATCCAAGTTCTGCTGCAAGGACGGGAACGCGACTTCCTCCTCCTCACTAAAGCCACTGTACTGGAAGCAGGTGTAGGGGTGTTGGTAGGTGCTGGGAGGCTGGGAAGCAGCGGGGATACCGCGAGTAACTGCCATTCTTTTGGTGTGAAATAGGGTGAATTCCTCACTGCCGTCTTGAGTCCTTTGCACTAATTCATTGTGTTTCCGGGTTTTCCTGACCTTTTCCTGAAAGGCAGTTATGGCCTCAGCCGAATCTCGATAGTGTCTTTTCCTGACCTCGTTGATAGCAGGCAAATGCTTCTTGGAGGAGCGGCTTTGGCTGACTTTGGCCCAGACTTTGAAGTGAGTTTGGTACTGAGCAGCGTTGTAGTGCTTGTGATAACGCATCGCCACTTGCCCGGTTAGTACTGCCTTGGGGATATAATGAGGGACTTTTATGTTGTACTGAGAACCCCACTTCCCCAGGATAGCGGCTCCCAGTGCCTTCCGCACGTATTGAGAAATGTCACACTGTGCAGCCGCCAAGTAGTCCAAATACACATCCACCACCTTGCAAAACCCTGAAGCCGCTGCAATCACTATCGGCTCATCCCCCTTCAACTCATTTTCCAGCAGTCCCGCACTGTTATTCATCACCACAGACACCAGCGAACTGATCCCCAGCCGGGAAAGCACATGCAAGGGAGTCGACCTGTCACTCAGGTACTTAGGCAGGAGCAGCTGGTCACAAAGCTGCACAATGGGCTGGATGTCCGGGGAGAAGGAAAGAGAGGTGAAGCTGCTGGAGTTGATAGAGGTGTATCGGTAAAAGGCGACTAGTTGGAATAGAAAGTCCACGTTGTGGTTGAGAATGGCTTTGGAAACGGCGTAGGAGACGTCCACGGTCTTGCCTGGCTTCAGGAAGAGCGGTAGTAGGTCTCCGCGGTTGTCGCGGGCCAGACAGACTATCACTTCTTTCACTACGTAGGCGTTTCCGCAGTCTCTGCCGGTCATCATGTCCTTCACTGCAGTCCACAATCCTCGCTCCGCCGCTAGGAACAGACACTCATCTACAGTCTGCTCCGCTACCTCTCTCATTGCAGCCAGCACCAGTAGCACCGTTTCCTCCGTGTTATACAGCAGTGCCTCTCTCAGCACACTGGAAGTGACGGTCTTTTCCGCATGTCGCAAAGTCAGCGTGTACTGGAACTGCGCCTGCGGGTCCAAGCCTTTGGCTATGAGCCAGGCGATGAAGTCTGCAGGGTAGAAGGCTGCGGCTGCAATCAAGGGGAATCGGAACCTGTGCTCGACACAGGACTGCTTGTTGATAGGCAGGTCGCTGCAGGTCGGGTCGTCTAGACGCTGCAAGTAGCCCTCGAGCACGAGGCGAGTGAGTTCCATTCTGGCGGGGATCTCTGATGAACAGATAGGCGCGTGTCGACTGGACCAGTTGGCCTCTGGGTAGTCCCCACACAGGCAGCTCAGCAGCGCCCAGGCCCACGTCCAGGTCGGGAACTGCAGCTGGGCAGCCAGCAGGACTGCCACTGTCTCTGAATTAGCGTGTTTGCAGGCCACTTCAAACGCGAAAATCAACGACCGAGGGGCCAAAGGCCAAACTTTCCCCTGTGCTTCCTTGGCATTAGTCTCTTCTATTGCAGTTCTCAGTTGGGGCCGGTAGCAGAGGTAGCGCTGCACCTCTTCCACCCTGCTCCCGTACTTCGCCAGCACGTGAAACACGGAAACATCCTCCGTTGTCTCGCTCAATTGCAGCAATTCCCGCAGAATCTGCATTTCTTGTCTGGTTTCCTCGCATTTAGCCACTTCAGACTGTCCACTGAGCCACTCTATGTACTTTCTCGGTTTGATAAGCCTATCACATGCATCAAACGAGGTTATAAAGGCGTATAAGCACTGCGAAACCTGCAGAACTCCCACTTTCGAGTACCGCCAGGGCCGAAATTTAGCCGTTATCATTGAATCTGAAGCCAATTTCTCGATATTTCTCACTTCCGTGCTTGATAATTGCTCGATTGAGGCGTAAAATTGGTCTATCGTGGTCCTTAGTAGCTCTTTTTTCCCTGCGTGGATCAGCATTGAGAGCAGAATTCCCAGTTTTTCTGACCAAAAAGAGTCCCTTTGGTGGCCGAATTTGTAACATTTGGTGAATAAAACGCCCTTTTCCAGCAAATTCTGGTAAAATTGGAAGAAAGAGTCACTGTCGCCGCTGAAAAGATGCGGTTTTAGTCCGATTGTTAGGGAAAACATGTCGATTCCGATGCTTATTTCAGCGTAATATTGGGAATGGCGCTCAGAACGGTCTAAAAGCACCCCCAGAAAGTACGCGAAAACAGGGTAAAAGGCCTTATTTCTGCAATACCCCTCGACAATTTCCTTCATAATGTGGTAATTCTGCATATCAATTACATGTTTCCCGGCCTCCAACTCCTCATTAATCACCGAACACCCCATTTCCACCAGTGCTCTAACGACTTCCAGCCCAGCCTGGTGGTTGACAGCCACCAGCAGCAGGGAGTTCTTGAGGAAGTCCTCATTGATGTTCTCTCTGTACTCAGTGATGTTGTAGTAGAGGTGCAGTTTGCTGAGGAACTTGGTGTTTGGGATGGCTTGGCGAGGGTTTAGCAGGAGGCTTTGGGCGGGTGGGGCTCTGGTCAGGGCAGTTAGGACGTCGGATCGGTTGGCAGCCAGAGCGCTGTCCAGGATACGTAAGTAGAGACGCTGATAGGAGGAGCTGGAGAGCAAGTGAGTGGGCAGCAGGATAGGCAGGAGCTGTGCAGAGGCTTGCTTCACTAGCAACGGGAAGTGGAAGTGGGGCTGGTCTCCGCCCTTCACGAAATGTCCGTACTGCTTGCCGTCAAATTGGCAGTTTTTAAGCAGGAAATCAACCAATATGCTTGCAATTTCAAGGTCTCCACGCCTTACTATTGCCGAAAGCACAGAATTGCCCGTTTCTCTCTCATATGTCAGGAACTGCTGAGATCTCTCCACCACTGCAAACGGCACTTCTCCCTGCACAGTCTCCAGCAGCTTCCTCAGTGCCGGAGCACTGTAAGTCTGCACTATGAGACTAAGCAGGGGAAAGCCGCTGGAAGACATGGCTTTGAGGCTCATTCCTGCAGCTAATAGGGCTGAAACCAGGTCCAAATGGCCGCTTTTTATGGCTGCTTCTAGAGGGTGAATTGGGTACCCTGCCTTCGACCATGCTTTCCCTAGGTCGATAAAAGTGCTCAGAAAGTCCTTATAAGCCTCGTTTTGACTGAGTTTAGGGCCTGCCCCTGCTGCCAAGTAGGTGGAAAAGTAGCTGATTCCGGCTTGATCTTGAGCCCATTTCCGCAAATTCCGGTATAATTCCAAAGCCTGCGCTTCCGCCCCGAGTCTGCACAATTGGCTCAGCACAGAGTCTCCCGAAGCCTCGAAAACATTGCAAATAGTCCCGAAGTCCTTCTCAAAGCGACTCCAAATAGTGTCGTAAGTGCGCAATTTCAGCTGAATTGGTATTTTCCTGTTGGCCAATAGGGTATAAATCGGACTTCTGCCTTCAGAGTCGAAGGTAGTGAGCGATACCCCCAAGTCTGCAAGGAGTTCAAAGCGCTGGGGCAGGTCTGCGAGGCTTTGCTGGGCTAATAAGCAGGGTAATGAAGGCAGAAAGTAGCCTGGACTGGCTAAATAAGCGTCTAAATCCACTGGAACGGGGCTGAATAGGGCTGGAATCAGGTCTGTGCATATAGCTTTCGCGGATTCTATGGATCCTGTGAGGAATACTTCGTGCCAAATCCCATATCCAGTGTCGGTATTCACTTCCAGAGCCCGTTCCAGCCTACTTAACTTTTACTTCTGCAGCGCATACTGCCGAAAAGCCACGAATCCGTCCCTATTCCCCGCTATCGCATCCTCCCAGTAAGCCATTGTGACCTGCCACCACTTCCCTAGCAGTATCGACTTAATGCTCTGTCCCTGACTATCAGCAGTGTCCAAGTCCGGGTTGAGCACTATGAGGAGTTCCCCGAAGTCAGTCCACTTTGTATGGCCGTGGATCCGGTGCAGTGGGGTTTCTTTGCAGGAGTTGAGGACTTTGTAGGCGTTGGGGACGTGTTTGGCCACTAGGAGGGCGGAGTGGGAGTCTTTCAGGTAGTGGGCGGGGGCGTTGCCCCAGCAGTCCTTGGCTTGGAAGGCTTGGTCGAGGTCGGGAGTGGCGGAGAGGTAGTCGGCTAGTAGGCCTGGACGCTGACTTTTGAGCAGATGATGTAGGAGGGTCTGGCCCAGCGGATCAGTGCCTGCGGTGTGCTCTTGAAGCCAGGCAAAGACTTCCGAGTCAGCGGCACTGCTGGCAATTAGGTCAAGAAAGGCCTCCATCAGGCTAATATAAGGACTAATGATGGGCGCCACTACCAAGTCTGCGGCTTAACTGCAGTGCTAAGGCCTGTTTCTCTACTGTAGCCGATCTAACTACCCTGGTCCTCCTCACTCTCAAACAACTGCTCCTCCACCTCCTTCCACTTCCCATCCGCCTCCAGCCAGCCCTCTCTTTTCCTGCAGATGTAGATAAAGTGCCTACTGTCTAGGTCGTCCCCCGCCCCGCCCACACACTCATGTCTATACTCCCAGTTCAAATGGTCCCACGTAAAGTGCGAAGCCCTGTTTTCCGGCACTCCATAGGAGATAGCGGCGTAGTACCCGTCTATTTTCAGCACTCTTTGCACCTCACGCGTCATTTTGGCGACATTCAGGAAACTTTGGTCTCCGCAGAGCAGTGCATCGATCGTGCTTTTGTCAATTGCAAGGTCGAAATAGTTGTCTGGGAAATTCATGCTTCGGACGTCCATTACTAGGAAGGACATGCCTTCCCTGGCCTGGTTTCTGTCCTTCATTTGCTCGATCACTACCGGGGAAATGTCGACATTCACGATGTTGTGGTAGCCGTCGTCGTACATGTTTTCGCTGAACTCCGCATTGCCGCAGCCTAGCACAAGAATGCGCGCTTCGGAACTAGGCAGCATGGGCTGCAGGTAGCTCTTCAGGGAAGCGTAGCTCTCCAGCCAGTCGAAGGTGGAACCTTCCTGCTCCGAGTACCGTTCGTCCCAGTACTTCGGGTCTCCGTAATTGGGCATTATGAGTGGCTAATTACAACCACTACAGGTCTACATTGCTAGGAGGAAGGACGCATAGAGGCCGCTGGTAAGGGAAAGAGTGGGTGCGGCTGGACTGGTAGGTGGGAGTCAGCTTGCGATTTAGGTTCCTTCGAATTCGCTCGTTCAGTTTCTGTACTCTTTCTTGGACTACGGCCTTGGCAGGGTCTTTGGGCCGAGAGCAGCTGTGAGTCAGAGTCTGAGTTGGCATTACTCGGGGCCGCGGGTTGGAAGCGCTGCGCAGTAGGGAATCTGGCATGAGCAAGGGCAGCTTTGGGGAGTAGTTGGAAAGGAGGTGGAGCAAGGCCTGGGCTTGTGTGGGAGTGAGGGATTCTGGTAGGGCAGCTTTAGGGCTTTTGCCTGGCTTCTCCAGGTCTAACGGTTTCCCTGCAAATTGAGTAGTCTTTTGAGCATCTGATAAGGGAGAAAGGCTATTCCCCCTTTTTGGACGCAGGGAAAGGGCAGGCTTTGAGTCCGTTTCCTCAGTAAGCTGGGCCGAGTCCTCCACTTCCTGTATGAGTCTTTTCGCTTGATCCGCCTGTTTCCACGCCCTCCTGACCTTCTCCCTATACGCCTGCTTCCTAGCAGCCTCCTCCCTGACCTGCTTCTCCCTCTCCCTCAAGTCCAGCTCTATCAGCTGCTTCGCTTCCTGCAGCTCCCGCAACTCCGCCTCCTTCCTAAGTCTGCTGTTTTCCGCTAATTGGACGGAAACACTCCTCGAGAACTGGGCCTGCTTCAACACTTCCCTCCGCCTACGAACCACCTTTGGAGTCTGCGGCAGGTGGGGGTAGCCGTGCAACCGCGGGTCTATCCCCTTCAGAAGCTCGCTTTGAGCCTGTTCTTTGCGGATTTGGTCGATTTGGATCTGAGCCTTCAGGGCTTGTTGGTAGTGCAGGGCGGACTCTTGGCGCTGCTGCAGGGTTTGCTTGCATTGCCGCTCTTCTGCTTCGGTCTTTTGGAGACTGAGTTGGTTAATTTTGCGCTCTTCGAGCAGCTGTTCTTTGCGCTTTTCTAGCATTCTGAGGAAGGCTTGTTGGTACACTTCCGTCTCTTCCTCCATACAGTAATGGACTCCTTCGACCACAGCGACGAGCCCGCCCCTCTGAACCCTGCTTCCCTGCCCGACCCCATCCGCGGCCGAGTCGTCCTCGTAATGACCGTCGAACTCGGCGAAGGCCAGAGCGACACTATAACAGTCCACGAACATGACGAGCCTGCAGACTTAGCGAGGCAGTTTGGGCGGAAACACGGCCTGCAGGCGAGAATGTGTGGGGCGCTGACGAAGACTATTGAGAGGAACTTGGAGGAACTGGTGTCGGAGCTGGAAAGTCAGATGAGTGAGGGGAGTAATTATGGGGAAGTGCTGTATCAGAAAGGACAGAAGATGAAGGAAAATGCGAAGGAACGCGCTTTGGAACAGCACCAAAGGCGCGAACTCGAGGAGCAGAAGGAACTGACCTTCCACCCAGTGATCATCACCAAAGGCCGCCAGCACCACTCCAACCCCGAAAACGACCTACTCGCCCGGTCCAAACAAGCCAAAGAGACAATGGAGCTAAAGAAGCAGGAAATCCTGCAGCAGCAAACCGCCCAGTGTACCTTTGTACCCAAAATCAACGATGTGAGCAAGCGTCTGGCTAGCTCCAAGTCCACCTCACAGAAGTGCGAAGAGCTGTATCGGGAGGCGAAGGACAGGAAAGTGAGGAAGGAGGTGCATACTGAGGAGACGTAAGGGGTACTTAGCCTACGCAGGATGTACACTTTCCACCCGGAAGTGCTGTCTCCGGGGCCTGTTGTCAGGGAAGGGGATATCTTTGAGCGTCTTGCGAACTCGAAGAAAGACGAAACTAGTCCCAAAACTACAGCGGAGGCAGACCTAATTGACCCAGTTACAAAGATCCCGTTCTTCCGGCCTCAAACCGGCCGCCCTCCGAAGGACGTAATTTCCACGCAGCGGAACAAAGACCTACCAGTGACTGAGCAGCTCTACCGCTATAAGAAGCCTGACCACTCCCCTCCCGTCCTTCCATACCAGCCTACCCAGTACAGCAAAACCAAGAGCGAAAGTCTGCTCAAACGACGCAAAGCCGAGCAATACCGGAGACTCTTTGAGACGCTGAAGCCTGCGGACGCGAGTGTGATTAGGGCGGATACACTGCAGTTGTCGAGTCTAAGTGAAGAGTTGATGCGTATATTGGAGCCTTTGTTTTCGGAACTGCAGGAGCTGGGGGAAGGACTGGAGTTCGAGGACTTCGCTGCAGCGATGGACAACCTGATGGACTGCTTAGTGCCCGCGGAAAAGGCGCTGATTCTAGATGTAGGGAAGAAGTGCCAAAGGCCGCAGGAGCACAGTTTCAGAGTAATTGCGATGTAGCCGTCTACGAACTCCTCATCCCGAGGAGAAGTAGTGAGGCCGGGAGTCAGTTTGTACGAGCGCAGTCTGGAAAGCCGAAGGGTAACTGCCAGTCAGAAGCTCGAGGAAAGGCGCAAAGACACCCAGGCGGAAATCGAGTGGAAGGAAGTGGCGGGCTGCACCTTCCGTCCACAGATAAACCACTAGTGCTAGGCTAATACCTCCCTGAAGCAGTGATGTATGGGGATTTGGCTGGGGAGAGGCCTGTAGTGCAGATGCCTACCCTAGCTTTTAAGACTTAGCTCCAGGACTGTCACTTCTCCTGCGTTCGCTATCGCTAGCAGAGGGTTTACCTTGGACGTCCCAGGCAGGGCAAAATCCGCACACTGAACTCCCCCCAGACTAAGCGTGAAGGACACAATAGGCGCAGTCGTGCTCCTCTTGAGGTCCCACAGAGTGACCAAGAGACCTGCGTCCAGCACCATGAAGGAGGCTTTGCTGCGAGGGAACCACTGCACTTTCAGCACGGGACCGACGGCTTGCGGGATAGAAACTGTGGGTGAGGTGAATTCTTTGTCGTAGATGCACAGGGAGCCGCAGGAAAAGCCCACGAGAACTGGCTTTGAACCTTCGCTCTGGGAAAAGTCAACCGAAGTCGGCACCGAACTCCCCAAAGTATCATAAAACTTGGGGAAAACCGTAGTGCCTTCATACCGACTCCCATGATAAAGCGTGCCCAGGCATCCGTACAGGAAGCTGAATAGGCCTTACTATTGATTATTGCTGGGGTCAAAGGCTAAACACGAGCATTCCGCCTCCTTCTGCTTCAGATTTCCCGAAATAAGAGCAGAACTGCCCCGAATTAGCTTCATTTTCCCACTGATTCTCAGTCCTAGGTCCAGTTCCGACCCTGCCTCGTCAGCATTCGGTAGTTCAATAACGCTCCACGACAGCAAATTCCCAGCACTGTCCAAAGAAGCGACTTGGAAGTTGCGATTATCAGTCTGCTGCAGCTCCATTAGCCTCTCAATAGAGCCGAAATGCCCACTATCCACCAGTGCTTCTGTGCTGTAAGTGGGCTCTCGCAGGTAGTAAGTATCCGAGCCGGTCTGGATGGAAGGGTGGTTAAAGCCGTTTTCTCGTAAATCCCATAGTAAAATGGAGCCTACAGCAGTGCCGCAGACTACTATGTAGTCGGAGTTGGAGGGGATGCATAGACTGGTGACTACATCGTCTGCTCGCAGGACCTTGAAAGGCCGGTTGCTCTGCAAGTCCCACACCCATATGAGCGTTTCTGAGCCAAATACAGAGGAAACAGCCACTAAACTGGTCCTTTGCGGGAAAAAGGCGACTCCACTGATAGAGCTAGAGAGTCCCGGGTACTGCGCGGCTGCCAAGTCCTGTGGAAGCTGTAGGGTCAGACTGGAAGATATATACTTCACACTCGACTGTTCTCCTGTCAATTTCACTCCTCGGCCTTTCCCCCCTGCGTTTTCCTCCAAAACCGCTTCAATTGTCGGCAGAAATCGCTTGAGAAACCGGCTAATTCCGCCAATTCCCGCACTTTTGCCCACATTCAAGTCCTCAGGCCACTGCACCTGCTTCTCCGCCACCTCCACATCGTTAGTCTGGCACTCCCTTTCCAAGTAGTCGTCATTCCACTGCGTCGAGCTGTTCTTCGCCTCATTCAGTTGCAATTTCCGCATCATTTCATCGTACTGGTTCATACTCTGCAGGTCGAAAATTCCTTCCGACAGAGACTCGAACTGCACGATTTCCATCAACTCTGCGTTGCGCCTTTCTTGCAGCTTTTTGGTCTTTTGCTCGAGTTGCTTGGGGGCGGTTGCGGCGGATTTCTGGACGACCATTTGAGCGGTGGGCTTTTGAGCGTGCAGCTTTTGCTCTAAAGCCTTGTTTTCCTCTTCTTCGCGCTTTCGGGCTTCCAATGTGTCCTTCTCTACGAGGCGATTGATTTCGTCGACACTCATTCGGAGCTTGGAGTCGTCGGGTGGAGGCTGTGCTTTCTTGAGTGCTAACGGAGTGGCGGGACGCAGGGGCTTTTTGGGCGGCTCTGGCTCTTCCTCGAAGTCCTCTTCGTAGACCTCTTCAGGCTCTTCATCTCTCTGTGGTAGCCTGGGCGCTAAGGGCGGGGCGATCAGTTCCTGGGCTCTTTCCTTGGCTCGCTTGCGCTCCTCGAGCCTGGCGAACATAGCCTCGCCTTGGCTGAGCGGAATCATGGTGTTCGTGGGCTCTGCAACAGCTGGCTCTTTGGGCACATCCGAGCGTACCAAGGCCTTGCTTGCTCGTTTGGGCTGCGGCTTAGTGAGCGCCTTTTCCAAGAAATCATCAATATTGTCCACCCGCCGAGTCTTTTTCCCTTTCTTCATACTCATCTATTAGAGGCTAAGCGAACACTAATAGGGAGAAAACCGCCAACTGCGCCCAACTCACTACCACGAATTCCATGTCCGCGTCTCGATACGGCCTCTGGAAAACCCTCAACGTGCAGTCATCAATGCCTTGGATTTGAGCGTAGTTGGTGGTTGCGAGGGTGTAGTAGTTGTATAGATTGTACGGAGCGAAGAACCACACCTGCACCATGCACTCCAGCACAAACCTTCTCACAGTGTTGCACCTGTTGATGTAGTTTCCAGAGACCCACTCCTGCATCACGTCTGTCAGTTCCACGCCTAAAGGGTCACCAGGGAATAGGCCGCAGTAGGACTTGCCCCAGGGGTTCATGCCGCAGGTGCAGGGAGTGGCGAAGGTGCCATCTTCTGACATGCAGTCGCTGTCAGTTTGGCACTCATGGGGCAGTTCGTATTGGCTCGTGACGTTCCCCACGCATCTCTCCTCTGTGCAGTAGCGAGACTCGCAGAGTAGACTAGTGGAGTTTTCGCAGTTGTAGACAGTCTCTCCAGGAGGGATACTGAGGTAAGCAGTGCACTGGCCGGCATTGCAGCCTGCACCGTTGACGCAGTCATAGTCAGTGAGGCAGCCTTTCATGCCGGTAGGGATTTGCTGCCAGCACTGGCCTTTTATGCACGCCAGTCCAGGCGCGCATTGGTCGTGCACCTGACAAGGCGCTTTCTGTTGTAGGCCCTGGCACTTGAAATTAACACAACTCAGTCCTTCTACGCAGGTCGCAGAGTAGAGGCAAGGTTCGTTGGGCCAGGAAGACGCTTGATTGGAGATGGCAGGGAAGTAGCCGCAAGTGCTGTTAGTCTCAGGAGGGACAGGCGGACAGTACCAGTCCGAAGCCCAGTGGTTACAGGGATTTATCATATATGTGTTGTTGGTGAAGTAGACACATTGGTTCGCCGGCAGTTCTATCTGCTCCTCCGCACACATGTAGCGGTAGCAGTTCTCAGGCGCCTCTGAGGCCAATTGCAGGGCTGCGGCCACCTGGAGACTTAATATGACCCACATCCTGCCAAATATTACCCGCAACACCACACCAAGATGTCACAATTCTATACAAGTCTACGGCTGTACCCAATCTCGTGACTTCCAGTCTTCAAATCTCGCTTCAGTCTGGGGATCCGGGGCGGAAGTTCCAGGGGTCGCAACTTGATAGGTCTGGGAGGAACAGGGACATGTCTTTTCCTCACAAAATACTCTAATAGCAAAGCGTTCAGAGGCCGGGGCTCGTCAAAGAACTGAAAATAGTCCTGAGAGTCGTCACTGGGGAAAATCCGCTCGAAGTTTCCCATACGTCTGGACTCCTCCAGGGTGTCTTTGAGCGCCATTTGCCCTTCAATTGACAAATCGTTGGAGGCGGCTGTAGGCCGGGCTGACCTTTTCGAAGGACTTATCGACAATTCCCGGGCTTCCCCGGCTTTTCTAACTCCAATTAACGTGAATAAGTCCGCCACTAGTCGACTTTTCACCTCTACATCCACCTCTGCATCACATCTCAGCGAAGGGGACAAATTAACCTCCAAAAGCCATACATTTAGCTTCTCATCCAGCATTACATCGAAGCCTAGCAACTCAAAGCAGTTGCTTCTCCTGGGGACGTACATCTCCATTGCAGAGTTGACGGTGTTTTCGATGGAAATGACGGTTTTGATGACGATGGACTTGATTTGAGACCAGATAGGGGAAAAATTGATGCTTAGGTGGGTGGAAAGGTGGGATTTGAAGGCGGAAAGTGTCCATTTGCAGGCTGAAGAGGCATATAAAGGGTGGGCTTTGTTGACACTGTAGTTGGTCAAGTGGACAAATGGGTTGTTTAAGTCAGTCGAGACATATGGCAAAACGGCGAATCTGGCCAAGCCCTCTCGATATATGTACAACCTAAGCGGGTTCACACTCGTCATAGCCACATATATGCGCAAATCACACTTCCTCCCAGTCACCAACAGCGGCCTATCCACATACAGCGAAGCCACCAAATTAGGCCCAATGGGTACTTCTCCCATACTGTGCACCAAGGTAATTCCCTTGCCTTGGCTGCCTGCGGGCGGCTTCAGTATCCACACCTCTCCGACATGCTTTGCCATTCGACTACTGAGGACGGAGATGTCTGTGGGGAGCAGGCAGGTGGCAGGGAAAAAGCCGTAGTGGCGATTAGTGTGCAAAGCCTGCATTTTCGCTAAATTCCGGAATAGGGAGTCTTTACGGGTCATTTCGACGGATCGAGGGAAGTGGTTTACCTTTTGACCTTTCCCTAAAGTCAGATACAGTGAGGACCTAAGCATGCCTGCGCCCCAGAAAAGACTCCACTGCTCTCTGCCCTCTGTTTCCTTCAGTCCGTTCGCTTCTAGTGTATTGCGAATCAGCACTGCCTCGCAGTTATACAGTCGGAAGCCCAGCTTTAAGTCCTCAACCTGCTCCAGTCCGTCGTCTTTCCACGGCTTAAAGACCACAAATCCGCCGGTTTCGCCCAATTTCCCTTCAGAGTACTGGTTGAGGCCATAGCCGGAGCGTCTCATAAGAGTGGATTTCATGCAGTAATATGAGTTATTCCCCGTTACCATCCGGAGTACCCGCAGGCACTAGCGCCTTGACTGAATTAGGAGCCCTGATTCGCGACTTTTCGAAGAAAACCAAGAAATTGCGTGAGTTTTCCTCGCAAATCGGAACGAAGCAGGACACCAAGGCTTTGAGGGGGCAAATCCAGGCTGAGAGGGATGGTTGTACTCGGCTGTCCAAGCAAATCACGGAAGTGCTGCGGGCCAAGCCGCCGGGAAGGGCGGAAAGGGCGAATCAGGAGAAGCTGATGAAGGAGTTTGAGGGGGTGTTCACGGAGTACCAAAGAGTCAACAGTGCGACTTTGGAAAAGGAAAGGCTGATAGTGGACGTCATTCACGAGACTTTGCAGGGCGAAGAAAGTCGCAGGGCCACGGGCAACCCTCTCCCCGAAGACCCCGAAAAGGTCCGGCAGACTATGATGTTCAAAGAACTAGGCGCATTCGACGAAATCGCCCTGCGCGAGCGGCAAGACGAAATCAGACAGCTCGAAAAAGACATGCAAGAAGCGAGTTCCCTGTTCAAAGACGTCGCCCAAATGGTCAACTCCCAGGGTGAAATGCTAAACGAAGCAGACGGACACGTGACTGTGGCAGTGGTTGAAACCGACAAGGCAGTGGACGAGTTGGGGAAGGTGAGAGGCAGTTAGGCGGAAACGTACCAGAAGCGCAGTAAGTCGAAAATCATCTGGATAATGGTGTGCGTTGTGGTGCTCATAGCTGTGGTGGTCGTGCCTATCGTCGTACTCAAGTAGACTTACTCAGTACTTAGGGACTGCATTGCCCTGTGCATGTCGACTCTAGGCTAGAGACTGGGGAAATGTTACTTCTCTCGCATACTCTTGAGAATTGCTTCGTTCAGGCCTAGGTCTTCCCCTAACACCCAGTCGGTGTTGGTCTCATCTCCCTGCAGGCTTTCCTGCACAGCCCGAGCAAAGTCAGCATCATAGCGTCCCATGGTGTCCATTCCAGTCGCAGGCTGTCGCGGCGGGTAGGCCTCTTCCTCGTCTCTTTCCGTGGCTCTGGGCTTGGCTCGAGTGGGAACTGCTGTAGGAGCAGTTTCCTGCATACTCATAGCTAGCGCCCGGGCCATGGCTTCGTCCTCATCGTCATCCGGACCATTAGGCTTGGGACGAGGGATGGAGCCTGGAGCTTCTCTCAGACTTTCTTCATAAGCGCGAGCGATGGCCTCGTCTTCTTCATCTAATGAGGAGGAATGGGGCTGGTTGGCTGGGGGAGAGGCGTCATAGTCCTGGCCTATGTCATCGTCATCTTCAATATATCTTGGTTGTCTATCTTTCACTTCCGTCATATGCTCGAAATCGTAATCATCGGAAGGAACCATCGGTCTGGGGTCAGGCTGCTTTTTGGGTAAGGGGTGACTATCGTGGGTTCTAGGTCCTGGCTTGGATTCAGTTCTCTGAGCAGACACAGCAGCAGTAGGGTTTGGAGCTTTCCCTGGCTTTACAGGTGCCGCAGGTTTAGCAGCTGGCTTGGCAGCTATTCCCGACCTTGAGGGTATCGAAGGCTTGGCCGCAGTAACAGGCGGAGTCAACTTGACTGAGGACCCAGTAGACTCTGTGGGTCTTTTGGCAGGGACAGGCTGGGCCTTGGGTCTTTCTGGCTGGTACCCGCCTCTAATAGGGGAAATCTTGGCGTCTTCCTGACGGGCCTTTTCCTTAGCCTGTCTCTCCTGCTCCATGAAGCGATTGGGTCTCTGAGGCCGCACAGGCTCTGGCTCCGGCACACACGTGTCCTCATGCTTTTCATACACCCAAGCCTGAATGTACTTCTTGCAAATCGGACACTGCTGCGTCCTGCTGCCGCAGACTTTCACATGCTCCACGTAGTCGTCGAAAATGATCACAGCGTTGCAGAACTGACAAGACTTCGGTAGCTTTTGACACTTGTGTTTCGCCATTTCGTAGGCCGGAGCGGTCAACCTGCAGTGCAGACACTGTTCGGACTTGTGTACTGCTGCTTCATGTTCGACTTTCTCAGACTTTTTGAGGAATTCGCCGCACTCACAGCGGTAGAAGTTCCGTTGACAGTGGATTTCGTGCAGTACAAAGGACTGCGTTGCCACTTCCTTGCCACTGTCTAGCGCTTACCAGTGCACGCACAGGCGAGTCTCGCCTTCCGCCTCTGCCATTGCTATTACCTCTCTATGGACCAGTCTCTAGTGGGAGAGCAGATGCTGGAAATCGACAAGGCGGCTTCAGCACTATCTGCCAGTTCGATATGGGTCGCGGGACAGTACTTCGCCCGGACTCAACAGCCTGTGGCCACTGTTCTCGGCTTTTTGACTCATTTGACTCAGCAGACTCAGGCGGGAGTGGTGACGGAAGTGCAAAGGACATTGGTGGAATTCAGCCTGATGGAGGGCGACATTAAGGAAGCGACTCGGAGGTATGAACTCTTCAAAGGCAGCAAGTTCCGGGAAGAAGTGGAAGTGAACGGTCAGCGCATGATGAGGAACTCCTTCACAGGCGAAATCGCCTCCCACGAAACAGCCAAAGCCATGGAAGCCGCAGACGCCCGGCTCATCGAAGAACTCCGCAGAGAGGAGGAAACGCAGCGAAGAGAGTCCGAAATGGACCGAATTCGGTCAGAAGAATACGCTCGGAAGCTACAGGACGAGTTCGAAGAGGAGGAAAAACAGATGCGTCGGGCTCAAAACGTGCAACTGGACTGCCAAATTTGCTATGATACGATTAAGGAAGGGGACTACTTGCCTTTGGACGGCTGCGGACACATGTTCCACCCTGCTTGTATTAAGGAGTACTTAGAGACGGAAATCAATGAGAGACGCTTTCCGCTGGTATGTCCATTTGGGAACTGTAAGAATGAGATCAGGGATATGGACTTGCAGGATAGGCTGAGTCCGGAAATGTATGCGAAACACCAGGAATTCTGCTTCAAAACCTACGTAGAACGCAACAACGCAGAGCTATCCTGCTGTCCCACTCCAGACTGCAAGTACGTCTTCATCTGGACTCAGGAAGACCCCCACTTCCAGTGTCCCTCCTGCAACAAGCATTACTGCCTCAAATGTCGCTGTGACTGGCATAAGGATGTGACCTGTGAGGAAAACCGGAAGCTGACGAATCCGGACGAGTTGGACAAAATGTTCGAAACGATGCTGAAAAAGACGAATTTCAAGCAGTGTCCGCAGTGCAAGTTTTGGGTGGAGCGGGAACACGGCTGCGACTTTATCAAATGTCGCTGTGGCTTCGCTTTCTGCTATAAGTGCGGGAATGGGTTCAAGGACTGTACTTGTGGGTATGGGTATTGCCCGAAGTGTGGACATGACCAAGGCCACTGCACTTGTGCCTACCAGGACAGAATCGCTGCACAGAAGGAAGTCCGTGAAGCAGCTGCAGCGGCCAAGAAAGCCAGAGGCAGAGGCCGACGCAAGAAATAGACTAAGTCTGAGAAACACCTTAAATCATGTGTTCTTCGCTCTCGGAGGCGTGGGCGGGTTTCTGCTGTCGCTTTCGAGCCACAGTCCTGTGGGTCCCTGTGTAGGGTTCAAAGTCTTGGGCACAATTTCCAGCGTGCGCTTGATGACCAGCAGAGCAGCTGCATTTTTGTACTTCCCACAGTAGTCAGTGGCAGAGAAAACAGTCATTACCTTCCCATCAAACACTCGATCGTAGCCTTCGATCACCGGCTCATGAGAGCGGATTAGCATTGCAAGGCGGTTTTCCGTGAGGAACCGAGCGACTCGCTCCCCACTGTATTTGAGGGAACTGGGCTCTCGCACAGAGCGGCGCTCCCCATCACTCGGGTCCGAGCAAACAGCATCAAGGACTAGTTTCATCCGTGGGTCCGCAGAGGTCTTATTGATAGTTATCGGCCTGGGAATTTGCTCCAATTCCTCTATAGTCCGCCAAGTCTGCCCGATACCTCCGTGCACGCAGAGTATCAGGTCCCCGACCACTGCTGCGAGGGGCAGATGCTCAAAGAGGCTATTTAGACGGTTGAATATGGACCCTGAGGCGGTGGAGTCTTCTTGGAATTTGGATGCGCATTCGTCTGCTAGGCCTTTGAGCTGATTAATTGGCTTATCTTCAGTTTGGCCGCGGATAAGGAAAACCGCATCTGGGAATTTTACCTTCAGAGCTAATAGCAGTAGCATCGTTTCCACACTTTTAGTCCCTCTTCCCACAAATCCTCCCAAAAAGACATAGGAAAAGCTCTCAATGTCTCCCAACTTCGGTCGCTCCGACGGCTCCCCCCACATCTCAAAGTGCCTCAGTAGGTCCAAGTACTGTCCACACAGACTGCCAAACACCTTCGCAGGCGGCCTCACTCTTACCACATTATGTTCATTTCTCAGTACACTCGTGCACGTGTCGATCACTGAGATGACTGCATCTCTGGATAAATCCCATTGATACTGAGCAGCTGCGAGGACGTTTTCGCTCTTGAGGAGTTCCTGCAGGACTGCGACTTCTGCGCCTTCTTGGGGTAAGGACTGGTTGGAAATGCCTGGAGGCAAGGCCTTTATGCCGATCCGTTTCCCCTCTTCCTGCAGTCTATCGAGGGAAACCTTTTTCATTAGTTCGTCTTGTGGGCCGCCCAGGTCACTGCCAAAGGCTACTACTACGTGCTGAGCCAAGCGTATATCCGGAGTCGCATTTCGAGCCCGGGGCGCTACGGCTGCAGGAGTCCTAGTGGCTTCCTGCCCAGCGGAAGTCCTAACCGCAGGGACGGAGTCTCGAGTGGAAGTCTCGGGAGTGCTCAGTAGTCTGGAAGAGTCAATTACAAGTACAGAGCCAGTTGGTATATTAGGCGTTTCGTGGTCGAAGCCTCCATGCACGTAGATATCACTGTCAAAGGTCCAGGCGGTATGGCGGAACCGCTGCAGCGGGGTGAACTTCTTCCACTCGCTTGTGTCTGTGTTGTACACCTCCAAAGGGACCTTTTCACCCACTTGATTGGTCCTGCCGCCAATGACAAACATCGTGCCTCCAATGAAGAGAGTGGAGTGCTGGTAGCGACTAGTGGGTTCGGACCCAGGCACACTCTTGTAGGGCGCCCGCACCCAGTCCCACCGTCCATCTCTGTGCTTCCGCAGGCCCCAAGTGTCGTTCAAAGCGCTTTGGTCAGCTGTCCTGCCGCCAAAGATCACCATCATGCCCATGGCGTACCCAGTCATGCACACTGCGGCGGAGTGGTAGACTCGGACAGGCGGCACTTCGCCCTTGATTTCCAACTTCACCCAGGAAAAAGGTCCTCTCTCGACATTGAGCATCCATACGTCTGAAACTGACTCAGAGCCGGTGTTCCCGCCGAATATGAGGAGGTGCGGCTTGACGAAGCAAATGGTGTGTCCGTAGCGTCTGCCTGGAGTCGGCCCGACTACTGGCACAATGGTCCACGCCCCTCGCTCCAGTCCTTCCCTGAGGTCCAGCAGGAACAGGTCGTCAGAGGCGAGCGACCCTCCGCCTGTCGCGCCTCCGTACACTACCATTTGCATGCTTTCTGCGCCTGTGGAGGCGTGGGCTGCCCGGGGAGAGGGGGGAGTGCCGGCCACACTGGTGTCCAGACGAGTCCACTGGCAGCTGAGGAGGTCTAGACAGTAGGCGTCGGCAGTGATTGAGTACTTGCCTGTGTCTCCTGTCGCCCCACCGAACAGGACTATTTTGTTCTTCGATACTGCAGTCATGGTGTGGCCAAAGCGTGCCGGCGGGACGACCGCCGATGCAGAGAAGTCAATAGTTCTGAAGTTGGCTGGGGGCAAGGAGTCAATCTTGGTACTGCGCATTATTATGAGCCATAAGGTCTAGCTGCGGTTTAAATAATGTTGTGGCTTCTATTGCTAGCGGCGGCCAAGGCCTGTCCCGAGTACCGCTGTGCCGACCTCGTACCCGGCCGCTGTGCAGAGATATACGGAGATGTGATCTTTGTCAACTCCCGCGCCTGTCCACAGGAAAGCTACTGCTGGGCCTCCGAGATCCAGCGTGCCCACAGTCTCGGCCGACAGACTGTGGACTGCACGGCTCAGGACCCTTCCCCTGCACCTGTCCCCGCAGCTACAATGTGCACAGAGTACGACTCTTACTACTCTCAGTTCCGCCTGGCGGACACCAAGCCCCACCCTTGGCAGTGTCTATCTGATATCGAGTGCGTGTTGTACAATGGTCAAAGCGGACAGTGTGTCTGCGGCCTAGATGGCGGCCAGTACTGCGCAGTGCAGGTCGGGGACTCCGTCCTGCACGACTGGGCGAAAACTTTCGCCTGCAATGAAGAGAAGCGGTACGCTGGACTGTGGGACTATATCAACGGGTATGTCTACTTGCAGGGGAAGGGGCTGGCCTGCGAAGAGACTATCGAGGAAGTGGCGCGAGCCAAGCCGTTCGAGTGGGTGCTACCTGAGCAGTTCACTTTCGAAGCAGAGCCCAGAATGGCCTCCACAGTGACTGCAGGCCTTTCTATCCTAACGCTAAGCCTTCTCTAGCCCACTCAACCAGTCCATTACATACAGAAAAACCGGGATCGGCAGCAGCCCAGCACTCCTGGAGACTCCCCAAAGTCCACCTCGAACTGCCCTTCCTGCCTTTCTTCTGGTGTTTCCTGGTACAGCTCCTCACTAAGGAAGTTGGGGAACTCCTGCTGAAAACGCTCACTGTGCATTTTCGGCCTCTGAGTGCCTTCGTCCATTTTCATCTTCGCAGCAGCAGTGGAGCGCAGGGAACTCACACTGAGGTCGAGGAAGTTGGCAGCGCTTTCTTCGGCCTGAGCCACTTTCTGCCTCACTTCAGCCACTTTCGCCTCTGCGGCAGCTAGTGCAGCAGTGTGCCCTGCAATAGCCGCCATTACAGCGCGTACCTTTTTCTCTAGTTCCGGCAGCTTCTTAACTGCACTGTTGAGAGTCTCCTTTTTCAGCTTGTACTCGACACAGTAGCTGATCCACTCTGCGAGCACTACTGCTCCCCGGGCAGTTTTGGAAAGCTTGGCCTGTAGGGTCTGCTGGTTTTTCCAGATAGGCAGCAGAGCAGTCAGCTGCTCTTCAGTCAAGTGGTCCGGAGAAATGCTGTTCATTAGTGCCTTCAGTGGTCCGAAGCTTCTGAGAATGGCCTGGGTAGGGAGTACTTTGAAGGTCTTCCAGGAGCGGTCTTGTTGGTCGAGCAGCAGCATGAACTTGTCTGCGAGGTCCAGGAGGGCTGCGGAGGGCTCAGAGAGACGGCTGAGTTCTGCACAGGCTTCTTTGGTGAAGTGCCAGTTCGCGTCTTTGATCCGCTCCACTGCGGATTGAGTTTCGTGCTTGAAAAGGTCGATTTGCTGCTGAGTGAGATGCAGCTGCGCACTGAGTCTCTCCAGTCTGTCTCGACAGCCTCTCAGCTGCTTCCCCTCCCTGCCCACGTCCCCTTCTGCCTCCCCCAGTTCCCTCTGCAGCAGAACCATCACATTGGACTGCAGTGCGTCTTCCCCGGTCCCTTCCATGTATTATCCAGCACTACTCAAATTGCCTCTCGGGAGGCTAGTAAGGACCGCTCTAGGGTCCTGGCCAGACGTTGCCTGTTCAGATCTATGACTTTCACTGGGTATCTAGGGAGTTGGGGAGCTGAGGGGGCTGTGGTTCGCAGGGATATGGGAAATCGGCCTCGACTGGAGGCTGCTTTCGGACTAACAGACACGAAAAGACGCTCTTTCGACCCAGCCCTCGGAGACTGCAGCAAAGACCTAGCTACCCTCAACTGCTCCTGCAGCTGAACAATAGCTACATTCTGCCTGGCCCTCAAAGCCTCACAAACCTCCAACTCCCGCTCAGTATCGTTCTTATAACTTTCGAAACTAGGTAAAAAGTACTCGCGAAACAGCGACTCGTACTTGTTTCCTGCGCTTTCTAGGCGGCTTTCATAAGACTCGACCTGACACTTTAGCTTTTCTTCGTAGTTTTCGATGGTTTCCTTCAGGTCTTCCCTGCTTTCGGAGAGTTTTTCCTGCAGTTCGCCATTTTCGCCACGAAGAATTTTTGTGATTTCGCCGAAAGCGGAGACTTTTTCCAGCAAAGAGTGAGTTTCCGCCCTCAAATAATCGACATTTTCGGAGTTTTTGTGTATGTCTGAGTGGGATTTTGGGTTTTCCCCCCCTACAATTACACCAGTTCTTAAGGCAGTTATTACCACTTCTTGTTCAGCTATAATTCCCCTCAGTTTTCCTAGCTCTGCGTCTTTCCCGATAGCCACCATTCTAGCGTTGTCGCAGTTTTCCCGCAGTTTCTCGATTTCTTCTCTGTATTTTCGCTGTTCTCGCAGGAAAACCGCTTTGAACTGCCGTTCCACCTCAGCTCGGGCGACACTCAGGTCATTTTGCAGCTGAGTTCTAGTGGCAGCCCGCACCCTCACCAGGCCAGTTTGCCCTTCGGACTCCATCAAGTCGCACTGAGCCTCTGCCGCCGCCCACTCTCTGCCCTCCAAGTCCTGCCAGAAATCCATTTCGGAGGACTTCCCACTGTTCGAGGGCGTAGAGGCGAGAAAAGAGCTGCGGCGGTGGGTCTTAGACATGCTTTATAGGACTAAAGCTTGATGTTTTGCAGCAAACGCTTGATTTCCTCAGCCGCTGGGTGGGGTTCTTCACTGGAAACAGCGGGTTCGGACTGAGCCTGGGGCAGTCGCTTTTCTGTGATAGCAAGCATGTGTCCATCAGGGGAGCGGAAAGCCACGATCCAGCCCATTTCAGCGTCTTGGACCGGCTCTCCGTCCAGTCGCCCTCCGTTCTTCTTGACTGCCTGCAGCGTAGCTTGGAAATCCAGCACTTGGAAGGTGACGAGCGGACTGAAGCCAGTGGCGCAGAAGGCTTCGCTGTCGGTTTTGCGTAGAATGAAGGTGGACTTGAGGTGGTCCTGCAGCTCTGCGTAGACTGGAGTCAGGTGCACGGTCTTGAGTCCCAGTACTTCCACGAAGAAGCCGCAAGTGTGGGCCACGTTGCGGGTGAGGAAGACCAAAGGCCCGAGACTCACCATTGCTTGCAGACTTAGGCTATTAGGAGGGGATGGCTTCTACTTGGTAGGTGCAAGCACTATTGGGTTCTTGGGGCTTAGTTTGCCTTTTCCTTCGTATATCTACCTTTCTCCGCTGCTTCTGTTTGGGCCGTTGTCAGCATCGCTTCTCCTATAGCGGAGACACAGTAGGTGTATCAAGGAGTTAGCAATAGGTCTAGTTGCTACACTCGAAGTCTTCGTCTCTTCCTGCACAAGTCACTCGTAGATATATCCAACTTCACGATTCTCCTGCCGGCTACAGGCGCCAGAGTCTCATTGTCCAGTTGTTTGCACTTTAGTATGGCAGCTGACTTCGCTTGATAGCTCAGTTTGGCAGCCAGGCGAGACAGTTCGTCCCCAATTGTGTGGATAAGTCTTCCCGATGATGGCTGAAGGGGATCTGAAGGTACTAGAGCTGGACTGGGAGGAGCGAGTTGCTGCTTGATGGCTTCAATGCGAGGGTGCAGGCAGATGAGGAGGGCTTGTAGTGGGGAGCTGAGGGGTGGCTGAGCCATATATTCTTCGCAGGAGGCCATATATAAGATTATAACAGGGGTAAGGGATAGCAGCTAGACTGAGAAGATTAGAAGTGAGGATTCTCAGTGAGGAGAGTCTAAGTGTCCGCAATTGCAATGAGCTTATCAATGTTTTCAAACTGCAGATAGCCTATACAGTAGTCCACTATAGTTCCGACTGAACTGTGAGTTATCGTGCTAACTGTGGGGAATTAGGCGTAGATCTGTATAGTCCAGCTGTTTCCCTGCGAAAGGAATCAAGAAGCTGTGCTCTGTTGAAATCAGAAGGAAGCGAGAGTTTCTCTAAGCACTGGAAACCTTACACATACACAACCTGTCTAGTTCTAATGCACATTAAGCAAAGCTAGAGCGAAAATACGCTTTAAGTCTTAGAGCTCTATATCTCTTTTCCAGGAAAGACCCCTCCATATCCACCACTTTCAGTCCTTTAGAACTACTAAACTTGGCAACTCTGAGTCTTAGTCTACCGACACTCTATTGTGTACACTACCTTCGACTTTCCATTCCCTGAGTGACTTTCCAATGAAAATAAGCTCGGTGGTGCCTGAGTTTTCCCCTGTTTCCGCCCACTGTATAGACTCTTCAACTACCTCTTTCCAGCAAAACTCTCGCTCCCGACTCCGATTCCTCGACCCTGGGATTGAGCTGGACTTCCAAGACTTCCTGACCCGAACAGGCTTTTTACCCGAAACAGACATGTACCTAGCCCTGCCCTTCGCCACTGCCGCTATCTCCAGTCTCACAGGCTCCAGCTACGTATACGACAGTCTGAGTGAGGAGGAGTTCTCAGCCACTGTGCAATACCAACTCTGTGGACTGGGAGTGTGCATGGTGCTAGGCACTGCAGGCACAGTGGCTGCGTATCGCTTCAGACACAGGAGAACTGTGGAAGCAGGGCTGTGGACAGCACTGTGGCTCGCCAGTTCTTTCTGGTTTTCGCTCCTGTCGACTTCTGTGTCGTCCTCGCTAGTGGCGAGTCCGAGTGAGTCCCAAGCCTTGCCAGGCGCAGTGCCAGTCCTTCTAATGAACCTATTGATGATTGTGATGTTTCCCTGCAGAAGTATGGCCTATGCCTTTATCAGCCTGACTTCGTTGCTGATATACACAGCTGTCAACTTTTGCATACAGACGCGGCCTAGGGTCAAGGTCGTGATTGAGTTTTTTCTGCTGCTGATAGTGTCGCTGCTGAGTCTGTATGTGATGTTTCGGTTTGAAAAGGCGGTGCGCAGGGCCTTTGCACATGAAACTGCCTTTGAAAAGGCAAATCGGTACATCAGTGGTTTGGCTCCCCAGCCACTTCCCTCCTCATTCATCCCTGCTACAGATGTAGGAACGGCTCTGGCCTCAATCCACGCAGTTCTAAGCCAAGCACTGGCCTCCGCTGCCCTGTTGTCCCTTCGCTCTCAGCTCCTGCAAGCCCTCACTGACGTCGAATTCTGCTCTACCCACCTCAACCCTCCCGACACTTCCTGCAAAGCCAACCTCTCCTCTTCCAAACTTGCAGAAGCAGCGTACTCGCCCCACTACAAGGAAGAGTCCATCGGTGTCAACATGGATGCTGAGGATAAGGAATTCCTTCGGCAGAATTGCATGCAGTCCAAAGCGTCGGAGTTCGAGAAGCAAAGTGACATTGCGGTTCCGGTGGCGGTGAGCATTGATAGCTGGGCGGCGGAGTACCAACTGAATGAGCTGCAAGCTATGCTCAATCAGCTGGGGAAGAGCTGGAACTTCGACATGTTCTTCCTGCAGGAAATCACTAACGGCAAGGCTTTGAGCATTTCCGGCCGCTTCAATCTGTTGAAGTACGACCTGAACACGAAATGCCGCATTTCAGACACTGAGGCTGCAGCGTACTTCACAGCTATAGAAGGGAAGTACCAGCAGAACCCGTACCACAACTCCTGTCACGGCGCAGACGTAATGCACAGCACTCTGTACCTACTCCTGCACTCAGACCTGGCGACTACCATTTCCAGCTTGGAAATGCTGGGACTGGTCATTGGCACCCTTTGCCACGACGTAGGCCACGGAGCTCTCAACAACCGCTTTCTGGTGAACTCTCGAGACGCCCTGGCCATCACCTACAACGACCAGAGTGTGCTTGAAATGATGCATGCGTCTGTCGCTTATTCTCTTCTGCAGCAGGAAGGCACCAATATACTCAAGAACTTGGATAACGACTCCTGGATGTTGGTCAGAAAAGTGGTTTTGAAGCTGATTTTAGCCACAGGTGAAGCATACTCAGACATGTCTCGGCACTTTGAGTTGCTGAAGGAGTTCAAAGCCAGCCACAGTGCGATTTTATGCACCGACGTAAGCAATTTAGACGAAAGAATTCGCGTTTTAGAGGTATGCATCAAGGCGGCAGACATTGGACATGCAGCCAAAAAGGTGGAATTGCACGAAAAATGGACCTTACTCGTATGCGAAGAGTTCTTCCAGCAAGGGGACTTGGAGAAGAAGTTGGGCCTGCCAGTTTCCACCTTTTGCGACCGAGACAACACAAATATCCCCAAAGTCAGGGCTAAATAGGCGCAAATTGGGTTCATTCAGAACATTGTTTTGCCACTTTACGAGGCTTTGAATGTGTTTGTAGGGTCGAAGGATATTGAGGAAATGTGTGTGGAGCAGCTGAGGACGAACATGGGGACGTGGGAAAGGGTGCATAAGCGCAAACGGAGGTTTACGCATTTGCCTGGGGACAGTGAGGAAACTAGGCCTGTTTCTGACTTCGAGGCACTCGCTGAAAAGGTCCGAGGCTGGAAGCGCGGGTAACCCCTATGCAGAAACACAGAACTGTCCCCAACCAGCAACCAATTTTCCCTGTATCTGTAGTAATCTCCATCCCTAACGCCCAAAAATACGTTTCTCCCTCTCAAACAGTTAGCAATATGAAGTCCATCCTGTACCTTAGTCTTTTCCTGCTAGTCTCAGCCCAGTACCGCGACTTCAACTACACAGCGCTAGAGGGGGACGACTCCTGCGACCCGGAGTGCAGACATGACGGGGTGTGTGCCAATGGCTTGTGCTTCTGCAAGTCGCCCTGGGGAGGGGACTACTGTGAGAATGATTTGAAAGTGCACAGCAGAGTTTCTCTTGTGATGGCGCTTATTTTGACGTTTCTGTTCGCGGCAGGCGGCTTCCTGACTCCCTTCGTACTGCGCTTCATCTACGACTGCTTCTGCGCAAGGAGGGAGCAGGCGGCTGAGGATGAAGGAGAGGGCTGGAAGCCGTAGTGTGTCCTAAGCGTCTACCTAGCACCAATGACTGGCCACCATAATGAGTCTGAAGGCCTCGGAGACTCCCATAGACGAAGCTCTGCTGAGCCAACAGATCCGCGACCCAGACGTATCAGAGGCTGGCATCAAGACCAAGGAAGCTGCTATTCTCCGCCTCGGCGAATACTTCGCTCGTGCTGGACGTCTGCAGGACCTCTCCCAGCTGCTCACTGACATCCGCCCTCTGTTCCAACACTTCCCAAAGGCCAAAACCGCCAAAGTGGTGCGCACCCTCATCGACCACTCCGCCCTCATCCCCAACTCCACCGAATTCCAAACCCAGCTATGCGAGGATTCCATCCAGTGGTGTCGAGTGGAAAAGCGGACTTTCCTGAAACAGCGGCTGGAGACGAAGCTGCTAGCGCTGTACTTGAAGTCAGGGCGTTTCCCCGAGGCTCAGGAGCTAAACGCGCAGCTGCTAGTGGAGGTGAAGAAGTTGGACGACAAGCTGCAACTCGTGGAAATCCAACTGCTGGAGAGCAAGTTGTACCACAGACTGAAGAACTTGCCTCGGGCGAAAGCAGCGCTCACTGCCTCTCGCACCTGCGCAAACGCCATCTACTGTCCTCCACAGTTGCAGGCTGAAATCGACATCATGTCCGGAATTCTGCACTGCGAGGAAAAAGACTACAAGACTGGCTACTCCTACTTCTACGAAGCGCATGAAGGACTGAACAGCATTGGGGACCCAGAAGCAATGCAGCCACTGCTGTACATGTTGCTGTGCAAGGTCATGAGTCAGCGGCCTGAAGACGTGCAAGCGCTCATAGTCACCAAGGCAGGCGTCAAATTCGTAGGACGGCAAATAGACGCTTTGAAGGCCTTGGCAATTGCGCTGAAGCTGCGGTCTTTGCATGAGTTTCAGAAGGTGCTGGCGGAGTACTCGGAAGTGATTCAGGCGGACCCGGTGATTTCCACGCATGTGACAATGCTGTATGACACTATGCTCGAGCAGCACCTTTGCCGTATCATTGAGCCCTTCAGCAAGGTCGAAATCAGCCACATTGCGGAGTTGATTGGCTTGAGAGAAGACGTAGTGCTGCAGAAGTTGTCACAAATGATCCTGGACCAGCACTTCGAAGGGACGTTGGACCAGGGCAGTGGCTGTCTGATCCTCTTCGACGACGTGAACACCAACCAAATCTACGACACTTCCATGAAGAACATCAAGGCTCTGAGTGACGTGGTGGACTCACTCTTCGAAAAGGCCTTAGTAGCCAAGGATAGCTAATAGGACTCCTCAAAGCGCGCCATTCACTAGCCCTATAATGATAGACTTGACAGAGGAAATCGACTTACTGGAGAGCTCCAGAAGTCCTTCCCCTGCCCCTAACTCCCCAGACATAGAATTTGTCAAGGAAGTGCGTGCGCCTGTTCCCGCCATCGACTCTCTCTTCGCCAGCCACCGTCCAGGTCGTGAGATCCGGATGAGCCAAGACCTCCCGAAAAAGCGGTACGCACCGGGGGGCGTAAAAGACAGAATAGCCCGCCACCTCCAGGAACAAGCTAGTGGAGACGTAGCAGTGATCGTAAGCCGTCCCAGGAAAAAGAAGAGGAAGTGGGCGGTAGATGAGTGGTACTTGGTGGGGAGACTGGATACACAAAGCACACCTGAGCTTGTGATCCCTGTGCTGATGCGGGAGGGACAGGAAAACCCTCTGCTGTCGCTTTACCTGGAGCAGTGGTTTCTGACTCCTTTCCCTGTAGTGACGCAAACCCCCATTTCGCTCGCTTCAGAGTCCAGGCTACCTCCTGCCAAGCGGCCTTGTGAGCCCTTTCCCCCAGCCCCCTCCAAACGACCCAAGAAACTCACAGATGCAAAGACCTTAGAGGAGTTTCTCGAGTCTCTCAGGTCTGAAAACCTCAAGCCCGCCTCCTTCCCTCCCAAGCGAGACGTCATCCTCAACCTCACCAGTCCTCCTCCACCGCAAGTGCCCGTCCCTGTACTCACTGAGGAGCAAAAGGAGACGCTGGAGAGGGAAAGGAGAAACAAGGTGAAGCACAGTTTGACGGATTTCTATGAAAGAGTGATGAGTTTGGATGTGTTTGAGGAACAGAAGGAGGCAGAAATGAGGGAAATTCCTCTCGAGTTTCCCAACGGAAAGACTTATGTGGAGGCGCTGAAGTCGGCTTGTTTCAGTGAAATGGAGGCTGAAATCCGCAATTGGTGTCCAGACGACGACATGCCCATAGGCATCGACCTCAAGCTGCATCGAGTTATCGACAACTTCGTACTCTTGTCCCCAGGCCTGGATACCAGCTTCTCCCTCTTCAACAGCAACGACATCCTTCTATGCGTGCATCGCGATAAGTCCTGGAGACCCTCCAAAGCCCGGCCTAGTTCCACCTACTTTCTAGGAGTGGTGGAAATGCAAAAGGAAAGTAACTACGCTCTCCCTGTAGTCAGGACGAAAGGAACTGAAAAGCTGAAGGCGCTGTTTGCGGAAGGACGAGAAGTACCCTTTATTGCCGTAGTCTTGATGGGAGCGGTGACTGTTATGAGAGAAGTTGTGGCTGTGCAGATGGCGGAATTCGCGGAGTTGTTCGACACTCTCGCGAAGCCGAAAGTGCAGAAAGAGCCGCAGCCTTTGAGTCTGCCAGAAGACTTCTTGCAGGGTCTTTCACAGGCCTACAATCCCTCTCAAGTGGAGGCGATCGGCGAGGTATGCCAGAGAGGAGCAGGAGTCTGCCTTATCCAAGGTCCTCCCGGCACAGGCAAAACTCACACTATTGTGGGCATCATATCAGCAGTTCTCAGCAGTAGGGAGCGCTGGGGCAGGAAGCCTGCCGTACTGGTCTGCGCCCCTAGCAACAACGCTATCGACGAAATCGCCCTTCGAATTGTGTCCACAGGAGTGTACGGAGAGCGGGGAGACAAGGTGGTTGTGAACTGTGTGCGAGTGGGGAAAGGCAAGCCTGAGGGCTACACTCAAGTCCGTCCCAGCGCAGTCGCCGCCATAGGCCTGGAAGCCTTGGTAGCGGAAAGAATGGGAGCTGAAGGCAAGGTCAATAAAGGCGCATCACTCACTTCTCTGAACTCAGAACTGATGAAGATGAGGAAAAGCATACAGCAGGCGAAGGCGCAAGGACAGGACTCCAGTGTGGTTTCGCTGCTGAAGCAGCAAAAGGCAATTAGTGAGAAGTTGTCTATGGAGCGGAGAGAGAAGCAGCAGTGCACGGATAAGCGGAAGCGGCTTGAGGACGAAATCCTGAGCACCGCTGATATCGTCTTTTCCACATTGGCGGGAGCAGGCGGAAAAGCACTCGAGAAATACGCGAATTCAATCGACTTTCTGATCGTGGATGAAGCCTGTCAAAGCTCAGAACCCACCTCCCTGATTCCCCTCCAAAAGAGGACACGACTGCTAGTGCTCGTAGGAGACCCGATGCAGCTGCCTGCCACTGTCGCCTCCCAGGCAGCTGCTCGAGCTGGGTACGGCAGGTCCCTCTTTGAAAGACTTATGAATGCGGGGATGCCTGTCAGCATACTCACTGAACAGCACCGGATGGCGCCCTGCATACGTGCTTTTCCTTCTCATGAGTTCTATAGTGAACGACTCACAGACGCTAAAGTCGTGACGCTGCGTCTGAAGCCGGCTTGGCTGCCTTCGTGTACCTTCGCTTTCCTCGATTTGCCCTTTTCTCAGGAGGAAATGGACGGCACCTCCTTCACCAACCCAGGAGAAGCAGCCTACGTGAGTGAATTAGTGCGGCTGCTCTACCTGCGGGGCGCTCGAAACCTGGCAGTGATTTCCCCCTACAAACGACAAGTGGCTTTGCTGCGCGACCATCTGCGGAAGTACTCAGGCGTGGAAGTCGACACTGTGGACGGGTTTCAAGGCAGGGAGAAGGACGGAGTGGTTATCAGTGCTGTGCGTTCGAAGGAATCTTTAGGCTTTGTCAGCGACGCTAGACGGCTGAATGTGGCGCTGACAAGAGCTCGCTTCGGCCTGTGGGTGGTGGGCAGTGCGAAGACGCTGAGTCGAGAGCAGCACTGGGGCAGTCTGATTCGGCACTGTGAGGAGAATGCGTGCTTGGTGGAGTGCAGAGACCTGAGACAAGTGGCGCTGTTGCTTAGAGGTAGACAGGAGGACTAACCTTATGACTGTGGAGGGCTACGGCCATGCTACCCTAAAGTGCGTTTCCAGCTGTGCACGGTGTTCCGTAGGAGCATAGCGATAGTCATTGGTCCCACACCTCCAGGGACAGGCGTAATCGCTCCTGCGACTTCCTTGCAGCCCTCGAAGTCCACATCTCCCACTAGCTTGGTCTTGCCAGGGAGAGTCGGGTGAGGGATGGAGTTGATACCAACGTCTATAATGGTGCAGCCCGGCTTTACCATGTCTCGAGTAAGGAACTTCGCCTTTCCCATGGCCGCTATTACAATATCCGCATTCCGCGTATAGGTTCCTATGTCACGAGTCTGCGAGTGACAAACGGTCACAGTGGCATCCGCCTTCCTCAGCAATGCAGCGATTGGCAGCCCCACGATGTTGCTTCTACCAAGCACTACTGCAGACACTCCGGAAACTTGGATGTTATAGGCGTGAAGCAGTTCCATACAGCCTTGAGGAGTACAGGGTATGAAGTCCGCTTCGAATCCCTTCAAAAACAGTCTTCCCATGTTGGTCGGATGCAGGCCGTCTACGTCTTTGCTCGGGTCAACTGCGCATATCACGTCTTTTTCCTGTATATGCCCAGGCAAAGGCAACTGCACGAGAATGCCATTGACTCCCTTAGTCCTGTTCAGCTCCTGCACCACTGCTATGAGTTCTGCCTGGGAAACAGTTTCCGGCAGCTCTCTCAGTAGACTGGTAATGCCCACTTCTTCGCAGGCTTTACCCTTCATCCGCACATATGTCTGGGAATCAGGCCGACTGCCCACTATAATGACCGCCAGACTGGGCCTTGACTCTGTCCCTTTCGTAGTCTGCACAGCCTTGATTTCCTCCCTCAGTTCTCCCCGCAGGCGCTCCGCCACTCCCTTGCCATCAATCAACGTGGCCTGCATTACTACTATACATTTCTATGAGACTTAGCACGCAGTGCGATTTCTCTCCTTATGCGAAGACGCGTAGTCTCGGCCATCAGCTTGGCGAGGTCAATAGGCCTTTCAGTGACTCTAGAGGCAGTTATGCCGGGCAACATGGAACTATAGTCGCGGATAGGGGGAGCAGACACTAGGCCTTCCTGGGTGTGGGAGAGGTAGCTTAGAGGGTCGATTCGCTCCCTATCTAGCAGCAAATCCCAGTAATTCCTCACGTCTGGACGAGTGCTTTTCGACCTGGAGTCGTCCATAACAAGGAGCTGCACAGTGGGCTGCCTGACCACAGACGCACCGTGTATTTCCGGTAGGGCCATTACCGTCCTTTTCAGTGAGGGAGAACTGCCCTGGTCACATTCACTGGACTTCAGAACTACACTCTTCGAGACAGTGTCCTGGTATAGATGCAGAGGAAGAGTCGTTAGTCTGCTCTGTAAAGAGTCATTTGTGAGTTCAATGGTAGTCAGTCTCAAAGGGACTTTGGGCGTTTTGGGTATTTGTGGACGAGTGGAGAGCCGGAAATGCGGGGTCTGAGGCTTAGGGGCGGACTCAAGAATGTGCTCCAGGCGGGTTGGGAGCAGCTTGGTAGCTCTGCGGACAGCCTTAATAAGCGGGTCCTTCCTAGTGTCTGCAACTCCCTCTGTACCTTCCTCCTTTGCCAGTCCACATTTCCTCAAACTATGCTCCCAAGCCTCCTTCCCCAGACCTACAGTTGCCTCCAAACTCCACTCAGCTCCACTTTCGCTCAAGTCGCACACAGGCTCGAAGGGAATGCTGGCAGAACTAAAGGACTTGGAGAAGTTGGAGCCCACAGCCTGCGCCCAGGACTCCTCCGTGCCTCTTCTGACCCTTCCCAAAGCCTCAGCCGCTGATAGCATTAACCCCAGAAAGCTCTTTTCTTGCCGAAGTGGAGAAAGCGATTTGCACAAATTCTCCCCAATTCGCCTGTATTCTTCGTAGGAAATCGCCTCACTGGCAGCTTTGCGAGAGGAGTAGAAGCTGGCTTCAAGTGTGTAACTCAGTAAAATGCCGAGTTCGCGGTGACACACGACTCTCGCAGTGGTTTCCTTGTCCTTGGTGATCAAGAAGGAGCAGGACCCGAAGGAGAAGCAGGGCTCAATGGACTGGAGGAGTAGGGGAATCGCTTTGGTGGCGAGGTTTCGCCTTTTGTCACTCGGGTGAGTCACAGGAAACACGTCACAGCCATACAGAAAAGCGCCTTTCTTGCGACTATGGCCGTGAATATCGACGAAAAAGGCGATTTCCCGGGTCTGCTTGACCTTCGCAATCAACTCCTTCATATGCCAAATGGCAGGCGCAGTGCCTCTGTTGGGCTTAGTCCACACCCTGTTCAAGTCCACTCCCTCCGGCGAACAGCGGTAATTGCCACATTTCACTCCATCCGGGTTCAGCATGGGAACCACTTCGAACACAAAGGCCCCTCTCAGAGCCTGTGCAGTCTGGGAGTCTCCCAGGAGGTACTCCACCACGCCTTCCAGGATCACTGAACTGATGGACTCACCTGGGTGCACTCTCGCTGTGAGACAGACGGCCTTTTTGTGGAGATGGAGGTGGGGACAGGAGAGGTAGGAGGAAACGTCGTTGGTGATAGTGAGTCTGGGAATGGGTGTATTGGCGGGAGTCTGGCAGAGCTGGGAAAGAGCCAATATCTCCGATTTCGCGTCTATCCGGGCTAAGAAGGCAGTTAAGTCTGTATAAGTGTAAGGGTGGGAGTAGGCAAAGTGCACAGTGTCATACCAGAACTCGAACTTGTAAGTGAAGCTGAGTACGTGCAAATACTGCAGCTCCCCGGTATCTGCGGCTTTCCGCCTGGCCTCCGCACTGCGGCTGTAGGCTATCTGCGAGCCTTCTCTCAGCCATCGCTCCCCTCCACTCATTTCCCGCCTTTTACTCCTCACCAACGGCTGCATCCCTTCGGAATACAAGGAAGTCTCCTTCACAAAGTTAACGATCCGGAACATTACCTCCACCGGACCCTTATTGGCCACAGAGAAGTAGTACCATTGGGTGAAGTCTTGCGAGCCTGCGTCTGCCTCGAGCACCAGGTCGTAACTCAGGTCTGCAGTCCTGTAGGCTGCCTTCAGATTCCCGCTTTCGAACCGGGAGTCGAACACTAATTCTTCGTTCTTCCATTCTGGATTCAGGAGGCTTGTGATTTGCGTTGTGACTTTGGAGTCGTAAACAAGGGTGCTAGGGGCAGTAGTGACCTGCATGGCAGATCCCAAGACAGTGGATAATAATCATGGCCAGTCTGTCAGACTCTGGACACGAAGAGGAAGAGAAGGATGAGATGCCCCGGCCTACCACAGTGGACGAACGGAGAGAGAACTTCGGCAGGTCCAAAAAGCCTCGCAAAAGCTTCATCGACAGCAACCCGGATATCGGCCTCACGTTCCGCAGACAAAGAAGCGACGTGGAACTGAGCAAAAAGGGAATCAACGTGTTTGTTCGCTTTCGGCCGGACAATCAGGACGAAATGGTGCGAGGAGAGAGCTGTGTAGTGTATGACCCAGACCAGAAGACTGTAAATGTGGGGCACAACAGCACTAACCATGCCTTTCGCTTCAAGCGAGTCATGACTCCGGACTGCACGCAGGAACAGACCTTCATAACCACCACACTGCCACTCGCGGAAGCTATCCTGGACGGATATAACGCAGCTGTGTTGGCGTATGGACAGACTGGGTCGGGAAAGACTCATACGATATTCGGCCCTGGGTATGACCGTCCAGAGCATGTAGATAGGGCGGATCCAGAGCTGAGGGGAGTGGTGCCCAGACTGCTGCAGGCCTTGTTCCATGAGATGAGTTCCAACTTCGACTCGCAGGTTTACTATGCACTTTCGGCTTCGTACATTCAAATCTACCTGGAGAAGATATACGACTTGCTCATACCTTCCAAAGAGCCTCTGAAGCTCTACCAAGACACTCTCAAAGGACTCTGGCTCACTGACGCCACCAAAGTCCCAGTCAAGAACATCAAGGAAGTGCTGAACATCTTAGTCCTGGGCACCAAACAGCGCGTGACCGCCGCCACTCTCTCGAACCCCGACAGCTCTCGAAGCCACGCATTGCTGCTACTGACTTTGCACAAACATATCGAAAACACGGGCATGCACAGAGCTTCCCAGATCTACCTAGTGGACCTATGCGGCAGCGAAAAGATCGAAAAGACCGGAGCCACCGACGAGCGACTCAAAGAAGCGCAAAATATAAACAAATCGCTGCTGTCCCTAGGCAACATCATCAGTGCCTTATCAGAGAAAAAGCGACACATTCCCTACCGAGACTCGAAACTGACCCGCCTACTGCAGAACTGCTTCGGAGGGAATTCCTTCACTTCCCTAATTCTCTGCTGCTCCTCTAACTCCTACAATGCAGGCGAAACCCTGTCTACACTGCGCTTCGGCGACCGTGCCAGCCACATCCTAAACAAGCCAATCATCAACCAGGTGGAAAGCATCGAGGAAGTCAAGAAAATGCTCGCAGTCGCAAACGTAAAAATCAGCATGCAGCAACGTCTGATCCGAGAGCAAAACATTGAACTAATGCAGAAAGATGGGATCATTCAGGAACTTTACGCAGCGCTGGAAAACGCAGACCCCAGGAATACTCGCATGTTGAAGTCGAAATACCACGTAAACATAGCCACTAACTCGAAGAACGCATTTTGCAGACTGGGGTATAACACCATGGGACGGCTGTACTCTTTCCTCGACCCGATGGATGCTATTGACCACTTGATAGTCTGCCGATCCTTTAATAAAAAGCTGCGGAGTGAGTACTTGTGGAAGTTTTACCTGGAAAGGCTGGTCATTGGGAAAGTCACTTTTGACGGGATTATGAAAAGCAGCGTGATTGACGCGTCCTTTGCGCAGCTTCGAGAGAAGCTTGAAGATGTGGAATGCTACTTTTCCACGTTCGTGGAGACGCAGAGAGTAGGGTGGAAGCAGAAGAGGAGGGAAATGATAGAGAGGACAGCGGGATCGGACCAGCTGGGAGGCAAGGGACTCCGCCTGTTTCCCAATTTAGCTAAAAAGTAAAGCATTTATTGCTGAAGTGTAGGAGTCTTCAGCTGAGCAAGTATGAAAGGGCCACATAAATAGTAGATAAAAGGTGAAAACTATGAGGGTCAGTTAATGAACATTTCATAGGAAAAAGCAGGATACTAAATTCAGCAAATTCGGGAAGTCGTTATAATCAAATTCTACTATATTAGAAATAGATTCAGTCGCAAAAGCATGTTCCAGCCTTTCGACAGATTACCGAGTAAATGGCTATTAAATCCCTTCTGTGGCTTTTTGTTAGTCGGCCAACGGCTAATAAACCCAAGCAGTATATACGTTTCACCCTCCATTGTTTGTGAAAGAATCTCCCCAGGGCTTTGTTTCCTAGTAATGGCAGGGTGGCTCTCGGACGAGGACTTGAATGGTTTCAATGATGAGTTGTTTATGGACCTGCTAGAGCCGCAGGAGCAGCTAGAAGCAGGCACAGGAGCTAAAACGACTAGCAGAGATGAAGCGGACCTGGAGCAACTCTCCACGTCCACAGAGATCTCTTCCCTCTCTCATGCCGCTCTGACTAAGCATCGCAAAGTCTCTCCCAAGTCCGCAACTCTCTACAAGCGACCCGTCAAAGTTTCAAAGCCTGCTTTCGTCCACAGCCAAATGAGTGGTGGAAAGGAAGTATCAGAGGATTTTCCTTCGAGCCAAGTCAGTGAATCAAGGGAAATAGCCAGCCAAATCAACGCACTGAGCACGAAAGAGATGGAGTGTGCGATGCAAGACATAAAGAAACGCGTACAGATGATCCAAGACAACTTGACTGTTACCAAGAGTATCCTTTCCACGCTAATTCAGCAGGAACGCTAATTCGCTTATATGCTTCGCTAGAGTGTAAAATGCAATTTCCCCTTAAAACACAGAAACGAAAGACTACTCAGAAGTCCAGCCATTTACCTGCCCGAGGTTAGAACTACTGCGGGACTTGGTACTTGGGGGCGTCAGGGTTGTAAGCCCAGTTATGATGCCGGTGAATAGGGATCATCTTAGGAATGCTGTGGTTGCCCTCCTCCACCAGGTACTGCGTCTCTTCCTTGGTCAAGTCCAGTCGGGTGCGCACAGGCAACGCCACTTTCCCAATTTCGCTTCTGTCCATCAGAGTGGGGTGCACTCCGTCAAACCAGCGGTAGAACTCGGCTATGCGTCTGGCAATCGTGGGGGCGCAGTCACTTTCATGCATCCAGTGGTTGTCAGTGTCAATGTGGTCGATGAACTGGCCGTAGGTCTGGTTGAGTTGGGGGAAGAGCTGGTACATAGGGATGGTGTTGGAGCCGTGGTGCACCCAGTTGCCTTTTTCCGCAAAGAGGAACAGGGCGCGGCCTGGGAAGAGGCCGATGAGTGGGAAAAGGCCGAGGTTGTCGCGGTCGTCACGCAGGTTCATGTTGTGGGCCAACTCCTGCATGCCGCTTTTCCAAATATACCCGTTCTTGTCATCTCCCTGCAGGTTTTCCAACACGTTCTTCCTCAGTCTCGGGTTCTTGATAGCGGCCCGGATGAGTGGGTCCAGCTGAGTCCGTTGCTTGCCCTTGATGTCGAGCTTGGCTGCGAACTCCACAGCTGCTTTCAGCTCGAGCCAGCAGGCGTGCTTGACATAGTGCTGAGGCGCATAGTCCAGTCCCACCACGGAAGTGATACGGTGGTATTTCAAAATGCCTGCAATGCTCGCGATTTTCCCTCCGAAGCCATGTCCCAAGGTAGAGGCCATAGTGATTTTCTTCTGGTCCATGAAGTTAATCACGTCGCTTGCGATTTCCTCGGCGGTCATAGTGTCTGCTCGGTCGCTCAGGTAGGAGTTGCGGTAGGAGAGCAGCCAGACATTGCGGAACTCTCTGAGTTTGGCGTTGAAGAGTGGAGACAGGTGCTTGGGGTCCTCGAGGAGGTCGGGAAAGGCGAGGACTGTGGGCATATCAGGCCGGGTGCACGGCAGGAAGGTGCCCCGCAGCTGGACCAGGCCGCCCTTCTGGATCTTGGTGCTGAAGGCCCGCATATTATGGCCACTCCTATCAGAAGATTAGGAAGAAGGCGTAGTTGCTGAGTGTGAGCGTCAGTACAGCCAGCACGTACTGTCCGAACATCATCTTCGTCAACTCGTTCACTCCCACTTGCGTCAGCTGTGCAAGCACGAGCACTGACACAGCTGTGGGACTTGCGAAGCCGAGGAAAAGCACGAAGCGCTCGACTCGGTTGCCGCTGCCGATGCCTGCGAACTGGTACAACTTGGTGGCGCCTAGGCCTAGCAGGGGGATCAAGATGAGGCGGGTGAGGTGGCTTGTGTAGATGTAGGGGCGGGAAAGAGAGGCGGGGCGGCCGTAGGTGAGAACTAAGTTGCTGCCCAGGATCATTTGAGACAACACGATGCCCACCATGCCCACTAAATCGAGAGCGTCTGCGACTGACCGCAGAGGTGCATCTTCATCAAACATCAGCCAACGCATCCCTGGCGTAATCCCCGCCAAAAGCCCCAAATAGCTCCCCATAGGCACAGGACTGACCAAGTTCTTAAGCAACATCCTGACTCTGCTCTGCTGAGGCGCACTAATTGCAGACTCCGGGTCTTTCTCCAACAAGACCTCACAGCGGTACATCTGGTCCAGCTGAAAGAGGTACAGACCATAGGTCCAAGTCAACACATTGTAGGTGAAGACTTGCAAGACTACATAGCCCTGAGCATCAGAGCAGGCACTTTCTCCACCCAGGGGACCGTAGCTCTTGCAAGCGCCATAGAGTATCAGCAAAGGCACATTGCCGGAGTTATTAATGCACATCATGCACAGCATTGAAAATCGCAAGTGACGTGCCGGCGGGAAGAAATAGATTTGTAGTAGGCCCACTAGTGTGGACAGGAACACAATGACCATAGGGTTGACAAAGAGCGGCCACTCCTGAATCAGTTTCGACAGAGAAAGCGACTGTCCAAGCGATATAAAGATAAAAATTGGGAAGAAGAAGTGGGCGCAGGCCTGCGCCACTGTGGCATTCGTCTGCTCTGTGAAGATCTTCAAGCCTGTGAGCACTGCGCCACTGAAGGTGATCAGTGTCAACTGCACCATGCTCTGCACACAGGACACGAAGACAGCCAGAGCAGTGTCTGTGTCCATTGCTATGCTTTAGGACGGACTTTCTCTGCCTTTCGAGCTGCTTTCTTGCCTTTCAAGCCGCCGACTCGGTCTTCATAGGTCTCAGTTCTGGGCCGAAAGAGCAGGGGAGTGTATACTTTACTGCTTCTGGAGACCAGGTCAGCCCTGCTGTCAGACAGCAGTCGACCTGAGGTCAGAAGAGTTCGGTCGAAGTGCCCAAGAATGGTGGAATACATAGCTATTGTGCAGGAGTGTCGGGACAGACCTGCTGCAAAGGTCTCATACGTGCGATTCAGAGCCTCAGGCTCACTAAGGAAATCCACACTTTCGAACCCGCAGTCATAGAGCAGCAATGGCGCCTCGGGGGCCAGGTCATAGGTAGGCTTCTGAGGGTTCGCTTCTATATCAAGTAGCTTATCTATGACCTCAGGCGCTTCCTTGCCCAGGCCTATGAGGAACAGCACAGCCGCCATACATCTGACTTGGTGCCACAGAAAGGCAAACCCTCGTAAAGTGAGCACACACATGGTCATTGGCCCGGCTTCTGTCAGCCTTTCGACTCTCGCACTTACTATTCGCCTGCGGAAGTTGCTGACGTTCACAATGTCCATCTTACAGAAGTTGCGGTAGTCGTGCTCGCCTCTGTACCTGCCCACACTTGCGCATAGTTGGCTGAAATCCATGTCTTCCAGGCAAAAGAAGTATTTGTATTCTCGGTAAAGACAGCTGAATCGTGCATCGAAGGACTCATCGGGGTAGCAATACGACACTAAGCGAATATCCTCAGGCAGCAGCTTATTAACGATAGTCACATAGTCGTATTCTCCTAGTGCATGCCCGGCTCTTGACCGCACATAGAGCGACACAGCATTGCCCAGGGCACTAACCCCCTTATCAGTCCTGCCACAGCGCGAATAGCCTGACGAGTGGAAGTCCTTGATGAGTGTTGCCTTTGCAAGCGCTTCGAACAGCTTTCCCTCCACTGTGTTGGGCGTATTTTCCTGGATAGCAAAGCCATCATACGCTCCTCCTAGGTACGCGATTTTGAAGGCTGCATACCTTCTGCGGTCGAAATCTATGACTTTAGCTTTCTTCCTAGGCTTCGGCTCAGCCATATTACTAGTCTGCAGACAGGTAGTAGATCCAGGACGGCAGGTCGCCGCTGGCAATCATCATGCGGCCTGTGGGTTGGAAGCCCTCCGCAGCCTTGTACGCCACATTGATCGCCACTCCTTTCTTGGCTTCTATGCGGATGGGCGACTTGTTGCTCATAGTGAAACAGGGGTTATCGAAGCGGACTGAAAACTCCATAGCTTCAGCGAATGGGTTTTTGAAGTCAATTCCAGCTCCTTTCCCAGGAAGGATCTTGAAAGGACCTTGAGGGACTGGGGCGGAGGCCTGGCCATACAGCAAGCAGGAGTACTCCCCGCCTTCCGGGTGAGTGAGGGTGAGGATCGCCCTGGCTTCTCCCAAGTTGCTCGGTTCGTACCTGACATTGCAGACCACTTCAATGCCGTCAAAGCCAGGGGTAGCGGCTGCGTCGCAGGTGGGTTTGTCCACTGTGAAGTCCGCAGTGCCTGCCCCTCCGATCCTTTCGATCTTCACAATGTACTGGATTTGCTTCTTCAGGAAGTGCTGGAAGCGGAAGGCTTGGACCAGTTCAGTGCCCAGGGAGGTCTTGTAGTGCATGGAGCGTTGAGAGGTCGAGGGCTGGCCTTTGAGCATTAAATCGTAAGTGAATTCTCCCAAATCCGGCGATTTGACAGTCAATTTAGCCGGCTGAATGATGGCAGTCAGAGGTCTGTAGCTGAGTTCGAAGCCAGACTCCGACTTAGGAGGCAAGGACAGCAGTGCAGGACTGACCTGCACATAGTCATTGTTGATAAAGACCTGCTCCCTGGGGATATCCACCTGCTTGCTCAGAGGGTTGCCCAGCATTATCACCCTCTGCACTGTTTCCCGCACAGGGCAGGCGAGTTCCACTTCTCCCATGGTGTCTTGCGAAGTGGCCTTCAGTTCCAGTGTATAGAACAGGTATTCGTCGTTGACGGGGTTTTTGAAGGTGACAGTGAACTTCGTGACGCCCAGTTTGTAAGTGATGAAGGTCAGTTTGTAGTCCTTGGTGGTGCTGCCAGGGACGTCTATGGTGTTGGCGCCTTGGATGAGGAGTGTAGGGTCCAGCACTCCTTCCACCTCCCACGTCACTTTGAAGCGCTGAGTGGTCTTGAGCCAATTTGGCACCTGCAGAATCTGCACCGAAGTCTGCTTCGCCTTGATTTCCTTCACAATTCTGTCAATAGGACTGGGAGGTGCAGCCGTGCCCACCAAGTTATACACCAAAGCCGTGCCATCTGGCAGTGGGAAAAACAAGGCGCCCTCATGTCTAGTGCCCGCAGCAGTCATAGTCATAGGCAAGTAGGTGATTTCATAGTCAATGGCGCCATTCGCAGGGACGTCGAAGATGAGCGCTCCAGTCCAGTAGTTCTTGGCTGTCTCGAGAGTGCTGATGCTGGGGGAAAGCCGCCAAGGCTTTTGACTGGGGTTGCGGATGTTGATTTTCTGTTTGCTCGGCTTGCGGACTTCTGTGTTGAAGGGCAGTTCTTTGGTCTGTTCAGGAGGAGTGGAGATGCACTTGCCCATGAGACTCAGTGTGAGTGGGTCTCCACCCTCAATTCTGCACTCAATATCGTCGATTCGGACGTTTTCAATGACATCTAAAGGGTGGAAAGTGATTTCGAAGTATAGGTCCTCATTGGGCGGCACAGTGCCTCTGGTGGGAGTGATGGTAAAGAGTTGTTCGTACTTGGACCGGTCCCACTCAAACACAGCGGGCAAGTCGCCTAGGTTGACTAGTTGCACTTGCTGGGAAGAGTGGCTGCCCTTCACGACACTCCCGAACTTCACCACTTCTTCCATCAGCTTGAGCTCGATGCCGTGGCAGGCGCCTTGCACTGAGAGCAGTTTCCGCTTTTCTCCATTGGAAAAGCGCATCAGTAAGTCAATGAGGAAGGGGTGCAAACGAGTGGTGGGGTTGAAACGCAGTTCTATGGGCAGCGCTTCCTTTGGCTTGACCACTACTTCGTCGGTTGGGGAGAAACTGACACAGTTCCGCTTGAGTTCGTCCATCCCAGAGCCGTCTTCTAGCACGAAAGTGACGCTTTTCTTGCTTTTGTTGGTGAGATGCACAGTTTTGGTGATGTCTCCACCCTCTCTGCAGACTCCGAAGTTGACATTTTCCTCGTCTCTGCTGGCCAGTTCCAGTCTCAGCGGACAGCCTTCTCCCTTGATGAGTACACTCATAGTGTGCACTCCGTTGATGTCAAACGTCACGGTTTCACTGTAAGCAACTGTGTCTCTGGGCGTAAACACGATCGGAACGCGCAGTTTCTTGCTTTCCAGGTCTGGGTCGGTGGGAGTGGTGGGGATTAGGACCTGACCTGGGGCTAACTGTACGTCCAGATGCGGCTTTTTCTCGAATTCTGACTCTATGGAAATCGCTGCATCGTCGAAATTCGTCATTTCCAAGTAGTGCGTTTTCGACATCAAAGTCCTGAGCACGACACAGGGCCCAAAGTCGAACTCCGTGAAGCTGAATTTGACTGCAGGCTTCCTAGCACTTGCAGTGCACAAAAAGGTATACATCGGTCCGGACACAATACTAAACATCAGCTTCAGTTTCTTCATTTTATGGTCGTTTTTGGGAGCGTAGGTGAGATTTACTTGCACTTTGTCACCACTGCGGACTGTGCCTGACTCTGGGGCGATGGCTAGGTAGTTCAGTCCTGCGAGTGTTTTCCAGGTGAAGTCGAAGTTGAACTTCCCAGAGTTGACGATTTGCACAGATCGGGACTGAGTTTCGTTCACGAATATGTCTCCGAATTGGACCAGACAAGGTTCGTCCTTAAGCAAGGCAGCAGGCTGCGACTCATAGTGCACACTGTGACTGATAATATAGCCCTGTCCTTTCACATTCAGCACCAGCGGCCTGAGCTTCCTCTTCACATTGCACACGAGATTGTAGTTGTACTCGATTTCCTTCTTCGGGTGGAAGGAGACTTCGATCGGGACCGAGCCTTGAGGCGGCACAACGCCACTAATAGGCAATACACTGAGAGAGTCCCCGTACTCCTGTTCCCCTGAGATAGTGGACTTGACGAAGGTGAAGGGGAAGGGAATGTGCTCTTGGTTGACAATCTGCACCGTTTCCTTCGACTTCCCGCCTAGCAGCAAAGGCCCGAACAGGATTTTCCCCACGTCCAGGACGACTGTAGGCTCCACAACAGTTCCAACCACCAGGAATATTTGCGAAATGCCCTCTGACGGAATCTTAAAGTTCCAATAAGTCTCATGAATTCCCATGGCTTCGGGTGCATACTCAAAGGCCATTTCGAATTTCTTGCCACTGAGAATAGTGCCACTGAGTGTACTGCAAGTAAATTGCTTAAGTGCCACTTCCGATCCTTCCTTTTCGATTGGTTCCCAGGAGAACTCGTAGCCTTGGTTAGTGGGGTTGACTACGTAGAACCGCTTGATGTTCTTTATCTTGGTGCCGAGACTTTCGAACTCCAGGATCTGGTAGGAGGGGTCGATTGGGATCATGTCCTGCGCCTTTTTCTCTCTGTAGGTGCTTGGCGGGAGTTCAAAGTGAACGATGGGTCGGGTGGCTTTCCCTGATAACTCAATCACTAGCGGCTCCATGGTGGAGTGCAGATGCAGCAAAGAGCACACCAGGAGTCTGTGATGTCCGGAGTCCACTTCCACAGGGGAGTACTTCACTATCACCACTTCGTCACAGCCAGCCGCCAAGTTGCCCTCCTTAGGAGCGATACTGTAGGGACCGGCGTCTAACTTACCAGTCTCCGAGTTGCAGATTTTGAACTTGTAAGGCATACTGATGGTGGCTGCGTTCTTCAGTGCGAACTTGAAGGAACGGGTCGCCAGCATCATCGTCTTCGCAAACTGGATCTCTCTTGCTGCACACTGGTACTTGGTCAAGTCGCAAACGGCATAGCAGTACAGCAATTTCTGGCTTTCCGAGCCCTCAACAGGCATATAATTCGGCTCTCTGCGTACAGCTGCAATCTCAATAGAAGGCTCATCAGTATCATCAGGGTCGATTTCATCCTCAGGAGCCTGCGCCTGCATTTGCACAAGTGGCTGTTTCTTATCGTCCTTCTTGGCGCCAGGCTTGGCCTTAGCCTTCTTCTGGGCCGCTTCCTCTGCCTCTCTGCGTTTGCGCTCTTCTTCCTCCTTTCGAGCCTGGATCTTGGCGAATTGCTTGGGAGTGACGTACTTCACATCAGTCATGGAGTTGTCCCACTCCTCGAAAGCTTCAGTCTGCTGGGTTATTTGAAGGCAATTAACAGCGATTTCGGAGGCTTCGAGTTTGACTTCTTCCGTACCTTTGAAAACGGCAGTGATCGTCTTGGTCGCCAGAGGCCGAAGATGGCCAGTGGACGGCTGGAAAGTTACTTGGGGATGACTCGGCCACATGAACTTGATGGTTTTCTCACAGTAACTTCTGAGTACGAAGCTGACTGGCTTTTCCACGCCTATGAAGCAGTCTCCAAAGTGACACTGGTCCTCGAAGTCCCTCGGCAGTCCCTCGAACACCACTTCGTCCTTGAACCCCTCTCCCACCAAGTCAATCATCAGCGTTTCGAACTGGTTCTGCACAGTGGCCATCTTCACTTCGTGCTTGTACACTTGAGCTGCCTTGGGTGCGAACTGCACATCCACCCGTCTAGTAGCCTTCGGAGCGAGGGTCACAGAGGCGGAGTCCAGCAGCTGGTAAGACTCGTGGAAGGGCAAGTCAAAGCGGGCAGTAGCAGCGATTGACCCGCCGTTCCTCAACTCAAAGCTGAGAAGGGAGGACTTCCCCACCCTCGTCTTCTTGAACTCCATCGAGGACCGGCCGTTGTCCCTTATAGCAGCATTCGTCAGTGTGATAGTAGGCAAAGTGCCTTCGCCTCTGAGTTCGAACCGCAGCACTCCTGTCTTCGGGTTCTTCTCCCCTCCTGCCACAGTTGCCTCGAACACTCCTCCGTACGCCATCATATTGGTAGGCTTGAAAGCCACACTCACGTAGACACGGCCGTGAGGCGGGATAGTGGCTGAGGACGGGGACACTTCAAAGGCAAATCCTTCTGATTTACTGCTGGTCCGCGGCTTCACTGCGAAATTCACTGTTGCGAAGATTTTCGCACAGTTTGTCACTTTGAACTTCTCAACTTTCCCTTCTGGAGCCTTGGAAGCCATTAAGGTGCCGAAAAGGAACACGTTTTCCTCTTCCGCGTATACACAAGAGGACAGGATTTGCTGGTTCTGCGCGATTTCCAGGCTTGGGATCACTCGCTGTTCTTCAAATATGGAGTCGAAGTTAGTGGTGAAAATGCCTGGAATGCAGCTTTCCCCTGACAAATCATAGGGAATGCCTCCAGGACTATCTGTAGGGTCTCTGTTCGTCACGTCCAAAGCCAGGGTTTTCTGGTACAGTTTATCCCCTTCCGCTGTGAAAGTGATCTCGATATTGACTGAGGAGTTGGGAGGAATGGACCCAGTGGATGGAGCGACTGAGTATTGTCCGATTTCCACGCTTTGGATGACTTCCTTGCCCTTGCCGGGGCCTTTTGCACCTGCTTTCTTGGCGTCGGCTGCGGCTTTTTTGGGGTCGACGGGCTTTTTGGCGTCTTTGGGAGCTGGGCGAGCTGTACCTTTCGCCTCTTCCTCATTTTCAGCCTTCTGAGCCGAGCGAAGTCGCTCATCTAACAGCTCCTTGATGTTGAACTCGAACTCAAATATCCCGTCATTGCGGATTTCGAAGCCTCTCGCCTTGCTTTCTCCATAGGGCACAGGGCCGAAGTTGATGTTCTGAACAGGGTTCAGGCTGTATTTGCTAAAAACAGCAGTGGCCTTGACTCGCACAGGGATGTCTTTAAAGGTTTCGCCCGTTTTCCCCTCCAGAATCTGCAGTCGAATGTCCGCAAATGTCTTTTCCTTCGGATTCGGGATCACAACTTCCTTCTCAGAGCGGAAAAAGACTTGAATAGGCTGTTCCTGGTTAGGACTCAGCGTGCCTTCGGCCGGGTCAAGCTTAATCAGACTCCGCGCCACTGCATTCCTCAGCAAAAAGGTGTACTTCACCTCATACAAACCCATGTTCTTGAGCTTCACAGTCTGCTGCATCTCCTCGAACACCTTCACATAGGAGAAGTCCACCACTCCGTCTGGGCCGAAGTCAGGGTCCACTGCTATGCTGAAGGCCTCTGCATCCAGCGTAATGGTCTTCTTCTCTTGGTACACTCCGTACCCCTCCAAGTCCTGCACGTCCAGCGACACGGACTCGTGGAACTTCTGCTGCTTGATGGCGGTGAAGGTGATGTCGAAGTGGCTTTCTTCGTGAGGCTTCAAGGTGCCCTCAGTAGTGGGAATGCTGAACTCCTCAGGGAAGGTGCTGGCGAGGGTCAGGTTCCATTTCACAGGGATTTTGCACTGGCTTTTGAGAGTGACGGTTTTGGTGGTTTTCTGCTTGAGGAGAATGCGCTCGAAGACGAAGGCGTCTGAGTCCACTTCGACGATAGGCTTTTCGCCGATGCAGCTGACGGGGATGATGACGGGGTTGGGGTTGTCTTGGATCAGACAGATTACTTCGTCTGTGAAGACGCCTGTGGCGCTGGGGAACGCCCACACTGTCAGGAACTGAGTCTCATCCACAGGCACATCCATACTTGTGGGGTCCAATACAAACACTGATGGAGCATCAGTGGCTGAACTCTTCAGTGCAAATTCCACATGCGCCTTATACTTCCCATTATTCGTAATTTGAAACTTCTCTCCGTTGGTCTTCTTCACTTGGTCTTCCTCCTTAGTTGCTGGCGACTTCCCTATCAGCAGAGGTCCGAAGTCGTACTTGGACTCACTCATAATGTAGTGTTTGGACACGAAGCAGTCTGGGATGGTGGTGGGACGGGTCTTTTTCCGCTTCATAAACATGTTTCTGACATCAGAGTTAATCACCGGAAACTCGCATACTGCTGTCACAGGAAGGTTGAAATGCCGAGAACAGCCCACGATTTCGAACTGAAGGGTAGTCTCGAAGTTCCCCAACTCCATCGAGTAGAAACTCACCACCAGGTAATTGGAGGAAAAGGCAGGTATGATCCAACGCGTCCTCGTCTTGTCCATGTTGGACTCACTCATATTCAGTCGCACCAGTGCCTTGGGGTCAGCAGGCTGTTCCTCAGTCACCGGCTCCGCAGGCAGCGGAGTCTGGTCAATAGGCGTCCAGATACTGAAGTTAGTGACCAAGGTTTTCTTTTGCCTGACTTTAGGTCTGGTGACGATTTGGAAGATCTGGGGTGGAGGCAGAGGCAAGGAGTCTGGGTCAGGGAAGACTGGAGCAGGCACTATCTCTGTGGCTGCCTGCAGCAACACCCGTTTACTCAGCGAAGTTCCGATTTCGTTGACAAGTCGCTTGCCGATGGGGAGGAGTTCGGGACTGGAGGGTCTGGGCGGGTCTGCTACCTCCTGGACTGGCAAGGCCTCTACTACTTCAGCCGCTTGGCCCTTGGCTTCCTCCATTTCCCCCTCTTCCTCCTCAGCCACTTGCGCCTTCTTCCTTTCCTCTTCCAGTCTTTGCCGCTTTTCAGCTTCATGCTCAGTGTACGCGTCTGAAAGAGCCATCTGCGCCATCATGAACTCAATAGCATGGGCCTTCTGTTCCAGGTACTTCTCTACCACAGGCACTTCCACGGCTTTGGGCTGGAACAGGTCCTGGTCCGCCTCTTCCCCGGGTACAGGGTCCGCAGGCACAGCCTCGTCAAACACTTCCTTTTTCTCCTTCTCAGGCTCCACTGCCGGGACTTCGATCACTTTCTCATCCAGTAACAGTAGTTGCAGGTTTTGGTCCTTGAAAGCGGCTGACAGGACTGTAAGAACTGCTAAAGGGTCTTGGCAGTGCTTGGAAAAGAGGTCGTCGATGACGCAGCCAGCATTGCAATCAAGCAGTTTGAGGCGGTTTTTCCAAGCGTCTGTGAGTAATTCAATGGGCAATTTGATGAACTGAGCCTCGTCTAAAGGCTCCAACTCCTTCTTTCGGTTCTTTTTCAGCTGCTTTTCTCTATCCGCAATGACAGTTTCCCTAGCGATTTGCCCCTCTGCCAACAGTCTCTCCGCCTCTTTCCCCACTCCATTTTGCTCCCTGATATTCCACTCCACCACCTCGTCCATCCTCAGCATCAGTCGCTTATGCCCCTCTGCCAGTTTCTCCGCTACAAAGGTCTTGCCGAGTCCAGGCCTGCCCCAGACCACCACATTGTACCTGTCTGTTTCGGGGATGTAACTGGGGTACACCACTTCGATGGTCTTTTCTTCGTCTTCTGTTTCTTTGGACTGGAAGAAAAGCTCTGCGGCGGACTTTTCGTCGGGGTTGTCGGAGGAGAGCTTGGCTCGCATTTCTGCTTCTTTGCGGTCGCGCTGGACTTTCTTCTGCTTCTTTTCATATGCGTGGGAGATTTCCTTCCACACCGGGTCTCCAGGCACTCTCGGTGAGTAGTACAGCGCCTTCGCAGATGGCTTCCCAGCGCCCTCCGCTGCCGCTGTCTGCAAGGTCTGGACTGAAGGATTGCGACTGATCGTGTCTTCATCCAGTGCAGCGAAGCCTTCATACGTCCTCAGCATCTCTTCTTCCTCTCTATACTGCGAGTCATGGTCCACAGAGTACACTTCGCAGGGGTACTCTGTAGGGTTGCGCATTTCCACTAACAGCCAAGCGTCTTTCCGGTAGGGCAGCACGGGTCCCAGTGTGATTTGACTAGGGATGAATTCGAGTTTCTGCGACATGCCCATGCCTTTGACAGTGAGCAGCTTCTTCAGTTGGCTTTTCTCGATTTTGAACTCGAGCTTTTGGTTGATGCTGCTTTCCTGCAGGGGAGTGAAGAGCAGCTCCATCACACACTTCTGGTTGGGCAGGAGCACGCCACTGCTGGGCAGGAGTTGGAAGCGTTCCCAGTCCTTGTTGGTCTTGCCCAGGCCCTGCGCCAAGTGTTTGGCCACGTAGCTCCACTCGCACTTCACTTCTCTCAAGTTCTCTAGTCTGATCTGCGCCTTGCACAGAGTGCCTATCAGCACTTTGCCGAAGTCGATGCTTTCACTGGACATGCTGAAGTCAGGAGTGGTCAAATTCGCAAGGAAGGCCAGGTGGTAGCACAGTCCGCCCTTCACCACTAAATTCGTCACTATTTTCATCGGACCGAAGTTCATGGTTTTCTTGCTGCTCTGGAAGTTGATTTTGATGACCTGGGAGCCGCCTGGAGGCAGACGGTTGACCTTACTAGGCTCCAAAGTGAGTCCTTGCAGCTTCAACCACTTCGCATCCAGTGAGAAAGTCACAGGGAGTTGCCCAGTATTCGTCAATTTCATCTTTTCCGACTTAGCAGTGGACAGGACCATATTCCCGAAGTTGCACACCCAAGCAGCCGCAACAGTTTTGACAGATATGTCCTCCAGCACTGCTACGAGTGATTTCCCCTCCTCCATCCCTCCAGTCGCTTTACTCCTCAACGTTTGAGAATAGAACTCGTCCACTGCGCTTCCCAGGACTTGGCACACATTCAGTCGGTCCGCCTCCGCCTCCAGGTCCATATAATAAGGCTCGTTTTTGGCTTTGTTCTTGCTGTCTTTCGAGGTTGTGCTGATGGACTGAGGCGGGTCCTCTAGCGTTCTGTAAGGACTGTGGGTGCTTTTGGCCTTTTCCATCCTTTCGGTGTGGTCGTCTTCGTCGGGTCTGCCGAGGTTCAGTAGCACTGCAGGGTAGATGCCGATTGCAGTGAGTTTGAAGACGATAGGGTCGAAGTGGGCGATTTCCACTAAAAACTGCTCATTTACGACATCTGGAACCCCGGGAGTCAGCTTTACTGTGATTTTCCGGTTTTCTCCCTGAGCGATTTTGCCGCTTCCAGGCGATATATCGACAATCCCGGGTCTTTGAATTGTGTCTAAGTTAATGCTGAACTGGAACGGCACTTTACCAGTGTTTTCTATCGTGAAATCCAGCGGCGTGGACTCATTGAAGGGAATTTTCCCATAGTTGAGCGAGTAATTATTCAATTGGTACTTGATTAAGCTGGACTCTCCCACCAGTGAAACCTCATACTCAGGTCCGCCCTCCACAATGCAAGAGGCCAAAGCTTGGTATTTCTTGCCCTTTAGTGAGTTAAATACGAACTCCACGGTTTCTTCTTCTTTCGGCCTCAGCACTCCCATCATTGGCAGTATGTCGAATATCTCGTTCACAGGGATTGGCTGGTCCACGGTGCTTTGGTCCCCGATAGTGTGTTCCTCTACAAACACCCATTCGTACTTCACGTCCAAAACACTATCATTCGTCATCTTCATGTACACTTTCTTCCGAGTGTTGTCGAGAATGCAGCCGAAGTTGAGAGAGGTCGTGTCGAGTTTCAGGTTGGGGAAATTGACAGTACCCCGCAGGTCAATCGAGTCACGCTGGGGGTGGTCTTGGTGAATCACCATCAGCTTCTGAGTGGCTGTGCCTGAGACTTTGTCAATCTTGTGCCCTGGGTCGAACTCCACGCGAATAGACTCTGCTTGGCCAGACTCGATGGAAAACCGCTCTTTGGAAATGCTGAATGGAGGGCCGCACTTGAGGATGAAGTTGGTGGGAAGTTCAGACACACAGCGAATTTCAAGCTCCTTTACTAGGGGCTCCACTGACACTCCCTTCTGCCAGACATACGCAAAGTCCAGCAATATATCTGAAAACTGCAGAAACGGGTTGATGAAGTTGCCCTGTAGAGTTGTGTTAAATATGGACTTTGCTTTCCTTTCGTTCCCCACAGTGCTGGTGCAGACCAGCTTCTCCATATGAGGGCCTGCAATTGCTGCATTTGCGATGAACTCGAAGGCAATGCCAGTCTTGGGAGGCAGTGTTTCGAATTCAGGATTGACAGTGAACACGTACTGTTCAGGCTCCTCTTCAGGTGGGTTTTTGTCTTTGTCCTTGTCGGCAGTGGCAGCAGGAGTGGTTGTGGCGGGCACATTCGAAGTATTGGCGCTCTGAGGCTTGGGAGGTGCAGGAGCGGATGCTTTGGACGAATAAGCTTGAAGCGGCATCGTCACTCCTCGACTGTTAATGCGGTTCCAAGTCAGTTTCTGCACCTTTCTGCCTCTGTTCTCAATCACGCACCTTTGAACCAAATTGCGACAGGTGAACACCGTCCCGAAGTCCACCACTTCCAAGTCCTGCTGACAGAAGGCTGTATTCCCTGAGCCTCGCGCCTTCAGCACGATCTCCACGTCCTTCCCTTCCTTGATAGCGAAGTGCAGCGTTTCCAAGAAGTTGATGCACTCATCAGCATTGCAAAACACCTTGATGTCACGGATTTCGCCAGGTTGCAGTGTGCCTGTTTTTTCGTGCACTTTGAACACTGACATTTTGTTCTTGGTGAAGGCAGTGTACTCAGCAGGTATATCGGACCGATTGTGCAAAGTTACGATTTCGGTGTAGTCGCGAAGCACATCGACTTTCCCAAAGTCCAATTCAGGGGTGATTACGTCCACTATAGGTCCAGAGCACACAGCTATGAGAGTCAGCATGTGCGGCTGCTCCGAGCCTACCAGTCTAATATAGAGTGGCAGTCGGATCGATCCAGTCTTCTGAGCGATTAGGTAGATTTTCACTTCAGTGCTGGTGCGGCCTTCGATGTAGCCTTCTTCCTTGTCCAGACGCACCTTCGCCACTGCAGTGGACTGTTCGTCCTGCTCCAAGATTTCAAACTTCGCCCTCAGTTTGCTCAGGTTTTTCAGCTCAATCGTCCGACTGTAGTCATGTCTGAGGAAGACTTGGTTGAAGTCCAACACATCCGCAGGCAGAATTTCCACTTTCGGCACAAAGCACTCCGCCCGAATCGGCAAAGTGTGCATATCCTGGCCAACTCCCTCGATATCCACCACCATCACCATGTCATACTTCTTCACTGTCTTCGACATGAAGTCGATCTGAATGTTTATGCTTTCCTTCGGCTGCAAGGTGCCTTTGCTCGGGATGATGTTGAACTCTTTGTTGCTTTCCTTGCCATCGCCAGGGACACGGATATTGAAGGTCATTGGGACTTCTGAGGTGTTCCTCATCAGCGCTACTTGGGTGTTTTGAAAGTCGTAGGAAACTTCGCCGAAGTTGATGACGTCTGTATTGAACTCGAAGGAAGGGGCCATGACGTGGCCTTTGAAGGTGAGGACCAGGACTTCGGAAGAGCCCTCGAGTTCTATACGGAAAGTCTCGGAGAACTCGCCCAGTATGTCGCTTTGGAAGGTCACAGCGATCACTTTCCGCTTGTTTTCTTCGGTAGTGCCCAGAACACCTTCTCGATTTGCGAATTGGAATTTACTGCCGAAGGGAGTGTCGTAGGGCAAAATGCGGTACTTGCACTCGATTTCTCCCTTGTTTTCTATGAAGATTTGCTTATCGTAGACATGCTTCGAGTTCACAAACACGTCTCCGATGTCGTACTCCTCGTAGTTAAGTTCAGCCTTCGGCCCAATGCCTAGGGCTGTGAGGTTGAGTGGCAAGCGCTCCTCGGAGCAGGTCACGTTGCAGTACACTGTGCAGCTGTACTGCAGGGCGGCCATAGGCTTGAAAGTGACTGTGACTTGGATCTCACTGTTCGGCCATATTTTCCCTTTTTGGGGAAAGACTTGGTAGACGTCTCCTTGGAAAAGCATCAAGTCATCATCCACCGCCTTCTTGATATTCTTATACTTCCGCTCCAAGGCCGCCAGCGCCCTCTTCAGTTTCCTCTCCTTCAAGTTCTTTATCTCCAGTTCATCATACGAGTCATCACTGTCCAAAGACTCCACATCCTCATCCATGGCAATTTGCTCCTCTATGAGCAGCCGCTCCTCCGCCTCTTCCTGCTGCAGTTGCTCGTGCAGGCGCGCCTTCTGCTCGAACTCCTCCCTCTCATTCGCGAAAGCTCGCCACTCGAAGTCGATGGGGATTTGGCTTTTGTTGATGATTTTGAGGCTTTCCTGTGTGCTGAGGGTGATGTAGGTGTCAGGGAAGTTGATGAAGATCTTGTTTAGGTAGACGTTGGAGTCGTTATGGGCCTCGCCGATAATAGGCGCGAAGGCCTCCAAGTTGTCATAAGTGATGCGGACTTCTTCCTGGAAAACTCGACTTTCGATGGGTTTGAAGAAGAAGGTGAGTTGGTCGACTTGGCCGACCTCGAGGAAGCCTTCGCTTTTGTCCATAGAGAAAGGCGCGGGCACTGAGACGACCCATTTGGTGGCCTTTTCCCCCACGTTGCGGATGATTACCGGCTTTTCGCTCTGGTGCTTGACAGGGCAGATTCCGAAGTCTATGAGGTCAGGGAAGGACACCATGGCTCGCTGGCCTTGGCAGCGGATAGGAACCACAAACTTCTCCCTTTCGGTTACCACCACCAGGTCGTAAGCATAGTCAATCTTAGCCTCGGGAGTGAACTGCACGATGAATTCCGCCAGCATGCCCGGGGCGACCTTCGTGCCAGTGTCCGCCGCCTTCTTGGACTTGCTGCGCGCCACTGAAAAGAGCCTCGTGTCCGGAGCCAGAATCTTGACTCTCCTCGACACTTTGTCCTTATTCCTCAGCGTGAGCTCCGCAGTCTTCGTGTCCAGCGGCTCATAGTTGGAAAACTGGATGACAGGAGGGTCTGGGATGAAGAGCGGTTCGTCCAGGGGCACGTCGGTGTGCGGGTAGATGGAGAACTCGCCGATGTTCAGGAACTGGATGATTTCGGGCTTGCGGTGGATGTCTGCGAGTGACTTGCCTGTCAGCTGGTCCTCGATCAGACGGCTGGGCACTTTCTTGACCGTCGGGAGAGATTGGGCCGGCTTCTTGGACTGCATTTATTAGATTATGGCACTCATGGCCGCTCGTCAAGTCTCGTCCCAAGGCCCAGCACTAGTAACTGCCAGCAGGCTATTTCAAAAGGGCCGCTGCCAGGGCGTGAATAGGGAACTACTGCAAAATAATGGCTTTACTTACTTGGACGACTGGGAAATAACTGCCTTGGGAAGTCCATTTCTCTGGCTGCTGTGTCTCTTTGGGCCAAATTTCTCTATATCAAGGTGTTGTTTTGGCTCTTTAAAAGGGCGTTTGATTCGGACATTTTGGCTATTTCCGCATATCTCAGAGCTTTCCCCTGTATATAACTGCTGTCTTGATGCATATAGCGTGGATATCGACCTTGTAGCTCTAATGATATTGCAAATACGCTGCCAGTTCCACACCTTCTCAGTAGCGCCTACTAAGAACACGTGGAAAATGGCGGCAAGTCTGGTCTTGACGCTGCTAGTGCTGACCGCTGCCTACCAGATGGAAGCAGAAGTCTACGAGTTGACCGCAGCCAACGTGGAGGCTTGGCAAGAGGAGTACTTGGAAAGTCTGAGGATGGTCCAAATTTACGCCCCTTTCCTCATGAAATCGAAGGAATTCTCCCCGGTTTACATCTCTGTAGCGAAGACTGTCCAAAACGACCTTGAAAAGATCGTGCTCGGGAAGGTGGACATGGCGAAGGAGGAAAACAAGCCACTGATCGAGAAGTACAAAGCTGGGGATTTGCCTTCCTTGGTGTACTTCCGCGCAGGCAGCAAAGAGCCTTTACCCTACCACGGCGCCTTCACTCAAGAGGCCATAGTGGCTTTCTTGCGGCAACACGTGTTCAAGGTCCTTCCAATAACAGAAGTAGAGGAGTACGAGCGGATATCAGGGGAGGAAAGCCCTGTGCACGGGATGCTACTGGCAGTGGTGGAGTCCAGGGACTCGGAGTTAGCGCAGACTTTCCTGCAGTACGCCAAGCAGAACGCTGGGAAGTTCGTGTATGGACTGGTGGAGGACAAGGGCGAGTTTGCAGGCCGCTTCGACCTGAACTCAGAGGCAGTGATAGTGTCTCGACCCACTGCCCTCCTAGGCAAGGACGATATGGCCTTCAGAAACATCACCAAGGCTGTCAGTCTCAAACACTTCGCCAAGCAAGTGGAGCGCTTCTACCCTACTACCGTTTCACTATGGACTCACCACACTGAGGATATCCTGCTAGCCCGCGGCCTGCCCATCATAACCCTCTACTTCGACTTAGACTGGAAGCACAACCTGCCCAGAGTCAAGTACTTGGCGAACCGCTTCCGCAGAGCAGTGGAAAAGTACTTTTCCTACAATGAAGACGATAACAAGGTACACATCTATGCAGTTCTTGTTCGTCCTGGCTGACCGGCAGGAGTACATTAAGGAACTGGAGCGGCTGCAACTCAACACCAACCGCGTCTTTCTGTCACTTAAAGACAAGGACGGGAGACTGTATGTACTGAAAGAAACGAAGATAATGGTGGACGACCAAAAGATCAAGCAAGAGGCTATTTCCAGGTTCATTGACAACTACTTGGCAGGCAAGGTCAACCAGTACATACGGTCGGAGGAGGTCCCGGAGGAGGATTTCGACCGAAATGTGCGCGTCGTAGTGGGCGAAAACTTCCAAAACGCAATAATGGAGGCGAAAACGAGCGTCCTGTTGCTAGTTTACAGTACTTCCCACCCAGGCTCTGCCACCCAAGACGCCAGCATTCACGAAACCTTCTCTAAGGTCGGCGAGGTCTTCAAAGACTCCGAAGACGTGCTAATTGCCAAAGTGGAAGGGACACTCAATGAGATTTTCCCTCATTTCCACTCCCACACCTACCCGAAAATATACTTCTTGCCTGCGCAGAAGAAGCATGAAGCTGTCGCATTTGGCGGAAGTGTAACGGTCGAGGAACTGGTCAAGTTCGCCAAGGAAGGGGTGGAAAAGGCGAAGCAGGAGACGCAGGAGAAGCAGGAAAGCACAGAGGAGAAGAAGGACTTATAGGGTAAAGTTCGCTAGCAATTACCGAAAAGACGGAATTGTGCAGGCTAGGAGACCTGCACTCAAGTCTATCTAATAAGACGGCACAAAAAACTTTAATTCCGCTACTCTACACCCCCAGACAAGAGACTTTGCCAGAGCCCAGTTCCCCGCAGCTCTCCGACTGCCCAGTGCCCTCCAATAGTCCGAGTCTCGCTCCCTCTCCAAAGGCCAAGCGACTTTGGCAGCGAGCCTACTTCCTCCTCAGAACCAAGCGTGCAGTGGCGAAAATCAGCGAAGAGGTGATTCTCTACGGCACTACGGAACTGAAGGAAGACACAGAACGCTCTTTCTACCAATTCATGTACAAAAACCTGCAGAAAGTCAACACTTACCGGTTTCTGCTGAAAACCGAGGCGAAGCGAGAGATAAGGAAGCCGCTGCTGATTCACCCGGAAGGGGGGTTTAAGAAGGTGTGGGATATTGTGATGTCCTTGATGCTGCTGTATACAGGGGTCTTCACTCCTTACTTGGTTGCCTTTGTGGAGGTCGTGTTTTGGGACTTTTGGGTGGTGTTCGACCTGTGCGTGAACTTTCTGTTCTGTTGTGATATCGGCATCACCTTCTTCAGTGCCTATGTGAATGCAGAGGGGGAGATGGAGGTGAAGCGAGTTACGATAGCATGCAACTACCTGAAAGGGTGGTTTTGGGTGGATGTCCTGGCTTCAATGCCCTTTAGCTTGATCGACTACTTCTCACCAGACTCACAAGGACCCTCTGGAAACTACAACCGCCTCGTGCGAGTTATGAGACTTCCCCGGCTCTACAAGTTACTACGCCTCGCGAGAATGATAAAAACAGCCAAAGTGTCCAACTCCGACTTCGTGGAGAAAATGCAGGACTACCTAAACATCAACTCCCGCCTCTACAAACTACTGCGCTTCCTCCTACTCGTAGCTGCCTGCGTCCACCTCATGGGCTGTCTCTGGTACTTTTCCTCCAAAATCGACGCAGGGAGTGTGGATTCCTGGGTGATTCGGTACGGCTTCCAAGACGAAGACAACTTCACGCTGTATTTGCGGTCCATATACTGGGCAGTGGAGACGATTTTAACAGTGGGGTATGGGGATATCGCAGCCAGGACGATGTTTGAGCAGCTGCTGGCAATTGTATGGATGATTTTCGGAGTGGGGTTTTACTCATATACGGTAGGGTCACTGAGCAGCTTTCTGCAGTCTATAGACTCGAGGGAAAGTGTGCTGCTTTGGAAAATGGTTGCGGTGCAGGAGTTCGCCAAGCAGGTGGGACTCCGCCCTGAGCTTAGGGAGCAGGTGAGGAACGCTATTCGCTTTCACTCCTGGAAGACAGCAATGCACTGGAACAACAAACACTCCCTATTCAGTGAACTGCCTGCTAGTCTCCAATACGAAGTCTCAACTCGAATGTACGGCGGAGTAGTGACCGAAATGCCCTTTTTCGCCCAAAGAAACAAGCAATTCGCAGTCTTTTTCATGCCCTTGCTAAAGCCAATGAAGCTAATGGACGCAGAACGACTGTACCGAGAAAAGGACTACGCAGACACAGTGTACTTCATAGCGAAGGGAAGACTGGACTTGACGATTGCGTGCAGTCAGACTGTGTACAAGTCCTATCTCAAGCGGTCCTATGTGGGCGAAATTGAGGTGATTTTCCATATCCCCAGGATAGACACAGTGGTGAGTGGAGGGAGTTCGGAGCTGCTTGCAGTGGAGAAAAAGAACTTTTGGATGGCTTTGTTGGAGTTCCCTGAGGATGCCAGGGAACTGGCACTCATAGCTGCGGAGCGGTATCAGAGACATCTCCGAGTCCAGGCCGCTGCACTGCACTTTCTGAAGTCCAAAGTCGCTTACTCGGAAGAACTGGAGGAGCGGCAAAACAGGCCTGTGTCTGAAATGGGCCCAACGAAAGAACAAGTGCTTGCACGTCTCCAAGGCATAGAAAACGAAGTGAAGTGGCTGAAGACGGCTGTGCTGCAGGTGCAAAGTACACTGCAAGAACTCGTACGCATTAGGCTGTAGCTTAGTGAGATCAACTATATTCAAAGGTGGCATGCAGGAGCTCTCCGCTAGGTCCAAGTCCCCACTTCCATTGCACCCCTATCAGTCCTCCTTTGAGACATCTGCCAAACTTCACAGGTCTGCAAATCCCTTTGACCCAGACTACCTCTTCGACCGGGCTCAGACTCTCAACCAAGGCAGTCATCAGTCCACTAAGAAGATCAGCGTCGAGGAGCGCCACCGCTTGCGAGAGGAGGAAAAAGCTGCTCGCGATTTAACTTCCCAGCTGAAACTGGACGAAGAGCGCGCAGCTTCTAAAATGCGGTGGGCGAAGAAAACTGCCAAGTTGAGCAGCAACTTACCAGACAGTCGCTATTACGCCCCACTGCCGATCAAGCCCGGCTTCTTCTTCCTGCAAAGTCTAGTGCAGGTCCCTAAGGGACAGTTGAAGTCGCTGAGAGTGAATATCCCAGAAACTCTGTACCACTGCGGAAGTCTGTGGTACATCAAGACCAGCGAGAGTGGGGTAATTACCTGCGACGACTCTGTGAGTTGTGTCGACTTCCTCAAAATGCGGGAGAGCGAAAAGTGCTCAACTCCTAGGAACGCTTTTGACTATATCGCTGCAATCATGCGGAGGAGGGGAGAAACAGAGAGCAGCATGATAAAGCACATCCTGGACTGGCCTCAATTCCGCAACAAAATGCTGATGCGAGACATCGTCGAGGGATTCATGGTGCAGAAGTTCATTCGTAGTGTTGGCGATAAGGCCTCAGCCATCAGACTGCAGTACCACCCGCACACTCGCAACAACAAGGCCAACATCGCCTACTTTCTGTCCAATTTGAAGGTGGAGCGGCCTGAGGAGTTCTACAAGTGTGTGGTGAATGCAGAGGCAGTGGACAGTTTCGACATCTTCAAGTTGCAAGGCTCTGCCATCAGAGAGTTGGAAAGGCACGCGGAAAGCCTAGTGGACTACCTAGGCAGAGGCTACGGGTTCCGCATAGAGGAAATTCACCTGGATTTCCTGAAGGATGAAGAAAGCGTACTGTGGCTAAGTGGCTGCAGGGGGTTTCGCCTTGATCCTGTGAGTGTCTCCCGGTCCTTGTCCCCTATCTCTCAGCCCCCAGAAGCCTGCAAAATCCTCAGTCAGGAGGCGGAGGATCGGAAGCAAGGTCGCTTTGTGAGGTGCAAACTGTGTCGACTGCACTACCAGAACCAGGAACTGCCCCACTTGATATCGGTCAGAATGCTCTTTATGTACAAAATGCACGCTACCAAACGGGTCGACTTGCCTCTCAATACCGACCACCTGAGACTCGTTACTGCTGATTTGTTGTCTCAAAGTACGAGAATTTGCGAACTTTGCTTTATGCTAGTTACTAGCGAATTCCAGCTAATAGCGGCGGAAAAGCGACTAGCGGAGGCTTTGAATATCACTTTAAATAGTGAAGATTTGGAAGAAAACCCGGCTCACACCATGCAGCTGCAATTCCTGCCTAAGAAAATGGTCCAATGGCGGGTGCTTCTGTACTTTCGAGTGGCTGACAGGGGCGTGAGTTTGCAGGGAAAGACGCAAGTCACAATGACTGTGGAGTTATTTGACTATCGAAACGACTTCGAGGTGAAAATCGAGGGCAACGAAGTAGTGGTAAAAAGGCTGAAATTGTACTATTTCTTCTCTAGTCCGGACAAGTCTATACGGAAGTTTCTGAATGAAGCTAAGATGAAGGTAATTCTGCACTGCGGGAGTGAACATTTGGCCTCGGGAGAGTCTCTACTGCTTTACCACTTCCCCAGCACTCTCCCAATGGCTATGGCTCTCACCCAAACTCGAGTGATTTCCCTGTTTCCTACCTCTGACTCCACCCCAATGGACCTGAGCATGACAATAGGCCTAAGCTGTGACCGTCACTACCAATCGAAGTACCTGAAAGTGGAACTCACCAAGGTAAATGATGTGTATCTGCCTGAAGCTCACTACTTCAACGGGACTCCTTTGCCTGCGGATTGGATGGAGCAGTTCGGCTCACATCAGCTGGACAACAGCTTTAAGGCAGAAATCGCTCCTGAGGATTTCTACGAGTCGACGATGTCTCGTGAGGAACTGAGGAGAATGCAGACGGCTACTTCCGAGTCCTCCAGGTCCTTATCCAAGTCTAGGTCCCGGACCCCAGGTCTGCCGCCTTTGTCCTACAGAGCGTCTGTTATTGGGAGTCAGCGCCTGCCCACAGTCCCGAGTCTGGACTTTTCCGCCTTAGCTGGCTCCAACAATGACCTCACTGTCAAAGACCTCCTCTTCTCTGTGAATGGGTTCTTGCAGGACAGGCCCAAAAGTGCCTTATCTGCCTCGATCCAGGACCACTCTCGCTCTGTCAGCAAAACCGCTCGAACAGTTCGCTTGGAAACTGCTCCGAAGCTGGCCCGCACCCACTGCGCCAAGCGACAGCGCCGCTCCTCGAAAGAGCCATCCTCCCTCTCTACTCGCCTGGAGTCTTCCAGTCCATCTCTTCGCAGCTTCCACGAGCGGTACAAAGAAATCAACAAGGTGGTGGGGGAAGACCTTAAGGCTTACGGGTCTGACATGAGGGAACGACTGGTAGCAGTGCCCCCCCGTTCCTGGACCGAGTCCTACGGCGACAGCTCTGAGGACAGCAACGAGTCCCATCTTAGGTCATAAATCAATGTTGTCTCGAGCACTCCGCCGAGTGTTTTCCAGTGCTCCCTACAACCCCATGCGGTACCTGCAAAGCTACGTGCCTACGAAGATGCCAACGAAGGAGGAAACCTACGACCACATCACCTCCGCTCATGAGACAGGCGGCAACCTGGTCCACAACTTGAGACATATCAACCCTGTGCGGCAGTCAGGCCCGGTGCCACCCTTTGACGGGCCTTTCACTATGGAGGATGTGCTGGACAGTTGTCACCAGGAGTACATCATGCTCAGTGATGGCTGCTATCCCAGCGTGGACACGGAGGAATTGATGCGCAGAGTGCCAGGACTCACCAGGGAGGACGCGGAGTACATCCGGACCATTGGCTTCACTCCAGATGACGAGGTAGCGCTAGCGTGGTATTACAAGAATGCAGGAGTGGACCCCTACTACCCGCCCAATTTCACCTACATTGGACGCCAAGTGGTCACCAACTCGAAGGGAGAGAAGACGGAAATGATGTTCCCATTCGGGTCCTGGGAGGACTGTCTGGACCTGTCCGTAGACACTGCCCTGCAGGACTTGCCCTACTACAGTATCCGCCACTGGGAAGCCTTCTCAGGGGACGAGTGGTACAAATACGTCAACAACCAAGACTTGGGGGTGCCTGATACCTTCTTCGAATGGGATAAGAACATGCGCTTCCACGTGCACATGGTAGAGGACCAGTACGACGAACTGCCCGACTACGTGAGACCCTTCCCCAGTGAGCCCAACCCACACTGCAGAAAGGAACTGTGGCGTGACCAGAGCTGGCACAAGAAGATGGAGGCCCTAGCAGCGCCCGAGTGGAAGCACAGCTCCCCCGACGCCTAGCCTAGCTAAACTTCTGGGCCACGATGCTGTCATGGTAACTGTGCATCACTCTTGCAAGGAACTCCACATCCTCGGGCTCCACTTCCATCTCTTCCAGCACCTCTTCGTACAGACTTAGGAAGGTGATGAAGTGGTGTTCTTCTATGTGCAGAGACTGGTGAATTAGTAAAGATTTGTCCGGAAATCGCTCCCCTGTGAAGGTCATTTCCAACAGACTCAGCATCATGTCTTTGATTCTCTGCTGGTTTTTGTGCGGAAAGAACGGCTGCAGACTCGACGTAGCCAGCACTCTATCATAGAGTTCATCTATCAGCGCAGTCCAAAAGCTCATCCCGCCGTACTTGAGAAACAAGGCCATGCTCGACATCCCTATTTCCCTGGACCATAAAGAAATGTCTGTGGCTGGACTGCCTGTCTTCCAGCTCTCACTCAGAAGTCTGCGAGGCTCGGTGGCGAGGAGTGGACTCAGTCAGGCCTGGAGCCAGACTGTAAGCCGCAAGGCAGAAACTACACAGAGCGACTGCTCTCTAGGCTTTGACAACTTGACATTGCCCTACAGTGCAACTCGCAGTTTCGCCAGTCGCTGGGTGGACACAGATGAGTCTGAGTATGAGGACGAAGACCAGTAACTAGCAGTACCTTACACAGTTAGAAAGCCTGTGCTCGGCATACTGTTCCAGGGCCACCCGCATCTAGCCATGGCGACTTATTGTTTCTCAGAATACTTGTGGATTCCCTCTGGCTATATATAGTGCTATGCACATTACGCATACGAAGCTGTTCAATACCCATCGAACTGCGCCTGCATCGAAGCATCCAAGACCGCCTCTTCTTCCGGCTTTTCCGTGAAATTCTCAAAGTAAGAACTGTCGAACGGGTCAGCAATTGTAGGCACGAAGGGAGGGTGTAGCTGCAGAGCTTTCACATGAGGCCAGTTCATGTCTGCGAAAAAGCGGTGCTGCATGATGTCTTGCTGCTGGATTCGCTTGTGCGGGTCTTTGTGCAGCAGCTGGCCGATAAAGTCCTTGGTGACTTCATCGAAGGAACTGGGGAATGTGACCTTCTTGGTGAGGATGTTGGAGTAGAGTTCGTACGGACTGGGAGTGGCGAAGGGGGTCTGTGCGGAGATCATTTCATACAGTAGGATGCCCAGTTGCCACCAGTCGCTGGTCTCGTCGTACCCCATTCCTTCGATTATTTCAGGGGCGATGTACTCTGGAGTGCCGCAGGTTGTGAAGGTCCTGTCTCGGTGTTTAAGCACTTTGGCCAGACCGAAGTCCGCCAGCTTGACATGGCCTGTGGCCGAGATTAGGATGTTTTCCGGCTTCAAGTCTCGATATGCGCAGCGGATAGCGTGCAGAGTGCATAGAGCCAGGGTCACTTCAGCTGCGTAGAAGGTTGCTTCCGCCCGGGACAGCGTTTCTCTCTCACACAGCAGACGGAAGAGTTCTCCCCCAGGCACATATTCCAGGACGCAATACAGATTAACACTGTCCTGGAAACTGCCTAAGAACGCTACTATGAAGGGAGAATCCACCAGCCTCACAATCTGCTTCTCAGCCAGCACATGAGCCACTTGCTTAGTGCGCAGTATGTACATTTTCTTCATGACTTTGACCGCCGCAGGAGTATGTGAATCCTTCATTCTGGCCAGTCGCACCTGCGCAAAGCTGCCCGAGCCAATGACTCTGAGGAAGTCAAAGCTGCTTAAGGACAGGACTGGGTGCAGTACGGGAGGACAGCGCACTTGTAGGGCGGGCACTGCAGTGTGATGGTGACTACGAGAACAAGTTTGTCCCATGTTTATTACTGAAGCCGGTGCGGAAGATTAGCCGGGTCTAAAAGAGGTTGATAGATATTGACTATTGCCAAGGACTGATGCGAGGTCCAAGATTGGACTAGAGATAGCGCTGTTGGGCCTGGGAAACACTCTTACTCTTAGTAAAAGGCCTTCGTGGTTCTCAAGGACTAAACTTTCCGAGGGTTATTTTGCCTTCCCAGCTGCCTCTTAGCACTGATTTGCCTTCACACATCTTACAAATCGCTATTTTCTCTGACTCCTAGAGACCGGCCTTGATGCGGGCAAATTGAAGCTAGCTGTGGGTTTTTATCTCGAGGTAGGCTGTTCCCTTCTAATCGACTATCTGATTCCACGAAAGGTCTATTCGACTAAGACGTCTCTTTCTGCCTGGACAAAGGGATAACCACAGCTATAGATTAGCTGGCGGAGCATTCACTTATAGCAGATTCTAAGCTTCACTTGCAGGGTATATACAGCTGCAGCCTTTGGACTTCGCAAACTCTCGAGTTTATGCGAAAAATTGGTATTAGTGGTTTAACTACGAGAAACTTGACTCCTTGGATGTCTGAATGTCAGGTTTTCATACGTATACTGAAGTAAATACTTTTCCTGTCCAGAGACTGCCTGTGTCGCTTTAAACTACTGAATCTGTTTGCATGGGGCGTTCCTCCCTCCTACTTCCAAGGCCAGTTTGTATGTCCTTCCCCCACTGTAGGGTTTCTTTGCACCACCGTACTGCCCATTCCTCTTACTAAATGGAAAATAGCAGTGGCCTCGGCGTTTCATCCCCGCCCGCTGAGCCTCCCTTTCCTGTGGCTCCCAGAGCCACTCCCAGCGCGCGCACTGTCAAGCAGCAGACCTTAGCAGACCTTTCCCAGGCCGCAAACTTGGCAGAAGCCGTCCAATTCAGAGAACTTCACTCGGTCCGAGACATCCAGGGAGAAGTGCTCACCAAGCCGTCCTGTACGTCTCTGTCCCCACAGCACCTAGGGAAGTACGGAGTAGGACTGGAGCTGTACTTCACCTTCCTCAAGTACTCCATGATCCTGTTCCTGTTCATCAGCTTGGTGAGTGTGTGGCCTATGGTGATGAACTTCCGAGGCGGGTACTTGATGGACGGAGAGACCAACTCCCCCTTCGACATACTTACGCTGGCTAATCAGGACGGCCCAGACACCTACGAAGCAGACCTGAACTCCGCCAACGACTACATTGACAGCACTCAAAAGTACCAACTAATGACGTTAATAGCCGACGTTGCCTACACCGTCCTATTTGTACTCTTCCTGGTCTTTTACCGCATCAAATCAGTGGACATTGTGGAGAAAAACCTGGAGTCCAACCTACTGCCGAGTGACTTCGCTGTGGAGGTGAAGAAACTGCCGAAGGATGCAGAGGAGGAGGAAGTGCGCAAGCACTTTGAGCAGTTCGGGGAAGTGGTGGAAGTGTCCCTAGCGCGGTACTACAATGGCAAACTTATGCTGTACAGGTACCGCAGTGAGTTGTCTATCAAGCTAGGCACTGCCCGGGTCATAGCCCAGCAGAAAGGGATTGATTCCACCACTAGAATTGCGCTATTGGAGAAAAGCATTCAACTGTTCGATGCTCGTTTAGCCAAAAAGAACCGAGAATCCAACAAGCCCAGCAGTCAATTACCTGTAAACCGGGCCTACATCCTGTTCAATCAACATGCTAGCAAGCAAATCTGCTTCGACTCCTACCGCAAAGCCCGGAAATGCTGCCATAGTCGGCGCAACCAGCCTACAGAGCTTCAATTTCGAGGAGAACACCCACTCAAAATCAAGCGGCCTCCCGAACCCTCGAGCATTTTGTGGGAAAACTTGGAAGTCGGCTCATGGTCGAGACGGTTTCGACGTATTCTAGTGGTGATTTGCACTCTCGCACTAATGATTATGTCAGTTGCATTGATGTATTGGCTGAAAACCAACGACACGAAAATGCCGAAAGCCTACGAATGCCGCAGAGAGGGAATTACGAAGCTGTCCTTCACTGAAGCCCAAGCGACCTATGTATCTGAATCTGAGAAATTGTGTTGGTGTCTATTGGAGGGCGTCACTAACATATATGGAAACACCACTAAAGAGAACTACTGCGACGAGTACCTGTCCCTATGGCAGAAAAGCATATACATCCGTGTGCTTTCCTCCCTCGGCATCATTGCAATCAACTTCATTTTGAAGCTTTTCCTGCGCAAAATCAGCCGCTTCGAGCGAGTTTCCACAGTGACGAAACAGCAGCAAAAGATAATGTTCAAAATTTTCCTCGCAATGTTCGTAAACACGGCCTTCATCAACCTTGTGGTAAATGCGAATTTCCAAGACTTTGTGGCGATGCAGTATGTGCCTTTCAAGGAGTACATGTTTGACGGGGACTATGATGACTTTATTAGGGATTGGTACTTGAGAGTGGGCTCTGCAGTGGTAGTTACGATGCTCATTTCGATGGTTTCGCCACATGGGATGAACTTCGGAGTGCTGTACCCGGTGAAAAGCTGCAAAATACTGTGTTGTCGGGGGAGGAGAAGGACACAATATGAACTAAACCAGCTCTATATTGGTCCGGAACACGATATTGCGGGTAAAACAGCCATTACTCTGAATATAATCTTCTCCTGCTTCCTCTACTCCGGCGGAATTCCCCTACTCAACGCCATTTGTTTCGTGTCCCTGTTCCTGATCTACTGGATCGAGAAGTTCCTTATAGTGAACTACTACCGCAAGCCGCCTGTATATGACCAGGGCGTGAACCAGCGTCTACAGCAGCTTTTGCCCTACTCCATTTTGCTACATTGCGGCTTTTCAGCGTATATGTACGGGTCAGACGCAGTGTGGCCTATGAACTATTTGCAAGCCTCAGACGGAGTCATAGAGAGTGAAAAGGTGGACTTCTTAGGGCGAATATACCGCTATACAGGAATAACGCTTATATTGGTAATGATTTGCACCGTGTGTTTGTCCTTTTTTTCCTTCGCACTCGCAGGAGTTGTCAGAAGTCTGCGCAGGTCTGCAGTGGGAGAAACGAAAAAGCCCACTTTGACCTACCGCGAGGCAGAGCCAGCCATGCGTCTCCGCGGAGTAAGTTCCTACGATATCATGGAGAACCTTGACTACCGAGACTTGGTGATTTCCCTCAACCACTCTGCGGTGGCTGGGGAGAAGCCGGGGGTTAGCGATGGCACTGCGCAGAGTGGGAGCAGGATCAAGGTGGCGCCGGAGCAGGTGCTGTCTGATACGCAGATTAACAACTTCATGGAGCGCTAAACTAGTTTAAGTACGCTTTGTCCATAGAACTGGAGTGAGGTGAGAGTACACCGTCAATTCAATTAATTGTATCTCGAGGTAGTGAGTGGTAAACGTCAAATGGCTTCCCGCCGCAGTATGCTGTTTCTCACAGACAGTTCGCCTTCCATCCTCGCACAGGCCCCGACTTCCTACGAGGAACTGCTGCGGTACTTAGAGCGTCTCTACCGCCTGCCCGCCGCCTCCCTGCAGTTGCACACTCCCAGCCAGGTCCCTGTGACCTCCCAGCCCGCCCTCGACCTCTTGCTGCAGCAGGAACACTCCACTCTCACACTCTGCGTCTCCAAGAGAGCCAGCGCAGAAGCCGCAGTTTTCGACTACATTCTTGGGTTCGAAGACCGGAGGAAACTGCGACTACTGAGACTCGAAGACAACACTGTGAGTTTCGTAGAGGCGGAAGTGCTGCACTGGACTGGCAGAGCCTGTCTTTACGGGGTGGATTCAGTGCTATTCACTGGAGGACAGGAGTACCCAGCAGGCAGCTACTTGGTGTCTATCTCTGACCAGGGCAGCACAGAGCTGGCTCCGATGCAGGAAGGACGACTTTGGCATGGGCTCTGCACCATTGGGAACAAGGCCTTTGCAGTAGGTGGAAAAGACCCAGCGTCAGGCGCAGCCAAGCAGTCCTCTGAAATGCTTGAAAACGGCCAGTGGACCTCTCTCGGTCCTCTCAACTTCCCTCGGGAAAGCATGGCTGTGGCCGCCTTTAGAGGCACACTGTACGCAGTGGGCGGCTTTGACGGCTCCAGCCGCCTAGCCTCCATCGAGGCCTACAAGCAGAAGCACTGGGTGATGCTGCCTGTCCGCCTCCCCGAGCCCCGGCAAATGCCCGGAATCGTGTTCCTCGGAGACACGAAGCTGATGGTGGTCGGAGGACAAGACGAAGAGCGGGCTAAAAAGACGGTTTACATGGTGAATCTGGACTCAGGCAAGGTGGAAAGCCTGCCCGCCCTCCCAGTGCCAGACTACTTCACTGGCAGACAGCTGGTGAGGAAGACTTCCGGGGAAGTGTGGGGCTTCGGCAAGCAGACTTACATCTACTTCCCTCATCTGCTCATGTGGGCCACTGCCCCAGTCCACACGCGAGTCAGTATTTAACTAAATTCTCCTAGTCCCTACTAGCAAGTGCGCTTACTAAAGCTTCCTTAGTGACATGAAGCCTTCCCCGCCAGCATCGCCTGTGAAAAGGAAGGAAACTCGAGCCCGGGCAGGCAAAGCCACGTAGTCAACGCCTGTGAGGCCGCCTACGTTCCCTGCAGAGTGCCGCAGGAGCTGTCTGCTGCCCTGGTCCTTCGGTCCGCCCGCTGTAAAGATCGGCTCTCCATTCACTAGCAACTGCACTACTGGGGACCTCCGGCAGTAGAAGCCAAAGGCTACTTCATAGAGTCCTGGAGCCACGCATAGAATTGAGGTTTTTTCCAAGTCCCACAGGAAGTTATCAGGAAAGGTGTTGACTGTCTGGACTTCCCAAGGCACTGAGTAGCCATTCCGCACTTCCCCACTTTTCCAGATCCACCGGCCCACACAGTTCTCTGCACACAAGGTCTGGTTTATCTCCTTTTGGTCCTGGATGAATTGGCGAATGTCAGTGCTTGCGGCCTTTGAGTCGAGTTCTTCCAGGATTTGCTGCAGCAGCTTGTGGGTGGAGTCGGCCGGCGCCTTCTGGTCGAGTAGGGACATCACGTCTGCTATGTTAGCTTTGAGCAGGACTGACTTGCCCAAGTCTTCTAGGGAGGAGCGAGCGTGCCTCCCAAAGGCTTCGAAGTCGTTCAAATTTGCCTTTTTGCGTATTTCCGTGTTGAGTTGCTCCAAGAGAGATGCGAACTCTTGCAGTTGCTCAGTGCTCACTCGATTGCCCAGTGCTCTGTTGAGTGTATTCAGGTCTGCTTTGTCATTCACCAAGCCCTGCACTTCCACCAGACTCGCCTTTTGCTGTATCAGCGACACCAGGTCTCTTTCCTGCCTCTGCACCAGTTCCCTGCACTCCTGTGTCACCTCAGCTATCGCCTTGGCCACTTCCTTCCTCAGGCCTGTTATTCCCTGCTGCAGGTCGCTCATTTGGGACAGGGACTCTAGTCCTTTGGTCAGGTCTGCCTTCAGTTCTGTTGCTTCACGTCGGTCTGCTTTCCGCTTGCTCAGTTCATCTATAAGAGAAATCGACTTTTCCATGTGCAACTTTAAAGTGGCGATTTCCTCGCCCAGTTCATTCTTAGCGCTCGCAGTGATGGAGTGGACAATTTTCACGCTTTCATCCATTTCAGCCTTAATGGAGTCTTCAAAGACCTGTAGGGACTCTGAGACTTTTTCCAGTTCATAAGTGAGTCTGTGAGTGTCGATTTCCAACTTCGCTGCCAATTCCGAAAAATGCTCATCAATGCGTTTCACCTCATTTTGAAAGTCCAGCTCTACAGCCGAAACCGCAATTTCGTGTTCGTGTTTGAGCGTCCCAAAGGTGTTAGCCACGCCTTCTGAGTCTGCCTTCCTGCCCAACACCTGGTTCAAGCGCTCAAAGTCGTGCACATCGGCCTTAGTTTCCAAGATTTCATGGATCACTTTGATGTCATGGTCCAGTGCATCTAAGGCAGAGGATATGCGGTTTTGGCCTTCTTTGGAGGATTCTTGCAACTTGGAGTCCACTTCTTTCCGCAGGCCGACAATAGCGGAGGCCAGAGAGTCCAGTTCGAGCTGGCCTGGCCGCTGTTCGTTTTCACTTTGGAGAATCACGTCTAAGTCTGCTCGGTCCACTTTGTCATCAATAGCCTGCATAAGTCGCTCGACTGTGACGATATCAGCCTTGGACTCGAGGGCGGAAGCAAGTTCTTGCAGGTCAGTCACGTCTGGCTTTCGACTTAGGACAGCGTCAACGTCTGATTTATTTGCCTTGCGTTGGAGAGCATTAGCGACAGCCTGTTTATTGGCTTTAGCTTCTAAGGCTTCCAGCACTTCTGTACTACTGGCCTTGGAGTCTAGCGTTTGTCGCAGCAGCTGCAGGTCCTTCTGAGTGGGCAGAGTCTGGAGTCGAGCGACATAGTCCTTCTGCAGCTGCTGGAGTTGGTAGCGAATTACCTCCGATTCGTTTTCAAATTCCTTCAGATTGGTCTTATGATCCATCAAGCTTTTGACTTCGTCCACAGAGACCTTGGCACTGAGTTGGTATTGCAATTCGCTTTTGCTCACTTTGTCCTCCAGTGCACTTCGCAGGTCTTCGGTGCTTGGCTTGGAGTCCAGCGCTGCTAGTAGGTCACTCAGTTCTCTGCCCAGATCTGCGGCATTCACCTTCCCTGCTAGTGCTGATGTCAGCTCGGTCCTGCTAACCTTGGTCTGAGAAGCCCGCTCCAAGTCTCTGATAGCCTCTCCCTGCACTCTTACTACATCGGATAGTGCTTTGAAGGTGAGCCTAATAATGTCCTGCACATTCTTCCAATCATTCAACCCCTTCAGCAAGTCATCCACCAGCAACGGGTAGTACGGGTCAGTCTCCGAGGAGTGGTCTCCCAGCAAGTACTGATTCAGCATATTATATTCTCAGCTAAGGTTAACCTGGCGGTTGAGACCGCGGGACAGCCGCACCAAGGCCTCAGCCTCTTCAGGCGTCAGCAGCTTTTGGTTCAGTCGAGCTGCTAAGCGCCTAATGGGCTCTGACATGGGAGTGGAGACTGTCGCGCTGCTGGGCTTGAAGGTAGGCGAAGTCACTTCAGGCCGAGGCTTCGGCTTGGGCATAACGCTGGCTCGCATAGAGGAGGTGGAGCGAGTGCCTGCGGCCTTGACAGGGGCTTGGTGCAAGTTGCTGAAGGCCCCGCGGAGCAGAGCAACAGGCTTCTTCATAGGGACAGATCGAGGGATGGAGTCGTGGGATATGTTGCTGGGAAGCACGGAGGAAGAGCGCTGATTGGGCTTTTCCCTGTCTGTCGGTTTCAATTCTTCTCCCGCTATTTTCCGCATTTTCCGCTCAGCTCTCGCTTCATTCAGCACTGAAAACTTTGCCGGACTGGCCATCGAAGACATGGTGCTTCTGTCAGTGGAAGGAGGCAGCGTCATCGACACTCTGGGCGAAGTGAAGCTGCCTATTGTCATGCGCGAGTCCATAGTCGACTGCGGCATCAGTGCATCCAGCTCTAGCGGCGGCAGTCCATCTTCCAAGTCCTGCAAAGACACTTGTGCGAACTTCGGCTGCATTGTCCTCTTCAACTGCTCCAACTCTCGTTGCAAGTTGGTGATTACTCGGTCTTTCGCTTGGCTTTCTCGCTGGGCTGTGAGCGCCACTTCTTGGATTTGCAGGTTCTTGACGTGCAGATCCAGCGTTTCCAGTTTGAGTGTGCGCAGGGCGATTTCCAGGTGGACGACTTCTTGCTTCTTTTCAGTGGTCAGGTCGCCTAGGTTCTTGTGCAGCTTGGCTTTGTTCTTCATGTTTAACTAGGTAAAGGGTACGTAGAGACTTTGGAGGAGTTCGTTGCGGCTTTCTTCGTTCTCACGGATGTTTTGGTGCAAATCGACGATTTCGGCTTTGGTTTTGGCGACTTTGTCTTTGTTTCCTGCAGTTTTGGCAGCTTCGAGGTCGACAAGTAGCTTCTTGATATTGACTTTATTCTGCGTGTTCAGTGAGTCGATGTCCGTGATGTTTTGCTTCAGTTCCCAATGTTCCTCAAAATTGTCCAAGAGTTCCTTCGACAGAGCTTCGTTCCCTTCCAGATTTCCAACACTGAGCACCTCACTGCCTGTCTCCTGCTCCCCTCCACTACCAGAGAACTTGTCTCGGGACTGCAGTTGTGCACGCAAATTCTCAATCTCTTTCTGCAAACTCACAATGATTTCCTTATATTCAGACACGTGTCGCTCGACTTCTTGCACGTTGCGGATGACTTTCTTTTCTATGCGCCTCGCTCGGTCTGCGTAGCCGAGAGTGTGGACGGATTCTTCAATGGCAGAAGCCATAGGGGAGATGCACGCAATCATCACAGTTCTGGTGTTTCCTCCTAAAGATTCCTTCAATAGGCGAGTTAACTTGGAGTCACGGTATGGGACATAGCGGCCCTGCTGCTTAGGGTCGCTTAGTATATTAATGCAGCTGCCCAGGGCAAGCAGGGATCGATTGATATTAGCGCCTTCGACCATACGCGCCCCGCGATTGTCGGAAACAGCTGCTCGTTCACTCCCCGCCAAGTCGATTAGTGACAGTTTTGAATTGGTGACTTCTTCTGCGACTCCCGAGGCCTTAGTCCTCCGCTCCAAAGTGATAGTGAGGAGTGCGTGAGAGCGGGTGGAAAACTGGTTCGCTCCTGTAGCTGCCTTGGCCCTGTGTTCATTCCCAAATGTGACAAGTTCGTGAACTTGCTCCAAACTGGAAATCGGCGCTTCTCTCAAGCCTTGCACTTGCACGCCCTTAACAGGGTCGTCCAGCACTTGCAGGGCTCCTCGCTGTGAGTCCGTTGATAGCAAGTCGCTAATGCGCTCATTGTAAATTTCCAAATAGCTGAGCTTGATTTGGCAGCTGCCCCGCGTGACTCTCGCCAGCAAGTCAGCTAGTGCCAGGGAAACGAGTCCTGGCTGTCGCGCAGTCTCTAGGTACATATCCCCAAACATCGTATGTGTCTTGCCCGCGCCTGTCATCCCGTAAGCGAAGCAGGTCGCATTGAAGCCGTCCCAGGTGCTTTCTACCAGCGGAGCTAAGGTGTTGGAGTACACTTCAGGAGTTGCGGAGGACTCTTGGAAGACTCCTTGGAAGGCGAAGGACAGCTCTCTGCGTTTGTCAGCTAGCCAGATGCAGGCGTCCTGCACCTTGATCACTCGTCTGTTTGCTTTGGCCTGGGTTTCTCTGGTCGTGGGCGGACGGACTCGTACGAAGACCTGGAAAGCGGAGTGCTCCATTGGACCCACTCTATATGTTACACACAACTACGAGGCGTGCTGCTGGCACTGTGCTGCGACGCCAGTTGGGCAACGCTGTAGAACTTCTCTGACGAGAACTTGCGCTTGATGACCGCCAGCTTGGAGTGCTCCGAACTCTGCAGCACGATCACCAAGTCCTTCGCACAGGGCCTCACCTCTGAGTCTGAGTGCAGTGTTGCTGCCGTCAAGCCTGCACCCCACACTGCCGTCGGGTCTGTCATCTTCCGAGCCAAATACACTCCCGCTGCAGCCACGAGCGAGGGCTTGTACTTGACGATTGCAGTGTCGAGCAGACTGAGCTCGAGCAGGAACTCGCCCAAGAAGGTCGAGCGCCTGTCCAGCTGAGCGAGGCGTGCGTACCTTTCGTAGAAGCGGTAGGCTGTAGGGACGGAAAGCGTGTAGTTGAGGACTTCGAGCATCCGGAGTTCCATGGCTAGGAAGTCGGTGGTGGAGTAGGTGTTCTCTGTCAAGTAGATTAACTCACGGATCTCAGGTGCATACAATTCCTCGAACTTGCAGGCCAGCTCCATGGCCACGATGCCTATGAGCTGGAGCTGCGGCCGCTGCACCGTCTCTCTCTCCAGGAACCGATCAAGGTAGTTCACCACGAGGAACAGCGTCTCGGGCACTAGCTTGAACCTATAGTGCACTTCAACCAGCCAGTTGACTAATATGGATCGCATATTGTCCGTGATGTCGGTCTGCAGCTTCATGAAGCCAGGCCTGGGCTGAGTCTTGGCCTGAACTGCATGCAAGTAGGCGTGGATGTCCTTGGCATAGTAGGAGAGACGGACTGGGTCAGGCGAGGGGGAGTCGAAGTCCTGCAGTTGCTGGTTCGTGATGTCGCGCCCAAAGGTGCGAGCGGACTGAGAAGCGGAGGTCTTCGCCTGGTCCCAGGGGTTCTCCTGAGTGACCGACAGGTGCTGAAGCGCGTTCATTTAAATATACCAACATGGTAGCTATAGTCAATGGAGCGGCTAGAGTTCGAGGTCAGAGACGCACTAGACGCAGGGGATGCTAAGAAGGCTTTGAAGCTCTGCCAGTCCAACTCAGAGGAAACGGCCTCCTTGCTAGTGCTTAAGTCCCTAGCCCTGTTGCGACTAGGCAGAAAGTCCGATGCCTACCGCAGTGCAACAGAGGCCCAAATCCGCCTAGACACGGAAGCAGGTCCAATGGAGCAATTGGTAGGCGTCTTCCGAGAACTACGAGCCTATGTCCACATCGCAGAACTCTACGAAAAGGCCTTCCAGGCGAATGCCAGCGCAGAACTAGGCCAGCATCTCTTCGAAGCCTACACCGCTGACTTCCGGTTCGTAGAGCAGCAGAGTCTCTGTATGAAGCTATTCAAGCGCTATGAAGCTTTGGACTACGCTGTGAAGGCCGCTGAGTGTCTGTACCTCACAGCCAAAGCTGACCCGAGACAAGGCCGTATGGCGGAAATAGCGCAGTTGCTGCTCAATAAGGTCACCAGGACTGAGGAATTCGAGTGTTCCGAGGCTTTCCTCAGAGTGTATGTCTTGGTACTGATAGAGATAAGGCAATTCGCGGATGCGATTGCTCTACTAGAGCGCTATGCTCCCTGTATGCCCAACTTCGTGGAGAGAACCACCTTCCTTGCGACTTTACACCGCAGAACTGGAGCCAAAGTCCAAGCTTTGAACTACTTTCACGAAATCCTTCGCCTGAATCTCGTGGAAGCCACCGCCCGGCCTCTCTGGCAGACCTACCGGGCCTATATAGAGACCGTTTTCGACCTTGTGGCAGAGGCTATTCAGCCCGCTCCTACCTCTGACTCGGTCCCTCTGGACCCAACTGCTCACTTGGTGAAAAGCTTTGACTCGAGTGGCAAGGGAAACGCCTTCAAACCCTTCACTGGCAATGAGTCGCTTACTTCACTGGTAACGTTGGCGCTAGGCAACATCAAGGGAGCCAAAGAGGCGGTGGAAGGCGCTGGGAAGGCCGCCAAAGAGGCTCGAAGAGAAGCCTACTTGGCTGAACTGGAGTTCAAGCGCAGACTCGTATACAGTGGCTTCGCCCAGGGACCAGAGGACTACAAGTCCGAAGCCGAGCCTGGCAACGCCTTTTTCCACCCCGTTTTCCGCTACGCAACTACTCAATACGAACACGAATCCGCCTCCGAAGACCTGATTCCCTACCTCAAACTCCTCAACGTGTCCCAACTCGCCCCTCTCCGCACCAAACTAACAGACTATTTCGTGCAAATCGCCCAGCTCTCCACCAACAAAATCCGCATTTTACGGTGCTATGTGACTGGGATGAAAGTACTGAGACTGCTGGGGTGCTTTTCCCCGCCCTTCATCAAGCACCACGGCTTGTTGTGGGACTACTCGAAGCAGTTGCAAGCCAAGTATGTGGAGGCTTTGAGTGTGGAGCAGGTGCCAAGTCAGGGAGAAGTCAGAATTGCGGATGAGTTAATGCTGTTGGCGTGTGAAATTCTGCTGCAGCCGATGATTGCGCCTGTGCTGGACCCTGTGGAAGTGCGTAAGTGCGAGTTTGCGCAGTACCAGTTTGAGGAGGAAAGCGGAGCACCGCTCACTCACAGACTGCTGCACTGCATTGCACTCTTAGAATCCGCATTACGTCGTAGTCCTTTCAACTCCAAGCTGAAACTGGGACTTGTGGACCTGTACACTCGTGCTGGCGCCCTGGAAACAGCCCACCGACTATACATTTCCCTGGACTTCCCTCCCAATGACTTCGTCAAAACCGCTCACCTTGTCTATGGCCCGATGCATGACTTCTCGCCGCTGCTCAATGAGCTCGAGCCTATCGCCAAGCGCGTTCTCAAGTATACAGAAGGACACAGAGAGTCGGTTTTACCACAGATTGCAGATGCTTATGCACGGCATAACCTCGCTGAACTGCTGGAATTGCGTACTTTGTGTGCCCGGCAGGACCGGAGTCTATTCGCCTTTGTATCTAAACTCACTCTTCTCGAACTCGACGTCTTCCGCAAGATGAGCCAAAGTCCTGCCGACCTCTCTCGACTGTTCCGCGAGTCCGCGGAGCTGATAAACCAACTGTGCAGCCTAAGAAGCCACAGTGAGGAGTTCACATCAGTCGTGGACGACTCCTACGTGTTCTATGTAGGCGTGGTTCCTGTGCAAAGCATGGTTTACAAGTCCTCCAAGGCCAAGTACGACCCGAATGACTTCAATCTGCCTGCCCGAGCATTCGTTCGGAAGGAAAGAGTGGTGGCGAGCTATGGCTGGAAGTGTGAACTCAGAGCCTTGTGTCTCAAAGGCACAGTGCTCAAGCTGTACTTCGACTCCATGGAGGGGAACAGCGAAGTGCTGGACAACGACTTGAGAGAATACGTAAGTCTCTTGGACGAAATGGGGCTGTTGCAAGGGCAGACCGATAGGCAGTTGGCAGCGGAGAGACAGGAAGAAGTGCTGAATACAAAGGAAGCGGCTCGCAAGGCCAAGGAGGAGCTGCAGGGCGATGAAGCCCTGTACACTGGGGTTTTCTCCACAGAGGAAGCCTTCAAAGCTCATAGAAAAGCTGTCACTGCTTTGCTGCACAAGTTCCAGTTAATGCTGGCGGAAGGCCACTGGAGACTGCTCAAAGGCCACGCTAGTCGCAAGGCGGAGGAAGGCAAGGAGGCGGGGCCTGGGGAGCTGGACCCAACCCTCCGACTCACTGAGTGGCAGCACATTTCCCGACACTTCGAAGTGCTGGAAATGATGTTCAGAGAGACTGTTTCCAGCCTGATTCCGAGAGAAGACTTGTTCAACTTCCTCAAACTGAAGTCGGGGGAAGTGTTCAACGGGCCTGTGTCCACGCCTATTCACCCAGGCATGGCTGGAGTAGTGGCAGAGTGCTTGGCCGGCCCTTACACTACTCTGATGCTTCTACAGCCCCGCTACTTCCAAGCCATCACCTCAGCAAGCAGTCGACTCATGGACAACCCCGACCCTGCAGAGGTGGACAGTATGAAGCAACAAATAAAAAGGTTCTATGCTGAGGTGTATCGACAGCTGGAGTTCCTGCTGAAGTACCTAGATCTGCAGAGCAGGGTGTCTGAGGTGGAGGAGAGTGTCAGGGAAGTGATGCAGTTGAGTGCTTTCCAGGCGTATTCGTTGGCGGCAGGACTGGAAGCGACTGCTTATACCAAAATCGTGGAGAACTTCAAGCAGGTGCAGGAGTGGGCACTGAGGACGCTGGCCGAAGACTTGCGCTTCCTCCTAAGGCTTCCTAGGCTATAAATGGCTGTTTATTTTTTACAATCTGACCACTGTAGCTTATCTCTCCTCCAACTCCACTAGAACACTGACACCAATAGAAACCTAGCATTACACACTAAAGCCGCCGTAGTTGCTTCCGTAGGACGGGAGAACTGTTGTCCTTCTTCAGTCCTGGAGAACTACGCTGACTCCGGCTGCCCCAACGGCCTGCTTCCGGGAGAGTGCGCACATAAAAGTCTTTGCGACCTCCACACAAATCTGTGCCCAAATAAAGGAACGTTGGTCTCGAAGGAGAAGTTGTAGTGGAGACTCTGGGCACGTGTTTGCGAGGCGAGTAGGGCTGGTAGGCTCTGGAGAAAGGCGGCAAGGGACTTGTCTGTTGGGATAGGCGCTACAGACATATTAATGTATGGGTCAAGTTAATGGCTCCGCGTGCCTAGATGGTAGTCTAAAACTTTGTGTGCAGTCAATGAAAGTAAGAAGAGATAGGCGTGTACTCTGTAGGCAGCTAGTATAGAGCAGGCGTGCAGGTCTATTTGACTATCTGTTTGTAATGCAGGGTGAAGTGTTGCTCGAGCGGAACAACAAGACTTTCCGCCCAGGAGTGAGTCCCAGGTAGGAAATCGTAGTGGGGCAGTTGAAGCTGACCAACGTGCCCGGTGGTCTACAGCACAATGGAGTGATCGTGATGTTGGAGGGCTACATCAAAGGCCGCAAATCCTCCAAAACCCCTGAATCCGAGGCTATTGTGGCCCAAGCCCCTCCTCAAACCCTGTGCAACGTCAAGGACACTGTCTTGCAGCCAGGCAAATTGTGAGTTCCAGACAGCACAAGGACTACCGTGGAAGTGCCTTTCGGACTGGCGCTGCAGCCAATCAAAAGCCAAACGCTGCTAGAGTCCTACACTGGAGTCTACATCAGTGTGAAGTACGCAGTGACTGCTATTCTCGAGGTGAAGGGAGGTGTTAAGGCTCCTGGCAGCTTTACTACTGTCTTCCTGGTGGAAGTCCCAGTACCGTTCACACAGGGTCAAGGCTCAGGAGACAGACCGAGTGGCCAAGGCGTGCCCTTCACTATCAGTCCCGCCACTCTGGATAACCCGCAGCGTCTGGCAGAAACGAGCCACTTCGCAATGGAAGGGCTAATTCTGCATGACTGCTATTCCATGGATGAAAGTTTCCAGGGCTGTGTTTCGGTCAGGGACGCAGACCAGCCTATTCGCAGCATTGACCTGCAGATGATCCGCATTGAGACGATCCGAGGAGGCGAGCAGCAGCTGAAAAAGGCCACTGAAATCCTCAACTTGCAAATAGCAGACGGCAATGTGCGGCGCAACTCCAACATCCCTTTGTATCTGGGCTTCCCCAAGCAGTTCTCCTGCCCTACGACCTACTACAAGCACTTCAAAATCGAGTTCGAGGTCAACCTGCTTGTCACCTTCCAAAATGGCCTACTGATCACCAAAAACTTCCCTATTAGGCTATATCGCTAGGTAGATTACGTCACTTGCAATCCTTGTCCATTGCTAAGACCAAAAGGTCAGAGACCGACCTGTGAGTTCGACTGAGCTGTGGTAACCTATGCGTGGATTAATTGCCTGGGGTTGTAGAGTGATACGGATGGCGGAAAGCACCATAGGCACCCACAATGGCGCTTTCCACTGTGACGAGGTGACGGCTTGCTTTATGCTGAAGCAGCTCGAGCCTTACAAGTCTGCTCGGATCCTCAGAACTCGCGACCCGGCAGTGCTCGGCACTTGCACTTTGGTCGTCGATGTGGGCGATGTCTATGACCCGAACACCCTGCGCTTTGACCACCACCAAGCTGCTTTCCAGGACACACTGGGAGGGAACTTCACGAATGTCAGACTTAGCAGTGCGGGACTGATCTACAAGCATTATGGACGAGAAGTGCTGCAGCAGCTGAGTGGAATACAGGAGGAGAAGACGCTGGAGTGGCTGTACACCATGATGTACCGCAACCTAATCGAGATGATCGACGCCAACGACAACGGAATTGCTCAGTACAAAGTGGACACCCCGCCTCTGTACCACGACAGCACCTCTCTCCCATCGCGTGTGGGCAGACTGAATGCAGCCTGGCACGAAAGTGTCCCTGACGAAGACGTCACTCGCTTCCACGCTGCTATGGACTTAGTAGGCGAGGAGTTCCGCAGTCAGCTGAGAGGTTTGACCGACAACTTGTTACCTGCCAAAGCCATAGTGGAAGAAGCGTACCACAGCCGCAAGACAGAGGTAGCCTCAGGGACAGTGCTAGTGCTCGCCAGGTCTTGTCCTTGGAAGGAGTTCCTGTACGAGGTGGAGAAGTTGGATCCGCAGGAGCCGAGAGTGTACTTCGCGGTGTACTCAGATGGCAGGAACTGGAGAATTCAAGACGTGGGACTGGAGGGAGTGCGGTTTGGCAACAGGAAAGGACTGCCGGCGGCCTGGAGAGGCAAGCGAGGGGAGGAGTTGGCTCAAGTCAGTGGTGTGGCGGACGCTATCTTCGCTCACAACACGGGCTTTATTGGAGGAGCAGCGTCCAAGGCCGGAGTCCTGCGAATGGCTGAGCTGGCCCTGGCCGAGCCTTAGTTAAAATGGACCCGCGGGAAGTACAGTCCATTCTGCCCATACTACAGCGCCGGGTGGACGACCAAATCACTGAAATTCTCTTTGACGTCCACTTCGCTTCTCACTACGAGTTCGACCAGTCTGCCAACGTGTGGCACAAGCAAGGCATCGAGGGCGCTCTGTACCTTGTGAAGCGCAGAGCGGAGCCACTCTACAAGCTGGTAATCCTCAATCGCTTGGCCAGCAAGGACTACGCACAGAGCATATCCTCGGATATGGAGTTCGAGAAGAAGGACAAAAACATTTGGTTCTTTAGAGAAGCGACTGGGATTGTGCAGGGCATTTGGTCTCCTTCAGATGAACTGCTGGACAAGTGCTTTGCCAAGATACAGGAACTGCAGCATCAAATCATGGCGGACACGCAAGCTTTGGCGCTCAAAAGTCTGCTAGACATTGGATCCGAAGCCAAGCCCTTCCCTAAGGCACAACCAGTGGCGGCTCAGATAGCTAGTCAGGTGCTCAAGCCTGAGTTCTTTGCCTCGGGAGTGCAAGTCGACAGCAGCGACCACAGCGGCTTGCCACGGGAAAGTGTGAGACAAGCGATGCTGGCTTTGGCGCAGAATGACCAGTTCCTGGACGTGGTGGCCCAGACCATCAGAGGCCGTCGTAGCTAGCCGCCATAATGAAAGTCAGTCTGCCGCAAGTGTATTGGCACGGGAACTCCGAGCGCATCATGGCCCTGGACTTCAGACCGAAGGGAATGCTACTCGCTACCTGCGGGGCTGACTTGGAGTCCCAGACGTGGATCCGCATCTGGGAACTGAAGGTAGAAGGAGACGTTGTGGTCCCCATGCACATGGATGACTTGGCGGGAACACATGAGCGCACTGTCAATGTCGTGCGCTTTTCACCCAATGGCCGCTGGCTGGCTTCTGGGGCAGACGACGGCTGTGTCGTGCTCTGGGAACTACGCATGAAGCAGGTCTTTGGAGAGAACCGGGAGGTGGAAGGCTGGGCTCCTTACCGCATTCTTCGCGGGCACAGCGCTGAAATTCACGATTTATGCTGGAGCGGAGACAGCCAGCGCCTCGCTACTGCCTCAATGGACAAGTCCTGCATTGTCTTTCACGCTGAAAAGGCCAAAGTGCTGCAGCGTTTGGAAGGCCACAAGCACTATGTGCAGGGAGTAACTTGGCACAAACACCTAATTGCCACCCAGTCCTGTGACCGCACAGTGCGCATTTACAAGCAGGGCGACACGGGCTTTTTCTGCAAACACGTGATAACGTCTTTTCAGGACCAGAAGCTGTTTCAGGACCCTGCAGCCAGTTCCGCCTTCTTCAGGCGACTCAGCTTTTCCCCAGATGGAGCCCTACTGGTCACTCCAGCGGGACTGTATGGAGAAGTCTCACTCACGCATTGCTTTTTCAAGAAGAACTTAAACGTGCCCATCTGTTCCTTCCCTGTCGCAGGCCAAGTCAGATCCTGCGCTATCGCTGTCCGCTTCTGCCCAGTGCTCTTCGTCCCAGGCACAACCAGTGAATTCCTCGCCAAACTGCCGCACAAACTCGTGTGGGCTGTCGCCACTCGAGAGTCAGTGCACCTCTACACGTCAGAAGTACTGACTCCAGTGGCTTCCTTCCAACACTTCCACTACGATAGTCTGTCAGATGTGGCCTGGCTAGGAGCTTCCATGCTTGCTATTTCCTCACTGGATGGATATGTGAGTTTCGTGATTGTGCCGGAGGGACAGTTTGGGGAGCCGCTGTCTGTGGTAGAGGAGGAGGTGGAGAGTGTGGAGCAGACTGATAGTGCGGCAGCGGAGGCTCAGGCGCCCACTGCGGAAGTTCCCAGAAATGACGGCAAACGCAGAATTCAGCCTGTGATGGTCGCTTAGGCTCGTAATCATGCTTTCAGCGCTTCTTTGTAGGTCCATTTCCAGCAGTTCCGGCTACCATTGGCATTTATCTCTTTAAAGATCCGAGAAGTCAGGGTCAGAAAAGGCGATTCCTCGCTTAGAAAGGTGTTTCTTGGGAAAGTACTGGTAGAGAGGAAGTAGCCTGCAGACAGCTTGGGAAAAAGAGAAGTTCTCCGCCTATATGTGCTTGGATGGTAATAGATGGGGTGCAGCGCCTCACAACGGCTGACAGCCCAGCTGAACCTCACCCGGGAGGAAGTGGACCAGTTGAAGCGGGACATCAAGAATTCGGCGGAACTGCGGCTCGCTATCGAGACAGAGCTGGTGAAGGTGCGTGGACAGGCGACTTCCATGACTTCGGATAATGAGCGGCTGAAGCACGACCTCATCCTCAAGGCAGGCGACGGCGGAGCTCTCTCTGCCTCTGTCTTTGAAAGCGCCAAAGAAGAACAGGAGCGCTTCAAGACCTGGGTCCGTCTGGAAGTGCGCGAAGGCAATGGACTGCTCTCTGCTATTGTCAAGATGCGGGGAGTGGACGAGACTGGAACGACCGCGAGGGAACTGAAGAAGCAGATGGACGCTTTGGAACTGGCGGATTACGCAGTGGACAGACTCAAGGAGTTCTCAGTGTGGAAGTACAAGCAGACTCGGCTGGAGCTGGAAGGACTGATGGATGACCGGGCCACTTGGATCACTTTCCTGCAGTCCTATGAGGACGAACTCAGGTCCTTGCTGGACCAAACCAACCGGGAGCACGGCATCAAAGTGCGTTCTCAGCTGGCGGAAATAAGCGCTCGTCTGAGTCGTCTCCCTTCAGCTGCCCAGCCTCTCTCCCGACTCAAGGCTCTCCGAGAGCTGGAAAAGCAGCTCTGCTCTCTGCGCATCAACAGTGCCTCTGACGTAGATTCAGAGACAAAGACGCAGATAAACAAGCAGGCAGAGGAGGTGAAGCAGCTCACTCAGCGCTTGGCGGCCCAGCGCAAGATGGAGGAAGAGCGGAAAAGTGCAGCAGAAAAGGAGCTGAGTCTCAAGGAAGTGCACATCAAGCACTTGGAAAACAAGGTGAAGGACTTGTCCCGCCCTTCCATTGCGGACAGTGAAATGAAGGCCAAGGACAGGGAGTTTGAGCGGCTCAAGGCAGACTTGCTCAAGACCAAGGAAGCCACGAGGGCGGCGCAGGAACTGCTGGAGACAGCGAAGCAGACTAATGAAGACCTGCAGCAGCGGGTGCAGGAGTCCAGTGCCTAGCATGAGGGCGAGACTTAGCTAAGCAGCAGCACTGCCAGCGCCAGCGTCCCCGCTGCGTTCAGGTCCGACAGCACTCCTTCGTAGCGCAGCACCTCACGTCCTTTCGCCTCTTGCTGCCCGCGGTTGTTCCCATGTCCGCCAGCGAAGTTAGGGTTGCCTTGCCACAGCCGTGAGAAAAAGCCCAACTGAGCCCGGGAGATTGGCCGCACTTCCGCCCAAACCACCCACTGTACAAACTGTTGGCAGGGAGGAGTGGTTTCAGAACCCAGATAGGAGAAGTAGTGGTAGAGCTCCAGCATGCCTTCGAAGGCTTTAGCCAGGTCGATTTCAGTAGGCGTGGCTACAGAGGCGATGAGGGAGTCCAGGAAGTCGCTGGAGTCCTCTTCAGAGACCTGGTACAGCACGGAAAGGGCTACTTGGCTCGAATCCGCTCCCTGCAGTCTATGATAGACCTGGACTTCCAGGTCAAACGTCCTACCCTCAATTTGGTGCTCAGCAGGCGCTTTCACCAGCACTCTGTCCACAGTCCCCACATAGTCCTCCACAGTGTCTGCTCCCACACTAGTCAGTGTGCCAAAGTCTCCATACACCACGAAGTGTGCCCCTTCTATATGACTTTGCACGGTATCCACTGCATAGTCCATCCTCAACTGTTTGAATGCTCGCTCGGTCTGCAGTATGACTTGAGGAGAGGTGAGTGGCAGAGGGGACTGCAGACCTCCTTCCGCACACAGTCCTGTCCAGGACTCACTGCCCTGCCAGTACCCGGTAGGACCCACGTACTCCGCTGAGACCACCAGCAAGAGCGCTAGCACCAGCACAGCCATTTCTAGTATGAAAGGCTAGGGAAAGCTGCTAAATGGGCACTTCTAAGGACCTGTGAACTCGATAAGGATGGATTTGTCTCGGAGCGCCCAGGGACAGACTTTGGGCAGGCGCAGCAGGAGCAGCAGACTGAGCCAGTTGAAAGAAGTGACGATTGCGAACATGAGGAAGTAGCCGATGTGTGTGAGCAGCACACTCTGCAGCACAATAGTGAACACAAGGGAGGAAATGAAGCAGGAGTACAGCACTGAATACACCTTCACTCCCATCTGCTTCCCAAACATTTCCCCACATAGACTCAGGAGAGTGGCCACAATGCCGCCCTCCAAGCCTAGGCCCAGCCCACTGGCCAGCAGGAACAGGACCGGACTAGCCCTGGTGAGGAAGTAGACATAGCCCAGCACTAACTGCAGGCCTAAAATACACAAAAACACCCTATGGAACCCGAATTTGTCCATTAAGGCCGCACAGCTGATCCGAAATAACGCACTGCACACTGAATTTGTCATATTCACATATGTAAAAAAGCGGTCATCCGATATAACTTCTTGTCCAAAGTTCTTGCAGACAGAAGACATATATAGGCCAAAGCCTGCATAGGAGTTACAGGAAGATAGACACCCCAGGCCGAACATACACCAAAACACCTTGTGTCTGAGCGCAGTACGCAAATCTCCACATTTATTGTCTTCAAAAGAGCCCAGAAAGTTATTTTCCGACCGCTTGATTGGAAGGTACAGCGGCACAGCCAGAACTCCATAAGCGAGGTAAAGGAGTCCCAGGCCTTTCATAGTGAAGGGCAGGCGGGAAGCCACTTCCTCCGAGTAAAGGTGGTTCGTGACCACTCCGTGATTGATGACCAGGTCTGGGGACTGGTTGCGAGGGTTAATAAGGTAAGGAAGCACTAGACTGGACAGACTGGAACTGAGCACAAGGGCGGAAAGGAGCAGTCCACTGATCATTCCCTTCCTTTCCGGGAAATGAGACCAGAGCATTGCCAAAGTACTCATTCCCACAATGGGCACTCCCACTCCATATAGGACATTGCAGAGTATAAAGAGGACAAAGCTGGGAGCTGCCGAGGCCAAAAACATCGCTCCCGAGCACAGCGAAACCCCCAGTATCATTGCACTGCCTGTACACTACCTTCTGGGCACCACGTAATCAGTGAGTTTAGCTGCAAAAGGCCCAGCCAGGGCAGTAGTGCAGGCCAGACAGGGACTAATCCAAGTCCCGTCCTCCAAGGTCAGGTGGGTTTCTCCGCGGAGACGATAGTAGGAAACCACGTAGACGAGGAGAATGGAGGTCAGGTAGACACCGCCAGTGCCGAGAGTACCGAGCATTCCGCCCACTACTGCCCAGTGTGCTCTGGTGCAGCCCATTATAGCAGAGAGATGTGGGAGATTCGTCTACTTGTCTGGGCCACAAGGATGCATAGAAGACTTGGGGAAAAGGTTCATGAGGCTGCTTTTTGAGTGTTTCCCACTACCTTATACTAGTAGAAGTAATACAACCTAAGTGATAGACTGAGGGTCGAATAGTCTCCTCGCAGGCTGGTTAGTGGTATATTCCAAAAGTGCAGAATTAGACAAATCGAAATTTTCACCTAAAACTGATGCCTAGAAAGCAGCCAGGACTGTGAGCCGCAGACAGTGTTCAGGTATTGGCCCGGCTTTCCCTTCCTCCAGCCATTCCTATACTGTCCGAGAAATATGTCATGTAGGCGTTTGAACTTGACGCTACGCAATCACTCTCCCCATCTTTCGTCCTTCCCAGGGCTGAAGCCAAAGAGTTCCGGAAGTCCCTGTCTCTCTCCACAGCGAGTCTTCACTAGCCGTTGCTATTTCCTCCCTCTCCACCTCCAGTCCATAGCACTAGAAATGGCCATAGGCTCTTTGGCGCTGGCACCAGCCCCTAGGCCTAGCGAATGGCTGTAGTAATATAAAGATGCCCAAATACTCTGAGGTAATTCAGGGCGTTTTGGCGGAGATTAACGAGTGCAGGAGCAGTCCCGAGACCTACGCTGTCAAGTTGGAGCAGTTGCTAGACTTGTACCATGGCCGAGTCCGCCACCGTGCAGACGACGTCCCCGTGGTCACTAAGGAAGGAGTGGACGCAATTCACGAAGCCATTTCAGTACTGAAGGCGGCACCGGCAGTGCCGGCCTTGGAACTGAGCGCAGGCCTGGCCTCCGCCTGTCAGCAGCACTGCAACGACCTCGGACCCAGAGGCACGACCGGCCACAAAGGCTCCGACCAGTCCACTTTCCAGCAAAGACTCGAGAAGTTCGGCAAGTGGATGGGACATCTCATCGAGGCACTGGACTTCGGCAGCATCACAGCCCAGGAAGTGGTCTGTTCGCTGCTCATTGATGACGGCCTGCCCAGTCGCGAGCACCGCACTGCCATTCTCAGCCAGAACTACAAGAAGATCGGATTGGGATTCGGGCCGCATGACGAGTTGAAGAGCATGTGCACTCTGGTGATGGCCACCAAGTTCACGGACCACGCAGAGTTCCCGCGGGTGTCGGCTCCGGAGGGACAGGTGCAGGGCACTTGGGAGGCCCGCAACTGGCTGGAGGGCGCGATTCGACTCACCTGCGAAATCACTAGTGAGATGGAAAATGGCAAGGTCGTCAAGAGAGTCACCAAGATCTGGGAAATGGAGGACGGCAGCGAGCCCAGAAAGACCGAGGAAATCATCTACGACCACACCTCCTAGACACTAAGCTAAGATATGGAGGTCAAGAAGGAGTTCATCCCCTGCCAAGGCTGCAGCGCTATCGCCTGTCTCAAGCTGCCCTGCGACTGTATGCTGTGCGGCTCCTGCGGCCTGTCCCATCAGCACTACAGCGCCCTGCCAACGCGCCAGGATAATATCACTGATCGCGCCCTGCGCTTGATCAAGCAACTGAAGGACCAGGTAAATGTGCAAGTGCGAGACTTAGGAGAGGGACTCTTCAAAGAGCGACAGAGACTGATCGAGAAAGTGAATGAGCTGTACGGGGGCATGACAGAGAAGATGTGGAGTTTCTACCAAGAGACAGTGCAACTGCTGGATATTGTGGCGATGACGGTGAAGGACAATGAGAGCTGTGAGTGGGTGCAGAGGCTGCAATGCAGGGAGAGTGCCGGTCCTGTGCCGGACTTTCCAAGCCTGGTCAGTCTGGAAATGCCGCAGTGGATTGAACGCGCAATTTCCAAAGCAGAGAAATACCTCAAGTCTCTCCACCACTCCCCGGCATGCGTTCTCACCAAGTGGCTTTCTCTGAGTCTCCCTGCCCAGGAAGCAGTTTTCCCTGTGTATTTCTCCAACCTTGTGACTGAGATCTCTCTGGACTCACAGGAAGTGACTACAGTGCTCGACCAGACTCCCAAGGTGAATGCAGGGACCTCCTGCACTCTGCTCAGCTCTGGACAGATGTTCTGCAGCGGAGGCCAGTTTCACAGCAAGGTGTACCTCTTCCAGGACTACTGCACCACACGACTGCTGAACATGCACCACTCCCGGGCATTTAGTGGGCAAGTGGAGGTGAACGGAGCTGTGTATGTGTTCGGAGGCACGCAGTGGGATCTTTCCCTTGTGAGTGCTGAAAAGTACCAAAACAAGCAATGGACTGCGGTTGCAGCGATGGCCAAACCTCGATGTCGTTTCAACCCTACATCTCAGGGAAACACCATTTTCCTCATTTGCAGCTACACCTCTGTTGACCTCTACGACACTGTCACTGATGCCTACCGCACTTCCTCCATTTCCCTGCCAGTGAGACGTCCCGCTCTAGGACTAGTCCACAACAACCAACTGTTAGTACTGCAGCACGACCTGCTGCTCACATTTAGTCTTGCGACTGAGAAGGAGTGTGGTCGAGTGCACATCCTTCCAATGCTCAGCATATGGAGTCGGACCTCTCCCATGCGCCTTTCCCAGCAATTTGTATTCTGCAACGACTCCCTGAAGTCCGTTTTCTCCCTCGACCCCTCGACTTGCCGCCTCACAGAGCTGGGCGTGCTGCCGGCTTAGTCTCTATCTCTATAAATGAACGAAAGTTCGGCCCTGCTGAGACGCTTCGAAGACAGTTATTCCACTGTCGTGGTGGAGGATATGCTGCAGGGAGTGAACGAGTGGCAGAACATACAGGATGTGGTCAGACTGACCTTCAAGGCGCTTTCAGATGTAGTCCGAAATCAAGGAATTGCACTAAAAGAGGCCGAACGCCACCTAAGAGTGCTGAGGACTGACTTCGCAAGCAAGCCTTGGACCAGTGACTTGCGGTCTGTGGGGCAGGAAGCTGAGCGAAGAATAAGTGAGGAACTGGGGCGGAAGCTGTGGCAGGGTGACCTGGAGCGGCTAGTTCAAATGGAACTCGCGCGGAAGCCTTGGCTGGCAGACCTGCGCTCTTTGGCCGAGGACTGCGACCAGAGGGTGACGAAGGAGGAGCTGGCTGTGCAGTTGCAGGAGAAAGTGGGCTTTGAGGAACTGACTGTGCAGTTGCAGGAGAAAGTGGGCTTTGAGGAGCTGGAGGAGTGCTTGGCGTCCAAGGCTAACTTGGAGGACATCACCAACCTAGCGGAAGCCGGTGTGCATCTCAGAGATGTGGAGGCGGAGGTGCAGCAACTCAGTTTCGCTCTGAGAGAGATGGAGCGGCCTACGTCTTCCCAGTCCCCTGCAGACCTTTCCGCCCTACTGGAAGACAAAGTTTCGAGACAAGAACTGCAGAAAGCAGTGGACCACTTCCCAGAACTAATGGCCGATATGCTCTCTCGCAAGGCAGATTCCTCAGAACTCCAGCGTATTTTGGCCGCTCTGGAAACGAAGGCTGACCATGAAACTTTAGATGCATTAGTGGAAAAGATGCAAACAGACCTAGCAGTGTCCAGACCTGAGGCAGCGGAGGAGCAAAGGCAGACTTTGGTGGAAGAGTTGCAGCTAGCGAAGGGAGAGTCGGAGCACTACATGGCGGACTTGGAAGGTAGGGTCAACCAGTCGCTGCAGCAGTTCGCAGCCCGGCTGGAAGACCTGCAGATCGACTTGCAGCGAAATGCGTACAGGAAAGGGGAGTTGGACGAACTGAAAAGCACAATTACTCGCAAAGTGGACCTTGTGCTGCTTAATGAAACCCTAGCAAAGACCCAACTAGACACCGGTGATACTGTCAGTGCCTTCCGCGGCCAACTTCTCCAACAACAAAAGCAGTTCGAAGACATCATCAGTGAGAAGCTTGCACAAGTGGACCAAGCCTCCACTTCCAGCACCAGGGAAATGGACCGTCTGCGCAGTTTGATCCAAACCACTCTGGAAGACAGGCGGAGGGACGCGGAGGACCAGGGCAGACTCACGAAGGCTGCCACTTCTTCTGCGAAGACGGAGCTGAGGGCTGATTTGGCTGCCTTGGCAGAGCAGGTGGAAAGACTGCAGCAGTTCGTGGACGAGACCATTGGAGCGAAGGCCAGCAGAAGTGAGGTTGTGGATGAGATTGGGAGACTAAGTCAGGCCATTAACGCCAAGGCGGATGTGGCCGAGGTGCAGCGGGCTCTGGGCAGCAGTCAAAAGGACGCCGCGCAGCACTTCGTGGAGACAAAGGATGAGTTCAAAGCCAAAATCTCCAAACTTGAAGCAGATTTATTAAAGCTGATCAACACCCGACCGACTTACCGAGACCTGGACGACAATCTTAAGGCGAAAGCAGAGGAAATAGCAGTGACCAAAGCCCTAGGCCAAAAGGCAAACATCGGAGAACTGACAGCCCTCGCAGAGGAAGTGGACAAAGTGTACCGCCTGCTAGAGGACTGTGTGCGACAGAAGCAGTTCCAGACCTCTACCACTCGCATGTCCGAAGTGTTGGAAGACTTCGGCAAAGAACTGCTCCTCAGAGCCAGTATCAAAGACGTGTGCACTCTATTGGACCTGAAAGCCAGTACGTCCCACTTAGACATCGAAGACGTGAATCAAGCCTTGCAAGAAGTGCACTCCGAGCTGGACGGCAAGGTAGCAGTCGCAGACTTAGTAGACCAATCCCAGGAACAGCAGTTGCTGGTGAGACAGATATCAGCGGAAGTATGTGTGGGTCGCTGGCTGTGGAAATCAGGCGAAGTGCGGGGCAATTACGCGGTTCCTTGGGAACTGCAGAGCGGGAATACATGTCCTGAGAACTTCCTGTGGGAGAAAAACGCAACTGCACTGCTCATCACTGCTCCCGGACTATATGAGATTTCAGCCTGCTTCTATGCGAATCGCCGCCCTACTCTGCAACTCATCATCAACGGAGACGTCATCATTTCCGTGAAAGACCACCCTGAGTACTTCCCAAACAGACATGTAGTCTACCACTCCAGCCGCTCCCAGGGCGCTATCACAGGCTTGAGTCTACACGAGTTCCTGTCTCTCCCTGCTCGCTCGCGCTTGACACTCACGTATGCTGGAGAGCGTGGAGGAGAAGGCTTCTTAGCGCTAAGGAAGTTGTAGGGACCTACTTAGGCTTGGTAGGCTTGAACGCAGGGTTAACCCGCTCAACTCCTTCAAACAACTCTTCGTGCTTTTCGTCCCAGTACGGCTCCTTGCGCATTTCTTGGTACTCTTTGTAGGAGAGGGCAGGATGCTTGGTGAATTTGTACTCCCAGCCCTTGCGGTAGTCGAACTTCTGTCCCTCTGCCTTGGCCTGGGCTTCTTCCAGAGAGGGCTGGACACTGCCCGGCTTCACGAGCAGGCCTTGCTGTGCTGCCAAGTCCAGACTGAGACGAGAGGGGATGCGGGCTTCCAGGCCAATTGCAGTCTGCTGCTTGACTTCTTCCACCACAGCTTTGAAGCTGAAAGGCTCGTTGATGCACAAGTCCGCGAGAACCTTCCGATCGAGCTGCATGTTGGAGTGGTTGAGTCCGTAGATGAAGCGACTGTAGGAAATGTGGTGTTCGCGCACACCTGCATTGATAGACATGATCCAAGTGGTTCGCATTAGACGTTTCCGCTGCTTGCGCTCAATGTAGGCCTTTTGCAAGGCCTTTTCCAGGCGAGGCATAGCAGAGCGCACGCAGTTCCTGCCCTGGCCTGAGTACCCTTTGGTCATGGTGAAAAGCTTCTTGTAGCTGAGCCAGACCATTACTACCAAGATGTCTGCAGAGGAACACTACTCCCGCTCAGTGCAGCCCAGAGACTTGCCAATGTTATGGACTGTCATTCCCATGGAAGTCTTCTGTCCCTACTGCGCAGTGACAGTCAACACAGAAGTAGTGCTGCAGCGAGGCTTGGGAGCAGTGCTTTCCTGCTTAGGCCTCACAGCAGTGGGGTGCTGGGTGTGCTGCTTGTGTCCCTGCTGGGTGGAGAGGTGTCAGGATGTGCTGCATGTGTGTCCGGGCTGCAGGAGAGTGCTGGGCAGGAAGGAAGTGGTGCACTGCTAGGTAATCAATGGGGTCTGGAGGAAGCCGCATATCGTTGCCTTTGCTGGTCACTCAGCGCGATTTAGCGCTGGTAGTCAGTGCCTTGAAACAGGGTGCGGAGCTGAATAGTCTGAGTGAGGAAGGCAAATCAGCTGCCCGTTTAGCCCTGGAACTCGGCGATTCAGAGATATTCAAGTTACTGATCCAGTGGCATGCCCTGGTTCTCCCGCCCTTGGAAAAAGGTCGCAGTGCCTTGCATGAAGCAGTGGCCCGCCATCACACCAAGCTCGCCTTAATGCTGCTCAAAGAGTCCACTCTGTTCCCCAAAATAAAGACCGAAAGGGACCAGTTGGGCCGCACAGCCCTGCACCTGGCAGCCGCCAACACTGACCCTGAGTGCGTGTCCCTGCTGCTCAAGTACAACTGCGACCCCAATGTCCGTGACCAAGACGGCTATTACCCCAAGGACCTGGTCAGTCCCAACGCCCCTGCAAGTCGAGAGATCGTGGAGCAGCTGAGTTTGGAGGACATGATGAAGCGCAAACGTCCTCCTCGCAGCAAAAGTCAGCCGCCCGACCAACGTCTGTATGCCACTTTCAGCGTAGAGTCCAAGCCCCGCCCTGCTATACTACGAAGTCCTACTCCGGATTTGCCCAAGAAGCGGGAAGTGGTGAAGCAAAGGACGATGCCGACAGAAGACAGAGGCACGTTTGCCTTCCTGGAAGAGGCTTTGAAAGCTAGTCATGTGCCTGTGATGCGTGGGGAGGACCTGCAGTTCGAAGAAATGCTGAATCGAGGCAGTTCCTGCGTAGTTTTCAAAGGTCGGTGGCGAGGCTGTGAAGTGGCAATCAAGCAGTTCAAGACCGAGTACAGCACCGGCCTCAAAGAACTTTCCAAGTTCGTCAAGGAAATGAAGGTGTTAGCCCAAGTGCGTCACCCCAACCTGCTGCTCCTCATGGGGATCTGCGTGGACCTACCCAACCTCTGTCTAGTCACAGAACTCGTGCCCAACTTTTCCCTCTTCTACGCAATTCACAGTACTTCCTATGCAGAGAACAAAGCCCACAAGTTGACATTAGCGGACAAGTTTCGGATATGTGTGCAGATATCGAAAGGTTTGGCCTATCTCCACTCCAACGACCCGCCTATCCTGCACCGCGACTTGAAGCCGGAAAACTGTCTTTTGGATAACTCTTTGAATGTGAAAATTGCGGATTTCGGCCTGGCTAGGCCGCTCACTAGCTTTTTGGTGGAAGAGACGCAGGACCAGACCACCACTTGTATTGGAACTACAAGGTTCATGGCCCCTGAGTTGTTCAATAAGAGTGTTGTGGGCAAGATTGGGGTGGAAGTAGATATTTGGGCGTTGGGGTGCATCATGATAGAGGTATTTAGTGGTAGACGACCATGGGACTACATATCAAGTGCAAACGCAAACACCATTTACTACGAGGTAAAAGCCATTCAGATCTTCCAAAGAAAGCCTGTTCCCATCCCAGACACTATACCCGAGGACGTAACTACTGTCATTTCCCTATGTTGCGACTACTCGCCTAAACGCCGGCCCCCTGCTGAGAGAGTCCTGAGCATGCTGCAAGAGGCAGAAACGAAGCTAGTGTAAGGGGTAGAGTGCATAGCTATTGAGAGGACATTCCCAGTGCTGGAAATATGCGGCCATTACACTGTTTAAGTCCTGGAACAGGGTATTGCCTAAGCAGGGTTTTTAGGAAAGCTTGACTCAGGTCCATATCTCGAGTGCCTTCTTGTAGATCGCCCGGCTCTCAGTCAGTCTGCGGGGCGTGCGGACCACAGGGACGCTATCGAGACCTGGCGCTGTCCAGCCTTCCTAGTAATATGCACTTGGCAATAGCTCTGCTGCCTCTCGCCCTGGCTCTGAAGGAGTGGGACCGCAAGCCGCCGGAGTTCCTTGCTCCGCTCAGAATGAACGTGGATGCGGACTTGCCGGAACTGGGCTTCGGCACCCTGGAAGTGACGTTTTCCAAGGGAGAGCCCGACTTCACAGCTGATTACTTCGTGGAGGTGGATGCGACTTTGGTGCAAGCCTTCCGAGACCACCCCGAACTCGCAGAGTACGGCTCAGTAGAAACCTGTTACCACCGGTCCAACCACAAGCACTACATCTGCAAGTGCTACGGAAGCAAATTCACCACTATGATGGCCTTCTTCATTCCTGGGGATAAACGCAGACTGCAGGCCTGTGACCCTTCCTGTCGTCTCTGTCCTATAGACTCCCCTACGAACTGCACGACTTGCAGTAGAAACTATAAGCCGTATACTATCCTGCCGGGGAGATGTGTGGCGGACTGTGATGAAAGTTGCGATACCTGTCTGCACTCTGCCACTTTCTGCAGTGCCTGTGCAGAGGGCTACAAGCCTTTGTACCGCCTCCCAGGCCTGTGCACTAGTGGCTGTCACAAGAGCTGCCAGACTTGCGGAGACACAGGGAAGATTTGCCAAGAATGTACTCCGGGTTATAGTCCTGTGACTGACCTGCCGGGCCACTGTTACTTGGTCTGTGATGAAACCTGCACTCACTGTGTGGATGAGAAGTCCAACTGTCTCGCGTGCTCAGAAGGCTATGTAATCAGGGACCTCCTCCCTGGACCCTGCATAACTTCGTGTCACCCCTCCTGTCTCACCTGTCACCGCTTCTCTAATGTGTGCAAAGAGTGTGCGCCTGGCTTCCACCCGCAGGCCAAGCTTCCAGGCGAGTGCATCGCCAACTAATAGCTTCCATATAGTGCGATAGACCCTATGGCTACCAGAACGTTGCACGTGTAATAATATGGCCTCGGCAGCACTTGGCTACCACGCTATGCCTACTGCCCAGCTCGCCAAAGAACTCGGCTTTGACCTGGAGCGGGGACTTACACAGGCTGAAGTCCAGCGCGCTCGCGAGAAACATGGATGGAATGAGCTGACGAAGCCGGAAGGAAAGAGCATTTTCGCTATGATTTTCGAGCAGTTCACAGACTTGATGGTGATCATTCTGCTAGTGGCTGCCGTCGTTTCCTTCGTGATTGCGCTGCTGGACGACAAGGAAGAAGGACTAGTGGCCTACGTGGAGCCCTTCGTAATACTGTTGATTCTGATAGCGAACGCGGCAGTGGGCGTGTGGCAAGAAAGCAACGCTGAGGCTGCTCTGGAGGCACTGAAAGCGCTGCAGTCGGACACAGCCAAAGTGCTCAGAGACGGGGAGTGGGGCACTATTGCAGCCAGAGACCTGGTGCCTGGGGATATTGTGGAGTTGTCGGTGGGCGGCACTGTTCCTGCAGACGTACGCGTGCTGAAGATGGCCACTCCCACCATCAAAATCGACCAAAGTTCCTTCACAGGCGAAAACCAAGAAGTGAGCAAGTTCCCAGGCGAAGTTGCGAACGACGCAATTATCCAGGAGAAAACCAACATCTGCTTCAGCAGCTCCAAAATCGCTCACGGCCTCGCCACTGGCGTAGTCGTCCTTACAGGCATGGGGACCGAAATCGGAAAGATTCAGGGCAGAGTGATGAAGGCGCAGGACGAGGAAGAGGACTCGCCCCTGCAGCAGCGTCTGGACGAGTTCGGAACTCTCCTGGCGAAGGTCATTTTCGTCATATGTGTGCTGGTGTGGGTGATGAACTATAGGAATTTCTTCGACCCGGCACATGGCTCTGCGATCAGAGGCGCGATTTACTATTTCAAAATAGCGGTTTCGCTGGCAGTAGCGGCTATTCCGGAAGGTCTCCCCGCTGTCATTACCACTTGCTTGGCGCTCGGTACTCGGCGAATGGCCAAGCGCAACGCCATTGTGCGGAAACTAAGAAGTGTGGAGACCCTCGGCTGCACCACTATCATTTGCAGCGACAAAACCGGCACCCTGACTTCCAATGAAATGACAGTGGAAACCTTCTTGATCCCAGGCTCGAACTCGGGCCATTTCTTCAACTTCGAAGTCACAGGACTGGGATTTAGTCCTGTGGGAGACGTGAAGTCAGTCAAGTCTGAAAAACAGATGGCGCCTTTTGCACTGTGCGCGGCTCTCTGCAACGACTCTCGCATTGTCTACTCTGGCGGCAAGTACAGCATCCTTGGAGCTCCTACAGAGGCTGCGATTCGAGTCCTCGTGGAGAAGATCGGCCGCTCTTTCCCTGATTCTGGCCTGCAAGCCCCTGACCAGAGCCCAATGGACTACAACAACAGGCTGACCAGTGCGTTCGACCGAATGATGACGTTGGAGTTCACTCGTGAGCGGAAGTCTATGAGTGTGCTTTGCCGCAAGAAGGGCGAGTCCTTCACTTCGCTGTATGTAAAGGGAGCGCCTGAGAACATCGTAGCTCGCTGCAATCGCATCCAACTGGCCTCTGGCGAAATCGCACCTTTCACCGAAGACGCAAAGGCAATGGTGCAGTCAATGATAATGGAGCACAGCAAAAAGGCGCTGCGTTGTCTCGGCCTCGCCTACCTCCCCGACAGTCCGCAACTACGAGACTACAGCGGCCCCACTCACCCTAGTCACCACCTCTTAGAGAACTACGACAGTTTCGAAGGACTGGAAAGCGATATGATACTGCTGGGAGTCGTGGGTATGCGAGACCCGCCGAGACCTGAAGTCGCAGGGTCCATTGCTACCTGCAAAAAGGCAGGTATCAAAGTGTTTATGATCACTGGAGACAACCCTGAAACTGCGGCCGCCGTGGCGAACAGTATTCACATTTTCGAAGCGGGGAACACTAATATCGCAATGACTGGCAAGCAGTATGAAAATTCGCCCAAAGAGCAACTTCGCTTGAAGATCCGAGAAGCAGACGCTTGTGTCTTTAGCAGAGTGGAGCCCGGGCAAAAGTGCGACTTGGTGAAAATGCTGAAGGAAGACGGGCAAATCGTAGCGATGACAGGCGATGGAGTGAACGACGCGAGTGCTTTGAAGGAAGCACACATTGGCATTGCTATGGGCATCACCGGAACAGACGTAGCCAAATCCGCCTCCGCAATGGTCTTGGCGGATGATAACTTCAGTACAATTGTTGCAGCGGTGGAGGAAGGCAGAGCCATCTACAACAACATGAAGGCGTTTATCCGCTACTTGATTTCCTCCAATATCGGCGAAGTGGTGAGTATCTTCCTCACAGCGATGATAGGAGTGCCTGAGACTTTCTCCAGTGTGCAACTCCTTTGGGTCAACTTAGTCACGGACGGACCACCTGCCACAGCACTTGGCTTCAACCCTCCAGACCCTGAAATAATGAACCAGCGTCCTCGGAAAGCAGACGAACCGCTTATCGACTCCTGGATTTTCTGCCGCTATTTCGTCGTTGGCTGCTATGTGGGCATCGCCACTGTAGGCATATTCGTGTACTGGTTCATTGCCTTCGACGGACTTGACGGCCATCCTTTAGTGACTTACGAGCAGTTGTCGAATTGGTCGGAATGTCAGCTGTGGGCGGATTTCAAGCTGCAGAACTACGCAGGACTGGACTTAGCGACGAACCCTTGTCAGTACTTCACTGCAGGAAAGGCTCGAGCTGCTACTCTGTCTCTAACTGTCTTGGTCACTATCGAAATGCTCAACGCACTCAATGCACTGTCAGAAAACTGCTCCCTGCTTGTGGTCCGTCCCTGGGTGAATCCCTGGCTTCTCCTGGCGATTGCAGGGTCTATGAGTCTGCACATGCTTATCCTCTACGTCCCTCTACTCGCGGAAATCTTCGGCATCGTGCCTCTAACCTGCAGAGAGTGGTGCCTCGTCCTCGTCTTCTCCTTCCCGGTCATCCTCATCGACGAGTGTCTCAAGATAGTCAGCAGAAGGAAGACCAGCGCTCAGCAGGTCCGGCCAGTCAAGAATGAGTAAGATAGGAGATAGGTACTATTAGGCATGCAGGCGCATTTGAGGCGGAAAGAGGAGGAAGGGAGCAGGACTGTGGCAGAGCATGTCTTTCAGTCTGAAGCGGAAATGCCGGTTGTGTGGGTTGAAGCCCCGAAAGGTATGAGTGTGTTTCTGACTGTGGTTGAACGGGAAGTGGTCACGGATATGCAAGAAGAAGGGACTTTCCGGGCGAAGTCTCCACTTGGAGGGGTCAAAGTCGTGGAAAAGCCCAAGAAATGCGGAATCTGCAATGTGCAGTTCGAGGACTATGAAGTGCACATAGAGTCTCAGGGCCACTCTGAGCATGTGAGAGGTCTGCATGAAGACTATGCGAAATTGGATGAGTTGCTGCAGGAGTACAGAAGTACACCTGCCAGATTGGCGCCTATCTTTCAGCAGGCTGTGGTGAAGCGCAAGGCTGTGGACAGACCGCAGGCGCCCTCACATATCAAAATGGCAAAAACAAGTCCCGGACCTCACCAAGCCAACTCATAGCTTTATAATGATGGCAGTTGAAGTCACACAGGAAAGTCAGTGAAGGCGGTGTTGCCCTATCGACTACAATAGGAAGTACCTGGAAGTTCTGACTAGTGAAGTCATTGAGTACGACTGTGGCTATGGGATTTGAGGTTGGGATGGTTACTTGCTGGAAAGATAGTTTCGATCTTATACAGAAGAGGCCTCCCAGGGCAAATGCGGATCCTGCGTAGAGAGGCGGTCATCAAGCTATCCAATTTTCAGCAGTGGAGGACAACTTTCATCAGCGCTTTGACGAAACTAGCGCTATGCTGTTTAAGCTTTCGCCTTATTCTCAGTCCTTTATTCATAAGCCGTCTAATCCTAAGTCCAGCCTTTCCCCTGCAGTTTTCGTCTCCATCACTCCAGAACCCAAAGGAGCAGAGTACTCTGCACTGAAAAGACAAAGCCTCCTGTGAAGCCACGAAATCAGCCCTAACTCCTATAAGTTTTAATGTCTCTGTCTCGCTTCTCTGATAGCGAGTGTTTCAATAGAACATTTGACATATCTCTACATCACTCATTTGCTAGGATAGTCCTGCAACACTTCGCCCTTAGTTGTTAATCGACCAAATCTGTCATTGAAATTGACAGCAATGAGACACTTGGGCTGTATTTACTGACCAAATCATATAAAGGCGAATTACTGAAGTTATAATATTGCTGCAGCTCAGTGGAAAACGACCTGAAACAGGTCCCGTTGCCTTCCTAAGGCTTTTTGAAATTCAAAATGGCAAAAACAATCCCAGTCCTTTTAAGTCCAGCACATAGATTTATAATAATGGCAACTGAATTCACCCAGGAAAGTGCAGTGAAGGCCCGCTACAGCGATGCAGCTCAGGCCCGCGAAACCTCACTGTGTTGCCCTATCGACTACGACAAGAAGTACCTGGAAGTCCTGCCCAGTGAAATCATCGAGCGCGACTACGGCTGCGGAGATCCTTCAAAATACCTAAACCCAGGAGAGACGGTGCTGGACCTGGGCAGTGGAGGCGGGAAAATCTGCTACATCGCTTCCCAAGTGGTGGGACCCACTGGAAAAGTGATCGGAGTGGATATGAATGACGACATGTTGGCTCTGGCTCGGAAGTATAAAGATGAAGTGGGACAGCGTATAGGCTGGCACAATGTGGACTTCCGCAAGGGACGGATCCAGGACATGAAGTTAGACCTGGAGTTGCTGGACCAACACCTGCAGGCGCACCCAGTGCAGGGAGTGAATGCCTTCATGGAGTTGGAGGAGCATGCCAAGCAGCTGAGACAGACGCGTCCCTTAGTTCCTACTGAGTCTGTGGACGTAGTGGTGTCCAACTGTGTCCTCAACCTGGTGGACACTGACCAAAAGAAGCAACTCTTCCAAGAAATCTACCGAGTGCTGAGGAACGGAGGCCGCGCTGTCATCTCCGATATAGTGTGTGATGAGGAAGTGCCGCTGGCACTGCAGCAGGACGCTGACCTCTGGTCTGGCTGTGCGTCAGGCGCTATGACCGAGGACGGGTTCCTTCAAGCCTTTGTAGATGCAGGCTTCTATGGAGTGCGCTTGCTGAAAAGAGACTCAGAGCCGTGGCAAACGCTGCAGGGCATAGAGTTACGGTCCTATACAGTGGAGGCCTTCAAAGGGAAGTTCGGACCCTGCTTGGAGCGGAATCAGGCGGTCATTTACACTGGCCCGTTTTTTGCAGTGGAGGACGACGACAACCACCGCTTAGTACGAGGCAAGCGCTACGCTGTCTGCGAGAAGACCTTCAACCTCTACCACCGCCAGCCCTACGCCCAGTTCTTCCAGTTCGTAGAGCCGCTCAACCCTGTGCCCAGAGAAGCCGCCCAGCCCTTCCCCTGTGGCACTACTCGTCTCCGCCACCCCAGAGAGACCAAAGGATTTGAGTACAATGCCACTTCCACTGGCGCTACAGGCTGCTGCACTGGGGAAAAGCCTTGCTGCGGGGGAGAAAAGGTCTGTAGTGAAGAAGCGAAAACCAGTTGCTGCGGAGGAGAAAAGGCCTGCTGCGGAGAGAAGTCCAGTAGCTAGGCTTTTAAGCCCTCTCCCTAGTCTCGCTTATAATGGAAGGAAAGGCGGAAAGGTTGGTGAGTCTGCTGGAGGCGGAAAACCCGGAGTTAGTGGCTCTCACAGTGCTCCAACTAGGCGAAATTGCGAAGAACAACCTGAGTCTGGTGCTCGACCTTCTGTCTCGCTGCTTCCTCAGCCAGTCCTGGCGACTGCGCTTCGCAGCTGCTCTCGCCCTGACCCAGACGCTCCAAAGCTGCAATTGTGCACAGTGCGAACTCGACCCCGACTCACTGCACTCCCTCCAGGAAGTGTTCACCAGCAGTCCGCACCCTCGAAAACTGCCCAAAGTCTCTTTTCCCGGTCCTTTGAGTGAGATGCTGAAATTGGCTCTGAGTGGACTTTTCAATAGAGACTGGACCAATACTCAAGGCAGTTTACTTTGTCTAAAATCTCTATTGGAGGCTGGGAAACTAGGCAAAGCGACAGCTGAACATTGCTTGTATCAAGTCTTGGCGGTCATTGTGGAGGACAAAATGGTCGACTACGAGGACGACGCTCCCAGCTACCCAGTCAGAGAAGTAGCTGCGCAGGTAATGCAGCACGGAGCAGCGCTCGTAGACTCAGCCTGGCTGGTCTCTGTATTGGTCCATATGGCGCAAGCCGCTTCCAATCGAGTGGGCGCTCTGCTCGCCCTGGGCAAGATACCTCTCCAGACCTACCCGGAGTCTGTCTACTTGGTAGTGGGCAGCAGTCTGCAAAGGTCGGAAGACGAAGCGACCGAGGCAGCCCGGCTCCTCTACTCTTTCCCCACTCCCCCAGCCGCCCTCATAGCGGATCTCAGCAAGTCACTGCTCGCTCTGATTGCCGCAACTGACGACTTGGCCACGAGTGTGCAGCACTCCATCCTGACTTTACGTGAGATCCAGGTAGACCGATACCGAAAGGGTGGGCACTCTGTGACTATTCCTCCGGCTTTGTTGCTGCCCTTTGCGTTCCACAAGACCAAGAACGTCCGACTAGCTGTATTTGAACTGCTCCTCGACCTATTGCCTTCTCTGAGGCCGGAAAGCCGAAGTGACCTCTCGATGATTGTCATTCAGGGCTTGCTAATGGAAACAGCGCAGGTAGGGCACAGATAGGAAGTACTGCAGGCGCTGGTTAGAATGTGGCGATTACTGGCTGAGCAGCCTTGGGCAGTCAGTGAATTAATGAATAAACTGCACCTTTGGAACGGGGTGGTGCAGGAAGAGCGACTGGGAGACCTTTCCTTTATGCGTGTATTGACGAAGAGCCAAGACGAAGTCCCAAAGGCTGAATTCGTGTACTGCTTCGTGGACTTGGAAGGAGAGGAGGACCTGTTTTCCTCTGCAGTGCAGGTTCGAAAGCACTACCAGCGGATTCGCAGCTTCAGCAAGATTCTGCGGGCCCTGCCCCCTGCCCGCCTCCCAGAAGCTCTCTCCTCACTCCCAGGCCCTTTCTCCCCTCTACTAGCAGTCCTAACAGGCTCCGTCGACCTACTGCAAGAAACTCAACGAGCCATCGACAGTCCTTCTCCCCTCCAAGCCCGCACTCGAGCTCTGGCTGCCTGTCTCTTCCTCAAACGCTGCCACGCAGGCCTGACCGAGCTGCCCTGCAAAGTGGCTCCAATCCTGCAAGCCCTCGTCACAGCCATTCGAGTGAGTAATATTCAGTTCGAGTCAGTAGAATGGCTGCTCAGGAAGGAAAGCAAGGCTGCTGCGAGGGCGGTTTGGATGCTGCAAGGCAAGCCTGCGGCACCTAAGCTGGCGCACAACCTGCTCAGTGAGAAGCCGGGCGCCTTTCTTGCAGCAATGGAGCAAGTGGCGGGACCAGAGTTCCTAACGCGAGTGCAGTACTTCAAGGATTTACTGGCAGGGGACCAGGTTAGTGAGAAGGATTTTCCTTTACTGCGACTGCTAGTGGGGTATTTGTCTCCTGTAGCAGTGAAGACTATTAGGAGGAAGTTGGACCAAGTGCTGCTATGTCTTGGACGAGAACCTTCTGAGGCCTGCGAAAAGTGTGCTGCGGGGTTCGTGGAAAAGCTGGGAAGTGAGGGAATTGTGGCTTTCACCAGACATATCGCAAATCAACTGGCAGGAGAGACTGTGAGTAGGGGCGGACAAGCCACTTTACGAGTGCTACTCAGTACCTGATACATAGGCACTCTGCAGACTGCCCTTGCTCACCTCTGGATTCCTTATTTACCCATACTGACGCCGATTCTGCTTCGCCAGTTCCAAAGTTCCGAAGCTGCAAGGACCTGCTTCGGCCTTTCCGTCAATTTACTGCCTCTGCACGCTACTTCTATCTCAGTCCCCGCAGACCTTTCCCAGCTCTACTCCGAAGGCCTGTTATTTGCTGACACTCTCAAAAAAGGCCTCGCAGCAAGCCAGTATGAACCTCGGTTTTTGGAAGGATTGGAACTGAGGGAATATCAAAGGGAAGGAACTGCCTGGCTGCTGTTCCTAGCGAAATACAACCTGAGTGGGATACTGGCTGACGACATGGGCCTGGGCAAAACAGTTCAAACGCTATGTGCACTTACAGACTCGATGGCCAGTTCATCAATTCGCCACTCCCTCATTCTCTGTCCTGGGTCCGTCCTTCACCACTGGGCCACTGAATTCCGCACACATTTCCAGCGGTCTGGCCTCAGTGTGGAGATCATAACGCCCAAAAACACCTCTTTTCACGCTCCAATTCTCCTCGCTTCCTACTCCTCCATCCTCAAGTTCCCAGACTTCCCCCAACTTCTATACCTTATTCTCGACGAAGGTCATGTGCTGCGCAACCCCAAAACAGTGCTGTACGCGCGAGTGGCAAAGCTGCAGGCCTGTAGGAAAATCATGCTGTCTGGAACTCCTATTCAAAACGGAGTAATGGAGTTGTGGGCGCTGTTCAACATATTGATGCCGGGGTTGCTGGGGTCACAAGAGGAGTTTGGGAGGAAATATAAGGCGGATTTGGCTTCAAGTCGGAATGCAAGTACCAGGGCTCATGGTGATTTCGAGTTTAGAGATACGAAAGCGGCTTTAGGACGCTTAGAACAGCTTCACAAACAAGTGCTTCCCTTCATCCTCCGCAGACTTAAGACCGATGTACTGAAAGACCTGCCGGAAAAGGTAATTCAGGACTACACCTTCCAACTAACTGACTTGCAAAGCAGTCTACTGCACGCCTACCAGGCAGAGACGCATGGTCAGCTGGAGGAGTTGAGCTATTTGAGGAAGCTGAGCACTCACCCCTGCTTGGTCAGTAGTGCGCCTTGCTTGCTGGAGCACTCTTCCAAGCTCACAGCGCTCAGTGAACTGCTCAGAGACTGTGAAATTGCAGAGGAGTTCGGCGGGAACCATAAGGCTTTGGTGTTCTCTCGAAGCTGCGAAACGCTGGACTTAGTGGTAAAGCTGGTGCTGACGCCTCTGTTCCCAGTGACCAAGTGGGCCCGCATCGACAGCAGAGCCCCAGCCTTGCAGCGTGGCCAAATCGCCAGCACTTTCGACACCTCGGCCGGGGCTCAGGTGCTGCTCCTCACTACAGCTGCGGGGGGCCTGGGCCTCAACCTCACTGCAGCCGACATCGTGATATTCCTGGACCATGACTGGAACCCCGCTGTGGACATGCAGGCGATGGACAGGGCGCATAGACTGGGCCAGAGGAATGTTGTGAATGTGTATAGACTAGTGACTGAAGGCACAATAGAGGAGACGATTTTAGGACTGCAAAACTTCAAAAAGAGACTAGCGGAGGCCTTAATAACAGAGGAAAACGCCAGTACTGCGCAGTTCGATGCGGCCAGTCTGGCTGTGGACTTAGCTAGGTCCTCGACTAAGTAAGTAGCGCAATGAAAATGCCCGCACGACTGCTGCTCTTGACAGCCCTGGTCCTGGGCTCGCAGCTGCAATGCAGAGAGGGTGAAGAGGTGCAGGTGCAGTTTCCTGTGCTGCCCAGTTCAGGCTTCGTGTGGGGACATGAGGCCGGCGTGGAGCCAGTCAATGGACTGCGAGGAGAGTACCGAAGTCTGCGAGAAGGAAGCGCACAGGTATTCAAGTTGATTTGTCCAGCAGAGGACGCAGATACGAGCTTCAGTCTGCGTGCACCCTGGTCCCCTGCCCCGCACGAGCTTCGAAGCTTCCGCCTAGCTACCATTGAAGGGCCTAATTGAGCCATAATCATGCAGATCCAGCGAATTGCAGTCACTGACTACCGTCTCCGGTCCGCCTCGAAGGACTCCTACGTCCAATTCACACTCCTAGTCCACGGCAAGACGCCCAACCTCCACCCTAGCGCTTACTATGACTCTGATGCCTGTCTATACACGGATTGTCCCGTTTTCACCGTCTATTCCAGATTCAGTCATCTGAGCGAACTACACAAAGCGCTGCAAACTCACCACCGCTCCCTGCGGCTCCCTGAGTTCCCTCCGAAGCGTTGGCTGGGCAACCGACATGAAGCCTTTTTACAGGAACGAATGCACCTCCTCAGCACTTACTTCGAGCTGCTACTGGAGTCCCCGCAACTGCAGACTAGTCCGCTGCTGTGCGACTTCTGCAGACCTGAGAAGGAGCTGAACATCGCAGTGGTGGGTTGTGAGGGAGTGGGCAAAGTGAGACTGTTGGACGGCTTTATGCACTACTCGCGAAAGAACCTGCATTCGGACTTGCCCAGGATCGAGCATCGGAAGGCGTCTAATATCGACCCAGCGGAGTACTCCTTCCCACTGGACATTATCATACGCAAACGGCTGTTGCGGCTTCTCTGCATCGACCTGGTGCAGCTTTCCAACTCCCTGCCTGCTCCTTCCCTCGACAAATACCAAGGACTGATCTTCACCTACTCTCACTCCATTCAAGCTAGCTACCTCCTAGTGAAGCAAGCACGCACTGAGTGTCCTGCGCCTAGTGTGGTGGTGGGACTGGACCACAATGGAGACCCTGGCTTCGCGTCGTACAGTGCAGAGAGCGTTGGCGACGCGTTCGAAGTATTCGAGGAGCTGCTAGTAAGTCTGATATCGGATGCGTAGATATAGAAATGGCAGGAGCGGCTTCAGCTGTGCGGGACTTGGTGGAAATGGGGTTCTCACGAGTGCAGGTGGAAGCAGCACTCTCCAAGACTCACGGCAACAAGGAAACTGCCCTCGGACTACTGCTGGGGTCAGCCTCCATGGCGCCCCCCGACCCTTGCAGTCTCAGAGCTCCGGGCACCTGCGTAGCCCTGCTCCATATCAGCGGCACTGCCTACATCAACTCCCTGCTCCAGGCCTACTTCGCTATCCCTGTGCTCTGCAAGGTCATCCTTTCCTTCTCCGCTCAGCCTGACAGCGAGCCTGATCTTACCCGAGACAGCGTCAATCTGCTTTTCGGCCTGCAGCGCCTGTTCGCTCAGTTGGCTCTCAGTGAAAGGAAAGCGGTGGACCCTTCGCCTGTGCTGGCCAGGATGAGAGACGACGCAGGTAAGGCGCCACACAGGCAAGCAAGTCTTCATTGGAGACGAAAGCTACGTGGGCGAGTTCAACATGTGGCTGGTGTCTCAGCTAGAAGACGGTTTGAAGTCGGAAAGAAGTTCGGGAGAGGGCTGTTTCTTGGACTTCGACACTTTGCGTCACAAGGAGTCCTTCCGCTGTCTGTCGGAGTCGGAAATGATCACTGACAGCCAGCTTTCCAAGCTGTTCTATGGGAAACTCACGGAGGAACTCCATTTCCTCAGTGCCGGGGAGCCCAAAGTCATCACGAAAGAGGAGCTTTTTGCTCAATTCAGCCTTTCCGCGGTCTATGGAGACCTAGTAGCCTCCTGGCAAGCCATGATGACCACTACTGTGGCTGACTACCGGACTTCTGCAGGGGAAATCACTCCTTGCCAGCAGTTCTCCTGGATTTCCACTCTGCCCAAGGTCCTTTTGTTCCAAATCAGCCATGCAACGCACTCCAAGACCTTTCGCTATCCTGACACCCTGTATGCGGACCAGTTCCTGCTGTCTAACGCAGATCAAGTCAATTCTCTCCGCAAAGAAGCAGACCGAATCCAGTGCAAAGTCGCTTTTCTGCGCAAGAAATTGGAGAGAATGGAGAATTTCAAGCAAACTCGACAGAGTTTAGAGGAAATTCTGAAGCTGGCAGACGGGTTTGTGACAGACCAAAGGACAAATATGGACTATACAGTGCTGGAGGACGACCAAGTGCAGGTGTACAGCCCAGCCTGTCTGTTTGGAGTCACAGAGGCTGCGGAGCAGCAGCTCAAGTCCGCTTCTTTCCTGCTGGACATGTACATGGCCCGCACGAAGGATGCAATTGTGGCGATGAAAGGGCAAATTGCGGAACTGAGTAGGCAAATGGAGCGGCTTTATAGTAGTTTGGAGCTGAGAAAGCACCCGTATCGACTGCATGCGGTGCTGGTGCATGAAGGCAGCAGTGGCAGCGGCTGCTACTCCGCCTATGTGCACTCTCCGGACTCGCAGCAGTGGAGGAAGTTCAGTGATGAGGTGGTGACAGAGGTGCCGGAAAGCAGAGTGATGGAGGAAGGGGGCAGCCAGTACTCTCAAGTGTACTGCCTCCTGTACTTGGCTGAGGAGCTAGCGCAGGGCTGGGGCGCCCACAGCTTCGACGGTTATGTTCCCAGCAGCATTCGACGCAATATCGAGATAGACAACCGAAAGCTACAGCAAGACACTGAGGACAAGCAGCTCTCCGGCCTCTACTCCCAAATCACCACTCGCTACTCTGAAAGACAGACTCAGGCCACTCTGCAGAAATCTTCCTCTCGTCCCTTCCTCGACATCCTCAACTTCCCGATTTATCTGAAAATGAGGGACGAGGAAATGGTGAGTCGCTGGGTGCTGCTGGACCTGTGTGTGCTGGAAGTCACTTCCAAAAGCCTCACCAAGGTCGCAGGGGAGCCTTTGGGCCTCAAACTCAAGAACATGTCTGTAGGCCAGGCTGTGGTTTCGCTGAGAATCACAGGCACTGAGGAGCGCAGAGTGAAGGAACTGCTGCGGCAGTACGAAGAGGGGTATAAGGACGCAATGACGCTTGAGTTCATCCTATTGCGACTCAAGGAGTTGGACTTCACGAATGCGTGCATTGGCTTTTCCGGCATATTGAGCCAAACTAATCCAGGGAAGAACCAATACCGGGCCCAGGCCAGAGACCTGGCAGAGGTGCTGGCCTTGCGACTCACCTCCGAAGTCCGGAATTGCTGTCTTCGGCAGGAAATCGACGAGGGAATCAGACTGTTGAAGTTGCTCGGAGCTCTCACTTACCTCTACATCGACGAAAAGCTGCTGCTGTCCCGACAAATCGCATACAACTTGGAGTCAATCTGCCGGAGTGGAGAGATACAGGGGAAAGTGGGAGACTTAGTGCGGAGAGTGAAAGTGCAGGACCCTGGCTTCCTAGCAGACCTGCCTTCCTCCACCCCTCTATTGGACTCTTTGAAGCAGCAACAAAAGGACTACAACGGATATCGGTGGGTGTTAGGCTGGCAGTCTGACCAACTCGCCTCTCGGCTCCCAGTCCTGACCCGGACTTTCCAAAGCCTGTATGCGCCTTGGCTGGAGCTGCAGGGCCTGCTGAAGCGGACGAACCAGTTGGTACCGGACAGCGTGAGAGAGGAACAGGAGCTGCGCGCAGACTACTTACTTAAATCTCCGTGAGTTTCTCTTCTGCATATAAGCGCTGGTGTAGTCGCGAGCGGTCAAGCCGTTGCCGTTAATGAGCGTCTGGACGTCACTCATAGCCTCAGCTAGCATCGTATCCACTGCTGCGGTGGTGAAGACCAGCGGAATCTCGTTCCCTGGCAAGGCCTTGGATGGCACCACCGTGTAGCGGAAGTTGACTGTGGGGTACGCAGTCAGCGCATTAAAGAGGTACCACATGCTGCTGTCATAAGCATTGATTTCCTTGGCTCTGTTCATGACTCCAATCGTGGTGTAGCTGGAAGCGTTGGCCTCGAGGTGGTCTCCAGTGAGGAAAATGCTGTCGACAATCACTTGGGAAGGGTCGTCCACCTCTTCCAAGCACCTCTCCACTGCACTGAAGATGTTCAAGTTCAGGATGCACCCACCGTCGCAGAACTCAGTCCCGGAGTAGTTCTGGTAGGGGAACAGGGCTGGCATGGCTGAAGAGCACATCACTACTTCCATCAGGCCCTGCACGCCAATAGACTCATTGAACAGGCGCAGAGTACCCGTGTTGAAGTCGGAAGTGCCGATCACGAATTTGCGCTGAATGCCAGTAGTGATGTTGAAGTAGGCGTGGGTCGTGTTCCGCAGAGGAGCAGTGGAGAACAAGGAAGGCTCTGCAAGGATAGCGTAGGGAATCCCTAGGGAGTTCCAGTTCGTAAAGACTGCCCCAGGACCCGTCTGTCCCACCCATCTCCACAACTCCACCATTCTATCAGCCAACTCCACTTCCTGTCCAATGGGTGTATTCACCACTAGCATCGCATTCAGGGCTCCCACTGAAATCCCGGTCACCACATCGTAGGTGATTTCCTCAGGGTCTAGCAGCTTAGCGAAGGCTTGCAGGACTCCGGCCTCGTAAGCTCCTTTGTCGCCACCTCCTTCGAGGGCGAGAGCTCGACACACAGGGCTCTGGGCTGCGGCTACAGACAAGAGAAGTGCGAGAAGGGCCCACATTGGAATTATTTCACCAAACTTGGGATTTCACGTAGCCACACCACAAGGAGAGAAAGCAGTGGAGAGGGACTGGCAGCGGTGGGAGGGACTTTGTGGGGGTGCTGTGGGTGAGAGACACTAAAGCCTGTAATGACCTCTGCTGTAACTGAAAGACTCGGCTCACTACTCAGTTTTCTATCGACCAACTATGCTCCGCCTCTTCCGGTGCGGACCAACTCCTCCTTTCCCTCTCGCCTGCCAGCTGCTCCGTCCTCTCCCCTACCTCCCCTACCCCGCGCCCCCCGTCACCCCCGAGGCAAGCCTCTTTCCCTGCCACAAGCCCGCCGCTCCCTCAAGCACTCCTCCTCCCCTCGGCGCAACGACGTCTCTGACACTGAGAAAATGAAGCTGAAGAACCACCATCAACTCATGCGCACTATGGTGAAGCTTGAAGATGAGGACGACGAAATACGGAAGTCTTCCGTTCTGGCCCAAAGCTTCATCCGCATGAGCAAAGGCCTAAGGGAAATACGCACTACTGTGACTTCCAAACTGCCCAAAATAGCGCCGGTTAAGCAAGTGACAGTTAACGACTTCGCACTACACCCACAAGAAGCGCATATAGTGGTTGGGGAGACAGACCGAGGGCAGTGGCTGAGACGCAGAGGGGTGGAAACGGAGGGCACCGGGCTGAAAGGACTGATGGCATTCGTAAAGCGACTGTTTGATACGCTGGATGAGGAGGGGTCTGGAAGTAGGGAGTACACTGCTTTTCTGTCTGATTTGCTGGGCTTGGGAGTAGCGCAGAACTGGGAGTGGGCATCAAAAGCTATGGAAACGCTTCAAATCCGCCCCGGGAAAGTCCACAAAAACGAGCTAATCTCCGCCCTCAAGCGAGACCCGCACCACTGGTTCCTCTACCACGTCCTAGAGACAGAGTCCACTGGGTCGCCCCCCAAAGTCCCCACCTCAGTCGGCAACTCAGCGGCTTTACTCACTTCGCAGGCCTTTTCCTCCTCCTGTCTCACCCTCAACCACCTCTCCGCCTGTCTCACTACCTTGGAAAAGTGGTGGAAAGACCTAGACCCGCACAGTATCGCCTGGGCGCCTGTGAGCCGGGTTTCAGATCTATTCGTGCAGAAGAGAATCGCAGGGAATAAGTACGAAGGAAGGAACATATTGGAAGGGGTTAGGGCCCTGGGGGACGAGAGATCGATACAGAAAGACCACTTCGAGCGAGTCTTTGCGCCTGCTGTGCTACTCGGAGGTCTGCACTTGCTGGACTTGGAACTCCGCAGTGGGGATTTCGCAGGGAACACAGTGCCTTTTAAGGTGAAATTAGCCACTTACCGCAGGAAGTTGCTGCTTGCAGGCGTGGTCCAGCAAAGTTCCCAGCAACTCAGTGCCGGGCAAGTACTGGTGCAGGCTTTGTCCTCACTGCGCAAGGGAGCGGAGGGAAGTCCAGCCACTCTGCGGGGTTCCCTAGAAGGCACAGAGGCGCTGAACCTGACTCGCCTCGACATGGACCCTTTTTTCAACGGAAAATCGCCACTTCCCCTGCACCATAAACGGTCGAAGTCGGAAATCCGCTCCACTGCGGAGTCCACAAAACATCCAATTCACGGAAAGGTGTTTTTCCCCTCTCTGCCCCAAGTCCCGCGTCCCCGCGCTGTCCAACTGCCCAGGGAAAACTACCTCCTCGCCAAACTCACTCGAGCCGTCGACTTCACAGAGGAGCAACTGAACACCTACTATTAAACTACACTGGTCAGGAGGAGGGACTGTGTCTCAGGGAGCGGTCGACAGAGTGGATGGAAATGTCAGTCACTGCGACTTCGCTGACATGGCGTCCGGGCTCCTTTGGCACTCTTTCTACGCTGGAAACGCGGCTGAATGGCTGGCTATGCACGCTTTCGAAGACTTGGTCTTCCTCGAATCTGTGCATTTCCCCGTTGTCGTAGTTCTCTATCTCCACTATAGGGTTCCGCATCAGCAAGGACTTGCGAAAAGTGGCTTTCCTCTGCATAGTCGGTTCTTCCCGCTCCAGCGTGTCCGACCTCACAATGATGGAAAAGCGCGGTTTCTTGATACGCACCTCTTCTTGGGAGTGTTTGGACTGGATGGAGAGTTGGCGCACTGCGTAGTCCTGCTCCTCCTCCACGTTTTCCTCGAAGTCGCGGATCATTTGGCGGATTTGTGGTTGATTGCGGTAGATGTGGGTCGGAGACTGCGCCAGTGCACGGACGTTTCTGGCTTGATAGTGCACTTTTAGCTTGGGGCGTTGGTACCTTTCCATGTTGGGCGCAGGCTCCATGTAGGGGTTGATGTACTTGCTTTGCTGCATGCGGTTGTTCAGCCATTTCTTCTGACTCAACTCGTGGTCGAAGTTGATTAGCACCCGGGAGCACCTGGTGGCGACATGTCCGAGTTCCATGCATATGAAGCAGCGGACTTGTAGAGAGGAGAAGTCGCCCTTTTTGCACTTCTCTTGAATTAACTCCAGCTTTTCCTTGCTCACTGGCAACTCCTCGGCCACACTGTCTAGGTCTGCACGGGACAATGCGAACACATCCACGAAAGTCAGGCAGCAGACCGACGCTGTCCGAGGAATCAGAGCGAAAAAGGCGATTTCCCCGAAAACCATATTCGTGCCTAAAGTTGCGAAGTGGGAATTGGTCTCCCGGTGGTAAATGCTGACTTGGCCAGACTGAAGGAAGTACATTTTGGTGGTGATTTGCCCTTGCTCGGTGATAATGTCTCCGGGAGCGAAGGTTTCGCCCTCCAGCAGCTTGGAAAGACGAGATATCACGAGAGGCTCGAGTTGTTCGAAGACGGGGCAGGAGAGGAGGATAGCGCCGTGCACGTAGGAGCTGATTTCGTCTCTCAGAGAGGCGGAAAGCATCGATATGATTTCCTTTTCCTTCAAAAGGTTCTTTTTCTGGTTCTCCCACAAGTACTCCAAGTAGCGTCTGACTCTGAACTGAGTATCATACGGCACATCCTTCTTTTTCATATACCGGTTAACTGATATGACTCTACTGCGGTATTCATTTCCCTCTGCACCCGACTTGATCAGCAGACTATTGATGCTGCCGAGCGTATAGGCAAACACACCACACGCAAGCACCATCGTCAGTATCGCGAATACCATTTCTAAGCGGGAGTAAGGGTGGATGTCTCCATACCCCACTGTCGACATAGTGGAAATCGTGAAATAAAAGGCTGTCACGTACAGTTCGAAAGTGGACGGGCTGGAGACTAACACCACACTCACCCACGTCTCCTGCTCTGAGAGTATCTCCACAGAGGCGACATAGTACCACAGACAAGCAGTCCAGTGCGCCAATAGGAAGATAATGAACAGGAGCCGCAGGAACTGGAACATAGTCGCGAGGGTAGTGCTGGCGATGTAGTCCTCTATGCCTACGAAGATCCGCTTGAGCTTGGCGAGACGCAGGAGCCGCAGGACGCGGAGGAAGCGGATGACGCGCATGAGAAGGAAGATGTTGGAGGCTTTGGTCCATTGAATGGAGTCTTCGGGTTGCTCTGAAGGCTCCGTAAACACTGTACCCAGTATCCACGGAAAGGGAAAGCTGGACAGCATGTCCAGCCAAAACCTAACTATCGCATACCATAGCTTGAAGTAATGCTTAGCAATTGCCCACCGGCCAGATATGAAATTGCCATGGTCAAAGTAGGCAATGTTGAAGTTCAGTCCTGCCTAGCGCTTACCAATGTCAGTGAGGAAAGCCAGCGTTATCACAAACTCAAAGTCACCGAGAGAACCACTAATCCCCACGCCAAAGAAGATGTAGAAAGGCACAGCGAAGGACTCGTAGGCTATCATACCCATGATCATGATGTTCCAGTAAAAGACCAAAGAAGACTCGGGGTGGATGATGAGGCGGCGACTGAGGGTAGCGCCTTTGGGCGACCTGTCCATAGGCGCCTGGATAAGGAAGGCTGCCCGGGTGATCGCTCGGGCTGTGGTCAGCGCCTTGGTCTTCTGTTGCTTCACGTCGTCCAGTCTTCCCTGCGACAGTTGGTTCATCCAGGACGCCCGTCTCGCCCTTTTGAGCATCTTTAGGTGAGACTTAACTAGATGTAGAGGTGCTTCTCACGCAGCCGTAGGCCCTCCACGGTTTCCTCGACCTCACTGCACCAGTAGTCCTCCACCAACTTCCGGTGCTCAGGGTTCGCAGGGTCGACTCGCACTCTCTCGTAGTACTCGAAACTGGGGTGTTCCTGCAACTCCTTCGTCAGTTCCTGTCCTCTCCACATCAGAGCGCCCCGCACCTCCAGCTTCGGCTCTTCCCCATAGACGCCCATCACTCCAAAGCTGTATCTGCGGAAATTGAAGCCATCCAGGCGCTGAATGAAGCCCATACTCACCAGGTTGTTGGTCATGTACAAGACCTCTCCCTCACCTTCCGCCTTTTGGTACTTCAGCAGCCATATGGACCAGCCCAGATTTTCGTACTGCTCCCAGAACTGCCCGATGACTTCTCGCTTTTGCTTGGTGTTCGCGTAGAGACGCTTCCAGCTGTCCAGTACGAAGGTGGAGGGGGGCAGGGAGTCCAGAGGGTTGGGGGCTCTGCGTTGGGAGGACTCCTCTTCTTCCTCGTCTTCTGCTGCGGGTTTTGGTTCGGCCGCTTTCTTGTCTGTCTTTTTGCCTTCTACTTTGGCTGGCTTTTTGGACTCTTCCTTCTTCTTTTCCGCCTTGGGAGGGGCCTTCAACTCCTCAGTTGCCCGCTTGAAAGCTCCGACGACTGCTCGAAACTCAGGCAGAGCCAACATCTTCTCCACCCAAGTGGCCACCGCAGGGTAACTCCCAAGCCCTGGAGTGATCACCAGTCTCATCCCGAAGCCCAGACTGCACGCTAAGGACACATCCGCTATCGACAGGCTCCCAACCAAGAACTCCCGTCCTGCCAAGTGTCCTTCCAGCCCTCCTAGAAAGGCCTTGACTGCATTTACGCTTTCAGTGTAGACGTGAGCGTCGTAGTCCTGCACTCCCAACACCGGGAATATCCAGTTGCACAGTGGCTGCTCGAAGTCATTTTGGATGGTGTCCAGCCAAGTATCGATTTCCGCCAACTGTTCCACTGGACCGGAGTACAGGGCGGAGTTAGCAGCTAAATAGCGCAGGGCTGCGTGGCTGCCTGTGAGTACGCCTTCCGCTGTCTGGAGAATGGGCAGACGCTTGAGTGGGGACAGCATCATGAAGTCTTTGGACTTTGTGAACTTCGGGTCGAGAGGGGGGAAGTCCACCTGAGTGCCCAGCAGCCTGGCAGTGATCAGGATTTTGTTGGCTCTGAAGTTGCCAGCAGGAGCGTAAAGCTTCATTTTTGACCTTTATTACAATCCCACAAGGACTCCTTTGACTAGCTACTGTCCCACTCAAAACCATGCAATAGTCCATAGCCTGATAGGCCGAGAGATTGCTATCTGCATAATGGACGACACAGCGCTCAATAAGCGACCTAGTGAGGACCACACAGAGCGCCAGGCCAGCACTCATGTCAGCTTTACTCTCCCTCCCGACCCTCCTAGCAAGCCGGGAGACCCTTCGCCTTACAAAGTCAACCTCTCCACCGAGTACTCCAAAGCCTTACTAGTCACAGCCAAGTCCGAAAAAGTGCTAAAGAAGGTCAAACCCAGACAGCCCCAACCCCGGCAACTCTCTCCTCTCCGCACCAAGGAAGAAACAGCCCCGCCCGACACTACCTTCGTGACTGGGGTGGACGGAGGCGGGAACTGGACCACTGACCAGTTGAAGTACATCGAGCAGTAGGCCGTATTCAGCCTGGAGTCCCTGGTAAAGTCCAAAAACGCGATGATACTGGCTCTCCAGCGGGAACTGAGCAGTATCAAGAACCAGCTTGAGGAGGCGACGGAAAGCACCAAGAAGATATCCGGAAACAGCCTTTTTCTCGTATATTTTACCTAGAAAGAGCGGATTACTGCCACGAACACCCATCGACAGCAGCTGCTGGACCAGATGTCAGACCTGCAGAAGCGGGCGAAGGACTATGTGGGGCAGATAAAGACGCTGGAAAGCAAAAACAAGGAGCTGGAAAAGGGAAATCGCAAGTTAAAGGCGCAAGTAGACAGTTTGGAGGCGAAATACGGGAAAATGACTAAGGAACTGAGCGGCCACATGGACGACTCACAGAGTTCTTCAGCACAAATTGAGTATTTCCGCACGATGAAAGTGAAAGTTCTGAGTCTGTTGAAGGACCTGTTTCAGCCGAATTGCAGCATTTCCCTGCTGTCTATGCGCTTTATGGAGCTTGAAGACGGCTTCATCCCGACTATTCTCAACATATCTGAGCGCTTTCCCACCCTTGCAACGCTCGATCTAGAGGGCAACTTGCTGACAGACAAGAGCGCCTACGTCCTGGCGGACTTTCTAGGCAACGGGAAAGTGCGAATAACTCATGTGAATCTCAGCTTCAACAGCATTGGACTGGACGGCGCTTGGAAACTGGGGGAGGCGATACGAGAGCGGGACCAGGAAATAGCGAAATTCGCAGTTTCCCAGGCAGCTGTTCCGCCTATCCGCATAGAGGAAATCCGCCTCAGCTTCAATAAAATCAAGAACTCAGCGGCTCTGTATGGGAAAATCTGGGATGTGATGAAAAAGGGCAAGGAGCAGCCGAGAGGTTTCGGCCTGAGGAATGTGTCTCCGGGCCGGAGAGGGCGGATTGCATCCACTACTAGTGCAAATGTGACTCAGGGCGGGGCGGATTTGGAGGAAGTGAAGACTCTCACTAGCGTTTTGGACAGAATTGTGGTTGGAAGCAGCGAAATGACGGCTGGGGAGGAGGAGCAGAAGGCTAAGGAACAGAGGTGGACTGTGGTTTCGCAGTACCAAAGCGAAGTAATGAAGGAGTTCGAACACGACATCGACGCAATGCTAAAGAAAACCACCTTCTTCACTGACCCAATCGAGAAGGACAACCTCGTTTCCACCATTTTCGCGAACGAGGACAAAACCGTGCGGAGCAAACTGCTGCTCGGCAGACAGGAAGAAGCGAAGAAAGACGAGCAGAAGGAACAGCACCTGGAAGAGGACTTTTCCCTCAAGCATATACTGGCCCAGCGGCCTGGATTTCCACTCACTTACATAGAGGAAAGGCTGAGTGCGGGGCTGGATGTCAATAGTGTGGACCCGAGTTGTGATGAAACCCTGTTGTTGTATGGGAGTCGCACTGGAAATCTTAAATTGGTTCAGTTGGTCTTGCGGAAGAAGGCGGATTTAGACTGGAAAAACGTACTTGCTACTTAGATGCGAGGCGAAAATGCCTTTTTAGTCGCGAGCAAGCACAGTCATTTCGAAATAATGGACTTTTTGGTGTTTTCAGGAGCGAAGATAAACTCAGTGGACAGTCAGTAAGTTCTTCGTAGAGGCGCAAACGCCCTGCACTCCGCGGCCAAGAATGGTGACCACGACCTGATTTGCAGACTAGTGGAGCGGGGACTGAGTGTGAACTGGGTGGATAACATAGGCAGGGCCCCACTGCACTATGCGGCAGAGAAGGGAGATATGGGCACAGTAGTGCTGCTCATACAGTTAGGCGCAGAGGTGAACTTGCCGGATCAGAGCGGAAGAGTGGCTGCGACGTTTGCAGAGGAAAATAACCACTTTGAGGTGCTGGACAAGCTGCAGACCATAGGCAAGGCGGGTCGTGAGGACCGGGTGAGACGAGGAAGTCGGCTGTCAGTGGAGCAGGGTGGGCCAGCGAAGGTCGTCTAGGGTGGGTAAAGCAATGGTGACAATGGTTGATAATCAAAATGGGCGTGGGCAAGCCTCGAGGGCTGCGCGCGGGCCGCAAGCTCGTCAACAAGCGCAGATTAGCGCGCTGGGCAGACAAGCAGTACAAGCTTGCGCACATCGGCAGCAACTGGAAGAAGCCCTTTATGGGCACTTCCCACGCCAAGGGCCTGGTGGTCGAGAAGATCGGGGTGGAAGCCAAACAGCCCAACTCTGCCGTGCGCAAGGCCTGCAGAGTGCTGCTCAAGAAGAATGGAAAGAAGATCGCTGCTTTCGTCCCACGTGACGGCTGTCTCAACTTCCTGGACGAAAACGACGAAGTCCTAATCGCCGGACTCGGTCGCAAGGGCCACGCCGTGGGCGACCTGCCCGGAGTGCGTTTCAAGGTCGTGAAAGTCAAGGGCGTGTCTCTGAAGGCACTCTACCTAGGCAAGAAGGAAAAACCACGTTAACCTAGGCTTCCGCACACCTGAACTTGTTCTTCGAAGCCACAATGGTAGTGTTCATTTTCTTCAGTCCTAGGAACTTGACAGCTCTATGAGGCTTGTGGGAGCTGGAAAAGACAGTACTAGTGGCAGGGCTGGGGTTGGAGTCTTGGAGACAGGTCCGCTTGGCGATGACGGATAAGCCACGCTTAGGGCGGACTTCTGTGGAGTCCTCCTTCTCTTCCTCTTCTGTCTCAGTTCCTGAAAAGTGCTGAGTGTAGGACACTCCCGCCCTCGATATCAGGCAGGAGCCTTTCCTAGGCCTGGACTTGACTTCCTCTTGCCTTTCCCACTCATACTGGTAGTCAGAACGCACTTCAAGTCTCCGCATCAGCAGCACAAATAGCGTTTTCAGCATACCGTAGTCCGCCTCTTGGTCGAACTTCAGTGCTCGCACGTAGGTCATATAGCGCTGGATTTCCTCCGGCAAATCCCTGCAAAGGTTAAATAAAGTCACATCTTGTTTGATTTTCCGGATCCTATATTCAGGCAATTTCGTCCCTTTGGGGTCTAACCAAGGCAGTGATCCCCGCAAAAAGTATATAAACATGTAGCCTAATGACTCCAAATCGTCCCTTTTCGCGTACTGCATCCCTAAGTGCAGATTCAACGACACAAACGGCAGCGTCCCACACACTTTCCTCACTCCACAGTACTCCGAAAGCGTGGAAAAGGCGGCTTTCCGGGCTAGTCCGAAGTCAATTATGTACAGTTTGGACTGGGAAACGAGGAAGTTGTGCGGCTTGATGTCTCTGTGCAGGTACTGGAGGCTGTGCACACTTTCCACTATGCCGATTAGCTCGGTGGCGAGCAGGGTCACGGTTGGGGTGGAGAAAAGGCGCCCACACTTCTTGAACTTGTCGTTGAGACTTTCCCCTAGCAGTTCAGTTACCATGAAGCAGCACTGGTCATCCACTCCCTGCGCCAACAGCCTCGGCACTCTCTGCAGACTCTGCATCGCCTGCAAAATTAGCACTTCCTGCTGCAAGTACTTCTTCGCACTTGCAGCCAGTTCAATCTTCACAGCCACCAATTGCCCTTTCCACACTCCCTTCCTCACCAGTCCAAACGCCCCTTGTCCCAGTTTCTCCTGCAGCACAACTTGCGACGAGTCATCAAGGGCGAGATTGGTGATATACATACAGAAACAGTACTAACAGAGGGGATGGCGGGGATGAGTGTGGTTAGGAAGGCGTTTACTGCTCAGCCGGAGTTGCTGTTTAAGACGTCTCAGCCTGGGCCGCTGAGGTTTGTGAGGATGTTTTCGTGCTGTTTGATGCTGGAGCCGCTGTTTGTGATGGGGCCGGCTTTGCTTTCGTATGGGATGGGAGACTGTTCGCTGGGGGAACTGGGCTTGTATATGACTGTAAACGGACTGATATTCGTCAGTTTCTATGTAAGTGCTAGGCAGGGTGTGGTGCGTGCAGCCACCAAGCACTCCATCTACTCCATCACCTACCAGCCCGACTCCCACCTAATGGAGATCAAGCGAGTCGGCCTGCACGGCTTTCTGAAGACCAAGAAAGTGCCTCCCTCTGATCTGGTGCCGTACAAATCCCGCTTCAACCCTCTGCTTACCTACCGTCTCAAGTCTTCCCGCTTCTACAAGCTGGGAACCGACTACTGCGGCAACTGGACCAACCGTCCTCTCTTCGAGCGCCTAATTAGCGGAGAAAAGCCTTAGCCTAGCCTTGTTTACTCCACGGCAGGTCGAAAATGAACCTCCGCACCATATCTCTGCCATTGATCAACTGGTCATGGTGCACCAAGTGGCCAGCCTTGTTGACCAACACCCTAACAAAGCGCTCATATCTCTGTACGTAGCCTGCAGGGTTGGCTCCATGGTACCAAAGCTCCCTTTCTGCTTGGCTGAAGGGTACTCGGCCGTACCAGTCCATCAAGTCGAACCAGAGGAAGGACCCTTTGGAGTTGACGAGGAAGTCGTCCTGGCCGTTGTAGAGCATTACTTTCAGCTCTTTTAGTAGGTTCGGGTAAAGATGCTTATAGGACTGCATTTTATCTCCATTTAACGCGTCTCCAGCTGAAGAACTGCAGTCAATCCAGTCTAAATCCTGCGGCACATGCAGCAAATCCTTCGTAGATGCGAGATTTAGCCACTGCTCCACTGCAGAGTCGTTATATCCGCCATACACCCGGTAGTTGCAGACGTTAATACCCCCTGCGAACTGAGTGGCATTGCCAATTAAGTAGGTGTCCCAATCGTTTGCAGCCAAATAGTGACCTTTTAAGGCTAAAGTGCTTGCCTTTTGCTGCAGTTTTGTGATGATTTTGGCCTGTTCATGGTTGAAAATGCCTACAGTTTCGCCTACTTCGGCGTACGTGGTGACTTGAATCGCAGGGTCCGTCCATCCGTCCCCAACCGCAATTCCAGTCAACGGCAGGTAAATAGTCCCTGGATTTCCCTTATTTTGCTCTAAAATGAGAGTTGCGAGGACTGGGATGTAATGGCCGGCATAGCTGTGCCCCACTATGTATAACTCTCTGTCGAACCAGGCTGGGAACTCCTTGGCTAGGGTCTGAAGAGTGGTATACATGTCTTGGGCTAATTGGTCCTCGGTGCGGGATAAGTCCTCCGGGTGGACTACGAAGGAGTAGCCGACTCCTAGGGGGTTATCGATGAATAGCAGGTGGAAATAGTCGGACCAGGTGCCGTTGCGCCTTTCAGGCTGCAGGTGTTCGTCTATGGCGACAGGGCCGAATTCCCAGAAGTTGGCTGCTTGGCCTGAGCAGCCAGGACCTCCGTCCAGCCACAGTATTAGCGGCTTGGAGTCTGTATTTACGTCTCCATCAATAGCCTCCCAAAACCAGTAAAACTGCCCTGCCCCATTCTCCCTCACCTTCACAAATCCCACCGTGCCCTCCACTTCCAGCAAGGAAAAGGAGTGCGAAGTGAAGTTCTTGGTCATAGGACTATGATGGTCATTAGGCGGCGCAGCAACCAAGGGTCTGGTCTGGAAAGCATTTCTAGCCACCGAACCTGTTGCAAGCAGCAACCAAGCCAACATATTTTTCGACTATCCTGAGAGACTTATCTCATAGGGACCTTAGAGACGAAGTTGGAGTTGCGGGCTGGGGCGAAGGCGGCCGTGCACTTCGCCATAGTGGGAGAGGCTCTAGACACCGCGTCCGTCATGTAGAAGTTCTGAGTAGGGGCTTACGTCCAAGTAGTCGGTTAGGATAGTTTTATGGGTCTTGGCAGCTGGGTCGACGTACATCAAATCCCCAAAGCTCGACTCTTCCACATGGTCATATTTAACCAAATGTGGCGCCAACTCCGCTATCCGCAGTCTCATCTGGTGCAAGTCATCATAAGGCAGACTCTGCCCCATGACTTCAGACAGCGCTCTCAGCACTTCCCAGTCTGGACGAGCTTGTCCCGGGGCAGCGGTAGCCAGGCGAGTCATTTGGACGCGGCCTTCGGTGCTTACGTAGGTGGCTTGTTTCTCAGTGTAAGCGGCTCCTGGTAGTATCACATTTGCACGATAAGCCCCTTCATCTCCATGAGTTCCCTGGTACACCACAAACGCCCCTTCCGGGATCTCCTCGGGTCTGAAGTTATCCGCTCCCAGCAGGTACACGAACTTCGGCTTCGTCCCCTCCTTCCTGCTGCTCCCAATGCCCAGCTCCAGTGCTGCAATTGTCCCCACGTCCTTGTGCAGGACGTTGAACCCGTTCCAGTGGCTTTCCGTCTGGATCACTTTATACTTGCGGTTCAGCTCATCGAGTAGACGGAGCACGCCAGCGCCGTCCTCCCGCTGTAAGGTGTGCGCCCCTACGATAACCATGGGCTGTTTAGCCTTGGAAAGGAGGCTGGAAAGAGGGTGGGAGCCGCTTGCTAAGGCTTCCAGAGTGGCTATAGACGTGCCTGCGTGATGGTAATTGTAGGTCAAGTGTTCGTTTGGACCCACGAGGATGACTTCGAGTCCGTTGTTGACAGCTTTGCGGACTCTGGCATTGAGGACTGGTGACTCCAGTTTCAGGTTCGATCCCACTACAAGCAGCACATCAGCCTCCTCCACTCCTGGGAGTCGGGAGTTCATTAGGTAGTTCGTCCTCAAATCCGGCTGCACGTTCAGACCGAATCGCTTGCTTTCGATGTTCTCGCACCCCAGGCGATACAGCAGGTCTCTGAAGGCCACAATCGCCTCCACGTCCATATGCTCCCCAATCATTCCGCAGATTTCCTCCCCGGATACCTTATTCATCTCCTTCGCTACCGCCTGCAAAGCATCCTGCCACAGTATTTCCTGGAACTCCCCGTGAGCATTTCGTATGAGTGGCTTGGAGAGACGCTGTCGCTTGAGCCCGTCGAAGGCATGTCTGGAGCGGTCGTGGATCCACTCCTCATTGACTTCCTCGTGAACTCTCGGGAGAACTCGCATGACTTCAGGTCCGCGGGTGTTCACACTGATCGCAGGGCCAATAGTGTCCATTACGTCGACAGTATTGATAGTGCGCAGTTCCCAGGGTCGGGCGGTGAAGGCGTAGGGCGCGTTGGTCAGAGCGCCCACTGGACACAAGTCCACTAAGTTCCCTGAAAGTTCGCTGGTCAGGAGCTTTTGCACGTAGGAACCCACCTCCGTCTCTCTGCCTCTGCCTGTGGTGCCTAGCACCGGAGTGCCCATCACCTCCTCCGCGAATCTCACACACCGAGTGCAGTGGATGCATCTCGTCATTATTGCATCGATGAGTGGGCCGACTTCCTTGTCCTCCACACCTCTCTTGTACTCCATGAACCTGCCTTGTCCGTAGCCATACAGTTCTGACTGGTCCTGCAGGTCGCATTCCCCGCCCTGGTCGCAGATGGGGCAGTCCAGTGGATGGTTGGCGAGCAGGAATTCCATGACTCCGCCGCGGGCGTTGTAGGTCTTCACGGACTGGGTGTTCACCTTCATGCCGGGCATCACGCTTGCGGAGCAGGAGGCGACGGGCTTGGGGCTCTTCTCCACCTCCACCAGACACATACGACAGCTGCCAGCGATAGCCAAGCGCTCATGGAAGCAGAAGCGAGGGATAATGACTCCGGCTTTCTGGCAGGCTTGGTAGATGGTGAAGGAGGAGTCGACCTTGAGAGGTTTGCCGTCGATGAAGACTTCGATGTCAGCTCGCAGGCGGAGAGAAGAGCGGAAGCCGCGGAGCAGCCTTTGGCTCAGCCCTAACATTATATCCACTATGGACGGAGGCCTGCGACTGACTGGTAGAAAGCTGAGTCTGGCTTCCACGGTCCTCAGCCCCGAGGCAAGACGAGAACTAGTCCCTGCTTCTCACTTTCTCCTACCTCCGATTCTGAAGCCTGTGCCTTTCCCTCTCAGTCCGCTACGCTTTGCCCTCACTAAGGCCTTGCCTTTAGCATTCAAATCCCCTCCTAGGAAACAGACTCGAAAACTCGCCTATCTGAGCAGTGGCGCCCGTTCTCCCAAACCATCGAAACTCCATCAATTCCTATTGCCTGGATCCCTAGCAGCCAAGTTCACGCTAAGACAGATGAGAGGGAGGAAGTATCGAGCTGTTAAGCGCAGATCTCAGTCCTCTGTGGGAACAGTGCCCAACCTTACTGAACTCAACAGAAAGCCAGGCGTATGGCTCTACATTGCTACTAAAAGTCAATGCAACTCCCCAACTCCGCTCGATGAAATCAGCGGTTGCATATAAAATCCTTTAGGGCTAGCTGAAAGATAGCCTGTGGAAAATAAATGGCTGCTGAGTGCGCTGAGCTGAGTGATTGGTACCGACTGCAGACAGTCATCGGTACGTCACCAGATGGAGTTGCCTTGAAGGCTCAGACTCTATCAAGCGTCTGGGTGGGTCTTAAGGTCCTTTGGCATTTGTCCACGCCCCAGGCACTTCGCGAAGTACTCAAAGAGTTATGGGTGATGACTAATGTCGGCCACCCCTGCATCCTTTCTTTGAAGGCTGTTCACTGTCTGTCGGAAGAGTCTGTCTGTGTGGTCACTGATTTGCTGGACATGACGCTTGCGACCCTAATCAGTAGTGAGCCGCTTTGCTCCTCGACTTGCATTCGCCTAATACTGTACCAAGTTTTGGACGCACTGTATTGCCTCAATAAAGCTGGCGTCTGCCATACTGGAGTTTCCCTCAATTCAGTCCTTTTGAACACTAACTGTGATGTGAAATTGACAGGCTTCCAAGGGGCGACAGCCTACGGTAGTCCGATAGAGCCTTGTGAGTGGGTGACTAGGAGACTTCCTAATACAGGCGAAGTATTGGCCTGTGAGAAAGTGGACCTTTGGGCTGCGGGAGTGGTCTTTCTCGAGCTACTTAATTGGGCGGAATTTCCGAAGCACGCTCGCAATAGCGACATATTGCGAGTTGGAAGGAATAAAATAGGGACGGAAAGAGAGGCTTTGAGCCTATTAAACGGCCTACTTTGTGGAAATATCAGCTTCAGCCAGGCCTTGACTCACCCCTATTTCCTCCCTTTAGACCTCGAGCCATCCAAGCAAGAAACCGCGGGAAGTGGAGATTTCGCAAGACTGGAGAAACTGCCACTCGAAGCCTTGCAACGAGAACTGCAGCTGCACTATGCTAACTAACTCGTGCTACCAAAGTTCGCTAGGGAGCAACAGCCTCTTCTCCAGGCCGAAAACTTGGTAGTACTTGGTCTTCAGCTGCGGGTAGTCCTTCAGGTCCATGTTTAACAGGTACTCCGCCATCTCTTGGTCTCCTGGAGTCAACTGGAACAGACGGTTGCTGGCCGCCCAGGTGTACTTGAGCATGTATTTGGCCCTCAGGTACGGCCTAACATCCGGCAACTCCTTCAGCTCTTCCAACACTTCAGGGATTTCCTTCTTTAAAGTATCGTCCTGGTAGAAGGCTTCGAACTTGTCCACCCATATGAAGTTGTCAGGCTGCTTGTACATGCCTTGCCAGTCGTCGTCTATCACTACTGTTCGCCTGGTGTCGCCTCTCAGTCTTCTGAGGTCCTTGAGGAACTCGTACTGGGGGTGGCTCCAGGCGCGCTCATATACACAGTGGTCTTGGCTTAGTCTGTGCCGGATGATCCCTTTCGGGTCGATAATCGACATCACCTTATCAGTATAGTACTGCGTCCCTGAAGAGTACACGACCGGCTCATAGTGCTTATCCAGCAGCTCCAGGAACTGGTCGAGATTGGGCCGTTTGTATATGTAAATGAGCGCTTTTTTGGCCCGGTCCTCAATGACTCCGTCTTCTTTGATGTCAGGCTGGTACTGAAAGCCGGCATGGTCGCTGGGAATGAAGGTGTGACAGAGAGTTTCGTCCTAGCTGCAGGGTACGAGGTCAAGCACAACGGTCAGCCGGCCTTGGTCCTTGCCCAGCTGAGGAGGCAGGATTAGTCCTGAGAATAGACGTCGCAATGGCCGCAGGCCCAACATTACCACAGATTAAAATTAACTTCTACCCTTCCCTCTAGCCTGTCTCTCCTCCTTCCCCCCATATCTCCCAGCGCAGGCTCAATGTCTGTTCTCATTCCTTATAAATGCACCTCACTCCCACTCCCGACCATTCCAAGCTGAACTCCGCCTCCGGGTCTTTCCTGAAGTCCCGAGAAAACCCAGCAATCGACCAATCTCCAGTCGTGCGCGACTTCTTTGCAGGTCCATCAACTCTTTCCTTCCAAGACATCGGCTCAGCACTCAGCAATCGTCTGGGCCGGCAGTTCGATGGCCAGCTACTGACCGACGTATTTGCTTTGGCAGGCAAACCGCCGCAGGAGGCAGTGGACGCGCAGGCCTTTGTGGACGCGTACTTGGCGCTGGAGGGGAAACTGTGGCTGGAGATACAGCAGATACAGGGGCAGTTGCAGGAGACGGAGGGGAGGATAGGCGAGACCAAGCGACTCATTGAGCCCTCTGAAACCCTGGAAAAGACCAACTCCGCCGGAATCATGGAAGGCAGCTCCCTCACAGTCTCCGTCTTCGAAGCACAACACCTCAAACCCACCGACTCCGACGGGTCCGCAGACCCCTACGCCCTGCTGCACTGCGAAGGCCAACGCATCGAAACCCGCTACCACCTCAACACTCTCAACCCCATTTGGCAAGAGACCTTCACCTTCCAAATCCGCACCGGCTCAGACCCTCTCCAAGTCCTAGTCATGGACCATGATGACAGTGACAGTGACAACTGTATGGGGGAAGTCAGTGTTGACTTGGGGACTTTGAGGGATCAGAGGGAACATGAGGGGTGGTTTGAGCTGAAGGGCAGGGGGGGCAGTGCGCATGGCCGGATTCGACTGAAAGTGCAGTGGATATGGAGTAAAAGTCGCTATTTGAAGGAGATACTGAGGGAGTGGGAGGAGGTATATGGTGAGGACCAAAAGACTGCTTTAAGTCTCACAACTGCCTTGGAAACGCTCAAAGCCCCGTTCCAGACCTCCCGAGAAACTCTGTTCCCGCAGCTGTTTGCCAGCTTCACTCAGCGGAACTCCTCTGATTCCCTGCGCTCCCTGCCCAACCCACTCACCTGGAGTTCCTTTTCCTCCATCCTCACCCTTCTGCTTATATGCGTCGTCTTGACGTCTCTCCTGTCCAGACCCGATTTCGTCAATTTGACGCTAAGTCTGTGCAGTCTCTCAATCCTTCTAATTAAACCCCTCAATTCCGGTCCATATCGGCAGTTAGTGCTCTGCATACTTATAGCTCAGATATACGACATAGTCTGGCTAGGGACGACAGGCCTGGTAAGGACTAAGCAGCACTGGGCGATAGACCCGAAGGCTAGGTATGTGCAAATGATGGGAGTGTTTTTGACGCTATTGGGAGACTTCCTGAAGCTGATTTTGGCTGTGGTGTACTGCAGACAGGCTGTAACTCCTCCTAAGTAGAAATAGGCAGACACATATAAATGCTAAGGTGAAAGGACTAGTTAGAGTCTCGAGTTGTCGATTACTGATAGGAATACAGTGGAAAGGGCTGATTCAGAGCATAGGCAAAGCAGCGCTTCTCGTATTCCCCATGACTGCGTTCCACTAATAATTGAATTCTTATGGACGCGTTACTCGAACAGTACCAAGTGGACAAGTACCATTTTCACGGCTTCTGGCAGTGTCAGCCCTGCACTATCCCCACTGCCAGTCCTGTCCTCTACTCCGCCCCCCTCTCCCTATCCCCCAACTCCAAGCCCCATCTCTACCTCCTTACTCCTGAGTTTCTAATTGGCTGCACAGTACTGCCTACATAGTCTAATGCCACACAGACCTATGAGAGATATGCATGTGTGCGGTGGAAGAGAGTGGAAAGTGGCTTTGAGCAGACAGACACTACTCCGGTCTTCCGGTTTCGACTGAAATCAGGCGAAAATGGGCAAGATTTCTATGTGGATTCAGCGGAAAAGCGGGATTTGTGGCTAAATCACCTGTCCAAAGTGGCTCTAATGACTAATATCGAGCGGGAAATCGCTTTAGACAGGGAAATCGGTAGCGGAAACTACGCTATTGTCTATCTGGGCCGCAGACTAGTGGACCAAATGCCAGTGGCTATCAAAGAAATCGCAAAATCAGCCCTTCTTCCCAGCGAAAAAGCCTGCTTTTCCTTCATCAACGAGGTCGAAATCATGCGCAGCCTCGATCATCCCCACATCCTCAAGGTCCTACACCTATACGAAGACGCTGCAAAGTACTACTTTGTGCTGCAATACGCTCCTGGCGGGGACTTGCTGCAGCACTTGCACAGCGTGGGCAGGCTGGCTGAGGCTCAGAGTGCTGCTTTTATGAAGGAGTTCCTGCGAACTATGGACTATATGCATGAAAAGGGCGTAGTGCATAGGGATTTGAAGCCGGATAATGTGCTTTTGATGAGTTCTGGGGAGGTTTTGGACTTTAAAATAGCGGATTTCGGCCTCGCAGCCCTCTCAAATCCAGGTGACTCCCTGACTCTGCGCTGCGGCTCCCCTGGCTACGTGGCTCCCGAGATCCTGGAAAGACAGGCCTACGACTCCAAAGTGGACATTTTCAGCGCAGGCGTTCTGCTCTATATACTGTAAGTGCGAAGTAGACTTTCGGGCCGAGCGCCATTTGCTTGTGTGGAAGTGACTGATACGCTTGCAAGGAACAGAGAGGGGAAAGTGAGGTTTCGGGAGCAGGACTGGAAGGGAGTGTCGAGGGAAGCTGTGAACTGTGTCCTTTCTCTGTGCGAAAAGAGACCTGCGAGGAGACCCACAGCGAGGGAAGCGCTGGAACTGCCCTGGTTTCGCATGAATTTGCCCCACCCTCCTCTCCCCCCGCTGAAAGACCCGCTCAAAGCAACTTTCCCCATATCCCCCGAGTAACTCCCACCTAGGAACTGCACAATTAGTGCCGAACTGATGCGCAGAATCCACCAAGAACACAGAGAAACGGAAGGCCACCACCCTGTTTTATCAGTGTACATAAGCCAGCCTGGCACTCGCCACTGTGTGCCCTGCACAGAGCAGCCCGCCACTCCCTGCAAGCCTCAAGCCGGCCTGTTCAAGTCCTTGCGAGACCAAGACTCCAGCCTACATGTAAACTAGGCTGTCTACTGTGAGGTCAAAATGGCATGGAAATGCGCTAAGTCGGTGGGCAGCTAGGCAGGGGTGTGCGGGGTGCAGGGCACTCCATAGTCTCGAGCGCTTCGTGTACTTACCATGTGAGTGCGTGACTTACCAAGGCGAGACTTACCTTCAGCTATCAAGAGGCGGACTAGCGCTGGGCTGTGCAGCTGCTGTGTGAGTGTAGGGCAGCTCCCAGGCGCTAGCAGCTCCTTACCATATTCATGGCCATCTTCCTTCCCAGTCCATCCACGAGACTTCCTCCCTTGTCGTCGGCTCCTAATGGCCTATAAGGAGGCAGCAGACCGCCTAGGCGAGCTGGCCGCTCTCCAGCTCACTCCTCTCCTGGTTCTCCACGGCTTCCTCTCTCTCTGTCTTCTCTTGCGAGAACTCGCCTACTTCAGCGACCTGCGCCACTGGGTGTACTCCCACGGCCACGCGGCAGTGTGGGTGTGTCTGCTGCCTGTGTACCACTACTGCCTCGACCTTGTGCACCTGGGCGCCTACCTGGGCGTGCAGTTCACCTCAGTGGCCTATTATGTGCATCATGTCTTCGGGGTGCATATGGTCTTATGTGGCTTTCAAGGGAAGCTAGCGAACTTCTCGACTCTGCAAATGCAGGCGAGTCATGGGCTTTTGATAGCCTCGTTTCGGGCGGGTAGGGGACTGCAGGCAGTGGCGTGCAGACATTACTACCTGTCAGGCTGGTTTATGGTTCTGCACCACTCGGTGGGGATTTGCGTGCGAAGGGAGTGGAGAGGGGCGGGAATCGGCTTGATATATAGTGCAGTTCTAATGGCTTTCCTGCCGAATCAAGCTGAAATCTTCGCTGTCTGCTCCGACTCTCCCCAATCTTCCTGGCCGATGGCTGCACTCCAACTGTCCCTCGCCTCCTTCTCCTTCCTATGGCCGCTAGCTCGCACCCTGCACCTAGTCCTCTCTAATCACTAGAAATGGAAGAGACAGTCAAAGTCTTCATCAGAGTTCGACCTCCGTTCGACATCGAAATCAAAAGTGAAGACTTCAAAAAGTGCATTGAGCTGCAGGACAATGTGGTAAGTCTCACGTACCCCAGGGACACCACCCGCGACTTTTGCTTTGATGGCGTCTTTCACGAGCGCACCTCCGAATCGCAAGTATTTGAGTCCTCTGCGAAGCCGCTCGTCCTCTCAGTCCTTTCCGGATACAGCGGAACTCTCTTTGTTTACGGCCAGACAGGCACTGGGAAGACACACACTATGGGGATCTTGAAGAAACTAGGGCCGAAGTCAGATGGAATTGTGCCGAGGTCAGTGAAGCTACTGCTAGAGAAGCTGCCCAGTGGCAGCACCGCCAGTCTGAGCTTCCTGCAAATCTACATGGAGAACATCTACGACCTCCTCAGTGCGGAAAGCAAGCCCTTACCCCTCCGAGAAGACCCTTCAGGCGAAGTCTACGTCCAAGACCTAGTCCAAGTCCGCCTCCAAGACCCCTCCCAGGCCCTAGCTCTGCTCAATACCGGCCTTTCCAACCGCATAATGGGCTCTCAAAACGTCAATCAGACCTCTTCTCGCTCCCACATTGTCCTGACCCTGAGCGTATCCACCCAGACCTCGGCCGCCAGACTCACCCTGGTGGACCTGGCAGGGTCTGAAAGGGTTCGGAAAACCAGCTCCACTGGACTCAGGCTGGACGAGGCCAAGTTCATAAACGCGTCTTTAAGCACTTTGGGGAAAGTCATAAACAGTCTGGGGAGTCAAAGCGCTTCGCATGTGCCTTATAGAGATTCGAAGTTGACAAGAGTGCTGAAGCCCTCCTTATCCGGAGGGGCGAGGATGGTGCTTATAGCGACTGTGGGCCCGGCTTATGCGAATGGAGGGGAAAGCTTGTCGACTTTGCAGTTCGCAGCTAGGTGTAAGGAAGTCGTTTTGACGCCGATCCCGCCCATCGACAGATCAAGGCCGAATGAGCCGGTATTGAGTGAAAACAGAGATACAGAACAGCGCTTATTACTGAGAATTCGCGAATTAGAGGACTTAAAGGCCCCGAACTTCTCTCATCTCCACAGCGAAGCAGTCCTGTACCTGCTGAAGCTGCTAGGCAAACTGACCCAAGCCTCGGTCCAACTGAGGAAAGAAGCAGGGAGGATCCCTCTGCAGTACGTGCCTGAGCCTGACAGACAGGACGAGGACACTCCGGGTCCTGAAGAAAACGAAAGCCTGCTTCTCCTGTCCTCAGAAGCCATAGTGGACCGAGGAGAAAGGGTACTTTTTAGTCAGTTCGCCCGGACATTGGCTGAAAACCTCAACTACTTAGGCAGAGCCGCAGTCGCTTTGCAGCCCAAAACACTCACAAACGACCCTTCTGTGCAGGTTTTGGACCTGCCAGACCCCTTGTCTAGCGGCTCCACGCCCAAACAGCCCGCTGCCAAGCGCAGTGCGCTCTCCCTCAAGGAACTGCTGAAAGGGTCGAAAACGGCTGCGGAAGAGCTGCAGGTCCCTCAGAGAAAGCCCAGTGCTGAGAGCTATGGCAGTGCTGGGGAGAGGAGGCAAGGGAGTAGGACGCCGGAGCCGGTGCAGAGGGGTGGTAGGAGGCAGGGAGAGGGGGAGGACGACTCCAAGCCCAAGCGTCTAAAATCCGTGACCCCTCCCAAAGCCCGGCCCAAGCCAGTCGAGCCCAAGCCTGCACCTCCAAAAGACGACTTCCTGAGCCAACTCGAGGACGAATTACAGAAAATCGGCGGCGGAGACGATATCGACGACTGGCTGAGACAGCACGCAGCTAGCTAATTTGTGTTTTAGCGGTATCTGAATAGTATCGGGTCCCCAGACAGGCGTAAATAGCTGCGAATGGCGGTGACTTTGGCTCGGACAGAGCGCAGACTGTGCGTTTCCAGGGTCTTTATGCGGCTTCCGGAGGTAAATTGGAGAGAGACGTAGTACCGGAGTGAGTTTTCGAAGCGGGTGAAGTGGCCTTTTTCGTGAATGCACACGTCTTCTATGTCCTTGAGGGGGTGGGTTTCCTGGGAGTAGGCCCACAGAGGCAGGTAGTGGGTGATTTGCACAGTGCCGAGGGACTTGCTGAAGGTCACGCACTCTACGCGACTCAGCAGGACTGCAGCTGCGCCCAGTGCCAGGAAGGAGTAGGCGAGCAGGTACTGCCACCAGTGGCCCTGCCAAATGCTCAGATCCTGCAATGCACCCACTAGCAGGTGATAGAGCAGGAAAAAGCCAGCGCCCGCGAAGACCGCCGCCGCGACAAAAAGGTTCCAAGGGAGCCTGCGGAAGACAAGGTCGGACATCTAACTATCTCTTAGCATAGGAAACGTGGATTTGGAAGGCGGGAGTGAGTTTGTAGCCGGAGAGACCGACAAGGGCGTTGGAGGCTTGCTGGCTGGTGCCGTACTCCACAAAGGCCACTAGCTTGCCTGGGATCATGCGCAGTTCTCTGAAGCCGGGGTAGAGTTCGAATAGACTCTGCAGCAAGTCGCTGCCCACATCCGGACTCAGAGAGTCCAGGAAGAGAATGTTGTTCGAAGCATGCAGGCCGTTTATGGGCAGCTCTATGCGTTGCCCCTTGCGATTAGTCTGCTTCGCCTTGAGTTTCTCAAAGAACTCCGTTCTTTTCCTTTCGGCCTCCTCAGGATCGCGAGTCTGCAGAAGACCCTGTCTCTTGGCAATGACATCACTTTTCGCCCGTGCAAAGGAGACCTTCATAGGTTTGCCGTAGAAGTAATACCCCTGCAGCACACGCAGAGCATGCGTGGCGTCCTGCACCGAGTCATAAACCACGAAAGCCTGTCCACGCATGCGGTAGCGTCGCTGCGCCACGACCTCTAGCACAGACCCGTACTGGGCACAGAGCTGATAGAGCAGGATTTTCAGCTCTTCGCACTTGATCTTCTCGTTAAGGTTCTGGATGTACAGGGTCTCGCAGGGCTCCGGCTCCATTTACCTAGTCTGGGCGGCCAGCTGATCCATAGCCTCCCTCACCTCCGCTTCCTTTGCCGCCATCCCTTCGCGCACCTTCCCAGTCCGGCTCGCCACTTCACTCCGCAGGTCCAGCAGCGCCCCCTCCACTCTACCCCGGCTGCCACTCAGCGCCCTCTCCATGACCTGCGCCTTCTCCCTCAACTGCGAATTAAGCTCCTCCAGTCTCCCCATCAGCTCCTTCTCCAACTTCTGCAGTTCCCGCTTCTCCTTCTTCAGCTCTTCACTAGTCCCTGTCATCTGCTGTGATTTCTCTTGCAGAGTGGTGCCTTGCTGGCCCATTTCCCGAGTTTGTCGCTCGATGTCGCGGAGGCATTCGCTTGCGCTGGTGTCGACTCGCTCGCTCAGGCCTTCTTCGATGGGGATTGCGTTGCCTGCCACTTTGGTTGATATGCCACTTAGCAGGTCTAAAGTTTCCCGTTCAAACCCCCGCCTCATCCTCACCTGCTCCTCCAACTCCTCCTCAAATCTCCTCACTGTCTCCCCTCTCGCCGCAAAGCTCCGATCCGTCTCCTCCTCCGTCCTCCCCAGCGTTTGCTCAATATCCGCCACTCGCTGCTGAATCAAACTCTCCACTTTCCTGCTTTCCTCCTGCGTCTTCGCATAGAGCGAGGTAGTGAGCGCCGCCATTTCTACAATACAGTCGAGGAAAGCCTAAGTACTAGAGAAGTTTTGAGCCCAGGTGAGTCGGTTGCTGTCGTAGGCACGGAGGTAGTTGCGAAGGGGGTACAGAGCTTCGATGTCCTCTGGGGACTTCTGGGATAGGGAGGGTTTCCAGGCTTCGGCTTTGATTTGGCTGAGTACTGATAGGAGAGTCTGGACCAGTTCTATCTGTTTCCTAAGGATTCTTCGCTGAGAGAGGCGGTAATAGACTGCAGTTCTGAGGCGGAATTCAGGCTCTGCGGACAATATCGCCCTGTCCTCGTCTTCACTAGTCCTGAACCTCGCCTGCTCATACAGTCGGTAGCAGTTGAGCGTTTTCCCCACTGCAGCACTTTCCACCACTCCCAATATCGGCCGAATTCCCAACGCATCCCTCATTTCCGGCTTAAACACTCCCTGCGCTATCAAGGCCTCAACCAATTCAAGCCGGTAATGTCCGATCAGGTCCTGATTCAGCCTGTTCCACTTCAATTTATAGTCAATTCCAAGCACCGGAACAAGCACAGAGTCGCGGTAATTGGACTCCGGGACGAAGCCGTAAAACAGCAACAGGTCGAAGTTGCTCTTCCGGCCGTAGCAAATAGAGACCTGGTCTCCTAGGAAAAAAGACCCTTTGGTGCCGGTGCTAAGCACGAAATAGTCTGCTTCGGTCTGGGGCAAGGGAGGGGTAGTGTCTGTTTCCTCCCCTTCGTCACTTTCGAGGATGACCTTGAAGTCGTCATCGGAGCTGCTGGCTTCCTCCTTTATCAAGTCGTCCACCTTCCAAATGCTGTCTAGGGCTTGTAATCGCTCCCAAGTCGCCTCTTTATCCATATATTTCCGTAACTTGCTCTTATAGGAGCGACTATTGAAGGCTGCCAGCGGTCTTAAATCCCCCGGAGAGCCCAAAAAGTCCGTATAGTCAATGAAAGTACTGCAATTTGATGCATTTTCGGCCATATATTGACTCGTGCAAGTCTCATAATTTGCATAAATATCAGTATGATTGAAGAAATCCGCCACAGGAATCAGCATCCCCTCAGGGTTTCCCCAGGCGAAGGACCGAGTCTGCACGATCTTGTAGACCCATTTGAAGAGGGAATAGAGGTCTTGGGAAGGCGGGAACAGGTCGGTGTGTCTCGCGAGTACCGGTTCGAGCAGTTTCCAGTACTTCTCCATCACTCTTTTATACGTTTCCACCTTTGTGAATAGAGCCGGGTCCTGCAGTTCCGCGATTTCTTCATCTGACCAGTCGATTAATATTTCCGCTTCATTGAGAATTTGCAGATACGGCCAATAGAAGCTGTTTTCTGCCTTCAGTTTTTCGTGCAGAAGCAAGGCGTAGAGACGGTAGTCGTTTTTGTGCTTGTGGGTGAGGAATAGGTCGGCCTCGGAGGCGAAGAAAGAGCCGAGGATTCGCTCTGCGGCTTGCAGGCTGAGGCAGAGACGGTAGGGAACGAACATGATTGCCTTGAGACTAGGGATGGGACGGAGTGCGCGGACGCCTAGCAGGTGCGAGCCGAATACAGCCGGGACTTGAAGACTAGGGTGGACAATGCCTCCTTGGTGGGCCCAGTCTAGGAAGGCCCTGTAGGCCGAGTCCCCCTGTAGCAGCTCTGTGGCCGCAGCGTTATACTGCAGTCCTGCCATTGCCATGCACTCCTTCACTGCAGCAGGCGAAACCACCTGGACCGCTACCTCTTGGGGCCGAAGGACGTCAACCGGCTCCACTCGCAACGCTCTAATGAAGCAGGAAATCCACTACAAAGCACGCCAAAGAGTACTAAAAGAGCAATATCGGCCAAAAATCCTCCTCTCTGAGCAGAGTTTCAAAGTCCTGCCCAAGCCGCAGACCTACATCGACCAGGCCAGACAGCGGTACTTACGCAGAACTGCCTCCGCTACGGCTCTAACTCCCAGTAGCCACAGTGGAAACCTCACCAACTGGTCCTTCAAGCAGGCTTCCCGCCCCAAGCCGACTCCTCAGACCCTCGCAAATGCGACTATTTCGCCCAATCAGTCCATTGCGCTGCCAGATTGGCTGCGGGAAAGGAAAGACTTCGCGCAGACAGTGAAGCGAATGAGGACTTTGCTGGCCACTACGCCTGCTGAAATATGTGAAAGGGAGGCTTCTAAGCGTTCCCCTGAAGAGAAGCAGACTTTACTGCAGTACTTGGGCCAGTTGGAGTTCTTTACCAATCTGCCCAGCCAAGTTCTAAGCGACGTCGCAGACAAAATGCGGACTTTCTCCTACGAAAAAGGCAATTTCCTGACCCAGCAAGGCGAAAAGGGAGACTGCATGTTCGTCCTCGCCTCCGGCAACGTGGAAATCCTAATCGACAGCAAGCGAATCGCCGAATTCACCGCCTGCCACGTAATCGGAGAAGCAGCCCTGCAGCTAGACGTGCCTAGAACTGCCTCTGTAGCTGCTTTGACCAGCGTGACAGCCCTGCGTTTGTCTCGTCTGGACTTTGAAAGCACTTTGTCGGTCTTTAAAAAGAAGGAAAGACGCTTTGCGGTGGACTTTTTGTCCGCTGGGTCGGTGTTGGGCAGACTTGGACTGGCGAAGTTGCAGAGACTTAGTACAATTTTGATATCGACCTCCTTCAGTCCCGGTCAAGTGATCTACGACGTCGGCAACATCAGCCAAAGTTTCTACATCCTACGAGAAGGCCAAGTAGTGATAGAGGCCTATGCAACAGTGGAAGATACACTGAGGACTCCGGTGAATACGCACGCTTGGAGACTCAGACAAGTCAGTAGGAAGGTCAGGGTGCTTATAAGGGAAAGTAGTCCTGGGGACGTATTTGGCCTTGCAGACCTGCCCGCCCGCAAAGGCCGCAAAACCCGCGCCACTGCCAAAGCCCCCTGCCTCTGCTACATCATCAACCTCCACCAATTCCTCGAGCTTTTCACAGAGCGCGACCTCGAGGAGCTGCTGCTTTGCGAGGACATGAGACTGCCGAAGATGCAGGAACTGGTGGAGAAGGCGCATGAGGACTTGACGGTGATGAAGGAAAAGAGGAGGTCGCTGCTGAGGGCGTATAGTATTGCGGATGATAAGTTTGCAGTGAGGGAGTGGTGCATGGATAAAAAGACGAAGCGAATGAAGGGGTGGATGACCTTCATGCGGAAGTGCATGGCCACCGAAGTGGCGAACATGCAGCGCAAGGTCGTCTCCACCCACAAGTCCATGCGACTAGTTACTAGTCTCTCCCAACTGCAAGCCCTCAGCGAAGTCAAGCCCAAGGCCTAATTCCCCTCCCCTGTCCTCATCCGCTGCATTTCCCTTCTCCGCTCCCGGACCACTTCCTCGAGCACGCTTGTGCCTGGTCTTCCGGACCGGTACGCAGTAGATAAGGGACTGGTGTGTAGCAAGTACCCAGTACGCCCGAACTTCCGGCGACTCTGGTTTCTCCTGATTCTGAGTGGGTTGGCAGGGTCGAGACTCGAGGGGGAACGCAGCGGCCCGCGCTTAGGACTCACAGGCTGACTGCGAGTCAGTATATCCACCATTCGAAATGCAGTTTTCAATAGAGGGGGATCATGCGGGATATAGATTTGCCGTCTAGAAAGCCGCTCATAGGCGCTGCTATGGCCTGTAGGGGTGTCGAAGACTAGGGGGAGATCACTGATGTGGGGACTGTTGGCTTGGGAGCGGGTCAGTTGGCTGATTGCAGCTCGCATCCAAGGGCGGTAGGACCGTCTCGGAGAGTCCGTTTCGTGCAGTTTGCTGTGGAAATCCAGCGTAGGGAACGGGTTTTCCTCCTCCAAGCGCAAACACAGCTTCCGCACCAGCAGTATATACTCTGTGACCAGTCTCGACCGCGCTGCATTGTCCAACAACTCAAAAAACGCATCGTAAAACTCGCAAAAGACCAGTCCTTTCCGCGCCCCATAGTCCAATTCCAGGTCTTTTACTATGAATTCGGCGCTTAATTTTGGGTCTATCACAAGTATGTGCCGGGCTGTTAGGTCCAACAGCTGGGCGAATACCTTTTTTGAGATGGATTTGAGGTGGTAGGGGTTTATGAGGTGCCAGAGACGCTGCAGAGACTGGAAAAGGGCGGAGTTGTGTCGGAGGGAGGAGCGGGTGAGGAGGGAGGAGGAGTGGTAGACGTCTTGAGAGTGGTCAGAGGGACGGTTGATATAGATGAGGGCTTCATTCCTGCCTACCACCACTTTGTCCCCTTCCCCAAAGTCCAGCCCCCTCTCCTCCCTCCTGACTCTCCACTTCCCAGCGTTCCTCCTGAGAGGCGAGTAGTCCTTGCACAGGCCTCGGACCTCTTCTAGTACTTCCTTCCTCAACTGTTCCAGCTTAATAATGGCCGGCCTGCCTGCGCTCCGACTTGAAGGACTGGCGGTCTATCGACGCATATTGAAGCTGCATAATACGCTGCCGAGGGAATTCCGAGTGCTCGCAAATGCCTATGTGCAGGACGAGTTCCGCAAGCACCACTTCCCCACCATGCCCCTGTTCTCGCCCAACCACTACTTCACCTTCCTCAACAGCTGGAGACAGTACCTGCGAGACATGCAGAAGCCAGAGGTGCGTCTCTATGGCAAGGCTCTCAGTCCCCAGGACTTGGGCAGTATGTCCCGAGACCAGCGTCTCAAGCTTACAGACGTGAAGAGTATATTCACAGGCGGGGAAACGAACGTGCTTTAGCCCTAAATCCCAATCCCTCCATATCGTCCCAGTCCGTCTTCCTAGTCAGCAACTTTCCCTATAAAATGTCTTCACAGGGGTCTACGGAGTCCCTACAAGCCCAACTAGAGGCTGAAATCGCAGCCCACGCCCAGACCAAAGAGAAGTTAAAGTCGCTTTCTGCATCTATCGAAGTCCAGCGCCAATCCTTTCAAGTCTGGGCAGAGGCCTTGGAGGCCCAGGTCGAAGGCAACAACCAGACGCTGGCAACCAAGCTGGAAGAGCTGGACACCGTCAAAAGACAGCTGGAAGCACTTAATGGACTCAGTAAGTGCGAGGAACGCATTGCTTGGACTACTCGCCAAAACAAGCACGAAGAAGAGCTAAAGTCCCTCGAAAGTATGCGGAAGTCCGAAACTGACGAGATGAAAAAGGCCTTAAATCAGGCGGAAAACGAAAGCATTGAGAAGGAAAGTCTCTATAAGTCCTGCAGTGCGGAGTTGCAGGTGGCTAGGGAGTTCTTTCAGAAGAAGGAGGCAGGGCTGACGCTGCATCTTGCGGAGTTGAAGGCGCAAATTGGCAATTTGAAGGAGACGCATGCGAGTGAGATGGCGCTGGAGGCTGCGAGAAGGGAGCAATTGGAGAGAAATTACAGCCAAAGCGAAGCTGAACGGAACGAAGCAGTTTTAGACCTCCGCAAGCTGCAAACCGACTTCTCCCTCCTCAACAGCAAGCTCAAAGCCACCCAACTCGAAAGCTTCTCCCTGCAGGAAACCATCAAACGCCAATGCCAAGACAAAGCCAAAGCAGAGGGGGAGCTAATGGTGGAAATCCTGCAGGCCAAGGAGGCAACAAAGGCCGCCGAAGTACTGAGAGACACTGCTATTAGGGAAAAAGCGGATCAAGTGGGAAAACACCAGGCGGAGATAGAGAATTGGACCCGAATTCTGGCTGCAGAGCGGAAAGCACATGAAAAGCTGCAGGAAATCATCGCGAGTTGGGAACTCTTCCACGAGGACTGCAGAGCCTATTTGCAGGCGGAAACGCCTAGTGAGACGATGGAGCGGTACCAAAGAGACCTGACTGACTACAGGGCGCAGCTGGGGAAGTGCCAGGTTTCCCTGTCTAAGTATGAGGAAATGATTGAGGTGGGCAAGGAAAAGCTCAAGGCGCTGGAGTTGGTGGCGCAGGCGAAGGAAAGGGAAGCGGAGATATTGAAGAAGTGCTTAAAAGCGCATAAGATACCCGTCCCTGCGATACCCGAGGGCACAGGGTTTGGAGAGGCAGGGAAAGGCAGTGTGAGGGGAAGTGTGGCGTCTAGTGCAAGGGGGAAGCCGCAGGTGACCAATGAGCCCTGCGCCTGCCGTCTCTTCTAGTTAAATGGAAGTCACACTGCCTGCACTTTAGTTTCCCACCTACACAGCCAGTGCACAGACGCAGACGCAGACGAGAGACATTAAGTTAATGCATCTGATGGTAACCGCTGCAATGTTGAAAAGCGAGCACAGCACTCCCCAGCGCTCCTCCACCAGCCATGCCTCTTCCCTGTCCCTGCTTCTGCGCCGTCTTTCCGACGAAAACAAGGACCTGCGTCTTCAGCTCCGCACCCTCAACGGCCAGCTGGACGGTCTCATCCAGTCTGCGGCGGACAGACATGGACCTTCGGACACTGTCCCTAAGGAACTTGAAACTGCACATAAGGTCCTGCCTGTGTATGAGTAAGGCAGACGTAGGGTCACGCACCAGAAGTTGACTGTCAGAGTCGCGCAGTTGCAAGACGGCACCCACCGTGCAGCACTTGAAAAGACAGTGGGGGAGCAGGAAGCCAGAGTCAAGGAGCTGGAAAACAGCATCGCAAGCAAGCGGAAATACCGCAAAAAGCGAGAAAACGTGCTGGAAAGTGTCTTGGAAACGGGCGTTACGCCGGAAATGGCGGCCGGACTCAAGGACCAGCAGGCGCAAGTGATCCTCGCAAGCCGTAAAGTCGCAGAAATCGAAAAACGCAATGCACAAATCGCAGAGGCTTTTCGGAAATTAGGCGAAAGAGAAGAACAATTGGCCAAAGAAATCGCCCAAATTGAGGCTTCCGGAATTAAAATCGACCCAATTTCCCCCTCAAAACCAACACTCCCGCAGACATCTCCCGATCAAGAAGCCACCATTAAGCGGCTGGAGAACTCCCTGGCCAGGAAGCGAGTGATGGTGCACTCCCTTGAGCAGCAGCTGCAGGGGGCGCAGGACCTGCTGTCGGCCTGCAGTTTGAAGCTGGAGCGACTCAGTTCGGACCTGGAGAGCAAGGCGGTGGAAATGCACAATATGTCGGGGATCGTGGAGGAGCGGGCGGGACATAGGAGGGCGTGGTCCAATCCAAGTAGGAAACTGGGGCTCACTGACAGATAAGCACTAATCTGACACTTTAGTCCTGCAGTCTGACTCCGCTCCCTTCCCTCTGCAAAGCCCTGAGCACCACAAGTCTCCTGCCTTCCTGCTGCTTCCTCGCGCGCATATAGTAGCCGCCCGCCTGCGGCTTGCTCAGGATCGAGTCCAGACTCAGTTCATGCACATGTTTGGCCTGTGCAGGGTGTAGGGGCGTGGAGCGGGAGTGAGACTTGTGGATTTGTCGATTAACGCTATAGTTCTCTCGGAGTGCCTTTTGGGCTTCTGATAGGTCTTTGGCGCGAGTAGGCTCCGCACTGAGTTTTCTTCGGATTTGCAGTTTGACGCGTAGTTCTTCCTTTGAGAGCTTTGGGAGGGCGAGTGAACTTCGGATTTCTTCGTATTGCGGCCGGGGCAGCCGGTCTGATAGGTGTTGCAGGCCTTTGGGGAACTGGATGGTTTCCAGTAGAGTGGAACTGCTGCTTCTCTGTTCCTTGGGGAGTTCTTTGAATTTCGGCAGTCTTTTGCCGACTTGCGGGAGTTGGAGGATGTCGTGGCAATTGGGTCTTTTGGTAGGGTCTACACTGATCAGCGCTTCTAAAAGACTTGCCAAGTCCTGAGAGAAGCATTTCGGTATGCGCGAAAACTCCCCTTTCGTGACTTTCCTGTACAATCCAGGCATATCATCCGCTCTAAAAGGCGGCTTTAAAGCCGCTGCCTCATACAAGACACAGCCTAAAGACCATATGTCGCTTTTCGAGTCATAAGGAAGGTCCTGCCAGACTTCAGGACTCGCGTAGTAGGGCGTGCCCGTTTGAGTGCGGAGCAGACCCGCCTTTGCCACCTTAGCAACGTTCATATCGCCTAATTTCACTTGTCCGTCGGAACACAAAAATACATTGGCGCTTTTTATATCTCTGTGCAACACAGAGAGCTCATGCAGCGCCCCCAGTCCCCTCGCCAACTGCACCACCAGTCTCCAAATCGTCCCCTCACTCATATACTTCCCCTTCTGCTGGTGTTCCAACACTCTCCTATACAAATCCCCCCCATCAGCATAGTCCATCACCAGACTAAGTGGAAGTTACCACAGACTTTGACTGTCTTCGTCGATAAAGGCTTCCTTGTAGGCAACTATGTTGGGGTGGGAAATGCTGGCGAGGAGGCGGACTTCATTGAAGGCATTGAGGCGCTCCTTGTCGCTTAAATCCAGGATTTTGACCTTCTTCAGAGCGTAGATTTTGCCGTCTCGGAGTCTGCGGACTCGGTAGACCAGGGAATAGGCGCCTTGGCCAATCAGTCCCAAGACCTCGAACCTGCTCAGAGACATTATTATGAGTCTGCTGCTGGATGGGCGGTGGATCGGAGCACTGCGCTGCTGTGAACTCGTCCATATCTTCCTCCTGCTGGTGACGGCAGTCACCTCCATCCTGCAAGCCCGCGGCTTCTTCGCTGCACTAGTGCTAGCGACCGCCTTCGCCAATGTGCTGTTTCTAAGAGATTTACCCGAGCGCAGAATCAGAGTACTGTACATTCGCCGATTCGTGTACAAAAAGAGCTGTGCCTATGTGTGGAAATGCGCCATGCTCGGCACAGCGCCCAGCCGCACTCCCTGTGTGCTCCCGTTGATGCTCTATGAGGTGCTCCTGGCGGTGGGACTGCTGCTGCGGCCTGGACTGCGGCTGGTCAGGGGAAAGACTAGGAGTCGCAGGCTGTATCGGAAGTATAGCAGGACTGCTATTCCTGAGGAGGCGGAGGAGGACTAAGCGCCATAATAATGATTGTCACCAAGATTGAAGAGAGATTGAAAAGCTTCCAGCGCGGCAAGGACTTGGAAGACATCAGGAGAAGGAGGGAAGAGGACAGTGTGCAGCTCCGCAAAGTAAAGCGCTCGGAACACATAGCCAAAAAGCGCGCTTTGACCGGCAAAGTCGCCCAAAGCACCGGCGACACCTCCGAAAGTCTGACCTTCGGCCCCGACTACATCCCTCAGTTCCTCGCCCAGCTGCACCCTGCCCTGCTCAGCGACCAGCTCCAAGACTCCGAGCGCCTAGACCGAGTTCTAGACCTTCTCAGTACCAGCGACTTCGAGGTCCTGACCAGCGCTACTGAGGCGATTCGCAAGGTCTTGGCTGCGGAGACCTCCCCTCCGATCAACTACATTGGCCTGTCCCCGGCCGCTAGCAGACTGGTATCCTTCCTAGGAACTCCGCATGAGCCTTTAGTACTGGAGTCTGTGTGGTGCGTGACTAATATCTGCTCCGGCAGCTCTGAATTGGTGCATAGGATGATATCCCACGGCCTCTTGCCTGCGCTGATGCGACTGCTGTCGCATACAAATGAGGAAATCTTCGATCAAACCGTGTGGGCGCTGAGCAATATTGCAGGGGACTCGGTGGCTATGAGGGACCAGATCATTAGTGCAGGAGTGGGGGAGTTTATAAGGGAAAAACTGCTTGCGACTTCGAGACTTCACTTGGGAATCATTGGCAATATGGTCTGGCTGCTGTCTAATCTGTGCAGGGGGAAGCCACTGCCGAAGGAAAGCTTCATAGCCTCGCTACTGCCCATTCTCCCTATAGGGATTCACCTGGAGAAGGAAGAAATCCAGGCGGATATATGCTGGATCTGCTCCTACATCACTGACGGAGGAGACCGAGTGAACATCAACGAACTGCTAAACCTGAAACTGCTGCCCAAGCTAGTGGAACTGATGCTCAGTCCCAACGCTAAGGTGCAGGCCCCCGCCCTGCGCACAATCGGCAACATCGCCTCAGGCGACACTGCTCAGACCCAAATGCTGCTGGTGGCCGGGTGTCTGGACCGACTCAGCGTAGTGCTGACGTCGAAGAGGAAAGCCACTAGGAAGGAAGCGCTGTGGTGTCTGAGCAACATTGCAGCTGGGAGCTGCGAACAGCGCATTGAAGTTATGAGGAGTCCCTGTCTCTCACTTGCAGTGCAAGCGGTTTCAGACGTGGATGTCGACATCAAGAAAGAGGCTTTGTGGACTATTTTCAACCTTGCGAATTCCAAGGAAATCCCGATAGTTGCCTCCCTTCTTAGCAAGGGCATACTCAAAATCCTTATCCCTGAACTTTCCCACAAGGACTCCAACGTGCTCCACCCTCTTCTCGGCTGCATTGAGTGTCTCTTAAGACCTTCGCACGTGGAAGGCGTTTCCAGCGAGTCCGAAGTGCTCTTCGAAGAACTGGGCGGCCTGACGATGCTGGAAAAGCTGCAGCACCACGACAACAAGGCAGTGTACGAGACCGTGATCAGACTGATGGACGAGTTCTACGGCTTAATGGCGGTGGAGGAGGAGCCGCAGAGCGAGGGAGTGCCGCAGGGCGGGTTTGCCTTTAGCTAAAAGCAGTTAGTAGGGATATCCCTGTGCTTATAGTAACTAGGCAGATACGAGGCGTCGCTTGTAGAGTGCGTTTCCTTGCAAGGACTTGAGAGTTGGGACTGGCTTTCGACTCTCGCTCAGCCAAACGATTGGCGCAGAGTGGGATTTGACCCTTTGCTTGGCTTTTGCCGATGCGCAGTTCCCCATATATATGTATCAGGATTCCTGCGATTTTCATCAGACTGCCAGCTAGGGCTAATTAGTGACTACAGGCGGAGGTTTTTGGCTGTCTGTTGGGTCGATGGTGCTTTCTCGCCTCCTATTGTGGGCTAAAGCGAGCATGGCCATTGCAGCAAGGCAGCTAGCCGCGCAGTTAATAGCGAACGAGACCGAGAAGCAGTCCGCGCCTTCACAAGACTTCGCCCGATCTCCCCCAATATGCACGAAGTATGCATGGGAAGAGATAGCCGTGGACAGGATTATCGCGCCTGTGGAGTTGGCTAGCAGCATGAATCCGTACTTCCTGCTGAACTGCACAGGGCCGAATTCCTCATACACCATCACTGGCATAAGAGTCTCCAGGGCGCCGAGACTCAGCCCAGTGACCAGCACTCCGCAGAGGAGGGAAAAGTGGAGACCCATGTAGAGGGTGAACATTGCTGCGGAGGACAGGAAGCAGAGGACACAGAGCACCAGTCTTGGCTGTACCTTATCTGCCAGTACTCCTGCACCTAGCCCTGCAGCCGCCTCCACTACCGTCATGAGCAAGTAGTACGAGTCCGGGCTCCACTTCACAGCCACATCAGTGTGTTGCAGGATGTCGAAGAGGTTATTGCGCAGAGTGCACCCTCCACCCACTATCACTGCCGTGGTGAAGAAGATCAGCCAGAAGGAGTTCCGTTTCATGGCTTTCAGCAGAGGAATGGACTCCACCTGAGGCTGAATGCGTTCGTTGCCTTCGGTTCCGAAGGAGATGTAGACTGGGAACTTGCGGTTGAAGTAGAGGGAAATGAGGTACAGACAGGGACTGACCCAGCCAAAGATCACAAATACCACCTTTGCAGGGAGGTTATTTCTGCACAGCAGCGTAGACACACAAATCCACCCCACTCCCAGCGACACCAGACACAGCCTCGTCACAATCCGCCTCTCCTTGGTCTGCTCCGCGTCAGGAGTGGGCTGCAGCTGCAACACACAGAACACAGCCACTGCAACCACCAGCAAAGCCAGCGTTATGCCCGCCACCACTAGCTGCGTAGAAAGTACATAGACCTGCACCAGCTCCAAGTTAAGCATTCGAGCGGTGGAGTAGTACAGCAGCAGGGAACTGCTGTGGGTTCCTGCTAGCAGACCCATCACTCTGCTGTGGTCTGCGGGGAACAGGTCGATTAGACAGAGCAAAGGCACTACTGAGGCAATGCAGCCGCCCTGGCCTGTCATAGCAACCAGTGCGCCTTTCCCTACTAAGTTGTCTCCGTTCTTTACCCCGACTTCAGCCAGTCCGAGTCCGATGTAGCTCAGCGGCAGTAGGAATAAGGCAATTGAGAGAGTTTTCGGGCCGAAATCCTCATAGAGGAACCCAGCGAATAGGCCGAGCCAGGAAAACTGCTGCACCGTAGTGTCGTACTACCTTTGTCTTACAGTGCTCATCACTCTGCTGTCCAAGGTGGAGTCAGTTCGCAGTAGCAGCGGCAGGAACAGGGCGGAGCTAGAGGCCATCACGGCTGCTATTCCGCCCGCCAGCGCCCACCACTTCGATAACATAGTGGAAAGCTGCTTTAGTGCTAAAAGACACTCATAGTCAGGACCTGGCCTGCAACGCCTGGTCCCTAGCCTGCAATGCCTGGTCCCTAGCCTGCACAGCCGCCTGCTCACTGGCTTTCAAGGCTTTAAAGTGACTGTCCAGGTCTTTGAAGGCCGCCGAGAACTCCTGCACCTTAGTGTTGTAATTCACCGTCCAGTCCTGCAGCTGCAAGTCCCTCTCCTGCACTGCAGCGCCCAGACGCTGCACCTCGGTCTTAGACAGTTGGAGTTCCTCCTGAAGCAGTCGATTCTGCTCCTGGAATGATCGTACATCCGAAACATGGCTGCATTTATGGGGATCTCTGTGAGCGAGGATGAGTCGGTCTCGCTCTGCCTGGATTCGCTTGATGTCCGTATCCATCCCTTCCAAGTCACTCTTCAGCGCCTTGTTCTCGGCCTGCGCCTTGCCCCAGCCCGCCTTCACCTCCCCCAGCTGGATCTACCTAGTGCCCACCTTCAAATCCGCTATTTCCTTGCTCAGTTTCAACACTTGAGCTGCCAGCTGAGTACTGGTCCCTTTCACCTGCACCTGTTCCCTGCCCAGTTCCTCAGCCTTCGCTGCGCACTGGGCCTTTTCCCTGGCAACTCGCTTGATTTCCTCCTGTAGAGAGAGGCAGTGGGACTGGTGTTCCTTGCTTTTCTGCACACAGCGGGCTTCACTGGCAGCCAAAGCAGTCTCCAGGTCCCCAACCCGCCTCTCCAAACTCTCTCTCTGTACTGCAAAATAGTCACTTCGAGTCCTCAACTCCTCCACCAACCCCGCCTTTTCCTCACTCAAACAGTTCACAGACGCAGCCCACTTCGCCTTCTCCTGCACACTTCTGCCCAGCTGTTCCTCTAAGCGGGAATAGGCGGCTTGAAGCGAATTCATTTGTTGTAATTGGGCAGTGCACTGCTGCTTTTGGGTATCGGAGTCTGCCTGTGCCTGCAGGGCTGCTTTTTGCAGGGAGACGATTTCGGCCTGCAGCTGTTTGAGCTGGATATCGGCGGAGGCCTGGGAAGTGCTGAGTTGGGACTGGGACAGGGAGAGTTGCTCGCGGTAATGAGAGGAAACTGCAGTGTGTAGAGTGCTTATCGACTTGCGGAGCTGCGCCTTTACTACATTGCGGAGTAGAAAGGGCAGAAGCAGTGGTCGAAAGACTGGCTTTGGCCAAATCCAGCGGCTTAAAGCTTGTTTTAGGACCTTTTTGGATACTAAAAGTCCAGTTTTCACCCGATTTTTACATAATGTAGCTGCGAATTTCCATAAAAGCAAGCATTTGCAGGCGTCTATCCGTCTCCTGTATGTGTAAACACCCACCAGTCGATTCACATGGAGGGCAGACTGCCACCTCCGCTGTATTTTACTAGTCTCTGTAAGGTGATTCGCCAGTAGCAGGGCAATATTTGAGCGCTTACAGGCCTTAATCCACTGAAAAAAGGCATTTTGCTGCTTTTTCCGCACTGATTTACTCACAAGTAACAACGCTCCAAGCCAATTCTTGGGGCGATATAGGCGGATTTGGTACAAATAGAGGGTCAAACTGCGGGATCTGTATGCAGATAAGGCGGACTGGAAGGCTTTTAGTCGAATTTGCAGTTTTTTCGCTGATTTTTCATAGAATTGCCGAATTGTTTCGAATCCAAAGCACAAAAGCCGCCGTTTTACTCTGCTTTCCAGCCTTTGAAGTGCTCTGGGCACTCGCATTTGCCTGAAAGCAGAGGTCAGTAGTCTGTGCAGCAGGCCTGTGAGTGGGCTGGCCAGCGCATGGGTGGCTTCTGTTCGCCTCAGTTGCACTATTCTGCCTTTCAGTGCAGTTTTCTCCCACTGAATTAGCGCCTGGCGAGTTTTTTCGGCTTCGTATCGTCTGGCCAGTCTGAGGAAAGGGACGTAGCGAATAGCACCTTGAGGACAGAGCAGCTGGTCCTTGGCGATCAGGAGAGCCAGCAAGCCCTGCACCTGCCTCTGCAGCTGGTCATTTTCACTGCCCAAGTCCTCCTGCTCCCTGAGCAGCGCCCTGTACCGCCCCGTCCTGCCCCTGTCTCCACTCCTCCTTGCTCGGCCTACAGTGTGGTCGAAGCGTTCAAACCACCGGTCCAACTGACTTTCAGACATTTCCTATATCTTAGGCACTACACGGTCGAGGAACCTGCGGATGGACTCCACCATCTTCGCTGCGTCGCAGCTTTCGAAGACCTTGGCGCCTTCGCCCTACATAGCCAGTACTTGCAGACGCACAGAGAAGCGGCGGGGGTTGGCTGGGTCGACGCTGACGTCTTCAATGCTAGAGGCTAAGTACCTCTTTTTCCTCGACTTTTGGTCGATTTCGAAGATATACACCTCAGTATTATCCTTCTTCAGGGCGATTTTCGCCTCCCGGTCGATCACTTTGTTGATTTTCACAGCTTCGAACTTCAGTTCGGAATTCGCTTCCTGCAGCAAACTCTTCATTTCCATCAACTTCCCCGCAAGTAAGGCTTCATTCTGAGCATGCGATATGAGCGACTCGTTGAGTGAGTCGATGACTTGCTGCATGTCGGTCTTCACAGCACTCAGAGCCACGACTTCGTCCTGTGCGTGGGCGAGTTTGCCCTTCATGGTCCGGGCTTCGACCGCTAGTCGCTGCACTTCGTCTCCCGCTTCCTCTCTTGCCAGTCTGTTTTCACTCAGCTGTTTCTCCGCCTCTTCCAGCCGCTTCCGCAGTTGGCTCTGCGTCTCCTCATAGTCCTTCAGCACTCTCGACAGGTTCATGTCTCTGTTCTCCAGAGCGGAGTTCAGTTCCTTCACCTCGAGCTGCAGCTCCGCGATTTCCCGGTCCTGCGCCACGTTCTGCTGCTTTAGCGTGTGGAACTCCTGACTCAGAGTCTGATTATAGCCCTCCGCCTCCAGCTCCATAGTGATTTTCGCCTTATTCGTGGGACTGGAGACGCCTGAGTCGAAGCCTTTGACCTGCTCCTTGTACAGGGCGGACTCGAGTTCTGTCTTTTCCCCGTGTAGTTCGCGCATCTTAGCGTCTCGTTCCTGCACAGTGGCTTCCAGGATGCTGATGCGAGACTCCAAGTCTTGCGTCTTCTTCCGCTCTGCGAGGAGGGCTTTTTTCAGAATCGACAACTTCGTTTTTAGGTCCAGGTTGGCGGCTTCGGGGTCCAGACCAGTGTCTACGGCAGCGAAGGAGCCTGTGAGCTGTCGCCCTGCCATTTAACTTAGTGTGGAGCTGTGAAGCACTTTTCAGTTCTGCCACATGCCTAGGTCTGTTCAGAGGGAGCGGCGGAGAGATGAGGGAAATCGCCTTTCCTGGCCGAATACATGCAACAAGGGAAATATACTGGAAAAACCGACTCCCAGAGATAAGTTTCTGCATGTGGAGCCGCAATATTGCCTATAGTTCCCTAACACCCTAAACCCACAGGAAGCCCGCAGCTATTAACGTCTATAAGAAAGCTTGTTAGACTCCTGGGTGCTGTCTGAGAAATATGGGGAACCGTGGCTTGCCCTCCTCCGACAGTTCCTGGAACTTGTAGGTGATTCTCGCGCCTATTTTGGGTGGGTGGTTTCTCAGTGCATCAGTGAACCCTCCGCCCACTTTGAACTGAGTTCCATCGTCCCTGCGCACTACTAAAGCGCCCATACGGCCTTGATTCCGCCCTTCGCCTTCTTCGTACCCGATGACTGTGGCTTCTGCGTCTTGGAAGGTTTTGACTTTGAGGAGAGAAGTGGACCTGCGGTTTTCGTAGAGACTGCCGGGCTCTCGGAGCATTAGGCCCTCACCTCCCAGTCCTTCCACTCTCTCTAGCTCTTCTTTGACGTGGTCTTTTCCCTTGCATAAGTAGTGCTCATGCGCTCGCATGTAGGGCGTTCCCACAGTCTTCGCCAGACACATCAGATACTTCATCCTGTCTTCAAACGGCTTATTTATCGAAGGCGCATCGAAAAGCACATATATAATATTCTTCCAAGCCTCAGGGTCCACTATAGTCTTCTTCCTCACAACCGCTACACACCTCTGAAACATCCCTCTGCCCATCCACAACTCTCCGTCCAAAGACACAGTTTTCGGAAGGTTCTCTGTGAAGTATTTCGGCGCTATGAACTGATTTCCATTTCGACTGAGAAACTGCGAGCCGTTCCAATAGCATCGCACCCCATCCAGCTTTTCACTCATCCACCAGCCTGTAGGGTCGACGTCGTCGGACCAGGTTTCGGCCAGCAGGACGTTGATGTTGGCAGGGGGACGCTTGGTGGTGCCTTGTTCGATGTGGAAACGGTCGATTTCGGCTTGGGTGAGAGGGATGCCTTCGTGAGGGTTGAGTGGGACTCGGCGCTTGGGAGGGTCGATAATTTCATCATCATCTCTACCTCTTTTCACTCCAGGCCGGGCAGGCACCCACTTCCCTTCCGCTTTTGACTCCATAATTGTCTCCACAGCCTCTCCAGGTATGTTCCTCTTCTTCAGTTCCTCCTCATCCAACTCCATCAGCATGCTGGCCGTCAAGCCCTCCGTTTCCAAGTTCAGCGCATACCTGCCCAAACCCACAGAGTGCAGCATCGCCTGGATGGTCGCGAAGCGTTCATCTCCTTGTTCCTTCACATATCCCTTAGCGACTTTGCCTCTGATAAGCTCCGTAGCTCTAGCGAGAGCTTGCTTAACGGTGGGGAAGTGTGAGGTTCCTTCTGTGGTGTGGGTGTCTTGGGTGCTGGTGAGAAGTCCGTATTTGACTGTGTTGGTGGTGTTGGTGCAGGAGATTTGCCAGAACTTTCGGCCCTGGGTGAGACGCACTGTGTCTCCGGGCTTGATTACAACTTCCATATTTTTATGAGGTGATAGGGGGAATGTGGCATTAGCGAAAGGCAGCCGCTGGGGAAAGGCAGCAGGAGAACTGCCGAAGAGGAATAAAACTAAGTAGGGTGAGGTTGGGAGAGTGGGAGGGCTGTGGTGGGGGAATACTGCAGTGTGTGTGGCAGAACTGTGCCATAAGTAATGCAGCAATATGCTGTTGGCGAAGCATCCAAGACGTCTCCTGGCTGTGAGTGTGCTGGCCTGCTTCTCCTCCTTCACCTTTGGTGCAATCTAGTTAGGCTACGAACAAGGAGTGATTAACCCTCTGCACTACTTTTTGAAGGGAATTAGCGGAGACCAACAAGCGAACTATGTGCTGATCCTCTTCCCCTTCGGAGCTTTGTGTGGGTCTCTATTGGCCTTCATCCCTACAGAGCGCTGGGGCAGGCGCTTCACTCTGATGGTGAACTGCGTCTTGAGTTGTATGGGCTGTATCATTGTACTAGCTCCCTAGGCAGCTATGGGCCTGTGGTTATTCAAGTATCAGCCCCATACACTTGCTCTTTTCTACGTTGGCAGGTTTATCAGTGGTCTATCCACCGGCATATCCTCCTTCCTCGTGCCTCTCTACAGTATGTCTAAGTAGTCAAGGAGCTGACGGCAGGCAAGAACTTCGGCAGTCTGGGCAGTATCCACCAAATCATGATCACCTGGGGGATCTCAGCAGCGTACCTCTTTGGAGTGCTGTGTTATTATGACAATACGAGGGAAGACTCGTGGCCCATAGTACTAGTCCCAATCCTCATTTCTTTGGCAGAAGGAGCCTTTTTCTACTTCTTTCTCACCTACGAATCCCCTGTGTTCCTGTGGCTGCAAGGTCAACGCAGGAAGGTAAAGTCTCCAAAGGCACTGGAAGTCGTCAATTTCATAAATAACGAGTCTATGCCAGTCCCACTCAC